>Ga0183260_10000616_pt1 | contig 30102 bp, 29 predicted proteins | sample AntDrymUQ4972206_2_FD_129768 | JGI IMG/M metagenome (GOLD analysis project Ga0183260, IMG submission 129768) | Polar desert sand microbial communities from Dry Valleys, Antarctica - metaG UQ497 (22.06) (version 2) (version 2) | ecosystem: Environmental > Terrestrial > Soil > Desert | place...
CGTATGCGAAGAACTCCGGCTTGCTGGCGGCGCCGTTTCCCTCGAACGTCCGCACGTGCGGCCCGCCCCCGCTCGCCGGAGCCGTGACGATTTCGCCTCTGCCGTCGTCATCGGCGTCACCGACGGCGACGTTCACGCCGCCACCGAAGCCGGGTGCGTACGCAAAAAATCCCACCCGCTCGGCGCTCGTGGCCGGGTTGAAGACACGGACGTGGGGTCCGCCGCCCGTCCCGGCGCCGGTCACGACAACCGCGACACCATCGACAGAGCCGGCGGCGACGTTGACCCCGCCGCGAAATCCGGGCGCATAGGCGAACCAACCGCGATTCTCGCGAGCGGAGCCGGCGGAGATTTCGAAGACTCTGACGTGGGGACCGCCGCCTGGCCCGGCCCCGGTGACCACGTCGGCTCGGCTCGACCCCACCACTTGGGCGACCGCCACGCTCACGCCACCCCGGAACCCGGCGCCGTACGCGAAGAAGCCCACCTTCTCCGTGATCTGCGTTGAGCTATCGACGTCCCATACCCGCACATGGGGACCGCCGCCGGTGTCGGCTCCGGTGACGATCTCGTCGCGACCGTCACCATCGACGTCACCGGCCGCGACGTTGACGCCGCCCCGGAAGTCGCCGTACGGCGCGAATCCCGCGAACGTGAACGACGGGGTACCGGGGAACACCGTGACCGATGACGGCGCGCCCGGCCCCGAGGCCGTGATCGTGTCGGCGTTGCCGTCGCCGTTGACATCGCCGACCGCGACGCGCACGCCGTTGGGCGGGACGTCGCTGCGCGTCGCGCGCTGGTCGCCCACGAGGCTGCCGTTGGAGTCGAACGTACGCACGCGATGTTCGGCGCCGTCGCCCGTGCCGGTGAGGATCGTCCGCGTCGCCGCCGAGACCGGCGCGGCGTCGAGCGCTACCAATCCGATCGCCAGGAGCGCTGCAGTGATGATGAGTCCGATTCGTCGCATACCGCTAGGCTAACGAGCGCTAGGAGCCTGTTGAAGAATGGTCCGCCGACTTCGCGGCGTGGCGCGTAGTCGGAGGCCACCGCCCAGAAGTCGTCTCGCGCCGTCGTGTGCTGGTAGTTCTTCAACAGTCTCCTAATGCGGCTGTCCCCCGGCGAGCAGGTCGAGCGCGTGCGGGAGCACGTCGATCACCGCATTGAGGCACTCGATCGCCCCGTCCACCGAGCCGGGGACGTTCAGCACGATCGCCCGGCCCGTTGTGCCCGCGACTGCGCGGGACAGCCGCCCGAGCGGGTTGACGAGCCGCATAGCCTCCGCGAGACCGGGCGCATCGCGCTCGATCACATCGCGGGTGGCTTCGGGAGTGAGGTCCGTCGGTGAGAACCCAGTCCCTCCCGTCGTGACCACGACACCGACAAAGTCGCGACTCAGCTGCCGCAGTGCATTGGCGACCTCGTCGATGCCGTCGGCGACCACAGCGTGCTGGTCGACCACGAACCCCGCGGCGTCCAGTGCAGCACGGACTGCCGGCCCGCTGCGGTCCTCGCGCTCGCCGGCGGCGACCGCATCGGAAACGGTGAGCACTCGTGCGGCCGGCATGGGACTACGCGGCGGTCGCCGCGTCGCGGATCGTCCGTATCGCGGCCGCTGGTTCCGGCGAGCCGAAGACCGCGGTGCCGGCCACGAAGTTGGTCGCGCCGGCGGCGGCCGCAACCGGCACCGTGTCAACGTCGATCCCGCCGTCGACCTGGATGATTGTGGACAGGCCGCGGCGGTCGATGTCGGCGCGGGCGGCGGCGACGGTGTCCATCACCGACGCGATGAACGACTGGCCGCCGAACCCGGGGAACACCGTCATGCACAGCAGCAGGTCGATCCGGTGGAGCCACGGGGCGACGGCCTCAAACGTCGCGTCAGGGTTCAGGGCCAGCCCGACCTTCAATCCGAGCGTCCGAGCCTGGTCGACGAGCGCGGCGGTGTCACCGACCTCGACGTGAACCGTGCAGCTGTCCGCGCCGGCGCGCTTGAAGGCCTCGAGATAGTCACCCGGGTTCGTCATCATGAGATGACAGTCGAGCGGCAGGTCGGTACACGATCGCAGCGCAGCTACGACAGGCGGGCCGAGCGAGAGGTTCGGGACGAAGTGGCCGTCCATCACGTCGACGTGGAGCATGTCCGCCTCGTGCTCGATGAGGGCAATCGACGCCCCGAGCGCAGCGAAATCGGCGGCGAGGATCGACGGCGCTATCTGGACGGCAGGCACTGCGTCGGATGTTACGGGCGGCCGAGCCGTAAGACGTACATGCCGTCGGTACCGGCGTCCTGGGGCAGGAGGACCGCTCCGCGCTCGTGGCCGCGCCACGGCGCTCCTGGCGGTTCGAGCGCCTCGAAGCCGGCGAGAGACTCGGCCGCCCAGCGGTCGACGGCGGACGTCTCCGCGGCCGTCGTCGTACACACGCTGAAGGTCAGCGTCCCTCCCTCGCGAACAAGCGCAGCAGAGGCCAGCAGGATGGAGCGCGCCAGGGACGCCAGGTCCTCGGGATCCGCTGGCGCGACGCGCCACCGCGCATCCGGGCGCCGACGGAGAACACCGAGTCCCGAGCAAGGTGCATCGACGAGCACATGGTCGAATGACCCGGCGCGCAGCGGCGGGGTCGTGGCGTCGCCGACGAGAGGCCGAACCGCGGTCGCTTTGGTGGTTCGTGCGTTCTCGACGACGAGTCCCACGCGCGCAGGAGCGCGGTCGAGCGCAACCACGACGCCGTGGCTCCCGACTCCCTGCGCGAGGAGGGTGGCCTTACCGCCGGGCGCGGCGCAGACGTCGGCGATGCGCTGACCCGGTGTGGCGCCGATCATCTTCGCGACCCATTGAGACGCCTCGTCCTGCACGTACCCGTCGTCGCGCCGCGTGGCGGTGGCCGGCTCGTTCATCGCCGTCAGGGCGGCCAGCGCGTCGTCCCGTCCCCAGTCGGCCACCATCTGCTCGACGATCCAGTCGGGATACGACAGGCGGGTTGCCTCGTCCAGGTCATCCGGCCATCCACTTTCGGCCACCCGGCGCAGAACGGCGTTGGCGAGCCCCCGGGCGCGAAGCGGCGCGACCCCGACAGTCGCGGACACCGCGGCGTGTGCGGGTGTCCCGAGAAACAGCAGTTGATAGGCGCCGAGGCGCAGCGCGGACCGGACCTCGGCCTCGACGGGCGCGCGGAGGTGCGGGTCGATGGCCGCGTCGAGCGCGCGCCGCATTCGCGTGACTCCGTACACGAGGTCGGTGGCGAAGTTGCGGTCGCGATCACTCAGCTGCGCGCGGCCGAGCGCCGTAGGGACGACGAGATTGGCGTACGCGCCCTCCGTCTCGATGCGCAGCAGCGCGCGAAGCGCGACCCTGCGGGCGTCAGCCACCGAGGTGCACGGCGCCGACCCCGCGCGCCCACGCATCGGCCGGCATGCGGCCTTTCCCCTCCGGCTGCACCTCCAGGAGCTCGAGTCCGCCGTCTGCGGTGCCCACCGTCGTCCCCGACAGCACTCCCGAGGGCGGACCCCCGGCGACCGCCCGTGCCCGCCAGACGATCAGCCGGCGACCGTTCGCGGTCGTCCACGCTCGGCCGATGCGGACGCGGCGCGCCTCCTCGGCCGCAGGACGCCCGAAATCCAGCACGAGATCCGCGGGATCGATCTTGGCCGCATAGGTGGCCTCGCCTTGCTGTGGCACGGGCTCGCCGAGCCCCCGGTCGAGCCGGTCGACCACGAGCTGCGCGGCCATGCCAGCCAGACGCGCGGTCAGGGCGGCCGCGGACTCCTCCGCGGCGATCGGCGTCGCCACGCACTCGTACACCGGCCCGGTGTCGAGTCCCTCGTCGAGCTTCATCAGGCACACCCCGGTCTCGGTGTCACCGGCGAGGATGGCGCGCTCCACCGGCGCGGCACCGCGCCACCGAGGCAACAGCGAGAAGTGCGCGTTCACCATCGGGACCGCGTCGAGCACGTGCGGGCGGATGAGTTTGCCGAAGGCGACGACAACGCCGAGATCGACGCCGGCGTCGATCACGTCGTCGACACGCTCGGTGATTCGCACGCCGTGTCCGACAGCAGCTTGCTTCACTGGTGTCGGGATCAGTTCGTTTCCCCTGCCGCGCCGGCGGTCCGGCTGCGTGACCACGAGCGCAACGTCGTGGTCGCTACCGAGGAGGCGCTCGAGCGTCGTCACCGCGGCCGCGGGCGAGCCGAGGAAGGCGAGACGCAAAGGCCGCTTCGTCAGACGGCGTCGCGCTGACGCAACGTGCGCAGCGCCGCCTTGCGCGTATCGACGTCGAGGTGTTCGAGCAGCAACGTCCCGTCGAGATGGTCGAGCTCATGCTGGAACAGGCGGGCGAGCAGCTCGTCGGCCTCGATCGACACCTCGTTGCCGTCGAGGTCCCACCCGGTGAGATGAACCTCCTTGGGTCGCACGATCGGGAAGTAGAGGCCCGGAACCGACAAGCACCCTTCGTCGTAGGTCCATTCGCCCCGCGACTCCGTGATCGTCGGGTTGACCAGCGTCTTGGGCCCCTCGCCATCGGCGAGGTCGTAGACGAACAGGCGCTTCTGGACACCGACCTGCGGAGCCGCGAGGCCGAGGCCCGGCGCGGCGTACATCGTGTCGACCATCGCGTCGGCGAGCGCCTTGATGCGGCTGTCCACGTCCGTGATCTCCTCGGCGCGCTGCTTGAGCACAGGGTCGCCGTAGACACGGATGGTGTAGGCCGCCATGCGCCGCAGGTTACCCCCGCGCCTGATTTGCTAGGCCCGCAGGGGATCGACCGCGACACGGAGGCGGCCGGACGGGCGCGGCGTCGCCACCAGCGCGTCGCACAGCGCGGTGTGATCGTCGGCGCGGACGAGCCAGCGGCCGGACGGGTCGGGCCCCTGCACCGTGACGCGCGCGTCCACGCGAAGGGCCTCGGCGTACGCCGGGGACGCCTCGCCCGAGACCAGCGCGAGCGCGGCATACGGCGGAAACTGCAAAAGCGAGCGCACGTCGTGCTCGGCGTTCGTGAGCCGGGTGGGGTCGGCGGCGAGCGCGGCAAGGATCGCCGGATGATCGGGCTGGCGAGTCTGCACGAGGACGCGGCCGTCGCCGGTCCGGCCCCGCGTCAGGCGCGAAGCGCGCGCCAGAAGCGTGAGCGCGGCCTCACCCGAGCGGTAGTGCGGCGCGGCGAGCTCGGCGTCGAAGTCGACGAAGACCACCAGATCGGCGCGCCCGACGCGATGAAGAACGGCTTCGGTGCCGACGAGCACGGCTGCGTCGGGGAGTTGCTCGGTGCCCGCCGTCACCTCGCCCACGGGCCGATCGACGAGCGCGCCGAGCTCCTCGACCGCCCTGGCCGTACCGAGACGCAACGACTTGAGCTTCGCCGAACCGCACACTGCGCACACGAGCGGTCGCTCCTCGCTACAGCGGGGGCAAGTCAGGATCTCGCGCTCGTCCTGTCCGATCGCCGCGCCGCAGCGTGTGCAGTTCGCCATCTCCCCGCATGCAGCGCAGGCCAGCCGCTTGGCGCGGCCCTTGCGGTTCAGGACGCAAACCACGCGCTCGGCGTCGCGGGCGGCCGCGACCAGACGCTCAGACCACAACCCCGTGCGCGGATCGTCGCCGCGGCGATCGACGACTTCGAGCTTCGACCAGCCCCGACGCTCCTCTTCGCGCGGCGTCGCGACGAGCTCGCCCCACGCGAGTTGCTCCACCGACGGGCAGGCAGTGGTGAGGACACACGGTGCCGCGGCCCGGCGGGCGCGCTCTGCCGCCACCCGCCACGCGTTCCACGTCGGCGCGCGCTCTTCTTCGTAAACCTCGTCGTGCGCGTCGACCACGACGACAGCGGCGAGGTCGGGGCACGGCGCCCATGCCGCCGCCCGCGTGCCGACGACAACTCTCCCTCCGGCGGCGGCCGAGGCCCAATCGTCGGGCATCAGCGCGGTCTCGGTGCCCGCCGCGCGTAGCCGTGTCACCAGCCGTGCCGCGCGAGCGCGGGAAGGGACGAGCACGAGCGCGGGCCCAAGCGCCGCCGCCGCGCTGATCACCGGCCAGGGGTCCACGGCCGGGGCGACGCGGGCGACGGCGCGGTCGAGCGCGAATGCTTTTCGCACCCACGCAGGTGCGGCCTCGGCCGGCGCGGCGATTTGGCGCCCCGCGCGGGCCGGAAGCCGGGTGACGTTCGCCGGCGGCGAGGCCGTTCGGAGGAATGAGGCGCGGGGCCCGGCCCATCGCCACGAGGCCCACGCCGCGAGATCGAGCACGTCTACCGGCGGGCCGAACCCGCTCACCCGCGTGACCGGCTTCAGGCCTACGCCGGGTGCGCCCGCGCCCTCGGCGATCACCCAGCCGCGCACGCGCCGGCCGTGCAAATCGACGCGTACGACCGAACCGACCGAGACGGCATCCGCGAACTTCGTGGGCACCTCGTAATCGAAGGCGCGGTCGACGGCCGCGACGTCGGGCAGGACCCGGACGACCCGACCGGACGGGTCGTCCTCGCTCAGCTCAGCCCCAGCGCCGACTTCAGATCGGCGAGGCGGGGCGTCGCCTCCCACGTGAAGCCGTCGCCGCGACGACCGAAGTGTCCGTAGGCCGCGGTCGGCTGGTAAACGGGCCGGCGAAGGTCGAGGTCACGCACGATCGCCGCCGGGCGCAGATCGAACAGGTCGCGCACGGTGGTTTCGATCTTGCCCGGGTCGACGGTCTCGGTGCCGAAGGTCTCCACAAGCAGCGAGACCGGCTCGGCCTGCCCGATCGCGTACGCGACCTGGACCTCGCAGCGTCGGGCCGCACCGGACGCGACGACATGCTTGGCCACCCAGCGCGCCGCGTAGGCCGCCGACCGATCGACCTTCGACGGGTCCTTGCCGGAGAAGGCCCCGCCGCCGTGGCGAGCGGCGCCGCCGTACGTGTCGACGATGATCTTGCGACCCGTGAGGCCGGTGTCGGCGTGTGGGCCGCCGAGGACGAACTTGCCCGTAGGGTTCACGAGGATCTTGGGGTTGTCGCCTGAGAAGGCCGGCGGGATCAGCGGGGTGATGACGAAGTCAGTGAGATCGCGCTTGATCTGGTCCTGCTCGACCTCCGCCGCGTGCTGGGTGGAGATCAACACCGTGTTCAGCTGCACGGGACGGTTGTCTTCGTACCGGACCGTCACCTGCGTCTTGCCGTCGGGGCGCAGGTAGCCGAGCTTGCCGTTACGGCGGACATCGGCGAGCTGCTCGGCGAGCCGGTGGGCGAGCCAGATCGGCAGGGGCATGAGGTCGTCGGTCTCGTCGCACGCGTAGCCGAACATCATTCCCTGGTCGCCCGCACCCTGTGCGGCGAGGAGGTCTTCGCCGCTGGTACCCGTCTGCACCTCGTATGACGTGTCGACACCCTGCGCGATGTCCGGTGACTGCTTGTCGAGTGATACGAGAACACCGCACGTGTGGCCGTCGAACCCGTACTCCGCGTTGTCATATCCGATACCGTTGACCGTCCGCCGCACGATCGCCGGGATGTCGATCAGCGCGTTCGTGGTGATCTCGCCGGCCACGACCACGAGACCGGTCGTGAGCAGCGTCTCGCAGGCCACCCGAGATGTCGGGTCCTGCTCGAGGATGGCGTCGAGGACCGCATCGGAGACCTGGTCGGCCATCTTGTCGGGATGCCCCTCGGTCACGGACTCGGACGAGAACGAGTAGTTGGCGCTCACTGATGACTCCTCGGGAGACGGGCGGCGACGGCGTCGAGCAAAGCTCGCGCGATTTCGCGCTTGGAAGAAAGGGGAACGTCGGCGACGACACCGTCGACACCCAGGATGACAACCGCGTTCGTGTCGTGTTCGAACCCGGCACCGGGGGCGCTCACGTCGTTGGCAACGATGAGATCGAGGTTCTTGCGTTGGAGCTTCGCCCGTGCGTTGTCCACGAGCGAGTCTGTCTCCGCGGCGAAGCCGACAAGCACCTGGTTCGCCGGTTTGCTGCGACCGAGATCGACGAGGAAGTCGTGGGTCGGCTCGAGCACGAGGTCGGGAACCCCGGCGTCCTTCTTGATCTTGCCGCTCGCAACCGTGGCCGGACGGAAATCGGCGACGGCCGCGGCCATGACGATGACGTCGGCCCCCGCGGCGCGCGTCACGACGGCGTGCTGCATCTCGGCGGCGGTGTCGACTTCGACGACCTCGACGACACCGGGCGGCGGCGCGAGGGCGGCGGTGGTCACCAGCGTCACGGTGGCGCCGCGGGCGACAGCTTCGGCTGCGACGGCGTAACCCTGCTTGCCCGAAGATCGGTTTGTGATGACGCGGACGGAATCGATCGGCTCGCGTGTCCCGCCCGCAGTGACGATGACGCGCACACCCTTGAGGTCCTGCGGCGACAACAGGCGCGCGGCGGCGACGACGATCGCGGCGGGATCGGCGAGTCGGCCGGCGCCGACGTCGCCGCCGGCGAGGCGCCCTGCAACGGGTTCGAGGATGTGCACGCCGCGACGACGGAGCGTCGAGAGATTCTCCTGTACCGCCGGGTGCTCCCACATCTCGGTGTGCATCGCGGGACACACCAGCACAGGAGCGCGCGTGGCAAGAAGGGTCGCGGTCAGCAGACCGTCGGACAACCCGCCGGCGTACGCGCCGATGAGGCGCGCCGTTGCCGGCGCCACGACGATCAGGTCGGCCGTCTGGCCGAGACGTGTGTGCGGGATCGGCTCCCCCGAGTCCCAGAGCGAGATCCGCGCCGGCTCAGACGCGAGCGCGGAGAACGTGACCGCGCCGACGAAGCGGGTCGCATCCGGGGTGAGGACAGGCGCGACGTGCGCGCCGGCGTCGACGAGGCGGCGGCAGACCTCAACTGCCTTGTAGGCGGCGATTCCGCCGGACACTCCGAGGACAATGCGACGGCCGGTGACCGACACGAGATGGTCTCCGGCCGCGGGAGCGGCCTCTAGGCCTCGGGCGCGGCGTCGCCAGCGCCGTCGCCTTCGGCGCTCTCGTCGGGCTCAGGGGCGTCCGACGGGGCGACGTACAGGATCTTGCCAGCGGCAATTTCCTCGAGCGCGATGGACAGCGACTTGCGGGAGGTCGACGAGACCTGCGGGGGCACGAAATGGCCGAGGCCCTCGGCGCCGAGGCCGTTGTAGTACGAGTTGATCTGGCGGCCCCGCCGCGCCGCCAGAGCGACGAGCGTGAACTTCGAGTCGACCTTGTCGAGCAGGTCCTCGACAGGCGGGAACATCATTGTGGGCGGGCGCTCAGCCATCGGTCTCCTACGCAGGGGGTTCCGCTCGGGGAAGGCGGCTAGCCAGTATACGCCGCACCTCGGCCACCGCCCGAGTCAAGTCGTCGTTCACGACGACGAAATGCGCCAGTTCGCGACCATCGTCAAGCTCGGCGGCCGCCGATTCGAGGCGACGCCGCGCTGATGACTCGTCGTCACCTCGTTGGCGCAGCCGGCTGGCTTGCTCGGCCACCGACGGCGGCTCGATAAGGATCATCAGGGCGCGCTCGCCGAATGTTTCGAGCACCTGGCGAGCACCCTGTGGCTCGATCACGAGCACCATGTGTCGCGGGTTGTCGAGGTCCGGCATCGGCGTGCCGTAGAGGTTCCCGTGGTACTCGGCCCACTCCAGAAAGCCGCCGCGGTCGATCTCGGCGGAGAAAGTGGCGCGGTCGACGAACACGTACGCGTCCTCGGGCTCGCCGTCGCGCCGCTCGCGCGTCGTCCACGAGCGCGACAGGGTGAGGTCGGGCTCACGGGCGATGACCTCGGCGACGACGGTGTCCTTGCCGACGGCGCCAGGACCGGCGACAACAACGAACAACGGCGGGAGCTACTTGTGGTTCGAGAGGATGTCGAACAGCTTCGAGCGCTGGTGCGCGCCGATGCCCTGCACCCTGCGCGAGTCACTGATGCCCGCCTCGTCGAGAATGCGCCGCGCCTTCACCTTGCCCACGCCCGGGAGCGACTCGAGCACCGCGAGCACTTTGATCTTCGCGGCCACCTCGTCGGTGAGCGCGAGATCGAGAAGCTCCTTGAGTGTAAGGGAGCCGAGCTTCAGCCGCTCCTTGAGCTCGGCCCGACGGCGACGGGCGATACCGGCCTTCTCGAGGGCCGCTTGACGGGCCTCGGGTGACAACGCGGGGGGCAACGGCATGGCTGGCGACCCTAGTTGGTCGCGCTCGTTTGGGCGCCGCCGTCGGTGATGTTCGCGTGGACCGCTTCGGCCGCCGCCGTCGGCTCGTCCGCGTGCGTGACCGTGCGCCCGACTACGAGCAGGTCGGCGCCCGCATCGATCGCTTCGCGAGGCGTCGCCGGGCGCCCCTGGTCGTGCACCGGGTCGCCCGCGAGACGGATTCCGGGCACGACCGCGACGAGCCGCGGGGCGATGAGCTTGCCGTGATGGACCTCCGTCGCCGCGCACACGAAGCCACCGCAGCCGGCTTCGACGGCGAGCACCAGCCGCTCACCGAACAACGCGGCAGGCGCCTCGCGCTCGCTCGTGAGCACGGTCACGCCGAGCGCGATCGGCGCGGGCAGGTCAGCGGCATCCGCTCCCGAGGCCAGACCCTCGACACCGGCGCGCAGCATCGCCGGACCACCGCTCGCGTGGAGCGTCAGATACGAGGCGCCGAGTGCACCGAGCACCCGCGCCGCGTGGTTGACCGTCGTCGGAATGTCGTGGAGTTTGACGTCGAGGAACACTCGGTACCCCGCCGCCCGAAGCGTTGTGACCGCCTCGGGGCCCGCGGCGCTGAACAGCTCGAGCCCGACCTTGGCCACACCGAACCACGGCGCCAGCCGCTTGGCCAAACGCTCCGCTGCGACCAGGTCGTCGAGATCGAGCACCAGGGCGAGACGGTCGCGGATCGCCGCGTCAGGCATGAGCCTTTCCTATCAGTTGGGTGACCGAATCGAGCCCCTGTCGCGCACACCAAGCGGCGAGCTCGCGTTGGATACGCACAGGGGCACGTGGGTCAGCGAATGTGGCAGTGCCCACCTGGACGGCGTTGGCGCCCGCGGCCAGCAGCTCGGCCGCGCCGAGGCCGTCGACTACACCGCCGACACCGACGATCGGGAGCTCCGGGAACGCGGCGCGCACGTCGAACACGGCGCGCACGGCGACCGGGTGGATGGCGACGCCCGACAGACCGCCGCCGCCGTTGCCGAGACTGGCCGTCCCGGTCGCGGGATCCACGGCCAAGCCCATCACCGTGTTGACGAGCGTGACTGCGGCCGCGCCGGCGCCGGCCACCGCGCCTGCGATCTCGGTGATGTCGGTGACGTTCGGGCTGAGCTTCGCCCACCGCGGACGGCGGCACACGGCCGTCGCCGCGATCGCGTCCGCGGCGCGGCTCGCGTCATGGGCGAACATGGCGCGCCGGTCCTCGACGTTCGGGCAACTGAGGTTCACCTCGACGGCGACAACAGCTTCGGACCCACACCGTCCGAGGGCGTTTGCGGCCGCCTCGTAGTCGGCGACGCTGAACCCCCAGATCGACACGACGATCGTCGCGCCCGCGTTTTCGAGTGCCGGAAGCTCGTCGCGGATCCACGCGTCGACCCCGGGGTTCTGCAACCCGACGCTGTTGAGCATCCCGCCGCGCACCGGGTGCAGGCGCGGCGCGGGGTTGCCGCCCCACGGCGCCGCCGACAACGACTTGACCACGACCGCCCCGAGCTCTGCGAGGGTGAAGTAGGCGCCGAGCTCCGCGCCGTGGCCCGCGGTGCCCGACGCAGTCATCACCGGCGCATCGAGGTGGACCTCCCCGACTGCCGCACGCATGTCGACCGTATGCATGTCGCCCGCATTCATGCGGGCAGCCCCGCGCCGTTTCGCGGCGCGGGTGCTTCTAGACATCGAGACGCAGCTGATCCGCGGCGTGGAACTCCTGGAGCGATCGCACCTCGAGTGGGCGCCGGATCAGCTCGGCGATACCGGCGGCCGCGGCGCGTGCGGCCGCGACCGTGGTGAGGCACGGCACGTTGCGCACGTTGGCCGTCGTGCGGATGTGCCGGCCGTCGGCGCGCGGGCCGCGGCCCCGCGGTGTGTTCACGACTAGCTGCACCCGGCCCGACTCGATCAGGCGAACGCCGTCCGTGCCGTCCTCGCCGATCTTCGCCACGACCTCGCTGACCGGTATGCCCAGGTCCTTCAGGCCAATCGCCGTCCCTTCGGTGGCGATGATTTCGAAACCGAGCTCCGCGAACCGCGCGGCGACGGCGAGGCCCGCCGCCTTGTCGCGGTCGGCGAGCGAGAAGAACACCGCGCCTGACGTCGGAAGGCGGTTGCCCGCGGCCAGTTGGCTTTTGGCAAAGGCCATGCCGAATGTCACGTCGACGCCCATCACCTCACCGGTGGCGCGCATTTCCGGGCCGAGGATCGTGTCGACGTCCGGGAATCGGTTGAACGGCAGAACCGCTTCCTTGACCGACACGTGGCCACCGGTCGCCGGTGGACGCACGAGCCCCTCCTCGCGCAGCTCGGCGAGGGTGGCGCCGACCATGATGCGCGCTGCGATCTTCGCTAGCGGGACGCCCGTCGCCTTCGCGACGAAGGGCACCGTCCGGCTCGCCCGCGGGTTCGCCTCGATGACGAATACCTGTCCGGACTTCACCGCGTACTGGACGTTGATCAGGCCGCGAACGTTCAGCTCCTCAGCGATGGCCCGGGTATAGCCCTCGATCACCTTGACCACGGCCGAGCTCAGTGTCGGCGGCGGGATCACGCACGCGCTGTCGCCCGAGTGCACCCCCGCCTCCTCGACGTGCTCCATGACGCCGCCGATCAGCACCTCGCCGGTCGCGTCGCGGAGCGCGTCGACGTCGACCTCGATCGCGTCCTCGAGGAAGCGGTCGACGAGAACCGGGCGCTCGGCGGAGAGGCCACCCTCGATGCCGAGCGTTCCGAAGCGCGCCAGCTCGGCCATCGCTCGCGCAAGGTCCGCGTCGTTGTAGACGATCTCCATGGCACGCCCGCCGAGCACGTAGCTCGGACGGACGAGCGCTGGGTATCCGATCCGGCCGGTGATTACCAGCGCTTCATCGAGCGTGGACGCCGTTCCGCCCGCGGGCTGCGGGATCTCCAACCGGTTACACAGCACGTTCCACCGGTCGCGGTCCTCGGCCAGGTCGATCGACTCCGGTGACGTCCCCAGCACGAGCCCGCGTGGGAGCACACCGGCGAGCTTCAGCGGCGTCTGGCCACCGAGGCTCACGATCACACCCTCGGGCTGTTCCGCCTCGATGACGTTGAGGACGTCCTCTTCGGTGATCGGCTCGAAGTACAGGCGGTCGCTCGTGTCGTAGTCGGTCGACACGGTCTCCGGGTTGCAATTGACCATGATCGTCTCGAAGCCGGCTTCGCGCAGAGCGAAGCTGGCGTGGACACAGCAGTAGTCGAATTCGATTCCCTGCCCGATGCGGTTGGGGCCAGAGCCGAGGATCATTATCTTGCGGCGCTCACTCGGGCGCACCTCGGTCTCGTCCTCGTATGTGGAGTAGTGGTACGGCGTCGCCGCGTCGAACTCGGCTGCGCACGTGTCGACCGTCTTGAACGTCGGCAGCACGCGATGCGTTTCGCGCCCCGCCCGCACGGTGCGCGCATCCATCCCCCACAAGTACGCGAGTTGCGCGTCCGAGAACCCGAGCCGCTTCGCCCGCCGCCAGCCGGCGCGGTCCATGCCGGCGAACCCCACGCGCGCGAGCTCGGCGCGCTCCTCGACGACGGCAAGGATCTGGTCGAGGAACCACGGATCGACCGCGGTCGCCGATGCCAGTCGTTCCACGCTGATCCCGCGTCGCAGGGCGGCCTCGAGGTGGAACGGCCGGTCGGGCGTCGCCACGGCCGACCGCCGAACGAGCTCGTCCTCCTCGACGTCGTCGTAGGCCTTCTCGGCCGGGTCGCAGTTCAACCCATGGCGCCCGAGCTCGAGCGACCGCATCGCCTTCTGCAGCGACTCCGGGAACGTGCGCCCGATGGCCATCGCCTCGCCGACCGACTGCATCCGCGTCCCGAGGATCCCGCTCGCTCCGGGAAGCTTCTCGAACGCCCAGCGCGGCACCTTGGTGACGACGTAGTCGATGGTCGGCTCGAAGCACGCGGGCGTCATGCCCGTGATGTCGTTGGGGATCTCGGCGAGCGTGTAGCCGACCGCGAGACGCGCCGCGATCTTCGCGATGGGGAACCCCGTCGCCTTCGACGCGAGCGCCGAGCTACGGCTGACGCGCGGGTTCATCTCGATGACGACCATCTCGCCCGTCGTGGGATCAGTCGCGAACTGGATGTTCGAGCCGCCCGTTTCCACGCCGATTCGCCGGATGCAGGCGAATGCCGCATCGCGCATGCGCTGGTACTCGACGTCCGACAGCGTCTGCGCCGGCGCGACGGTGATCGAGTCGCCGGTGTGCACGCCCATCGGATCGAGGTTCTCGATCGAGCAAACGACGACGCAGTTGTCCGCGCGGTCGCGCATCACCTCGAGCTCGAACTCCTTCCACCCCGCAATCGAGCGCTCGACGAGGATCTCCGAAATCGGGCTGGCGTCGAGGCCTTCGGCCGCGAGGCGGCGCAGCTCCACGGCGTCGCCGGCGATCCCCGTGCCCTTGCCGCCGAGGATGTAGCTCGGCCGGACGATGAGCGGATAGCCGATGTCACCGGCCACCGCCATCGCCTCGTCGAGGTTGTACGCGAAGCCGGAGGCGGGGACGGCCAAACCGATTTCGGTCATCGCCGCCTTGAAGCGCTCACGGTCCTCGGCGGTACGGATCGCCTCGATGCTGGCGCCGATCAGCTCGACCCCGCTGTCCTTGAACACGCCACGCTCGTCGAGCCCCACGGCGAGGTTCAGCGCGGTCTGGCCGCCGAGCGTCGGCAGGACCGCGTCCGGGCGCTCTCGCTCGATGATCGCCGCGACCACGTCCACGTCGAGCGGTTCGACGTACGTCCGGTGCGCGAAATCGGGATCCGTCATGATCGTCGCCGGGTTCGAGTTGGCGAGAATGACGCGGTAACCCTCGTCCCGGAGGACCCGGCACGCCTGGGTTCCCGAGTAGTCGAACTCGCAGGCCTGGCCGATCACGATCGGCCCCGAGCCGAGGACGAGGATCGACTCGATGTCGGTGCGGCGGGGCATCAGTGAGTCCGTCCTGTGTCCATGAGTCGAACGAAGTCGTCGAACAGATAGGACGCGTCGTGCGGTCCGGGCCCGGCCTCGGGGTGGTACTGAACCGAGAACACCCGGGCGTCGGTGACGCGGAGGCCTTCGACGACCCCGTCGTTGAGGTTGCGGTGGGTGATCTCCGCGTCCGGCACCGACCCGTCGGCCACGGCGTAGTTGTGGTTCTGGCTCGTGATCTCGACGGCGCCGTCGCGTTCGCGCCGCACGGGGTGGTTGGCCCCGTGGTGCCCGAACGGCAGCTTGTACGTCTCTGCGCCGAGCGCGCGCGCCAGGAGCTGGTGTCCGAGGCAGATACCCATGATCGGAAGGTTTCCGACAAGCGCACGGATGGCCTCGACGCCGTAGTCGACGGCCGCGGGATCGCCGGGGCCGTTCGAGAGGAAGACGCCGTCGGGCTTGCGTTCAAGCACGGCTTCGGCCGGAGTCGAGGCGGGGACGACCATGACCTTCGCGTGCGGCATCAGGTGTCGCAGGATCGAGCGCTTGATGCCGAAGTCGTACGCGACGACGTGGCGGGGGCCGTCGCCGACGAGATACGGCTCTTTCGTCGAGACGACTCCAGCGAGGTCGGCGTCGTCCGTGCCGGGTTCGTGGCGGGCAGCCGCGAACAGATCCTCGGTCGGCGCAGTACCGAACGCCCCTGGCATCGCGCCGGCGTCGCGGATGTGACGCGTAAGCCGGCGAGTGTCGATGCCGGCGATGCCGGCCAGGCCGTGCGCGCGGAGGAACTCGCTGAGGTCACCCCGGCTGCGCCAGCTGCTCGGGCGGCGCGCCAGGTCGCGCACGATCAGGCCCCGGCAGTGCGGCTCGCTGGCTTCGTCGTCAAGCTCGGTCACGCCGTAGTTGCCGATGTGCGGATACGTGAAGGTGATGATCTGCCCGGCGTATGACGGATCGGTGAGGATCTCCTGGTATCCGCTCAACGCGGTGTTGAAGACGACCTCTCCGGTGGTGATGCCGTTCTCGGAATCGGCACCGATGGCCTCACCTTCGAAGATCTCACCGTCGCTGAGCACGAGCTGTGCGGCTCTGACGCTCACCGCTGCGCCTCCCCGTCGATCACGACGGGCTCGCCGCGAAGAACGGTGTGGCGGACGAGTCCGGTGAGCGATCGCCCGGCGTAAGGAGTGTTGCGGCTGCGGCTCGCGAGGTGGCGAGGGTCGACCACCCACCCCGCGGACGGGTCGACGACACACAAGTTTGCCGGGCGCCCCTTCGCGATGGGTCCGCCGTGCTCGTGCGCGACGCCGGCGATTACCGCCGGTTGCCATGACAGCAGGGCGAACACGCGGTCGGTGGGTAGGCCGAGCACCTCGAGCGAGAGCGCCAAGGCTGTCTCCAGTCCGAGCATCCCGGGCGGTGCCTGGTCGAACGGCGCATCCTTGGTCTCGGGCGCGTGCGGGGCGTGATCGGTGGCTATCGCGTCGACCTCGCCGGCGCGGACGGCATCGATTACCGCGGCGACATCGGCGTCGGTTCGCAACGGGGGGTTGACCTTGAACGTCGCGTCGTAGCCCGCGCAGCACGCATCGGTGAGCGTGAAGTGGTGCGGAGCAACCTCGGCGGTGACCGGAAGCCCGTCCGCCTTGGCCGCCGCGACTGCCTTCAGCGACCCGGCCGTCGACAGGTGGAGGAAGTGGATGGGCGCGCCGGTGAGCCGGACCAGCTCGATGTCGCGCTGCACCATGACCGTCTCGGCCTCCGATGGCATCCCGGGGATCCCGAGGCGGCTCGACCACGCGCCTTCGTGCATGTGCGCTCCCCGTGCCAGCGCGGCGTCCTCGCAGTGCTGGGCGAGCGTGACGCCGAGACCGCGGGCGTACTCGAGCGCGCGCCGCATCAGCCGCGAGTCCTGAACGCCGGCGCCGTCGTCGGTGAACAACCGGACGCCGAGCTCGGCCATCTCCGCCATCGGGCTGAGCGTCGTGCCCTCGCGGCCGACCGTGATCGCTCCCGCGGGGAAGACGTCGCACAGCGCGGTTCGCGCCAGTTCCTTCACCTCGCGCACGACTGCCGCGCTGTCGATGGCCGGTTCGGTGTTCGGCATGGCGACCACCGCCGTGAACCCGCCGAGGGCGGCGGCGCGCGACCCGGTCTCCACCGTCTCCGCCTCCTCGCGACCGGGCTGCCGGAGGTGTGTGTGGAGGTCGACCAGGCCCGGAGCGACGATGCATCCCGACGCGTCGAGGACGTTTCGAGCATCGAGGCTTTCGCCGATCTCCGCGACGGCGCCGTTGCGGATGGCGACGTCGGCGCGGCGCGACCCTGTCGCGTCGACGACCGTCCCGCCGCGGATTACGAGCTCGTTCTCACGCGGCAAGGTCGACCCCCGATCCGAGCAGGAGATACAGCACGGCCATGCGGACGGACAGGCCGTTGGCCACCTGCTGGGTGATGACGGCGTTCTCGGCGTCAGCGACGTCAGCGGCGATCTCCACGCCGCGGTTCATCGGTCCCGGGTGCATGATCAGCGCGCCGGCCGGCAACATCGCCGCTCTCGCGGCGGTCAGCCCGAAATGCGCGGTGTACTCGCGTAGCGACGGGAACAGCGCCTCCGTCGCTCGTTCGCGCTGCACCCGCAGCAGGTACACGACGTCCATCTTCGGCAGCACGGCTTCGAGGTTGTGACTGAGCTCGGCCGGCCATCCCTCCGTCGACGGCGGCATGAGCGTCGGCGGTGCGACGAGCGTGACCTCGGCACCGAGCGCGCTGAACGCGGCGACGTTCGACCGCGCGACGCGGCTATGGCGGATGTCGCCGACGATCGCGATGCGTCGCCCCGCGAAGCCGCCCAGACGCTCGCGGATCGTGTACGCGTCGAGCAGCGCCTGCGTGGGGTGCTCGTGCCAGCCGTCGCCAGCGTTCACCACCGAGCCTTCGGTCCACGTCGACACCTGATGGGGCACCCCGGACGATGCGTGGCGCACGACGAAGGCATCGGCGCCGAGTGCGTCGATCGTCTGCACGGTGTCGCGCAACGACTCCCCTTTCTTCACCGAAGACGAGCCCGCAGCGAAGGTCAGCACGTCGGCGCCGAGCCGGCGTGCCGCGGTCTCGAACGACAGGCGGGTCCGCGTGGAGTCCTCGAAGAAGAGCGAGACCACCGTCTTGCCCCGTAACGCCTGCACCTTGGGTATGGCGCGCCGGTTGACCTCCGCGAAGGTGTCGGCGACGCGCAGCACCTCGTCGATACCGTCGGCGCCGAGGTCGGCGATTTGAAGCAGGTGCTTCATGCCTTGTCCCCGAGGTCGACCCCGTCGTCACGCACGTTCACCAACTCGTCGCGACGCGTCGGCAAGTTCTTTCCGACGTAATCCGGCCGGATCGGCAGCTCACGGTGACCGCGGTCGACCATCACCGCGAGCTGGACCGCCTTGGTTCGGCCGAAGTCGGCGAGCGCGTTGAGCGCCGCTCGGACGGTCCGGCCGGTGAAGAGCACGTCGTCCACGAGCACGACGGTGGTGCCGGTCAGGTCCATCGGAATGTCGGTGGGCGCCTCGGGCAGTACCGGCCGCAACCCGTAGTCGTCGCGGTAATACGCGACGTCGAGTGTCCCCACGAAGACCGTCTTGCCTTCGATGCGGGCAAGCTCGTCGGCGAGCTTGGCGGCGATCGGCGCGCCACCCGTCTGCAGCGCGACGAGCACGACATCGTCGACGCCGTGGTTGCGCTCGACGATCTCGTGGGCGATCCGCGTGATGGCGCGCCGGACGTCGTCGGCGGACATCACCTGGGTGCGGGAAACAAAAGCGGTGGCCCCTGAGGCCACCGCGCGTTCACGTTCTGCCACTGCACCACTCCTCTTCCGTGCGGGCCTCACAGGACCCGCTTCACGGTCGAGTGCCGAGAGTAGCGCGGCACCGGGTCGCGGCGTGCGCAAGAACCACAGGGGGCTCTGGGGGGTAACCGGTTGGCCCGGAAAAGCCCCCCGTGGATTGTTGGCGGGGACGAAAAGGCTGGCACCGTGCGCCCGGCGGTCGTACGGTCGGGGCATGCCCAAGGTCCCAGCACCGAAGAACGACAAAAAGGTCGGCAAGACTCTCAAGGAAAAGCGGGCCGCCAAGAAGATGAAGAAGGGCTCGTAGCCCCTCGGCACAACCGCCCGAACCTGTCATGGATACGGGCGTCTGGTGCCGCGTTTCCATGACAGGTTCGGCGTGTGACTTGGACTGTCCGCCGCAACACCTGGCTACGGCCGTACCTCGGCGGCGGCGGCGGCGAGGACGCCGTTGACGAACCGGCCGGACTCCTCGGTGGAGTACCGCTTCGCCAGCTCGACCGCTTCGTCGAGGACCACCGCCGTCGGGACGTCGGGTCGCTCGAGCAGTTCGTAGACCCCCATGCGCAGGACAGCACGGTCGAGCACGGCCATCCGGTCGAGCGGCCAGTCGGTGGCCAGCTTCGTGAGGAGCTCGTCGATGCGCGTCCGGTGCTCGTCGACCCCCGCTGCGATGTCGCGGGCGAAGGGGTCGGGCTCGACCACGAGCGACTCCAGCACGTCGAGCATCGTCTGGCTTTTCGACTCTGCCTCGTAGAGCAACTCGAGCGCACGCTCCCGGGCCTCGCGGCGCGAGCCGGGAGCGACCATCAGACGCGGGTGATGTACTCGCCGGAGCGCGTGTCCACCTTGATCTTGTCGCCCGGGTTCACGAACAACGGCACTTGCAGTGTGAGGCCCGTCTCGAGTGTCGCGGGCTTGCGCGCGCCACTTACGCGGTCGCCCTGGAAACCAGGCTCGGTCTCGGCGACGACAAGCTCGACCGAGGCGGGCAGATCGATGCCCACGACCTCATCGCCGTAGCTCTGGATCACCGCGTTGTCGGACTCCTTGAGGTAGTTCACGGCGTCACCAAGCGTGGCTGGCGACAGCTGCTGCTGGTCGTAGGTCGTGTTGTCCATGAACACGAGATCGTCGCCGTCCTTGTACAGGAACTGCATCTCGCGCTTGTCGATGATGGCCTGCTCGAGCTTCTCGTCGGCTCGGTAGGTGCGATCGATCACCGCGCCGCTGCGAACGTTCTTCAACTTCGTGCGCACGAACGCACCGCCCTTGCCCGGCTTCACGTGCTGGAAGTCGACGACCTTGAACAGACCCTCCGGGAGCGCGAGCGTCATCCCGGTGTTGAGGTCATTGGTGGAAACAGTGCTCATGGTGTGACCGCGAGATCCTTCGTGGAGTTCGTCAATGGGTAGCAGCCGTCGTCGGTGACGACGACCGTGTCCTCGATGCGCACCCCACCGAGCCCCTCGAGATACACGCCGGGCTCGACGGTGACGACATGGCCGGCAGCTAGCTCGTCCTTCGACACCGTCGAGACCCACGGAGCCTCGTGGATGTCGAGTCCGACGCCGTGTCCGGTCGAGTGCAGGAACGCGTCCGCCCAGCCGGCCTCGGCGATGACGTCGCGGCAGACCTTGTCGATCTCGCTGCCGGTGACACCCGGTCGCACGGCGGCGACGCCCGCCGCCTGCGACTCGGCCACGACCTCCACCATGCGGGCGAGCTCGGGTGACGGATCACCGACGCATACGGTGCGCGTCATGTCCGAGCAGTAGCCGTCGACGATCGCGCCGAAGTCGAGGACGACGAGCTCGCCCGCCCCGATCACCCGGTCGGACGGCCGCGCGTGCGGCTTGGCGCCATTGGGACCGCCAGCGACGATGGTCTCGAAGCTGTTGCCCGTGGCGCCGAGCTTGCGGATCTCGAAGTCGAGCGCAACCGCGAAGGCCGCCTCCGAGATCCCACCGGCCAGCAACGGGCGCACCGTGGCCAGCGCGTCGTCGGCAATGCGGGCAGCCTCCGCCATGCGGGCCAGCTCGCCGGCGTCCTTGACCCGGCGCAGCTCCTCTACGAGGCCTTCTGTCGGCACGAGCTCGGCGTCGGAGAACCACTCGCCCGCGAACGTCCGCTGCCGCGCCCACGTGACGTGGCCCGCTTCGAGGCCGATCCGGCCGATACCGCGGGCGGCCTCCGCAATCTTCTCGCGCTGGTGGGTCAGGTTCCCGACCACGAACTCGGCCTCGACACCCGCTTCGCCGAACTGGTCGGCCGACTGGAACTGGTAGCGACCGTCGGTGGCAAACACGAGGTCGTCGGCGCGCACGAGGAGCACACCGGCCGAGCCGGTGAAACCGGTGAGGTAGCGAACGTTCGTGAGGTTGGTCACGACAAGCGTCTCGCAGCCAGCTTCGGTCATCCGCGCGCGCAGGCGCGGCAGTCGGGCGGCGGTGTCCATGGCGGGGAACGTCATCGTGTCAGCATCCTGGCTACGGCCTCGAGGGCCAGTTCGTAGCCCGCGGGGCCGAACCCGGCGATCGTGCCGGACGCGACCGGAGCGACGACCGACGTGTGGCGCCACCGCTCGCGGGCTTGGGGGTTGGAGAGGTGCACCTCCACGACCGGACCGCCGAACGTTGCGAGCGCATCGTGCAGCGACCAGCCGTAATGCGTCAGCGCACCGGGGTTGACCACGATAGCTGCGCACCGGTCGCGCGCCGCGTGGACCGCCTCCACGAGGTCGCCCTCGTGATTCGACTGGAGATGCTCGACGGTGAGGCCGTGGCGCTCGGCCACGGCCGACGCGGCGGCCACGATCTCGTTGACCGACGTCGTCCCGTAGACGTCGGTCTCGCGCTGACCGAGCAGATTCAGGTTCGGACCCGATAACAGAAGGACGATCACGAGCTCCCCATCTCCTCGAGAACGGCGAGAACGTCAGTCTCGCTCACGTCGGATACGAGCTCCACGCCCGCGGGCCCGTCGAGGACGAACGTGAGACCGTCCCCGGTGGCCTTCTTGTCGCCCCGCATGAGCTCGACCAGCTCGCGGTGGTCCCACCCAGGCGGCACTGCGGTCGGCAGGTCCGCGCCGCCCACGACCTCGAGGTGCTCCGCGACGCGGTCGTCGGTGATGCGCCCGAGTCGCGCCGCGAGCCGGGCGGCGAAGACGAGCCCGATGGCGACGGCCTCGCCGTGCCGGAGGTCGTAACGCCCGGCCGTCTCGAGCGCGTGACCGAGCGTGTGGCCGTAGTTGAGCGTGGCCCGGCGCCCGGTGGTCTCGCGCTCGTCGGCGACGACGGCCGCGGCCTTGATGCGAATAGCCGCAGCGATGCGCTCGTCCAAGGCGAGGTCAGCCAGCGACTCCGTCGTCAGGAAGTGGTACTTGGCCAGCTCGCCGTGCCCCGAACGCAGCTCGCGCGCCGGGAGCTGGTCGAGCGTGTCGGTGTCGCATAACACCGCCCGGGGCTGCCAGAAGGCGCCGACGAGGTTCTTGCCTTCGGGGAGGTTCACGCCGGTCTTGCCGCCGATCGCGGCGTCGACCATGCCGAGCAGGGTCGTCGGGACGTGGACCACCGCAACCCCGCGGTGGTAGATCGAGGCCGCGAAGCCGGCGACATCGGTCACCACGCCGCCACCGACGCCAATCACCGCGTCGGCGCGGGTGAGACCGGCGCTAGCGAAGTCACGGCACAGGCGCTCGACCGTCGTGAATGACTTCGCCGCCTCTCCCGGCGGCAACACCACGGTGGTGGACGGAAGCCCAGCGTCGACGTCGACCTTGATGCCTTCCTGCGTGACGACGGCGACGCGCCGGGCGTCTGCCGGCACGACCGTCGCCAGCCGCGCAATCGCGCCCGAGCCCACGATGACGTCGTAGCTGCGCTCGCCGAGGTTGACCGGGACGGTGATCACGGCGATGCCCGCAGCGCCAGCGCGACTTCGTTGGCGGCGTCGTCGGGCAAGCGGTCGTCGACGTCGACCACCGTCGTGGCCAGCGCGGCGTACAACTCGCTGCGCTCGTCGAGCAGCCGGTCGATGGCGGCGTCCGCGTCGCCCGATAGCAACGGGCGCTCGACGTCGTCGCCGGCGATGTGCGTGAGGAGGGTCGCGCGCCGAGCACGCAGCCACACGACACGGCCCAGACCGGCGATGGCGGCGCGGTTGTCAAAGTCGAGCACGGCTCCGCCGCCGACCGCGACCACCGCGTCGCCGTCGAGCGATCGCAGCGCGGCGACGGCGGTGCGCTCGGCTGAGCGGAAGCTGTCGATGCCGTCGCTCGCGATGATCTCGGCGACGGCGCGACCGGTGGCGGCGGCCACGACGTCGTCGGTGTCGACGAAGCGCCAACCGAGGCGCTGCGCGAGTGCGCTCCCCACTCTGGTCTTGCCCACCCCGGGCATGCCGATCATGACGACGACGTCAGGCAAGGCCGGCAACGAACGCGTCGTGGTTCCTGACGAACTCGTCCACAGAGTCGCCGCCGAACTTGCGCTGCGCTTCGGCCGCGAGCACCAAGGCCACCATGGTCTCGGCCACGACTCCCATCGCCGGCACCGCGGTGACGTCGGTGCGCTCCTTGAAGCTGACCGTCTCCTCCTTCGTCTCGACATCGACGGTCCTGAGCACCGGGCGGTTCAGCGTCGCCAACGGCTTCATGGCGACGCGCGCGACGAGCAGACCACCGGTCGACATCCCGCCTTCAACCCCGCCAGCGAGGTCGGACTCGCGGCTGTACCCGCGTTCTGCCTCCCACACGATCGGGTCGTGCGCCTGCGAGCCGCGCCGCCGCGCGGTTTCGAACCCGTCGCCGATCTCGACGCCCTTGACCGCCTGGATGCTCATCAGCGCGCCGGCCAGCAGGCTGTCAAGCTTGCGGTCCCAGTGCACGTGGCTGCCGAGTCCGACCGGCACGCCGTGCCCCAGCACCTCGACGACACCGCCGAGCGAGTCGCCTTCCTTCGCCGCCGCCTTCACCTCGTCCATCATCGCCGCGGCGGCCGACGCGTCGAAGCACCGAACGGGGGAGGTGTCGATGCCGTCGAGATCCTCGGGTCGCGGTCGCGACGCCGCCTCGCTCGTCGCTTGACCCATGGCGACCACGTGGCTCATCACCGAGGTACCGACCGACGCCAGCAGCGCCTTCGCGCAGCAACCCGCCGCCACGCGGGCCGCGGTCTCCCGGGCGCTCGCCCGCTCGAGGACGTCGCGCGCGTCGCCGAAGCCGTACTTCTGCATCCCGGCCAGATCGGCGTGGCCCGGGCGCGGCTGCGTCAACGGCTTCGCGGTCTCGCCCGGTGCGGGCGACATCTCCTCGGTCCATTTCGGCCACTCCGAATTGCCGATCTCGATGGCCACGGGCGAGCCCAGTGTGCGTCCGTGGCGCAGCCCGCCGAGCAGTGTCACCTCGTCGGCCTCAAAGCGCATCCGCGGCCCTCGCCCGAAGCCGAGCCGTCGCCGCGCCAACTCGCCCTGCACCTCTTCGAGCGTGAGCGCTAGCCCCGCGGGCAGCCCCTCGACGATCACGACAAGCGCCTTGCCGTGCGACTCGCCAGCGGTTAGGTAACGCAGCACGCAGGCGAGGCTAGTGAGGCCGGTTACAACCCCAGCAGCCGGTCGCCCCCGAGGACCACGAATAGCGCGCCGGCGGCGAGAAACGGCCCGAACGGGACCGCGTCCTTTCGCCCACGACGGCGGACGAGAAGGAGCGCGATCCCGATCACGCTCGCGGCGACGAACCCGGCGAACAGGCCGGCGACGACTTCCGGGTAGCCGAGCCAGCCGAGCGCGGCGCCAATCACGGCCGCGAGGCGCACATCACCGAAACCCATCCCCGCAGGGTTGATCAGGTGGACGACCAGCAGCGCGGCCCACGCGCCCAAGCCCCCGAGCGCCGCGGTGCGTAGCCGGGTCGCGTCGCCCTCGACCACCGCCGCGGCGCACAGCAGCACAGCGAGCGCGGCGAGGCTCGGGTAGATCACGCGGTTCGGGATCAGGAACAGGTCGAGGTCGATCACCGAGACCGTGACGAGGCACCCGATGAGGACCAGGAACGCGGGCACGGCCGCGTCCACACCCAGTCGCAGGGCGACACCCGCGTTCAGCACCGCGAGCACGACCCCGAGCAGGCGGGTGCGCCGCAGCCACGGCCCGGTTCTCGGCACGGGGGGCGGATCGTCGTCAGGGTCGGGCGGGCTCGCGTCGATCACGCGTTGTAGGAACGGGCCGGCGACGAGACCGACGGCCGCCGACGCGGCGGCGACCGCCGCGACCTCACCCGTCATCGGCCGGCGTGGACGAGCGTGGCGATCGCGGCCGCCGACATCGCCGCCAAGGGTGCGTCGTGGCCCGTCCACAAGCGGAATGCGTGGGCCGCCTGATGCACGAGCATCCCGAGCCCACTGACGCCGTGCGCGCCCGCGGTCCTCGCCGCCTCCATGAGCGGCGTCACTGGCGGGACGTAGATGAGATCGACCACCAATTGCCCGGCGCGGAGCTGATCCGGCGAGAGCGGCGACCCCGCAGCGAGGCTTGGCATTCCGACCGGCGTCGCGTTGACGACGAGGTCGGCCTTCTTGACATGCTCGACGGGCGCAACGCGCGCCGACGGCGCGCCGAGCACCGCGGCACGCGCCGCGTTCGCTTCCGTGCGGTTGATGATGGCAATGTCCGCGGCGCCGGCGCGCGCGAGCGCGAGGATGACCGCTCGAGCGGCACCGCCCGCACCCATCACCGCGCACCGCTTTCCCTCCGCCTCGAAGCCTTCATCGGCCCGCAGCGCGTCGAGGAATCCGTCGCCGTCGGTGTTGTGCCCTACCAACTCGCTGCCCTCGCGGACCACCGTGTTCACCGCGCCGAGCGCGCGAGCCGTCGGTGAGAGCCGATCGACCGCGCCGGTAACGGCCTCCTTGTGGGGCATGGTCACCGACAGGCCGTCGATACCCAAGGCGCGGACCCCGTCAAGCGCTACGCGGGCCTCACCGGCAGGCACCGGGAATGCCACGAACACCCAGTCGAGACCGGTTTCGGAAAACGCGGCGTTATGGATCGCGGGCGACAGCGAGTGCCTCACCGGATCGCCGATGACGCCGGCCACCCGCGTGACACCGCTCGTGCCCAGCATCAGGGGTTCACGCCGCGCCGCTTCGCATCACGGATCGCGGCGTTGTGCTCGGCGGCCGTCGTCGAGAACTTGTGCGTGCCGTCGGTTTGGAACTTCACGTAAAAGAGCCACGGGCCCGGCTCGGGCTCGAGCGCGGCCGCGATCGCGGTGCGTCCAGACGCACTGATCGGAGTCGGCGGGAGACCCTTGACCTTGTAGGTGTTGTAGGGCGAGTCGACCTCGAGGTCGCTGAAGAGCACGCGGCCACCAGCACGGCGCACCCCGCCGCGGGCGTAGATCACGGTGGCGTCGATCTGAAGCAGCATCGGAACGCGCAGGCGGTTGTAAATCACCTGCGCGATCTTGGGCCGGTCGGCCGCGACCTTGCCCTCGCTCTCCACGAGCGACGCCACGATGATCGTCCTGTACGCATCGGCGCCCGGCTTCAGCCCCTCGGCGGCGGCGATCTCGTCGAAGCGCGCCACCATGCGGGTGAGAATGATTTCCTCGTTGTCCTCACGATCGACGAAGTACGTGTCCGGGAAGAGGAGGCCCTCGAGGTTGTTCGAGCCGTCGGGCTGGAAGTCGCTGCGCACGGCGCCGCTGGCGGCGAGCTCCAGGAATTTGTCCTTCGACCGGCCCGGGAGCTTGCCCACCCGCTCGGCGATCTGCTTGAGCGTGAAGCCCTCCGGGATCGTCAGTCGGTCGAAGGATCGCTTCGGACCAGCTCGCAAGAGTTCGACCACGTCCGCGAAGTCGGAGCGCTTCGCGAGCATGTAGTCGCCCGCCTTCAGCTCGCCACCGGCATTGACGCGCAGATAGATCCTGAACAGCCGAGCGCTTCCCACCACGCCTTGTTGGTCGAGAATCGCGGCCACTCGCGCTGGTGAGGACCCTTCTGGAATCTTGACGGCTACCGCTTCACCTGGAGCGCCGGCGGGGTTCACCTGTCGCTGATACCAGGCGGCCCCGGCACCGGTGCCGACGAGGCCCACCGCGGCGACGACCAGGAGAAGGCGCAGGGCACGGCTCATCGTTGTCTCTCCGCCATCACCCCGTGACCTTAGGACGGTGCGCGTCGAGCCAGGACTGCAGGATCACCGCGGCGGCGACTTTGTCGACCGAATCGCGGCGCGCCCGGCGGCGCACGCGGCCCTCGATCAACGCGCGGTTCGCGGTGACGGTGCTCAGGCGCTCGTCCCAGAGCTCGACGTCGACCCCAAGGCGGGCGGCGAGCTCCGTGACTTCGGCGCGGACTGCCTTCGCCGCCGGGCCGTCGCGGCCGCTCATCGAGCGCGGGAGTCCCACGACGACCAGGCTTGCCTCGACGTCGGCCACTGCAGCGGCGATCGCCATATGGTCCGCGGCCCGGTCGCCGCGGCGTTCGATCACTTCATAGGGCGAGGCGATGGTGCCGGTGCCGTCGCTCAGGGCGACGCCTATCCGGCGCTCGCCGAGGTCGAGCCCGAGGACCCGCACGCTCAGGCGATGCCGGCAACGCCGCGCGCTGCGTCCAGAGCGGCGTCGATGGCGTTCGGGTCGCGGCCGCCGGCCATCGCGAGCTCGGCGTTCTTCGAGCCGCCGCCTCCGACCGTCTTCGCGGCGTCGGCGAGCAGGACCCCGGCGTCGAGCCCGGCCTCCCGCCCCCTTCCGCTGACCGCGGCGACAAGGGCGACCTTCTCGCCATCCGGGGAACCGCCGAGCACGACGGCGAGGACGTCGGGCTGATCGCGCACGGCGGTCGCGAGGTCGCGGAGCTGGTCCTGCACGAGGCCGTCACGACGAGCGACGACGATCCCGTCGACGGCCGTTCCCGCAAGCGCGGGCGCCTCAGCCCGGGCGGTCGCCGCCTGGAGCGTGCGCATCTCGACGTCGAGTGCCTTCTGCCTGTCGAGCAGCCGCGTGACGGCGGACTCGATGTCCTCCGGAATCGTCTTGAGGCGCGCGGCGGCGTCGTTCAAAATCCGGTCGCGCTCAGCGATGCGCGCCAACGTCCCCCTCCCGGTGACCCCGGTAATGCGCCGCAGGTTCGCGCCGATGGACTCCTCGGACACCACCTTGATCGTGCCGATCGTCCCGAGCGCGTCCACGTGGGTGCCGCCGCAGAACTCGACCGACTCGGTGCCGGCGCGGATCACCCGGACGCGCTCGCCGTACTTGTCGCCGAAAAAGGCGATAGCGCCGAGTTGCTCGGCTTCGTCCTTGGCCATCTCCTCCGCGTGCACGACCGCGTTGTCGAGGACGCGCTCGTTCACGAGGCGCTCGACCTCAGTTATCTCCTCGCCGGTCATCGGCCCGTGGTGACTGAAGTCGAAGCGGAGGTAGTCGGGGTGGACGAGCGACCCCTGCTGCTTCACATGCGGGCCGAGAACCTTTCGCAGTGCCCAGTGGAGAAGGTGCGTGCCAGTGTGGTTGCGGCGGATGTCGTCGCGCCGCTCGGCGTCGACCGCGGCCGTAGCGTCCTGTTCGATGGCGATATCGCCTTCCACAGGCCGCGCGATGTGACGGTGCAGTCCGGCAGCGGGTGCGTTGGTGTCGATCACCGCGACCGATCCGGTCGCCGTCGTGATCGTGCCGGTGTCACCGATCTGGCCGCCGCCTTCGGCGTAGAAGGGCGTGCGGTCGAGGAACACCTCGACGGTCCCGTCGTCGCGCTCCACGACGGCGAGGATCCGTACGGCTGTGGTGGTTTCGTCGTAGCCCGTGAACTCGGTCTTGCCGTGCTCGTCGAGCAGGGCGCGGTAGACCGCGGGGTCGTCGGCGCCACCGACAGTCTTGCGCCCGGCCTTGGCCCGTCTGCGTTGCTCGGCCATCGCTTCGTCGAACCCGGCGCGGTCGACAGGGACCTCGCGCTCGCCGGCAATCTCTTCGGTGAGCTCGATCGGGAACCCGAACGTGTCGTGCAACTGAAACGCGACGGGCCCTTTGACCGCACCGGTCTCGAGCTCGGCTTCGAGCATCTCCATGCCGTTGCGCAGCGTGGCGAGGAACCGCTCCTCTTCGCGGACAATGGTGCTGAGCACTGCGTCCTTGTCGTTCGCCAGTGTCGGGTACGCCTCACCCATGACGTCGACGACCGTCGAGATGAGGTCGGGCATGATCGGCTTGTCGACGCCGAGCATGTGCGCGTGGCGCACGACGCGCCGGATCAGCCGCCGTACGACATAGCCCCGCTCGTCGTTGCTGGGTGGAACGTGGTCGTTCACGAGGAACGCCGCCGCGCGCGCGTGGTCGGCCATGATCCTGAGGCTGACGTCACCGCGTTCCGCGTCCCCGTACCGCCGACCGGTGAGCCGCTCGGCCTGAGCGATAACCGGCCGAAGCACGTCGGTTTCGAACACCGAGTCGACGCCTTGCAGGAGACACAAGTTGCGCTCGAAACCGGCACCGGTGTCGACGTTCTGGGTGCCGAGCGGCTCGAGGGAACCGTCAGGGCGGCGGTTGTACTGGATGAACACGAGGTTCCAGAACTCCAGGTAGCGCTCGCCGTCGGGGTCGTTGGCGGGACCACCCTCGGGGCCGTGCTCCGGCCCGCGGTCGAGGAACAACTCGGAGTTGGGGCCGCACGGTCCCGTGCCACCCTTCTGCATCTCCCAGAAATTGTCGGCGTCGCCGAGGCGCTGAACCCGCTCGGGGCGAAGGCCGACGCCGTCGATCCAGCACTGTTCGGCCTCGTCGTCGTCGTCGTGGACCGTCACCCAGAGCTTGTCGCCGTCGAAGCAGAGGACGTCAACAGCGAAGTCCCACGCCATCTGGGTGGCGTCTTCCTTGAAGTAGTCGTCGATGCTGAAGTTGCCGAGCATCTCGAAGAACGTGCAGTGCCGGCTGGTGGTGCCGACGATGTCGATGTCGATGGTGCGCACGCACTTCTGCACCGAGGTGGCCCGCGGCCACGGCGCCGGTTCCTCGCCGAGGAAGTACGGCACGATCGGCACCATGCCCGCGTTCGTGAACAGCGGCGCGGTCGGGTGATGCGGGACCAGCCCCGCGGATGCGACTGCGGTGTGTCCGCGCTTCACGAAGAAATCGGTGAAGGCTTTCCGCAGTGAGTTGGCGTCCATGACGCCACCCACGCTACCTAG
>Ga0183260_10000617_pt1 | contig 30095 bp, 34 predicted proteins | sample AntDrymUQ4972206_2_FD_129768 | JGI IMG/M metagenome (GOLD analysis project Ga0183260, IMG submission 129768) | Polar desert sand microbial communities from Dry Valleys, Antarctica - metaG UQ497 (22.06) (version 2) (version 2) | ecosystem: Environmental > Terrestrial > Soil > Desert | place...
AGATTGTCGAGCTGCGGCGTGACGCCGAGCTCGGCGCGCGCCTGCTTCGACTCGTCCGGGAGTCGATAACCGAGGAGCTCGAGCTCTCCCTCGTCGGCGATCGACTGGGCGGTGAGAAGTCGCATCGTGGTCGACTTCCCGGCGCCGTTCGGCCCGAGCAGCCCGACGCAGGTGCCCTCGGGCACGTCGAGGTCGAGGCCGTCGACGGCGGTGATCTTCCCGTAGCGCTTGACGACCCCTCTCAGGCGAATGGCGAGCTGCCGCTCCATCGGAGAAGCATGCATCAGACGTTTCGGCGCCAGAGCAGGTACCCGAGCGGCACGAACGCCAGGCCGAACGTCCACGCCGCGAGCGGCTGCGCCGAGACCTGCGAGCCGGCCCGCACTGGTGCCCCGCGACCGAGCAGGCGGGCGACCTCCGCCGAGGCTCGTCTCGCGTCGGACTCGGCGTAGAGCCGCGCGCCGGTGGCGCGCACGAAGTCCCGCAGGACCTCCGTGCTCCCGGGATCGGTTCGGTAGCTCCGGTCGGCCGCGACGCCCGGCTGGAAGATGCGCTCCCGCTCGCCCCACACGCGCACGAGCACAAGGTCGAGCCTGGGACGACCGCGCAGAGCCGCGATCGTACGCTGCGAGACGGGGTTGGTCTCCCCGTCGGTGACGATCACGGCCACGCGCCGTCTGGATTCCGGCGCAAAGAAGTTGTGGGTCTGGAGGGGAGCGAGCGCGTCGAACGCCGTCAGAACGGCGCCTGCCGCGCGATCCGGTGGCGGCGATTCGACCTCGATCGAACGGCGCAGGCCGGAGCGGAACACCACGGCGTCGTCGGTGGGGAAGACGTGGGGCACGACCCGGTTCGTGAACGAGGCGAGCCCGACCGGCACGTCGGGGACCGCGGCGCGCACCTGCGCAGCGACCCTGACCGCACGCTCGAGTCGGGTGTCGCCGCTCCGCGAGGCCCCCGCGAGCATCGAGCGCGTGATGTCGATCACGACGTAGGCCTCGGCATCGGCCCGGACGAACACCGGGTCCTGCCGGAGCAGGACAGGCTGTGCGCTCGCCGTCGCGACCAGTGCAGCCAGGACGACGAGGGCACCGGCAGCGAGACGGCTTGCTCGTGTCGGCGGCGGCGCGAGACCGAGGAGGGCGCGGATCCGCGCCTTCCGGCGCTCGAGCAGCCAGAGCGCGCCGAGCGGAACCAGGACGGCCGCTCCGACGAGCGCCGCCTCCGGATGCACCAGGACGAGGTTCATCTCAGGAGCTCCCGACACGATGACCACGCGCTTGCTGGGCGTGCTGGGCGCTGTGATGCAAGAACGCAGGGAGCCCCGATATGCGTGCATGTCGGGGCAACTGAGGACGCGGCAGCACGCCCGAACAGCAAAGCTGTCCGAGCGCGTTCAGACAGCCCGTGCTTCGTTGTGTTGGGAACTCTCAAAAACCGCTGCCGCCCTGGGCCGACCCTGCCCCTGCGGTGGAGCCCTCGCCTCCCTCCTCGAAGCCGAACGCGCCGCGACCCTCCTCGCGGAGCGAGAGAATCAGCTCGAGGTTGTAGCGGGCGACCGTGTTGTCCGGATCGAGGCGGATGGCCTCGACGAACTTGCGCGTCGCTCGCCCGGCGTGCTCGCGGGCCTGCGCGGGATCGCTCGCCAGCTCCGCGAACGCGAGGGCGCCGAGCTCGTTCGCTGCGATCGAGCGAATGCCCGCGGGAGCATCGGAGTCCTGGATCGCCGCCAGGTCGACCTGGGCGGTCGTCGCCACCGAGAACATCTGCGCGGTCCGCGCGGTCCCGGCTCTCGGCCGGCTGCGGCGAAAGAGCTGTGCAGCCTCGCGCAGCCGAAGGTCGTCCTCGAACCCGATGACCTCGGGGCTGAGGCCGCCGCCGATCCTCCACGCGCCCGGCTCCCAGAGTCCCGAGGCACCGGGGGAGAGCGCGAAACGACGGTCGCCCGCCGCGATGCTCTCGTCCCAGAGCCGGACCTCGCGTGCGCCGAGCGCGAGCAGCAGCGCCAGGACGAGCGCTGCCCCGGCGAGCGCGAGCGGCAGGCGATTCCCCCTCACCGCGCGACCACCTGCTCCCGGCGCCAGTCGAGTCTGCCGCACGCGACCTCGTTCACCGCGAGCAGCCCGAGAAGCGCGAGCGCGAGCACGGAGACGACGAGCGGGTAGTCGGCCTGGAGCGACCGTCGCTCGGTCGAACGCGCGTTGCGCAGCAGCTCGGTGTGGGAGACGAACGCTCCGGGGCCGAGCGCCTGCCGGAAGTAGGCGCGATCGGTGTCCGCGGGGAAGAGCGGTACGACACGGAGGTCGAGGCCGGCGCGCCGGTAGAGCGCGAGCTCCTCGGCGAGCGCTGCGAGGTCGAACGGCGAGTCGTCGAGGTCGCTGATCAAAAGGACGGTGCCCGTGCTCGCGGCTCCCTCGCGCTCGATCGCGCGGCGCGCGGCTGCGAGACCCGTCGAGATGCGCGTCCCGCCCCGGAACGCGGCCGACCACGGTGTCCGGCGCTCCCGGAGCTGCGCCTCCTGGGCCTGCCGCAGCTGCTGCGCGGTCGGAAAGCGCCCGAGCGCGGGCAGCGTTCGCAGGAACCGCAGGAACGAGCGCAGCTCGCGCCCGGGCGTGCCCGGGGGGAGAGCGACGTAGGCGACGTCGGAGAAGAACACGACCCCGATCGGCTGGTTGGCGTTGACGACCGGCCGCAGGATGTTCGAGATCCGCCGATATCCGGGCTCGGCAATGCTCGTCGAGAAGTCGATCACGACGACCCCTCGTTCACCCGCGGGAAAGAAGCTCGAGTGATGGACCGGCGTCCTCGTCGCCTGGAGAAGCGCGACGCACAGGCAGGTGAGGAGGACGACCGCGAGTGCGACCTGGAGCAGGCGCGTGCGCCGCACCTCGGGGCGCAGCAGCTCCGCGTCCGCAAGCGGGATGCCGACCGCGCTCACGCGCGCCGTCCGTCGGTCGCGGCGCGTACCGATGCGGCGAGCTCCGCCACTGCTTCACGCCGCGGGAGCTGCTCGTCCCAGGCAAGCCTCTCGGCGTCGTCTGCGAGCGTGCGTCGGTCGATGCGGCGAAGCTCCGAGGCGAGGGTCTCGAGCGCGATCCTGCCTTGCCGCTCGTCACTCTGTCCGTTCAGCGCCTCGACGAGGCGGAGCGCCTGCTCGAGCGGCGCGGGTGGCGCCTCGGCATGGACGCGGGCGGTCTCCCGACGGTGAATGCTCCGCCGGACGACGAGTCCGAGGAGCGCCGCCGCTGCGATCACGAGGATGCCGGCTCCACCGAGGAGACCGGCTTCGAGTCTGCGGGGAGAGACGCGCGCGGTGGCCCCTGGCAGCGTCGCGAGCGCCGATTGCCAACCCGACTCCTCGAGTTCCCCGTCCGGTATCCCGCGGACGACCGTGAGCGAGGGCCACGAGCCGCCGGCGCGCCGCTGGTCGAGTTGTCGATCCGCGAAGCGCCGGCCCGGTGGAGCCTCGGTCGACCAGACAAAGCTCGGCGCGGGAAACGCGAACTCCTTCGAGTCTCCGTCCGGGAGGCACTCCGCGCTCAGGCAGCGCAGCCGGAGCGTGTAGAGCACGGTCGTCAGGCCGCCGGCACTCTCGACCGCTCGGGTCGGCGTGCCGACGATCTCGTACGGGTCGAAGGCACCAACGGGACCCGAGCCGTCGCGGCCGAGGCCGGAGCCGCGGCCGCCGGTCGCGACGATCGTGTCGCGCTCGAGCTTCTCGCTCGAGACGACGAGCTCGAGGCTCGCGACGACGGTCTCGCCGAAGCGGTGGGTGCGCGGTTGCAGGTTCGCGCGGACGGTCGATCTCACAGCAAGCTCACGGGCGCTCGGCGCTACCTCACCGCTCTGGGCGAGCGCCACGAGCAGCGCGAGGCAGAGGAGCGTGCCCCCGACGATCACGACGCCGAGTGCGCGCCTGGATGTCATCACGCGTCCCTCACCATGCGCGGCCGCGTGCCAGCGAGCGCTGCTCGTGCCAATCGAGGAATGCGCCGAGCACGTCGTCGCGCTCGGCAGACGAGACCCGCACGGGCGCCAGGTCGCGGTCCTCGAGCTCCGCCAGGAGTCGCGCGAGCCGCTCCTGGTTCGCCGTCCGCCGGGCCGCCACCTCCGAGCGCGAGAGACGCACGTATTCGACTCGCCCCCGCCCCGGGGTCGAGAGCGGGACGACAACCGAGTGAACGTCCGGGAAGCCCTGCTCCCACGTCGGATCCTGGACGACCACGGGAACGAGCTCCCAGTGGCGGACCTGCGCCTGTGACCACGCCTCCGGCGAGGGCGGGCTGAGGAAGTCCGAGACGAGGAAGACGAAGCTGCCCGCCGGCAGATCACGGCGGAGCTCGCCGAGGCGGGAAAGCGAGCCCGCGAGCGAGCCTGCCGGCGCGTCGAACGGCGCCGTCCGCAGCCGCTCGAGGAGGTCGTGGCCGTCGGTCTGGCCGCGCGGCGGCCGCCAGAAGCCGTGACCGTCCTCGGCGCTCGCGCCGTCGAAGTACCCGAGCAGCCCGTGGGCCGCCCGCGTGCTCGCGGAGACGAGCCGGACGACTGCCTCGACGGCGGCAGGCTTGCAGAGCCACGGCGAGTCGAGCGGATAGAGGCCCATCTCAGGACGGCGATCGACCACGAGAACGACCCGCGGTGCCTCCTCGGCGCTCCGCTCGAGCACGACGAACTCGTCGGCGTCGCGAGCGGTCGCGAGGCGCGCCGACATCTTCCAGTCGATCGACTGCACCGGGTCGCCCCGCTCGTACGGTCGCGAGCCGGCGATGTCGAACCCTCGGCCGTGACGGGAGCTCTCGACCGCTCCGAACGCGAGCCCGACCAGCCGCTGACGGGGAACCAGCGGGAAGACACCCTGTTCGGCCATCAGCGGTCTTCGGGGGCGGCGCGGGCGAGCTCGGCCCGGGGTGGCGGGACACGCTCGAGGAGCTCTGCGAAGAACCCTGCGAGGGCAACCTTCGGCCCCAGGCGGCGCGCCCCCGCCAGGAACGATGGCGCGAACACGATCCGATGACCGAGCACGGGAAGGAGCAGTGCTTCCACGTCCGTGGGGACGACGAACGAGCGACCGCCGAGAAGCGCGCGACCGCGCACACCCCGCTCGAGGGCGAGCGTTCCGCGCACGGACGCTCCGACCAGGACACCGGGAGCGACACGGGTCGCGTCGACGAGATCGACGATCCAGCGTTGGATCAGCGCGTCGCAGTAGACGTCCTTCACGGCGCGCTGCAGGCGGCGCACGTCCTCGACGTCGAGCACCGAGCGGAGGCTGTCGAGGGGGTGCTCATACCGCTGGTCACGCAGGATCCGGAGCTCGTTCTCGGCGCCCGGGTAGCCGAGCGAGGCCTTGAGGAAGAAGCGGTCGACCTGCGCCTCGGGGAGCGGGAACGTGCCCTCGTGCTCGATCGGGTTCTCCGTGGCGAGGAGCAGGAACGGATCGGGCAGCGGTCGCGTGACGCCGTCAACGGTCACCTGGCGCTCTGCCATCGCCTCGAGGAGCGCGGCCTGCGTCTTCGGCGTGGCGCGGTTGATCTCGTCGACGAGGACGACGTTGGCGAAGATCGGGCCGGGGCGGAACTCGAAGTCGCGCTGCTTCTGATCGAAGACGGCGAGCCCGGTCACATCGGTCGGCATCAGGTCGGGGGTGCACTGAACCCGTGCCAGCTCGGTGTCCTCGACCGTCGCCGCAATCGCGCGCGCGAGGACGGTCTTCGCGGTTCCGGGGACGTCCTCGAGGAGCACATGGCCCTCGCACGCGAGCGCTGTGAGCACGAGCGTGATCTCCGGTCGCTTGCCGTGGATCACGGTCTCGACGTTGTCGAGGAAGCGCGTCGCGATTCCGGTCGCGTCCGCAAGACGGGAGGGGATCTCCCGTACCGCCTCGGTCAACGCGATCCCCGCCGCACGCACGCCGCATGGTAGATGCACAGAGAGCGGATCCGGCGCGCCGGAGCACGCGACGACGCGGGTCTCAGACGTCTCGGTATGACCAGCTCAGCTGTCGAGCCTCTCGTCCTCGAGGTCGAGATCGCGCGAGACGCTGAGCCATACGTCGTTACCGATCAGGCCGGTCCGGCGAAGCTCGAGCACCGCCGCGCGCTCGGCGTCGAGCAGCTCGCGGCGGAGGCGCTGGAAGTCCTGCGAACGGCCCTCGATTCCGTCCTCGTCGTCGCCGAACCGCGCGCGGAAGCGATCGGCGCGAAAGGCGTAGAGCCCGCGGAGTCGCTCGGCCGTCTCGTCGCGCACCCAGTCCTCCCGCTCGAGCTCGGCGAGCCGCTCGATCGCCGCCTCCGCCGCCCGGATCCGAGCCTTGGCATTTTCGCGGTCGTGGACACCGTCGTCCTCGAGACCGAGCACGCGAATCACGAGCGGCAGCGTCAGACCTTGGCCGACGAGCGTCACGAGAATGCACGCGAATGTGAGAAAGAGAACGAGGTCGCGACCGGGGAAGGACGAGCCCGCGTCGGTCTGGAGCGGCAGCGCGAGCGCCGCGGCCAGCGAGACCGCTCCGCGCATCCCGGCCCACGAGACGAAGACGGCCTCGCGCCAGCTCTCCACGCGAAGCGCGACTGCGGTCGGTGCCAGGAGCACGGTGAAGAACCCAGACGAATCGGACGACGATCACGGCGAGGCTGACGAGCGCGGCGTAGCCGAGAAGGGTCGAGACGGGGATGTCCCCGAGCGCATCGAGCACGACCGGCAGCTGCAGCCCGATCGCGACGAAGAGGAGCGCGTTCAGCAGGTACAGCACGATCTCCCACACCGCGGCGCCCTGGAGCCTGACCTGCGCGGTCGTCAGCTCGGGTGTGGGTGGGCATCCTCGAGGGAGGCGGACCAGCTGAGCTTCGTGAGACGGCGACCGGCCTCGGAGGTTTGAGCCCGTCGCCACCGTGGGAGAACCTCCCCATGCACAACGTCATCCCCGATCCGCCGGCACCCGTGCCCTCGCCGGTGCCACCGCCGCAACCGATGCCGGATCCCGTGCCGCCCCCCGACCCAATGCCGTCGCCGGATCCGATGCCCCCGCCGCCCGCACCGCCCCTCTGAGCGCCTCGGCACTCACCGAGCCGAGCGGCCTGACGCCGAGAGAGGAACGCGAGCGCCCGCTCGGGGCCTACGCCTTCCTGACGGTAGTGTTCACGACCGGTTTCGGCATTCCGCTCGTTCTCGCGGAGCGCCGCGGCTCTCTACCCGAGCGGGTCGCAGCGGCCGATCTCACGCTGCTCGCCGTTGGCACGTTCAAGCTCAGCCGGATGCTCACACGGGATGCCGTCACGGGATTCGTGCGGGCGCCATTCGTCGACTTCGAGGGGATGGAGAGCGTGACGACCCCGAAGGAGAAACCACACGGCCGCGGACTGCGGCGGGCCGTGGGACAGCTGCTCCTCTGCCCGGGCTGCGTCGGTGCATGGACGGCGGCCTCGTTGACAGCCGCTCTGCTCGGCGCGCCGCGGCCCACTCGGGTCGTCTGCGCAGCGCTGACGGCGTTCGCGGGCTCGGACTTCCTGCAGGCCGCTCACGGACGCATCACGAGGGCCTGACGCGCGCGCGCCACCGTCTACCCTCGCGACGGATCTCGACCCCGCCACAGCTCCCACGGCCCTGCGACAAGAGCCCTTATCTCCCGAGGCTCGCATGCCCGCCTCGTGCGAGGATGCAAGCCCGTGACGACCGAGCACCGCCGCGGCGACGCGGCCCCTGCAGAGCGACATCGCCGGGACAGCGAGGCGGATACGCGCGCGCTTCTCGTGCTCGCGGGAGAGCTCTCCGCGGCAGCGACCGAGAGCGAGGTCGCGCGGGCGCTCGTCGGCCGGCTGGCTCCTCTGCTCGGTGCTGTGGGGGGCGCGCTCGGTCTCGTGCACGACGACGAGCTCGTGATCGTCGACGCGGGAGGTGTCCCGGAGACGACGCTGGCTGCGAACCTCCGCCTACCGCTCTCCGCGCGCGCGCCGATCACGCGCGCCGCGGCGACCGGCGAGCCCGTCTACGCGCAGACGAAAGAGGAGTTCCGGCGCGATTTCCCGGACGGAGCGGGATTGGCGGAGTACGCGGAGGGCGCGCTCGCGGTTCCCCTGGTTGCCGGGGAGCGGATCGTCGGCGCCATCGGCTTCCCGTTCGACGTCCCCGATCGCATCCACTCCGACGTCGTCGCACTCGCCCTGCTCGCGGCCGCCCTCGGGGGGCAGGCTCTCGAGCGAGCGCAACTCTACGACCGCGAGCGCTCGCTGCGCGCGGGCCTCGATCGGATCGCCCGGCTCGCACCACGCTTCGCCGGCAGGTCGAGCGATGAGATCCTGAGCACTCTCTGTCGTGAGGCGCGGATGGCGCTCGACGCTGACACCGCACTCCTCTGGCGTCTCGACGGGTCCGAGCTCACCCTCGAGCATTGTGATCCACCCGACGCGATGAGCATCGGGCTGCGGGTCGCGCGTGGCACGATCGCCGCACTGGAGGAGTCGCTCGAGCACCTGGCGCCATCGTTCACCGAGGTCTCCGCTGATGAGCGAGAGTCGGCCGCCGGAGCATCGCCGCTACCCACGGGCAAGCTCGCTCTGCACCTTCCCGTCGTCTCGGCGGGCGCCGCAGGAGGTGTCCTGACGCTCGTCTTCGAACGCGAGCTCAGCTCCTCGCGTCAGGAGGCGCTCGTGCTCGCCCGCCGCCTCGCAGATCACGCGCAGCTCGCCCTGGAGCACGGCGCGCGCGAACATGCACAGGCGGCGGCCGACCGGAGCGCGCTCGAGACACGCCGGCTCCTCGACGTCACGACGGCGCTGGCCGCTGCGACGACGCCCGAGCTCGTCGGGGCGGCTGCGCTCGAAGCGGCGGCAACGACGCTCGGTGCGGCGGCCGGCGTCCTTGTGAGGCGCGACGGCGACGACCTCGTCGTTGTCGCCACCTCGGGGTTCACCGACGACGAGGTAGAGGCGTGGCAGCGCTTCCCGGCGACCGCGGACGTCCCGATCGCGTCGGCCGTCCAACGCAGCGAGATCGTGGTCTTCGAGTCGCGCGACGACCTCGCGCGCGCCCATCCCGCACTTGCCGAGAGGACGCGGCACGGTGCCTGGCTCGCAATCCCCCTGACCGCGGGTGGCCAGGTGCACGGCGCCCTCGGCCTGACGTTCGCCCAGTCGCGACCCTTCGGCGACGCCGATCTCGCCTACATCGCGTCGCTCGCGCGGCAGGCGGCGCAGGCACTCGACCGCACGGTCCTCTTCGACGAGGAGCGTCGAGCGCGCGAACGCGCAGAGCGCCTCGCGTCGGACCTCGCGCGCCTGCACGCGTTCGCGGTGTCACTGGGCGCGGCGTCTTCGACCTCCGAGGTGGGCACGCTGGTCTGCGAGCAGGTGAAGGCGATGCTGGGAGCGTCGGCGTGCGCGGTCTACGTGCCGAACGGCACCGAGCTCATGGAGCTTCTTCACGGCGCGAGTGACGACGAAGAATCGGACGGGAAGCCGTACTGGCCCGAGACGCTCGAGACCGCGCTGCATCCCTTGGAGAGCCTCTGGCTGGAGCGGGACGAGGACTGGGTCGAGAACGACCGCTACGAAAGCCTTCGCGCCCACGGCGCACCCGCCGCGGTCCTCCCACTCGCGGTCACCGGACGGCCGACGGGCACGCTCGTCGCCTGGTTTCCGGAGGACTCCTATCCGCAGGAGAGCGCCCGGCGGCTGCTCGAGACGATGGTCCGCCAGGCGACCCAGCCGCTCGATCGCCTCCGGTTGCTGGAGAGCGAGCGGCAGGCGCGCCTCGAGGCCCAGATCTCTGCGCTTCGCACACGCACGCTCCGCGAGGTCGCGGACCTCCTGAACGTCGCGGTGACTCCCGCCGATGTCGCGGAGGTGCTCGTCTCGGTTCTCCAGAGCCCACTGGCGGCGGACGGGGTCGAGGTGTTCTCGATCGACGAGGCGGAGGAGCGAGCAGAGCTCCTCGCCTCGAGCAAACCCGCGGGCGACCGAACCATCCCGCTCGACGCGCTCGGGCTCTACGGGGGCCGAGCCGGCAGTGAGCCGGCAGAGCCCGAGGGTCGCACGTCGATCTCCGTGCCTCTGCCTTCGGGCATCCGGACTCCGGGCGCTGTACGGCTCACGTATGACGTGCCAATCGTGCTCGACGAGGAGAGCGAGGCGATGATCCAGGCGATCGCGCGCCAGGCCGGGCCTGCGATCGACCGGAGCCGCCTCTACGAGAACGAGCTCCTCGCCCGCACCCGCACGGAGTTGCTCCAACGCCTGACGGCCGCGTTCTCGGTCGCTCTGACACTCGACGAGGTGGCGAACACCTTTGTCTCCGACACGTTCCGCGCGCTCGAGGCCGACGGGCTGTACCTGGGCGCGGTTGACAGCGAAGGCCGCGCGCTTCGAACGCTCGCCTGGCACGGCTATCCCGAGGCGGTCGAGGACCTTCTCAGCTCCGGCCTCCCCGCGCCCGGGCCGACCGCAGCCACGGTCGCGTCGGGGACTCCGTCCTACTACACCCGGATCGAGGAGCTGTGGCCCGACCATCCGAGCTTCGCCTCGGCGTTCGACCAACTCGGCCAGCAGCGCTTCGCGTTCCTGCCCGTACGCTCGGGCAGCACGACCCTCGGGGTCGCCCTCGTCACGTGGAGCGAGCCGTTCCGGTTCGACGAAGACCTGCGCGCGTTTCTCGAGGCCGTCGCGGCGCAGTGCGGCCTCGCGCTCGACCGGGCCGCCCGCTACGAGGCCGAGCGCTCGGTGGCGGAGACCCTGCAGCGCGCCGTCCTCCCCGAGTCCATTCCGATCATGGAGGGTGCGCGGGTTGCGGCGCGCTACCTGCCGGGCACGTCGGCGCTCGACGTCGGTGGCGACTGGTACGACACGCTGACCCTGTCGGACGGCCGCCTCGGCTTCGTCGTCGGAGACGTCGTGGGCAAGGGCCTTCGGGCGGCTGCCACGATGGCGCAGCTCCGAAACGGGCTCCGAGCGCTGATGCTCGACGACGCCGATGTCGCCCGGACGATGTCGAAGCTGAACCGGCTGCTCGAGGGGATGAGCGAGACGCCGTTCGCCACCGTCGCGTTCCTCGCCGTCGAGCCGTCGACCGCCAAGACCTGCCTCGTCTCGGCCGGGCACCTGCCGCCGCTCGTGATCGCGCCTGACGGGAGCGCGAGGTACCTCGAGGAAGGCCGCAACCTGCCGCTCGGCGTCGACCCGGAGCTCGAGTACCACGCGGCTCTCGCCGACGTGGATCCCGGATCCTTCGTCGTGCTCTACACCGACGGGCTCGTCGAGCGGGCAGGCGAGTCCATCGACGACGGGCTCGCCCGGCTCGCGTCCGTGACGCCGCCGTCTCCCCGTGACCCGGAGCTCTTCGCGGATGCGATCCTTTCGCAGCTCCTCGGTGACCGCCCGCTCGCCGACGACATCGCACTGCTCGTCATCGAGCTGACCGGCACCACCGCCCGCCCGCTGGACATCACCCTCCCCGCCGAGCGTGGGTCGCTCGACCGCATGCGAGCCGAGCTCGCCGACTGGCTCGACGATGCGCACGTCCCCGATGCCGAGGCCAAGGACGTCCTTCTCGCCGTGTGGGAGGCGGCGGCGAACGGCATCGAGCACGCGCGGGACGACGAGACCGGCACGATCGGCATCGTCGCCGGCATCGTCGGTGGCCGCGTCCGCGTGGAGGTCACCGACACCGGCCGCTGGAAGGATGCGGTTCCACGCGAGAATCGTGGGCTCGGGCTCAGGATGATCCGGGCCGTGATGACAGACGTCGAGATCACGCGCACCCCTGTCGGCACCCGCGTCGAGATGGAACGATCCGTGTCGATGCGCGCGGCCGGGGACGGAGGTGACGATGCAGACGCGGTCGACGACAGCTGACGGGCTGACCGTCGTCACGCTCGAGGGCGAGCTCGACAAGCTGACGAGCGACGTCGCGCGGTCGGAACTCGATCGCGTGCTCGGCGCGGAGCGTCTCCTCGTCGATCTCTCCGCGGTGACCTTTCTCGACAGCGCCGGCTTGCACGTCCTGTTCCGGGTCGCACGGGCGGTCACGAAGGCCGGCGGCCGGCTCGGTGTCGTCGTGCCGCCGGAGAGTCCGCTGCGTCGGGTGGTCGAGATCACACACGTCGCCGGCGCCGCGTTGGTCTGCGACTCTCTCGAGGCGGGGGCCAGCGCGCTGCACGGCGTATCCGCGACGGAAGGCTCGGGTACGGGCGTGGCTGCGAGGCCACGACCCGCCAGGAGGTGAGACCTGCCCCGCGCGGTGTGAAGAAGGGCAGCAAGCGAGCCCGCAGACGAGCACGTGAAGGAGTCGCTGGAGGAGCAGGGACGCTCGGAGAAGCGGAGGATCGCGGCGCGGACGATCAACATGGAGCGTGCGCGTCATGGCGAGGCGCAGGAATCGTCCGCCTCTCCCGCGAGGACATCTCGTCCGGTCGCCGGGGAGGGCTCCGCTCGGGAAGCACTGGTCCGCGTGGCCGGACCCGCGACCAGCTCTACGAGGTTTGCGCCGCACCCAGCGCGGTACACACTCGGGAACGGCGAGAGCAGGAGAGACACAGTGAGCGGAGCCGAGGCGACCGAGTTCAGTGTCGAGACGATCGGAAGCGCACATGGGGCACCTGTTCTCGCGGTGCACGGGCAGGCCGACCTCCACACGGCGCCCGAGTTGCGAGCCGCAATTACGAACGCGATCGATGGTGGCGCCAAGGGCATGGTCGTGGACCTCTCCGAAGCGACCTTCATCGACTCGATGACGCTCGGCGTGCTCCTCGGCGCGGTGAAGCGCCTCCGCCCCACGGGCGGCAAGGTCGGCATCGTCTGCGTCGACCCGCACATCAGGCGTATCTTCGAGATCACTTTGCTCGACCGCGTGTTCTCGATTCACACCGATCGCGACGGCGCCCTTGCCGTTGCGGACGGGAGCGCGTGAGCCCCTCCTCGCCGGTCACCGCCGACCGCACGGAAGTCGAGTTTCCCGCAAGCGCAGGGTTTCGCCACGTCGGCATGCTCGTGCTCGGCGGCGTGGCGTCGCGGTTCGAGCTCCCGCTCGACCGGGTCGACGACCTGCTGCTCGCCGTCGAGAGCGTGCTCCTCCAGGAGACGCCTGCCTCGACGATCCGGCTGGAGGCCAAGGCAGCCCCCACGGGTCTTCGGGTCGTGCTCGGATCCTTCTCCGCGGCGACACTCGCGGATCCCTCGCTTCGCCGCGTGCTCGATCGGCTCGTCGACGAGATCGTCGACCGACCGGGAGGGGACGAGACGGCGATCGAGCTCTTCGTCGCAGCGGCATACCGCGACGGGGCATGACCAGGGTGACGCAGGACGTCGACTTCGTCGCCCTGATCGAGGCGTACCGGGCTGGTGACGATGGTGCCCGCGAGCAGCTCGTCCAGCGGTACATGCCACTCGTGAAGAGCCTCGCGGCGCGGTACTCGAACCGCGGCGAGCCCCAGGAGGATCTCGTGCAGGTCGGCTCGATCGGCCTCCTGCTCTCGATCGAGCGGTTTGACACCGAGCGGCAGGTGCAATTCACGACGTACGCCGTGCCCACGATCGTCGGTGAGATCCAGCGACACTTCCGCGACCGCGCGTGGGCGCTCCACGTCCCCCGCCGGATGAAGGAGCTCAGCGTGCGCCTCACCCGGACGGTGCAGTCACAGACCGCCGAGCTCGGTCGGGCACCGACAATCGCCGAGCTCGCCAAAGCCACGGGCGCCGACGAGGACGACGTCATCGAAGCGCTGCAGACGGCGGAGGCCTACTCGACACGGTCGCTCTCGCAGCCCCTCGGTCACGGCGGCACAGACGACGAGACGATGCAGGACGTCCTCGGTCACGACGACCGCGGGTTCGCGGAGGTCGAGGACACCGTGCTCGTCGAGGCGGGCCTCGACGCGCTCGACGAGCGCGAGCGCCGCATCGTCGAGCTCCGTTTCTTCGACGGTCTGACGCAGTCGGAGATCGCGGCCCACATCGGGATCTCCCAGATGCACGTCTCGCGGCTGCTCCGCCGCGCCCTCGTAACCATGCGTGGCCGGCTCGAGGAGAGCATGAGCGAGGAGACCTCGTGAGCGTCGATCGCCCCGGCTCACTCCTGTGGGGGAAACCGGGTTTTCCGCAGGGACCCCGTTCTTCTGGAGACGGTGGGGAACCTCCCGGCTCCCCACACCAGCGAGGGTTGGCGCATGGGTGAGCATGTCGTGCATCTCGTCATCCCGGCTCGCTCGGAGTACCTCCTCCTGGTGCGCCTCGCGCTCGCAGGGATCGCGCGCGGCGTGCCGATCGACGACGAGGCGCTCTCCGACCTCAAGCTCGCTGTCACCGAGGCCTGCGGCAACGCCGTTGCCCACGCCTACGGCGGCGACGCGGGCACGGTCGAGGTGCGGTACGTCGTCGCGCGCGACTCCATCTCGATCGAGGTGCGCGACGAGGGCGACCGCGAGACACCCGTAGTCCCTACAGCGATGCCCCGAATCGATGGCGGTGCGCCCCCCGAGAGCGGCATGGGCCTCGCGATCATCCAGGCGATCGTGGACGAGCTCGAGATCGAGGCGCGCGACGGCGCCGGCACCGTCGTCCGCATGCGCAAGAACCTGTAGCGCTCCGGCTACCGAACGACGACGAGGTCGCCCGGCTCGAGGAGGCGGGCCATCCGGAGGATGTCCTCGTTGCGCACTCGGATGCAACCGTGGGAGACACGTCCGGGGAGGATTCCCGGCTTGTTCGTACCGTGGATCCCGACGAACCCTCCGGCGGGCCAATCGGTGAGGACGGCTGACCGGGCGCTCAACCCGAAGGCGATCGGACCGTACGCGGGACTCGCGAACTTCGTCAGCTCGTTGCGGACGAAGAAGGTGCCCGCCGGTGTCGGCCACTGTCGACGACCGATCCCGATCCGTGCGGTCTGCACGCGCGTCCGTCCGCGATAGAGGCTTGCCGTGAGAGCCGCCCGATCGATCACGAGCCGTGTCGTCGTCCGCTGATAGCCGCCGACGTCCGAGCGCTCGACCCAACCGGTCGTCCCGTTCGGCAGTACAGGCAGGCTCACGCGCAACCAGAGCGTGCGTCGGCTCGCGACCCGCTCCAGCAGGCGGACGATCGTGGTCGTCCCCTCGGGTGTCCGGACCGCCACATGCGCGACGACCGGAGCACTCGCAGCCGGCCGCGACCGCGCCGTGACGCCGTGCTGGAGCGGCGCCCACCAGGTCGTGGTCGCGTTCCCGAAGCGGAATGTCTCCCGGGTCTGGGGCGCCCCTGCGGCGTTGCCCGCCGCCAGGAGTGCGAGAACGGCGAGGAGCGTGACGAGGCCGGCCGGACGGCCAGCCTCGTCACGCCTTCCGAAGCCCCGGCTCAGCCGGTGAACCTCGGCCTCCCCCCGCTCGTGCTCGTCTGCGGTGCCCGCGTGATGAAGCCGGTGCGACCGACGGCGGCGAGCACCTGCTCCATCGACTTGGACTGATCGAACGCGCGCGGTGCAGGCGGCGCGTCGTTCAGGTGCCTGATCCACGAGGCGTGCCTCGCCTCGACCGTGTGGATTGCAAGCGCCGCACCGAGCACGGCGTTCGAGGCGATACGCGGTGCCTGGCCCGCGTAGGCCATCACACCGGTGTCCTCGAGCACCTGCGCGGTCTGGCGGAACGCGGTGGCGTCCTCCGTCGTCCCCTTGAAGTCGAACGTCGGGGACGCGACGGCCGCCGAGCCGAGCGCCTTCTTCAGCGCCGCGACGTGAGCCCGCTCGTGCTGCCCGACGATCCGGGCGAACTGCGCGAGCGGCCCGCTGAGCACGCCCATCCGACCGGCCTCGGTGTAGAAGGCCGCCTCGAGGTACTCGAGCGTGAGCGCGTAGTTGAGGATCGCCACGTCGCCCTTCGTCGCCGCGCCGGCTGGCGAAGCGAGCGCACCGAGCGCCGCGCCGCCACCGACCACACCGCCGGCCGCGAGCGCGGCCTTGCGAAGGAAGCCGGCCCGGGAATCGGCGAACCTCTCGAGGGTGTCCATCGCCTCGGCGATCGCACCGTCCTTGTCGACCTCGTCGAGCGAGAACGGAAGCGTCTCTTCGTTGATCACGTTGGTCATCGAGCTCACCCCTTGATGAAGCCGGTCGCGTTGACGGCGGCCAGAATCTGCGCGTCGGTCTTCGCCGCGTCGAACGCCGCCGGAGCGGGGCTCTTGCGGACGATGTCGCGGATCCACGCCGCATGGCGTGCCTCGACCGAGACGATCGACGCTGCGGCAGCGAGCACCTTCTTGGTGACATTGGCGCCCTGGCCGTTGTAGGCGGCGACACCGGTGTCCTCGAGGACGACCGCCGTTGCCTGGAACTTCGCCTGATTCTCGGTCGTGCCCTTGAAGTCGAAGGTCGGCTTGGCGACCGCCTTCGCGCCGAGCGCGCTCTTGAGGAACGCGACGTGCGCCCGCTCATGGGCCCCGACGATGCGTGCGAACTCGGCCGACTCGCCCGCGAGCGCGCCCCCGGCTACGGCCTGCGTGTAGAACTCGGCCTCGAGGTACTCGAGCGTCAGGGCGAAATTGAGGATCTTCGTGTCCTGCGCCGGCCCGGGTGCGCCGATCGCTAGCTTCGGCAGGCCGCCGATCGTGACGCCCGCTGCGGCGACGGCGCCACCGGCCACGAGACCGCGCTGCAGCAAGCTGCGGCGGGTACTCGATGGCAGATCCTCATAGGCCTGCCGCACGGTCCCGTCGTGATCGACGGTCTCGAGCGTGAGGTGTTCCGGCATGACGGAACCTCCGTCTCTTCCTTCGTTGGCTCGCCAGCCGTAGGTGCGTTCTTCACCCGCATTCGCCCGGGGTAAACACCCCGTTCGGAGAGTTGTCAACGTTTCGTAAGGCGTCGCCGGGCCGGTGAACCTCGTTCGGCCGTGCTGCGAATCCCACCACTAGACCGGGGCGGCACCCGGACGTTCGCCAGCCGAGGGGTGCCGCTCCGATCGATTCTACGCCTGTAATTCCCCGATCACGTGCGCGAACCTACGAGTGGGCGTCTTTTGTCTCGAGCGCCGCTCGCCTACTCGGATGAACGTCGAGGGTCGCGTCGAGGCCGGTGATCTCGAAGATGCGCCGTGCCGGACCCGCCGGGAGGACGATCCCGAGCTCGCCGCCGGCCTCCCGCGCGCGACGAAGCGCGCCCACGATCGCGCCAAGCGCTGTCGAATCGAGAAAGCTCACGGCCTCGAGGTCGAGAACGAGACGCGGGCCTGCGCCCAGCCTCGACGCATCGTCCAGTGCAGCCGCAAAGCGCTCCCTGAGCCGTGGCGCATCGTGGGCGTCGAGCTCACCCTGCAGGGTGACGACCGCCGCACCGCTCACCGCATGGATCTCGTGGCCGCCCGGCATGGGCCCAACATACTGACGGGGGCGCGACCTTCGCGCCCCCGTCGAGACCCTGCGTGTTGTGTCGCGTCCTACGGTCGCCGGTCGACAGCCCGGTCGGTCTCGCGCACGACGGTCTCCCGGTGACCACCGAAGCCGCCCCAGCTCGACCAGAAGATGAGCGAGATGAGACCGCCAACGGCACCGACGACCATGAGGATGACGCCGATCGTCTGGAGCTCGAGACCCGAGACCTCGGCGTTGACCGCCCAGGTCAGGATCGCTCCCGCCGCGATGAGAATGAGGCTCACGCCGATGCCCATGAATCTGCCCCTCCTATTTGTGGGAAATGCAGGTGTATTGCCGATTTTCAGGACGACGCGGTCATACCCACGCGAAGCGCTGCGCAAACGAGAAAGCGCACGTTTGCGGCTCCCCGATCCGGGAAAGGCCCGAGATGAAGCTCCGGCCGTCGGGATTTGTCCTCACCGCCCAATCGCCCACCCGGCGGCCGGGCGCTTCACCTTCTACGACACGCCGTCGACACACGAGCTCTTGACCGGACTCTCCCGGGCCGCCGACCCACTCGCAACGGCGGGCGGTTGAATCGTGGCGCGCCGCGGGCGGCTGGAGGCGCGAGGGACGACGGAAGCCCTTCCGGTACGTCGATTCAAAGGGGGAGCGCATCGAGGACGACGAGCGCCTGCAACGGATCGACGCGCTCGTTCAGGGTCGGCTCCGAGCGCTATGCCCGGACGGGACGCACATACGGCATCACGACCCTGACGAAGACGCCACGTGAGCGTTCGCGGGAACCGGATCCGCTTCAGGTACCGCGGCAAGCATCGCGTTCTCGTACGGACGACCCTCGTCGACACAGAGCTCGCAGAGGCCGTCAGGGCACTGCTCCGGTACGAGGGCGGCGCGCGCCTCCTGCGCTTCGACCGGGACGGAACCCCGACGAACCTGACGGGGCCGCTCCTGAACGCCTACATCGCCGAGCACCTCGCCCCGGAGTTCACCGCCAAGGACTTTCGTACGTGGAGCGGCACCCTCACCGCGGCCGTGACGCTCGCGGAGCACGGCCCGCCGGCATCCGTCGCCGACGAGCGTCGCGTTCTCGCCGACGTGATGCGCAGGGTCGGCGAGGAGCTCGGCAACACACCGGCCGTCGCACGTTCCTCCTACGTGAGTCCCGCCGTGATCGAGCAGTGGCGCGACGGACGAACGATCGAGAGGTTTCGTCAGCGCTCGCTCCGCGTGGTGTCGGGTCGCGACACCGACCTCCCTCGCCGAGGAAGCGGCGCTCCTCAGCCTGCTCCGCTCGTGGCGGATCCGCCGCGCGCAGGCCGCCTGAGCCGGCGAGTCCAGCGCGAGAAGCCGATCGTGCGGCACTTCGCCCCGACCGGCTCGTGCCAGAGGTGGGGCCAGCCCTCCCCGACCCGCCGGTACCCACGGTGGGGGCCCGCGAAACGATGCGGCGGCGGCCCGTAACCGCGGCGCAGCGTTTTGCGTTGTCCGCGCGACGGGTAGCCGTCAATCATGGGAACGGGGTCGAAGGGCGAGGGGCGCGATGATCGTCCCGTACTGCTCTTCTTCTCGAGCCGGCGGTCGGGTCCCGCTCGAAGGATGTCGAGCCTCGTCGCCTGGATCCGCGTGACCGAGAAAAAACGACTCCGCGTGGTCGAGGTCGACGTGGATACGAACGCGAGGCTTGCGACGGCACTGGACGTCTCGGTCGTACCGACGCTCGTGCTCGCACGCGGCTCGCGGGTGCTCGGGCGGCTCGAAGGACGCGTGACCGGGAGCGAGATCAGCCGCCTGATCGGCCCGCATGTCGGCCGCGAGCGCGTTGTCCTCGCGGGTGGCGGGCCGGGCTGAACGCGGTGCGGCCCGACGCGTGCGCCGGGCCGCCCGACTCGATCATCCGCCGCTCAGGCGAGCCAGATGATCAACAGGATGATCAGGATGACGACGAGCGTGCCTGCACCGATGTACATGGAGTCCTCCTCTTCCTCAGCTGAGCCACCACAGGAGGAGCAGACCGCCGGCGACGAGCGCCACGATCGACCAGATCACGAGCGCCGTGCCGCCGAGCAGCACGAACGGGGTCGTCGACGCGCGTCCGCGCGCCACCGATTCCTCGGCCGGCTCCGACATCGCCGGCGTCCGCCGCGGTGGCTCGTCAGGGGTACCGGCCGTTCGATCCTGCGCCTCCTGGGTCATGGCTGCACGTCTACCCGAGGCCCGGCGACATGAAACGAGCTGCGACGCTCCGCCACACTGGACGAGGTGCCCCCTGCTCCTCTACGCTCCGTGCACCGTCAGCAGGTGGCACGACCGGAGGACACAGAGGCACCCGAAGATGACACGGTCGGACCATTCCCAGCAGGTGAACGACTGGCTTCAAGCCGGCGCTTCGAGCTCCGAGGACGTGCTCGATCTCCTCTGTGAGTGCAACGAACCCAGCTGCACCGCGACCGTGTCCACCACGCGCGAGCGTTACCTGCTCGCCCGCGATGAAGCGGGCCAACTGCTCGTGGTCGCGGGTCACGAGCATGCCAGCCAGCGGGTGGTGTACGCCTGGGGCGAGGTCCTGGTCGTCGCGCCCACGCTCGCCACCCCGCTCATCGCGTAGTCCCCGCGTTTCGGGCGACTCCGGCGCGGGCACAACCGGAGCATGCAGCTCTGCGGGCGAGGGGCGGTCTCGTGCTTCCGCCGATCCCCGTCGCTCGAGAGCGAGGACCGTTGATGGGCAGGGGCGGCGATGTGCGCGTCGCGGTGTTCGCGCCAGTGACGATTCTCACGATCACGCTCGAGCAGGCGGCGGACGGGCAGGACGAAGTGCACGTGCATCCGGGCGGCCAGGGGGTCTGGCAGGCTCGGATGGTCACGACCCTCGGGGCCCAGGCGACGCTCTGCACCCTGCTCGGCGGCGAGCCTGGGTTGGTGCTCGACGGGCTTCTCTCCGCGGACGGACTGGATCATCACGGCGTCGAGATGGCCGCGGCGAATCCAACCTGGATCCACGACCGGCGGGACGGCGAGCGGAAGGCCGTCTGGGAGAGCCCCTCGTTCACCGTCGGGCGGCACGAGCTCGACGAGCTCTTCTCCGCGACGCTCGCGGCGGGCTTGCAGGCTGGAGTGTGCGTGATGGCCGGCACCCACCAGGGTGTCGGCGCGCTCGCTCCCGACACGTATCGTCGGCTCGTGAGCGACCTGCGTGCGGCAGACGTGAAGGTCGTCGTCGACCTGACCGGCGACGAGTTGGCCTGTGCGCTCCAGAGCTCGCCCGAGATCGTGAAGGTGAGCGACGAGGACATGCGGCGCGACGGCCGCCTCGACGGCGAGTCGTGGTCGGATCTCGAGCGCCTCGTGGGGCGTCTCCACGACGAGGGCGCCGAGCACGTGGTCGTCTCGCGGGGGGAGGCGGGCGCGATCGGCTCCGATGGACGCCAACTGGTGGAGATCGACGCACCTCGGCTCGACGTCGCCGACCTACGCGGCGCCGGGGACTCGATGACGGGAGCCCTGGGCGTTGCGCTCGCACGCGAGCTTCCATGGGAGGAGGCGCTTCGCCTGAGCGCCGCGGCGGCGGCCGTCAACGTCACGCGTCACGGCTCCGGAAGCGGTCGCGCCGACGCCGTCACCGCGCTGGCCGAGCGGATCCGGATCGTCGATCGGGTCGGCGAATGACCGTCGTCGTCACGAACGACGACGGGATCGAGTCACCCGGGATCCACGCGCTCGCGGCGATCCTGCACTCGCTCGGTCACGACCCCGTCGTCGTTGCGCCGGAGCGCGACATGAGCGGCTCGAGCGCCGCCATCGGTCACATCGACTTCGACAAGCCCACCAAGGTGCGCTCCGTACGACTTCCCGAGCCTGCTCGACACGTGCGAGCGTTCTCCGTCAACGGTCCGCCGGGCTTCGCCGCCCTCCTCGCCGCGCAGGAGGGCATCGACGGCGTCCGGCCGGAGTTCCTCGTCTCGGGAATCAACGCCGGCACGAACACCGGCCACTCCATCCTCCACTCGGGCACGGTCGGGGCGGCGCTGACGGCTGCGAGCTTCGGGCTCTCGGCGCTCGCCGTGAGCCTCGCCGTCGCCGACCCGATGCCGTGGGACGACGCTCGCGATCACATCGAGGAGGCCCTCGGGCTCCTCGCGGAGGCACCGCGGTCGACCGTCCTGAACGTGAACGTGCCCGCCAGGGCAGCGGCCGCTGCCGGCGGGCTGCGCTGGGCGATTCTCGACCGCTTCGGCTCCTTCCGCGTGGCCGTTGCGGATCGACACGACGCCCAGGTGCAGCTCGAGTACCGAGCCACGGGTACGAAGCTCGATCCCGACTCGGATACGGCGCTCGTCGAGTCCGGCTACGCGACCGTGACCGCGCTCGAGGCGATCCGCGCCATACCCCCCGACGAGCTGCCCGAGCGCGAGCCGCCACCGACGCCCGAGCCCCGTCTCGCGCCAGGGCCAGGCGAGATGCCTGCCGCCGACTAGTGCCTTGTCTCGCAACGTTCCACCGGTAACTGCCCCGGTGGAACGTTGCGATTCCGGCGGCACCTACGCGGTCTCGCGTCGGCTCAAGACCGGCGGGCGTCGGCGAGCGCCCGCTCGGCTTTCGCCAGCTGCTCCTCGGCGAGCGTGGCCGCTCTTGCCGCCCTTGCGGCCTCGCGCTCGGACTCGCCCGCGAGCCGGCGGAGCCGCCGGGCCTCCGCAACGGCCGCGTCGACCGCCTCACGCGCTTCGGAGACACACGCCGACTGCCTCACCTTCTTCGGCGCGGGGCGGGCGGGCCGTGGTCGGAGCGTTGCACCCGCCATCGCCTCGAACCCCGACGGTTCCAGGACAGTTTCGAGCCGGCCCGCGGCAAGGAGCTCGGAGTCGGCGGCGGCTGCTGCCCGCAGGGTCGTCGCGACATCGCGCAGAACCGCGTCGGTCGGCCGCTTGCCCGCCGCTTCGAGCACGGCGCGCGCCGACTGCGTCAGGCCGTCGACCGTCTCGCGGAAGGCCGCGTCGGCTCCTTTCCGCCCCGCCTTGACCCCAGCGGCAGCACGGATCAGCGCCCGGATCTTCCCGCGCTCGTCGCGTGCGAGCGTGTTCACGACCCACGCCGCCACGGCGGGCTTGCGCAAGCCGGCGACCTCGTCCGCCTCCTCTTTGCGGCCCTGCTTCCGCAGCGCCTTCGCGATCACGTCGCGACGGGCGACGAACTCCTCCAGTGGAGCGCCGAAGAGCCCGTCGACATCGCTCGGCACAGCTAGACGGGAGCCTCGCCGGGGTCGGGGAGATCCTGGTCGGTGCCCTCGACCTCCGCGTTGATCTCCGCGCCGAAGAGCAGCGCCGCGCCGCCCAGCCACAGCCAGACGAGGGTCACGACCACCGCGGAGAGCGTGCCCCACGTCTTCTCGTACGAGCCGAAGCTCGCGCTGTAGAAGGCAAGACCACCCGAGGCGGCGAGCCAGACGACGAGCGCGACGAGAGCGCCGGGGGTGAAGAGCCGAAGGCGGCGTCCGGTACCGAACCGCCCGAGGGTCAGCACGACGGTGAAGGCGAGGAGGAGCGCACCGAGCAGGATCGGCCACTGCACAGTCCACCAGAGCCAGCGGGTCAGGTTCGGCTCGCCGATCGCCCCGCCGAGCCAGCGCTCGAGATGGGGACCGAGTACGAGCAGCCCCACGAGAAGAAGAGCGGCGGCGAGCAGGCAGACGACGATCACGAGCGCGATCAGGCGTCGCTTCACGAAACCGCGCTCGTCGCGCCCGCCGTACGCCGTCTGGATGCCGTCCATCAGGGCGGTCGCCGCGGACGTCGTCGTCCAGAGCGCGACGAGCAGACCGACGAGTGTCAGGAGGATGCCGCTCGAGGGTGACTCCGCCGAGCGCTCTAGGCTCTCGCCGAGAAGCGCGGCGGCTTCGGGTGGCATCACGTTCTCGAGACGGTCGACGAGCTTCGTGACGTCGTCGGTGTCCGCCACGAGCGAGAACACACCGAGCACGACGAGGAAGCTCGCCGGGATCGCCAGGAAGATGGAGAACGCGAGCGCCTGCGCGGTCGTCGAGATCCGATCCTCGCGCGCCTCGTCGATCGCACGACGCAGGATCTCCCAGGCTCGGCGAGCCTTGCCCTGCGGTGGCGCCTGGGCGCTCATGGCTCCTGACGGTAGAGGTCGAACACCCGGGCGGTGTACCCGCTGGGAGCTCGGCCCTATCAGGTGTCAGCTTAGGGCGTCAGCGGGTGTTACTGAGCGGACGGGCGGGTATGCACGCCGGGTACATCCGAGAGAGCGAGGTGAAACCACGTGCCTACCTGGGCATGGATTCTTCTGGTCGTCCTGCTGATTCTGCTCCTCACGGGCGGTATCGGCTACCGGCGCCGCTAGCGGCGCACTGAGCTGAGGGCGGGCGCCACGAGCGCCCGCCCGTCTACTCGAGGAGCCGTCCAGAGACCTCGAGCTCCTGCTCGTCGACGAGCGCGGCGATCGCAGCCGGTAGCGGCGCGACGGCTTCGCGCGTCACGCCTTCGGGTGACCAGACGAGGTTCACCCCAAGGGCGGGATCCTGGGTCGGGTAGTCGGCGCGGTTGTGCGCGCCGCGGGTCTCGCGCCGTTCGAGCGCACTCTCGAGCGTCGCGCGCGCCGCGAGCAGCGAGCCGGCCAGGTCGAAGGCGTGCGCGAGATCGGCGTAGCCCGCGAGATCCGGACGCACCTCGAGGATCCGCGCTCGGGCGGCGAGCTCCTCCAGGCGCCGGAGCCCTAGCTCGAGCTCCGCCTCCGTGCGGACGACGCCGCAGCACTCCGTCATCAGGTCGCGCAGCTCACGCTGGAGCGGTCGCGCGAACTCGTCGCCACGCCGCGCGAGTGCCTCGGAGACTTCGTCGCGCGCAGCGTCGATCGCCGCGCGATCCCTGACGTGGACGTCGAGACCGGCAGCAACACGCGCGGTCTCGCGCCCCACGATCCGGCCGAAGACCAGGCACTCGGCGAGCGAGTTGCCGCCGAGCCTGTTCGCACCGTGCACGCCGCTCGCGCACTCCCCGACGGCGAAGAGCCCCTCGACGTCGGTCGCATGCGTCTCGGGCTCGACGCGAATCCCGCCCATCGAGTAGTGAGCCGTGGGCGCGACCTCCATCGCTGACCGGGTGATGTCGACCATCGCGAGGTCGACGAACTGCCGGTACATGCGCGGCAGGCGCTCGAGCACGACGCGCCGGTCGAGGTGCGTGACGTCGAGCAGCACGCCGCCGTGCTCAGTGCCGCGTCCTTCGACGATCTCCGTGTAGTTCGCGAGCGCGACCCGATCGCGGCTCGAGAGCTCGAGCCGCTCGGCGTCGTACCGCTCCATGAAGCGCTCGCCGCGCGCATTCCGCAGGATGCCGCCCTCGCCGCGGACGGCCTCGGTCACAAGCGTGCCGGCCGCCTCCTCCGGGAAGACCATCCCAGTCGGGTGGAACTGGACGAGCTCCATGTCGCGAAGCCGGCAGCCCGCCTCCGCGGCCAGGCGCATCGCGTCCCCCGTGTTCTCGTCTCGCCGCGAGGAGGAACGCCGCCAGATCCGCGTGTGACCGCCGGCGGCGAGGACGACCGCGTCCGCGAGGACGAGCTGGCGGCTGCCGTCGTCGACGTCGAACCCGTACGCGCCGAAAACACGCCCGTCGTGAACGAGCAGCCGTGTCACGTACAGATCGTCCCGGATCGCGACACCGAGCTCGGTCGCCCGCCGGACGAGCGCGAGCTGGATCTCCCGGCCGGTGTAGTCCCCGGCGAAGCAGGTCCGCCGGTAGCGATGCGCGCCGAAGAACCGCTGCGTCAGGCGCCCGTCGTCCTCGCGCGCGAGGCGGGCGCCGCAGCGGACGAGATCGTCGATCGCGCCCGGTGCTTCGCGGCAGAGCACCTCGACCGCTCGGGGGTCGGCGAGCCAGTACGACTCCTTCAGCGTGTCGGCCGCGTGCTGCTCCCAGCTGTCCGCCGGATCCATCGTGCCGAGCGCGGCGTTGATCCCTCCGGCGGCGAGCACGGTGTGCGCGTCGTCGCGGCGCCGCTTGCCGACGCAGAGCACCTGGACGCCCTGCTCCTGCAGCTCGATCGCCGCACGAAGACCCGCCGCGCCTGTGCCGATCACTAGGACTCCCGTGGCGAGGCGTCGTTCGTCGAGGCGGGCGGACATCAGAGCGATCCTCCGACCGCGACGCCGATCGCGAAGACGACGGCCGTAAAGGCGAGACCTGCGAGCACGGCGATGAGCTGCCCGTCCGAGAGACCGCGACGCGGCTCGAGCGGCGGGCGTGGCCGCTCGTCCGCGTCGACGCTCGAGTGACCGACGTTCGCGAACGAGAACTCCTCGGCGTGGAAGCGGGCCGGCGCCACGCCCGCGTCGGCGAGCTGCGTCCGGAGGCTCTCGATCATCGCCGGTGGGCCGCAGACGAGCACCTCTCGCGACGCCAGGTCGTCGACCTCGGCAGTGAGTCGCGCGGCCGTGAGGAATCCGTCCCGCTCGCGCGCGACGACGGTGACCCGGAATTCCTCCCGAGCCTGCTCGATCGCCCGTAGCTCCTCGAGAAAGTGCGCCTCGGCCTCGTGCTCCACGCAGTAGTAGAAGTCGACGGCGACCGGCTCCTCCGGCCGCAGGCTGCGAGCCATGCTGAGAAACGGCGTCACGCCGATGCCGCCGGCCGCCCACACCTGCCGCCGGCCCTCGACCGTCCGGTGCGAGAACGAGCCGAACGGGCCTTCGACGAGCGCCTCCGCGCCCGTCTCGAGCCGCCGGAGCGCCAACGTGTAGTCGCCGAGCGCCTTGACGGTGATCCGGAGCGTCGCGGCGTCCGGCGCGGACGTGATCGAGAACGGGTGAAACTGTCCACGCACCTCGCCCGCCCGGATCGCGAGCACCTGTCCGCGGAGCGAGAGCTCGAGCGCCCGCAGGTCGAGCGACGGGAAGCTGACGAAGAGGAACTGGCCGGGCCGGTGCTCGAGGCGCCGGCCGACGGGCTCCATGACGATCTCCGTCACCTGCTCGTCGAGGCGGTTGACGTCGCAAACCCGGTAGCGGCGCCGGCGGACGAGGACGCTGCCGAGCACCGAGCGATAGGCGAATGCAGCGATGCCGGCGGTCGCGACCGTCGTCAGGTACGCCGTCAGCAGATCGGAGTCGTGGGTCGTCCCCTGGGTCGTCAGCGCGTGGTAGGTCGCGAGGAGGAAGACGACGCCGAAGGAGCGCTGGACGTAAACGAACACCTCGTGGCCCAGCCGCGCGAAGAGCGTCAGGACGAGTGAGACGGTCATCGCCGCGAACGCGAGCACGCCGGCGAACACCGTCCACCCCGCTCCCGGTCCGAGCAGGTCGAGTGCGGTCTCGGTGGAGAGCGTCGCGCGACTCGCGAGCACGAGCACGACATGCCCGAGGAGCAGCGCGAAGGCGGCCTCCCCGGTTCTCCGGTGCGCGCGGTACATCCGATCGAGCCCGCCGAAGAGACTCTCGACGAGACGCAGGCGGGCGCCGACGACGAGGTTCAGCGCGAACGCCGTCGTGCCGGCGTAGGCGCACAGGACGGCGACGCTCGTGAGGCTCGCATACGAGCCCGTGAAGCGGTTGTCGAGCGGGACGGTTCCGAGCCAGAGGAGAACGGGCGCGGCGCAGAGGAGCAGGAGAAGCACAGGACCGCCGTGCCCGATACTCGCGGCTCCGAGCTTCCGGATGGCGTTCACGCTCCACCTCCCCTGGTCGTCTGTCCTGCTGCGAGTCTATCACGAGACGAGACGTCTCGTATCGTTACTATGATCCAACGACGATGCGCGAGCTACCGGATACCGGCGACGACGGCGCTCCGGCGCGGCGGCGGAGCGAGCGTTCGCACCGCGCGATCGTGACGGCGACCCAGGAACTCCTCGGCGAGCAGGGCTACCGGGCGCTCACGATCGAGGGTGTTGCCGCGCGCGCGGGTGTCGGCAAGCAGACGATCTATCGCTGGTGGCCATCGCGCGCTGCCCTCGTGCTCGAGGCGTACCTGGCCGGGTCGGACGAGGTCGTGCTCCCCCGTACCCGGACCTCGACGCGCGCGGACGTCCGGTCGCTCCTGGACTGGCTCGTAGCGGTTCTCGCCCAGCCGATCGGCGGGCGGGTGCTGGCGGGGCTCGTCAGCGACCTGAAGGACGACGCCGAGCTCGCAGAGCGCTTCCAGCGCGACGTGGTGCCGGCGCGACGGCAGGCGATGCTCGCCGCGCTCGAGCGGGGGCGCACTCGAGGCGAGATCCGTGCGGACGCCGACCTCGACCTCGCCGTCGACGCCCTGCACGGGGCGGTCTTCTACCGCCTGCTCCTGAGCGGAGCGCCGCTCGACGCAGCGTTCACGAAGCGGCTCGCCTCGCAGGTTCTCCTGGGTCTGTCTTCGGGGTCTGTCCCCATAGGGGACTGACCCCCGCGCGAGCAGCGAGACCATGCCGCATACAGGGCCACACCTCCGACGTCCGGTGGCAAGCTGTCGTCATGCAACGCGTCGCAGTGCTCTCGGACGTCCACGGCAACGCCGTCGCGCTCGAGGCGGTACTCGCCGAGCTGCGCAGCGAAGAGCCCGATCTCGTCGTCCTTGGCGGCGACCTCACCTGGGGGCCGCTGCCCCGCGAGACGCTCTCGCTCGTCCGCGGACTCGACGTCCCGACGAGGTTCGTCCGCGGGAACGCGGAGCGCATGCTGCTCGACCAGACGGACGAGCCGACCGAGAGGACGCGCTGGTTGCGTGACCGGCACACCGAGGCGGATCTCGCGCTCGTGCGGACCTTCGAGGAGCAAATCGTGATCGAGATCGACGGGCTCGGACCGGTGCGGTTCTGTCACGGTTCTCCACGCAGCGACATCGAGCTCGTCACGCCCGAAACACCAGAGACACGGGTGCGCGAGTGGCCGGCGCTCGCCGAGCGGGTGGTCGTGATGGCGCACACGCACGTCCAGTTCGACCGAAGGGTCGCCGGTCTCCGCTCGCTCAACGCGGGCAGCGTCGGGATGGCGTACGAGCCGTCGCCCGGCGCCTACTGGGCGGTCCTCGGCCCGGACGTCGACCTACGCCGCACGTCGTACTCGGTCGACGACGCCGCCACGGCCTACGATGCGAGCGGCTATCCGGCGACCGAGCAGATGCTCGAGATCCTGCGCACGCCGCCGACCCGCGCCGAGGTGATCGCGCATGCCGAGCAACACGTCTTCTCGAACTGAGCGCGACGTCTCGATCGTCGAACTGGAGACGCCGCACGGCCTCGCGCACGCGCACCTCCAGCTCGCGGCCGCGCCGGTCGGCGCGCTCGTCCTCGGTCACGGCGCGGGCGGCGGCGTCACCGCGCCCGACCTCGTGACCACCGCCGAGACCGCGCTCGGGCTCGGGGTGTCCGTGGCTCACGTCGAGCAGCCGTACCGTGTCGCGGGCCGTCGCTCCCCCGCCCCCGCCCATCAGCTCGATACGGCCTGGGTCGCAGTCGTCGGACAGCTTCACGCCAGGATCTTCGGCGGGCTACCGCTGCTCGTCGGCGGTCGCTCGTCCGGTGCGCGGGTCGCGTGTCGCACGTCGGACGCGACCGGAGCGGCCGGCGTCCTCTGCCTCGCCTTTCCGCTCCGTCCGCCGCGGCGAGGCGGGCAAGAGCGGCCCAGCCGCCTGCACGAGCTGGAGGCCGTCAGAGTGCCGGTGCTCGTGGTGCAGGGCGCGCGCGACCCGTTCGGTCTGCCGCCCGCCTCGTCCATGCGATCTGTCGTCTCGGTGCCCGGCGACCACAGCCTCCGCACCGCTCGCGCCGCGTTGTGCGATGCGGTCGCTGCGTGGCTCCGCGAGCTCGTGCCACGCTAGCTCAGCGGACGGCGGCGAGACGCCGTCTCCCCTCCACCCCTTTCAGCACGTGTGTCCCCCGCTCGTCGAACTCGAGACCCGACCCCGCCACGAGGTCGCGGGTCGTCTCCGTGACGAGGATCTCTCCGGCCGCGGCCAGTCCCATCACGCGGGCCGCGAGATGCACCGCGATTCCACGCGGCTTGTCGCCGGGCCGCCGCTCGACCTCGCCGGTGTGCACTCCTGCCCGCACGTCGAGACCGAGTCCTGCGAGGGCTCGGCGGATCGCCGACGCGCACCGGATCGCGCGCGCGGGGCCGTCGAAGAGCGCGAGGAAGCCGTCGCCGGCCGTGTCGATCTCCTCGCCCGCAAAGCTCGAGAGCGCGCGTCGGACGGCCTCGTTGTGCCTCTCGAGGAGTGTCGTCCAGGCGCTGTCGCCGAGCGTCGTCGCGTGCTCGGTCGAGCCGACGAGGTCGGTGAAGAGGATCGTCGCGAGGACGCGGTGCGACGGCGCCGGCCGGCGCGCGCCGGTGAGGAACTCCTCGATCTCGTCGACGATCTGCTCGGGATCGATGAACGGGACGTGGTCGTCGCCCGTCAACTCGACGAAGCGCGCGCCGGGGATGTGCGCAGCGATGTACCTGCCCTCGTCGACGGAGGCGTCCAGGTCACCGTCGCGGTGGAGCACGAGCGCCGGGCACTGGACGGTGGCGAGCGCCTCGCGGACGTCGGCCTGCGAGTTCATGAGGATTAGATCTCGCGCCCCTGCCGGGCTGACCGACGCCCGTGCCCGTCGAGTGATCCAGGTGACGAGCGCCGGGTCGGCGTTCGGCGCCATCGTCGCGAGGTCGGTGTTGGTACCCCACGTCGCCTCGAGTTCCTCGGCGGCACGAACCCGCTCTTCCCAGGTCGGCGCCCACGGGTAGTCCTCGTCCGGGTTGCAGCGCTTCGCGTACGTCCCGTAGAGAACGAGCGCGCGGCTGCGCTCGGG
>Ga0183260_10000618_pt1 | contig 30095 bp, 19 predicted proteins | sample AntDrymUQ4972206_2_FD_129768 | JGI IMG/M metagenome (GOLD analysis project Ga0183260, IMG submission 129768) | Polar desert sand microbial communities from Dry Valleys, Antarctica - metaG UQ497 (22.06) (version 2) (version 2) | ecosystem: Environmental > Terrestrial > Soil > Desert | place...
CGTCTCCGTGACTCCGCGTCTCCGTGATGTGCCCTGCTCCGTGCGCTCCGCCTGCTCCGTGCCCCGCAGTTTCCCACGTGGTGCGCCGCGATCACAGCGCGTGGGGCCGCTCCCAACTCCCAATTCCCTACTCCCAATGATTTTGGGAGTTGGGCGTTGGAAGTTGGGATTTGAAGATCTTCAGAAGTAGAACTTCACGCCCAGCTGAATCTGCCGCGCGGGGTACGTCGTGCTGATCGTGCCGAAGGCGCTCGACGACCGGTTGCCGTTTGCCGCACCGAAGTTGACGCGGTTGAACAGGTTGAATGCTTCGACGCGCGCTTCGAGCCGGCGCTCCTGGCCGAGGCCGAAGTTCTTGTGGAGCCCCAGATCGAACTGGTAGAAGGCGGGCGCCCGCGCGGCATTCCGGGGGGCGTTGCCGAAGGGCTGCGTGCGATCGGTGGGAATCTCGACCGCCGCAGAGTTCAGGTAGTTGGCGATCGTGCGCTGATCCTTCGGCGTGAGCGGGTCGCCTGTCAGGTTCGGCCGGTAGGTGGGACCGCCGCTGACCGAGAAGGCCGCCGCTGGAGAGTAGGAGAGGTTGATGGGCACTCCACTCGTCATCGTGTTGATGCCCACGAGACGCCACCCGCCGATCACCCCCTCGAAGACCGGGTGCAGGCTGCGCGCGAAGCGGCGCTCCCGCCCGAACGGCAGTTCCAGGACGAAGCTGGTCGTGTTGTTGATCGGCTGGTCGTAGCCGGATCGCCCGAAGTCTGCGTCGATGTTGCGGTAGTTCACCCGGCTGTTGTCGCCGTTCTGGGTCTCGAGGTGGCCCGACGCATTGTCCCGCGCCCGGGACCACGTGAACGAGTTCAGCAGATAGAGCCCTCGCGAGTATCGCCGCTCGACCTTCAACTGAAGGGCATGGTAATCACCCTTGCCGCCGGCAAATGCGATCTGGATTTCCTGGAATCCCTGAATGGGCCGCCGCGGCTGCAGTGCCAGGCTCTCGGCTGCCGTGTTCGGCCGGGCCTGGTTGTAGTCGCCGAGCACCATGATGTCCCGGCTCTTGTTGCCCACATATCCGACGTCCACCAGAAGGTTCCGGAGCAGTTCGCGCTGCATCGAGAGGTGCCAGCTCTGCACGTTGCCGGTGGGATTATCCCTGGGGATGTAGTTCACGCGGGCGTTCAGGGTGCTGAAGTTGGCCGGCACGTTCAGCCCCTCGGGGTATCCCTGCTGCGTCGGCCGGAAGCAGGTCGTCGGCGCCGAGTTCGGGCCGCAGGGCCCCTGGGAGGGCTGCTGCGTGATGCTGAGCCCCACCACGTGCGGGCCCGTTGAAGGAGAGGAGGTTCTCGCCTCCGAGCCGGTTGAAGTGGATGTAGCTCATGCCGTAGCCGCTCCGGAGGATCGTCCTGTCCGTCACGGCGTAGGCAAGGCCCACGCGGGGGGCCACGTTGTTGCGGTCGGGTTCCACGAGCGCGCGATCGTAGATGGACCCGCTCTTGGCCTGGATCAGCGTGTTGGTCTCCGGGTCGAAGTTCGTCAGGAAGTTGTCCGCTTCCCATTGCGGCGTGGCGAATTCGTAGCGGACCCCGAGGTTCAGCGTCAGCCTGGCGGTCGCCTTGAAATCGTCCTGCAGGTAGGCGAAGTGCATCCGCTGGCGCAGGTTGGCGATGAACGGGTTGATCAGCGCATACGAGTTGCGCGCCCCGAACATGAAGTCGGCCAGATTGTAGATCGCCGGATCCGCGGCGGCGCCGGCGGGGCGGCTGAACTGCCCGCCGTAGGTGTCGCGGCCGTACTTCGGGTTGAAGTCGTCGATTCTGGTGTTGATGGCCTGGTATTCATAGCCCGTCTTGAAGCCCTGGCGCCCGCGTACCCACGAGTAGTTGATGCGGGGATTGATGACGAGCGGATCCTGGAACTGGGGATTGCTGTTCTGCCGGCCCCACGTCGTCCACCCCGAGACCCCCTGTTCGGTCAAGCCGCCTGCGAACCGGGGGTCGGTCGGCAGCCCCGGGATGCCAAACAGATCCAGCATTGTCGGGCCGCCAACTCCGGGTGGTTCCTTGCCGGCCTCCGTCCGGGATACCCCCAGACGCACATCGAGCAGCGACGTCGGGGTGATCATGTAGGTCATCCCGCCGGCGAACTGCTGGTTCAGCACGTGCACGAAGGCGTTGCTGGGGCTTCCGGTCTCTCCCGGAATGGGCGGGGGTTCGAAGTTGTTGACCTTCCGGTGGCTCCACCGCCCGAACGCGTTCAGCCTCGTGCTGAACTGGTGGTCCACCTTGATGTCGTACTTGTCGTTGAAGTCCTCCCGGCGGGGAAGGGAGTCGAAGTTGTTGGCGATGCCAGGGCGGGTCGGTTCGGGCAGCCCCGCGAGTACCTGTCGCGCGAAGGGGGTGATGGCGCTCGCCGGAATGACGCCGTTTGCATACACCTCGCCGGTGAGCGGATTCAGGATGGGCCGTTCGAGGATCCCCTGGCGCTGCTCCATCGTGGGAATGCTGGCGAAGGTCATGACGCGCGAGACCTGCCGGAACCCTTCGTAGTTGGTGAAGAAGAACGTCCGGTTCCGAACGATGGGGCCGCCGAAGACGAACCCGTACTGATTGCGATCGAGCTTCGGCTTCACGCCGCTCGTCGGCTTGAAGAAACCCACAGCATTCAGTGAATCGTTCCTGTTGAACTCCCAGAACGTGCCGCGGAACTGGTTCGTGCCGCTGCGCATCGAGGCGTTCACCACCGCGCCTCCCGTGCGGCCGAACTCCGCGCTGAAGTTGTTCGTCTGCACCTTGAACTCTTCGACGGCGTCGGGGGAGACCTGCACGACCTGGTTTGAAAAGCCCTGATTGCTCGTGCCGTAGGAGTTGTTGTCCACGCCGTCGAGGATGAAGCTGTTCAACGCGCTGCGCAGCCCGTGGACGTTGAACGATGCGTCACGGGAGTCCGCGATGGCCGAGCGCCGTACCCCGGGGCTGAGGAGCGCGAGGTCTGCGTAGTTCCGCCCGTTGAGCGGCAGGTTCACGATCTGCTCTCGTCCGATGACCTGCCCGCGATCGCTCGATTCGGTCTCCAGGAGCCGCGCGGCCCCTTCGACGGTCACCGTCTCGCCGATGCTGCCGACGGTGAGCGCCAGGTCCACACGCTGGCGTGCGTTGACGGTGACGGCGACATTGCCGGCCTCCGCCGCCGAGAACCCCTCCAGCTCCGCCCGCACCGTGTAGGTGCCGATGCGGACGTTGAGGAACTGGTAGTTGCCGTTCTCATCCGTCACGGCTGTTGCCGTGATGCCGGTGCTGACGTTACGCAGTGTCACGGTTGCGCCTGGCACGATGCCCTCTGATGCATCGCGCACGGTGCCAAGTACGGTTGCCGCGTCGGACTGCGCGTGTGCGACGCCCGGGGCGACAGGTGACGCGACGACGAGCACGAGGAACGTACGGAGTGGGAGCTTGAATAGAATCTGCGGGGTCATTGCGCCTCCAGCTGGTTGAGCCGGGTTAGTATACGGCTGCCGCATGAATTCTGTGTGAATGTAGAGAGGTCCGCGTAACGTCCTCTGCGGGCGCGACCCCGGCGCGGTTCACGGGCGGCCCTTCCGCAGAGACCGTCGACAGCATCGGCGGCGGGAAACTCCGTCCGCAGGAAGACTTCGGCGGCCCGACACCAGGGCCGGCATCAAGGACCATGACCGTGCACTGTGCAGGCTGCGGTTTCGACAACCCGGACCGGATGAAGTTCTGCGGCGGCTGTGGCTCGCCGCTTCCCGCCGCATGCCCTGACTGCGGGTTTCAGAATCCACCCGGGTTCAAGTTCTGCGGGCAGTGCGGCCGATCGCTTGCCGGGGCTCCAGCACCCCGGCCGTCGGCCCCTCCCGTTGAGGTAGCCTCCCGCCTCGTGGCAGTGCGGCCTCCCGGGAGCCCCGAGGCCGACATCGCATCGGGACGGGAGGAGCAGGGGGAGCGCAAGCTGATCACCGTCATGTTCTGCGACCTGACGGACTACACGGGACTGTCCGAGTCCCTCGATCCGGAGGAGCTCCAGAAGGTCGTCCGGCACTTCCAGCACGTCTGCAGCGGGGTGATCGCCAGTTACGGCGGCCACATCGCGCAGCTGCTCGGCGATGGCATCCTCGTCTACTTCGGCTACCCGACCGGGCACGAAGACGACGCCCGCCGCGCGGTTCACGCGGGGCTTGCCATTGTCAGGGCGCTGGATGCGGCCGCTGCCGAACTCTCCCGGTTCACGGGCCGGAAAGAAGCGGTTCGTGTCGGAATTCACACGGGGATGGTCGTTACCGGCGAGATGGGATCGGGCACGAGGCGGGAGCGGCTGGCGCTCGGGCGCACACCGAACATCGCGGCCCGCCTCGAGACGCTCGCGGAACCCGGAGAGGTCGTCATCAGTGACGCCACGCACCGCCTGACGCGCAAATTCTTCGAGTTCGACGCGATGGGGCCGCAGAAGCTGAAGGGCATCCTCGAACCGATGCCCGTGTTCCGGGTGCGGGCCGAACGGGAGAGGGAGACGGTCGGGGGGCTCGAGATCCTGGAGGAAGCCGCAACGACCCCATTCGTCGGCCGGACGCGGGAGGTCCAGCAGCTCGAGCAGCTGTGGGCACAGGTCGCGTTGGGCAACGGGCAGATCGTCCTGCTGGTGGGGGAGGCCGGGGTCGGCAAGTCGCGGCTCATGAAAGCCTTCCGCCAGCGCCTGAGCGAGCACGATTACCACTTCCTGTGGGCGCAGGCCTCCGCCTACGGCGAGGCCACGATGCTCGGGCCGGTCATTGACATGCTCGTGCGCACCTTCGGCATCTCGCGCGGCGATCGCCCTGAAGACAGCCTCTCCAGGGTGGAACAGAGCCTCAAGGTGTACGGGCTCGATCTCGATCGGTTCGTTCCGCTGTTCGCGGGCCTGCTCCAGCTGCCGCTGCCTCCCCGCTACAGCATGCCGGAGATGACGCCGCAGCTGCGGAAGCGCCGGACGCTCGAAGCCATCATCCGGCTCATGGAGGGAATGGCGCAGGAACAGCCGCTCCTTCTCGTCGTCGAGGATCTTCACTGGATCGACCCATCCACGCAGGAGCTCCTCGATTTGCTCGTCGCGCAGAGCGCCACGCACCCGATGCTGACGTTCCTGACCTCGCGGCCGGAGTTCACCCACCAGTGGGCCAGCCGGTCCTGGGTGACCATGCTGAACCTGAACCGGCTCGGCGGGCCGGAAGTCGTGCAGATGGTCGAGCGGGTCACCGGCGGGCGCCCGCTGCCGAGGGAAGTCGTGGAAGAGATCACCGCGAAGACCGACGGCGTGCCGCTCTTCGTCGAGGAGCTGACCAAGGCGGTCATCGAGTCGGGAATCGTGACGGAACAGGGAGGCCGCTACGTGCTGACGGGCAGCCTGGCGACGCTCAGCATCCCGGCAACCCTCCAGGAATCACTTGCCGCACGGCTCGACGCGCTGCCGGCCGGCAAGGAGGTCGCGCAGATGGCCGCCACGATCGGCCGGGAGTTCAGCTACGAACTGCTCGCGGCGATCGCGGAGATGCGCGAAGAGGCGCTGCAGCGCGCGCTCGACGAGCTGGTGGCTGCGGAGTTCCTCTACCAGCGCGGACTCCCTCCTCATGCGAGCTACATCTTCAAGCACGCGCTCATCCAGGATGCCGCGGCCGCTTCGCTGCTGCGCAGCCGCCAGCAGCGGTACCACCTGCGGATTGCGCGGGAGCTCGAGCGGCGGGTGAACCCGGCGCTCTATCCGCTGCCCTACGATCCTCCGGCTCCGGCTGCTGCCGGCCGCGCCAACGATCGCCGTCCGCCCGGCGAGAGGTTCAGCGATTCGGTCGCGGTCAAGCCCGAGAGGCTGGCGCATCACTACACGGAGGGTGGGGCGGCCGAACAGGCCGTCGACTGGTGGCTGCGTGCCGGTGTTGGCGCTCTGGAGCGCTCCGCGAACTTCGAGGTGATCAAGCACATGGAGCGGGCGCTGCACCTGCTCGCGTCCATGGAGAGCACGCCGGAAAACCGCCGCCGTGAACAGGCGGTCCAGACGGTTTACGGCCCGGCGCTGGTGGCCATTCGGGGATACGCGGACGCTTCCATCGAACGGGCCTTTACACGAGCCCTGGCGCTCTGCGATCCGGGGGATTCGCTCGAGCTGTTCAAGGCCTCCCTTGGCCTCTGGATGTTCCATGTCGTCCGCGCCAGTTTTCCACGTGCCCGGGATTACGCGACGAAGCTGATGCAGGTCGCGGAAGAGATGAGGGATACCTCGCTCCAGGTGGACGGCCACTTCGCGATGGGTTGCACGGCCTTCTTCATGGGACGACCGGCTCAGGCCATGGAACACTTCCAGGCGGGGGCCAGCCTCGACTCTCCGTCGAGGGATCGTTCCATGACGCTCCGATCCAATCAGGACGCCGGCGTGTGCTGCCTCACGTACATGGGGATGTGCGCCTGGCTGCTCGGCCGGCCGGAGGAGGCGGCACCGTACAGCCAGCGGGCCGAAAACCTGGCGCGCCAGATCGATCACCCCTTCAGCCTTGTCTATGCCCTGCACTTCCGCGGATGGCAGAACCTCTGGATGGGTGATTACGCCGCAGCGAAGGCGTCATCGGACGAAGTCATCCGGATGTCCGAGGAAGGGGGCTTCTTCTGGGTCACTCTCGGCACGTGCATCCGCGGCCGGGTCAATGCGGAAGCCGGAGACATCGAGGGTGGGCTGGAGGCGCTCCGATGGGGGCTCGAGGCGTTCCTGACGCCAGGAGCCCGACTGAGCCAGACACTGCAGCTGGCGTTCGAGGCGGAGATCTGTCTCAAGGGTGGGCTCATCGAGAGGGGCCTGCAGCGTATCGGTGAAGCTCAGAGCGTCATCGAAGAGACCGACGAGCGATTCTGGGAGCCTGAGATACGGCGGCTCGAAGGGGACCTGCTCGCGGGGACCGATCTGGCGCGGGCCGAGACCTGCTATCGCCAGGCGCTGGAGCTGGCGCGCGCGTCGGGCGCTGCCGGTCTGGCCGAGCGCGCGCTCGGCTCGCTGGCCGGGCTCCTCACCCGCCAGAACAGGGACGAGGAAGCGCGTGCGCTGCAGGTGGAGCCGACGGCAACCGCCTGAACGGCGTCAGTGATCCAGCCGCGCGATGCTCCAGTCCGTCGCGAGCCCCTCGGGGATCGTGAAGAGGTCGCGTTCCCAGGCGGCGGGTAGCCTGGCGTAGGTCTCCAGCATTCTCCGGAAGAGCCACTCGGCCCCCTTCCGCACCGGCGAGAACCCATGGAACACGTGGTCCTCCACGTGGTCGAGCCCCTCGATGAGCGCGATGACCTCGTGCGCCTCCTCCACCTCCACCGGCATCAGCGGGGGCACGCCCAGCATGTTTGCCGTGTCGTTTCCGACGAGGTGCCGCATGATCATGCGGGGCAGGTGGCGGTAGTTGCCCATGAACTCGGGAATGAGACTTTCCTGATAATTGAGCAGCGCCGCCTGGAGGGAAGCGCCTTCCTCGGATGGCGCCGCGATGCGTGCCTTGATCCGCTCGAACAGGAGCTGCGCCTCCGCGACATCGGCCGGCATCAGATCCTCGCGGATGCCCAACGTGTGCCCTGTCGCATTCCAGACCTGGATGACCGCTTCCTCCTGATCACGCGTGAGTCCGCATTCGAGGTCGCGCATGCCCCGCACGCCCACCCACGCGAACGTCTGAAGCGTGTAGGCGAGATCCTCCTGGTTGATGGGCAGCCCCAGCTCCTCGCGCCAGGTATGGCTCCGGAACACGTCCGCGATGTCGCTCGTCGTTCCCTTCGCCAGCTGCTCATCAGGCGTCTGCAGCATGAGGTGCCTCACGGAGGCGTGCATCAGCCTGACCTTCTGCGCCGCCTGGATGCCCTTCCCCCCGCGCTCGAGACCGCCTGGGACCATGACCCCCATGACGAACTGCGAGGTCTCCACGACCCGCCGGTAGACGTGCGCGTTGATTTTCTGTGTCAGCCACAGCGCCGGCACACCCGGACGGTCGACGTAACACTCCGGCAGGCTGGCGCCGGCCAGCACGGTGAAGGCAATCAGGCCGTAGCTCGAGAGCACCTCCTCCGCCATGCGCACGGCATCCCGGTCCATCCACGCCGGCGGCTCGGCCGTCTCCAGCAGGTAGTCGACAACGTATGGTGGAAGCCCCTCGAGCGGGATTCCGTCGTTCCGCAGGATGTGCGAGTGGAACTGCCTGAGGCCGGCCAGCCCCCCCTCGTCGAACAGCCGGCGGATTACCTCGTCGGCCGGGGGGTCCATCTCCTGTCGCATCGATGCCAGGAACTCATCTGTCCACTTGTCGGTGCTCATCCGCTCCCTCCTGTCTCAGCTCGTCGGGGTGGAAGGATTCTAGCGGAAGGTGGAAAGGGCGCAAAAAAAACGGCCGGCGCTGTGGCCGGCCGTTCCTTTTCTTGCTGGGAGAGTCTAACGACTACTCCCGGTGGTGTTTTGCATGCATGCACCTCCCGGCCGCGACCGTCTAGGTAGTGTCGCCTCGAAAGTGAGGCTGACGTGGTCGCTGAAAGCCTTTTTTTGACGCCGCACCACGAGCGCGGCGGACAGTGAACTCAGGATACCATGCCGCGGCGCGGCAACAAGGGGGCAAACCCCTCAGGGGCACAGGCGCAGCTCGACTTTTTCGTCTCCCTTTGTCGTCCCCACCCTGGTGACCGTCAGCGTCGACGCTTTCGGCTCGACTGTAAACGACAGCACCTCGCCCCCCTTGCTCACCTGGGTCTTGAATGGCTGAACGTTGGGCGTGCCGGTCACCTTCAGGAATGCCGCCTCGGTGAGCAGGCCGGCCGCGCCGTTCAGGGGCGGGTACCACTTCCCGAGGACCACGTGCAGGGTGAAGGGGTCGAAGCCCCCGAACATCCGCGGGCGAATTTCACCGACATAGACGTAGGCGTTCTTCCAGGGGCCGTCGCCCTGGTTGAGTACCTGGAACCTGGTCTGCGGCAGGGTGAAGTCCGAGCAGCCGCCCTGCGCTCGTCGGGCGGGCTGAAACGCTGTCAGCCCGGCAGCCGACAGCACACACAGCAGCGCCGAGCACACGAACGCACGTCTTCGCATCACTGCTTTCTCAGCCTGTAGATCCGCGTCTGGTCCTCGGTCAGCTTGAATACGTCCTCGTGGGCGCTGAACCCGCTCGCCGTTACCGCCACATCGATCACGTCCTCGTCAAGCCGGGCATCGATCTTCGTCAGATCGACGATGTACTCTCCGGTTGACCGGCTCCGCTGCACGTACGACCGCTCGTTCCGGATGTTGGTCACGCTCACCGTCGCATTCGGAATCGGACGCCCGTCGTCGTCCTCCACCCGCCCATTGAGCAGGAGGAGCCCCTGATTCCGTTTCACGTGCTTATCCTGCAGGGCGGCGCTGTACTCCTCCTGCGTACGGAGGAGCGTGGTAATCGTCCTGTCGCGCGGACGCACCGAGAACAGGTGCAGGGCCATCGCCGTGAGGAACACGATGAGGGCGACTCCCGCCGCCAGCGTCGTGGAGTCCCCAAGCGGGCGGGCGACCTGCTGCAGCAGCGAGCGAAGCCGGCGCGGTTTCGTGTAAGTGAGCAGGCATTCGGCCAGCCGCCCGACGTCGTGGCGGAAGCTCTCGTGCCGTATCCGGCAGCTCTCCAGATCGGCGAGCGGCGCAAGTTTGGGAGGCAGATCGTCGCGGTCCAGAGGGCGGAGGTCGTCGAGCAGCACGAGAACGAGAGAGATCTCGAGGTCGAGCGCCGTTGCGATCTCCTGGTGCACGAAGTCCTCAGGATCGTCGAGGCGCCGCCCGCCATTCTCGTCCCGGACTTCCAGCCACTGCCGGCCCGCCAGGACGACGACCACATCGGAGGAGGCGACTGCCCGGCGAATCTTCAGCGGGAGGCGTGTTCCCGCTGCAAGGGCTTCCACATCGAGGAACACCTGTGTCGTGCCGAACCGCCGGCAGAGGCTCTCGTAGACGGACCGCGCGAGGCCCGCCGAGTCGTCCCTCCGATAGCTGAGAAACACGCCCGGCATGGTTTGAAGAGCGGATTCTACACCCAACAGCCTGACGATAGAGGCTTCAGCAGGCCCTCAGAAGCTCAGAAGCCCATGCCCCTGGCCTTGAGCCGTACGCGCATCAGGTACATGTCCGCGGTGATGAACAGCGAGTGCCCGTCGTCGCCGAAGGCCACGTTGCTCGTCGCCTGGCCGGTGAGGATCGTCCCGAGATGCTTTCCCTCGGGGGAGAAGACGAGCACGCCGCCCGGCCCGGTGGCGAAGAGATTGCCATTCGTATCGATCTTCAGGCCATCCGGCAGGCCGGGGCGGGTCCCCACCATCGCTGTCGCGTCAAACAGCACCCGCCCGTTCTCGAGGGTGCCGTCCCCCTTGACGTCGAACACGCGCCAGATCGCGGCCTTGGGATCGGACTGCGCCACATAGAGCCGGCGCTCGTCGGGGGAGAACGCCAGGCCGTTGGGGCGGGTCATCTCGCGCGTCAGCAGCGTGACCGTGCCGTCAGTGTCGCGGCGGAACACGCCGGCGAAGTCCATTTCGCGGGCCGGGTCCTCCCATTGCTTCTCCATGCCGTAGGCCGGATCCGTGAAGTACACGGCGCCGCTGCTGTGGAAGACGAGATCGTTGGGGCTGTTGAACCGCGCGCCGTTGTAGCGATCCGCGAGCGTCACGTAGTTCGGCTGCGGCTTGTCGAGCGGCGCGTCCATGTACGCGATCCGTCGATCGCCGTGTTGCGCAAGCACCAGACGGCCCTGGCGGTCGAGCACCAGCCCGTTGGAGCCCACCTCTCCTCCCCGCGCCGTCGTTCCTGTATACCCTGACGGAGACAGGTACAGCCGGGCCCCCTCTCCTTCCTTCCAGCGGTGTATCTGGTTCGGCGGGATGTCCGAGAAGAGGAGATACCCGCCGTCGGGCACCCAGACCGGGCCTTCGCTCCAGTCGTATCCCTCCGCCAGGATCTCGATCTTCGCGTCAGGGGCGACAAGCCCGTCCAGCGCCGGATCGAGGCGCTCAATCCCAGGAGTGCTCTGAACGCTCGCAGGTGTGGACGACCCTGCCGCAGCGGCGGCCGGCAGGGAGGATCCAGGTGTCAGCGGCATGGGCATCACCGTGGCCAGCAGGACATTCGTCGCCATGGCGACGCTTCCCAGGATGATGAGCAGGATGGTCCAGGAACGGAGCGTTTCGGTCTCGGTCAGGCCGCCCATCTTCGCGTAAATCCAGAACCCGCTGTCGTTCATCCAGGAGCCGACCAGGCTTCCCGACCCTATGGCCAGCGCGAGATACACGGGATGATAACTGAGCGTTGCCGGATCGACCATGGCCGCCATCATGCCGGCGGCCGTGATCATCGCGACGGTGCTCGAACCCTGCGCAAACTTCAGCAGGGCTGCGATGAAGAAGCCCAGGAACAGCATAGGAAAATCCGGCCCCCCCGCCCGTCCGGCGAACATCTCCTGGATGGCAGGTCCGATCTGCGCCGCGCGCAGCATCGCGCCGAATGCGCCACCGCCTGCCGTGATCAGGATGATCACTCCGGCGCTCATCAGCGCCGTCTCCACCGTGGCCGCGGTCTGATCACGGCTCGCCTTTCTCTGCCGCACGTAGACCGCGAGCGCCGCGGCGGCCGATATCATCAGCGCCAGGTTCGGGTTGCCGAGGATCGCGGTCCAGCCCCTGACCTGCAGGATGCCCGCCCCCTCCGCGGCTCCCTGGGCAAGGCGGGAGACGATCGTGTGCGCCGAGATCAGCAGGATGGGCAGAACGATCGGCAGCACCGACACCCCCAGGCTCGGCAGCTGATGATCGAGCAGGGGCTCCGTCTCTTCGCTGCTGCCGGCGACGGTCCGCATCTCGATCGGCATCTTCTTGTCGAGCCACGTCGAGAACAGGAGCCCGACCACCGCGGCTGGAATGGCCACCGTAATCCCCATGAGGATCATGACGCCGATGTCCACGCGCAGCGTGTCGGCAATCACCATGGGGCCCGGGGTTGGCGGCACGAGGGTGTGTGTGATCGCCGCCCCGGAACTGATGGCCATCAACGATTTCAGGTAGTTCCTTCCGGTTCGCCGGAACATCGATCGGGCGAGCGGAACGAGCAGGAAGAACACGGTATCGAAGAACACCGGAATCGAAAGCGCGAATCCGCTCCCGGTCAGCGCCGCGCCGCTCCGCTTCTCCCCGAGCGCCTTGACGAAGGCCCTCACGATTCGATCGGCGGCACCGCTCGCCATCATGCACTGACCGACCACCGCGGCCATGCCGATCACGATGGCAATACTTCCGGCGGTGGTGCCGAACGCCTCGGCGATCCGCGACACCTTCTGCTCCATCGGGCCGGGCGCCAGCAGGCTCACCGCCAGCGCCGCCGTGACCAGCGCGATGAACGCGTTGATCCGCAGCACCACGATCATTCCGACAACCACGACGACGCCGACGAGCAGGATCAGCAGTGGAGACACGTGTATCCTTCGCGAAAGTGAGCAGAGAGCAGTGGTTCCAGGGTGCTAGATGCTAGCCCGGGCGGACCGTCTCACACAATCGGTAGACCGTATACCATACGACCCGGGTCATGACTGCATCGCCATCCAGCCTGCCGATCGCCAGGCCCGAACCGCCTCCAGCCTACCGCTGGGCCGTGCTGGTGTTCCTCAGCCTGGCGATGTTCGGCAACTACTACCCATACGACGCGGTCGCGCCGGTGGCGGACCTCCTCGCCCAGCAGCTCGGGTTCCGGGACGAGCAGATCGGCATGCTGTACTCCGTCTACAGCATTGCCGCGGTCCTCGTGCTGCTGGCCGGCGGCTATCTGATCGACCGCTACGGCACCAGGCACTCGATCGTCCTCTTTGCGCTCGTCTGTCTGGCCGCCGCGATCCTGACCGCGCTCTCAGCGGACATACGCGTGATGCTTGCCGGCCGTTTCCTCCTCGGGGTCGGCGCCGAGCCGCTGATTGTCGCGGTCACAACGGCGTTGGCGAAGTGGTTCAAGGGGAAGGAACTGAGCTTCGCGTTTGGTGTGAACCTGACCATTGCGCGGCTTGGTTCGGTGGCCGCCGACAACTCCCCGACCTGGGCGCGGCCGCTCTACAGCGACTGGCAGGGGCCACTCGTTCTTGCCGCCGGCATGGCGGTCATGTGCGTGGCAGGGGCAGTGGCCTACTGGCTCGTTGAAAACCGGGCGTCCAGGCAGCATCGCCTGGGGGAGCAGGAGGCCACCGAGAAGCTCGTGCTGCGCGACCTGTACCAGTTCGACCGTGCGTACTGGTACATCGTCGGGCTCTGTGTGGTGTTCTACTCGGCGATTTTTCCGTTCCGCGCCTTTGCCATCAAGTACTTCATGGAAGCCCATGGAGAGACACGGGAGTTCGCCGGCTTCCTCAACAGCGTGCTGCCGCTGTCGGCAATGGTGGCGACCCCACTGTTCGGGCTGCTCACGGACCGGATCGGCAGGCGCGCGGTGCTGATGATGTTCGGCTCGGTGTTGCTGCTCCCGGCGTTTGTGGTGATGGGCTACACCAACGTGTCTCTCTTCGTGCCGATTGCGATGCTCGGCGTATCGTTCTCCCTGATCCCGGCGGTGATGTGGCCGTCGGTCGCGTACATCGTGCAGGAGCGCCGGCTCGGGTCGGCCTACGCGCTCATGACGCTGTGCCAGCAGCTTGGCGTGGCGGCCGTGCCCTGGATGATCGGGCGGACGAACGACGCGTTTGGCGCTGGTCCCGACACCCCGGCTGGCTACAATGGGATGATCTGGATCCTGACCTCGCTCGCGTCGGTCGGGCTCCTGTTCTCGTTCCTCTTGTGGCGTACGGAACGCGGTCCGCAGGCTCACGGGCTCGAGACGATCACCACCAGAGGCACCGGCGCGCCGTAGCTCACTTGATCGTGTCCTTGGGCGCAGCGCTGCCCTCGATGACCTTGCAGATGGCAGACTGCGACATGACCTGCGTGACTTCGAGCGTTCCGACCTTTCCGATGACGCGGTCCAGCACCCGGCCGTCGGCATCCTTGATTTCGTCGACTACCCGCAGCACCTCGAAGCGCTGGCCCACGGTCACGCCGGCGTTCTGCCCCCGATTGATGTAGAAGGTGCCGTCCTTGCCGCCGACGACCTGCCCCTCCGGCGTGCCAGGAACCCGGGCGGCGAGCAGTTTGCTCTGGGCGGTGACCCTCTTCAGCACGGACTCGATTGCAGGGCGCAGCGCCTCCTGCGCCGCCCCCTGATCGAACGTCCGCTCCGCGTGCGTCCCGCGGAAGTGGCCACCCCCCATCCGCTTGTTGCCCTGGCCTTCGGCCACGAGCAGAATCTCCCCCGTGTCGGCGTCGATCAGCCGGGCGTCCACCTTGCTCTCGGCGTTCGAAACCGTGCCGCCGACGCCGCGGATCCCCACCGTCGTCCGCTCGACGGAGAACTGCGTGATGGAACCGGTCAGGATGAACTGCACCCCGAGGAGCTGGCCGATCTTCGCCGCGGTCGCAGGTGTGACCCTGCCGCTGGCGCCGAGGTTCTGCTCCGCGAGCACCGTCTCGAGCCTCGAGCGCTCCACGACGGTGAACCGGCCGCTCTGCACCAGCTGTGTCGTGAGCTCGTCGGCGGCAGCCTTCCCCAGGCTGTCACCCCAGTAGTTCCAGGTGCTGTTGTTGGCGAAATGGATTACCGCGATCCTCGGCCTGTTGTCCTGAGCCGCCACCGGTGCGACGCCGGCAGACATGGTCACCCACGCCCAGGCCGCGCTGGCGACGACAACCTTCATCCGGGACATCTCTGACATACGGGCTCCTCCGGGTGCACACGTCGAACGGCGAGAGGGTATCAAAGAACTTTACGGAAGAGCACTATCCGGTTGGAGTTGGTGCCCTTCCGGTTGTTGGCGACCCCCCAGCAGTTCGCCGTCTTCGTGAACTGCTGGGCATTGATGACTACCAGAAGCGGTTCGAGCCCCGCAGCCATGCCAGCCGGGATCACGGCCTCCTCGAGTCGCACGGCGCCCCCGCGGACCTCACCGACTTCGAATGCGACATGACCGCCGGGCTTCAGCAGGCGGCGAACATCGCACAGCGTGTCCGTGACGAAGGCCTGCCAGGCATCGATCCGGCGCGCCATGGTGACCGGAACCGACACCGCCTCGATGCCGCTGAACCAGCAGCGCAGCCAGTTGTCGGACTTGTAGTCCACGACGTCCAGGAAGGGAGGTGAGGTGACAGCAAGGGTCACGGAGGCATCGGGCAGCGATGTCTTCGAGGAAGGACCGGTGACGATCCGGTGTCCAGGCGCGATGTGCGCGAGCGCCTCCTGTGCGCTTTGGGTGAGGTCCCCCAGCAGCGCGCGGCTCTTGCGCAGGATGATCCCGGCGACGTCGCGTGGCTCCGGCTTTTGACCACGTCGCGCATTGATCTTCGCCTGCGACCGCGCAGAGACCGCCTGATTCGGGGGGAGCGTATAGACGGAAAAGAAACCGCTGGAATGGCCGGTGAGCCGGTTGACGGCGACCATCCGGATCCACCGATCCGCGGCGGTCAGCACGCCCAGGCGCTCCCTGGTCAACAGGTACTTCCTCAGCGCGCAAATCTGGCGGAGTGTCTCGGGATGGTAGAAGACCAGGAGGTCATCGGGCAGATCGCCGGCGTCCGTGAAATCCACCCCGGCGAGGGCCTCCCTCACGGCATGGATTGCCGGCGGAGCCAGCCGCGGCTCGCACAGCACACGGCTCAACGGGTTCACGTCGCACCCGTACGCCTGCCGCCCCAGCAGCGCGGCTTCCACCAGCGTCGTCCCACGCCCCATGAAGGGGTCGTAGACGACGTCCCCGGGAGCCGTGAGGCGTTCGATGAAGAATCGGGGAAGCTGCGGCTTGAAGCACGCGCGGTAGGAGACTTCGTGCAGGCTGTGCGCCGCCCGCTGCCTGGCCGTCCAGAACTCGTTGATGTAGAGGGGCACCGTCACCGATCCGGCAGGACCTGCGGAGACGGTCAGCGCCTGGACGACAGTCCGTGCTCCCTCGCCGGCGAACTGCGCCAGAAGCCCTTCGAATGAGCCGCCGTGGGGCTCGTCGACGTCGTCGAAGGGGAGTGATACAGCTCCCACCCGTTTCATGGGCCCTTAGAGTAGCACCGGGCAGCCGGGCGCAGCCTATACTCAATGGTGGCCACGTTCACCCCTTCTCCGCTGCAGCAGCGGGGCGGCCCCCGTCCCGAGTGGCGCATGTCGGAACCTCTCTCACGCGTGCGGACGACGGGGCGGGCCCTGTGGATTCTTGCTGCGGTTCTCGCTGGAATGGCTGGTTGCTCCCGCAGCCCGGCCCCCTCCCCTTCAATCCTCCTCGTGACGCTCGATACGACTCGTGCGGATGCGATGGGGCCGGAGGCGGCCGGGGTGGAGACGCCGGCGTTCAACGGGCTGGCCGCGCGTGGCCTGCGTTTCCGCCAGGCTTACGCCACCGCACCGGAAACCCTGCCGTCGCATGCCTCGATCATGACCGGGCTCTACCCGGGCGGACACGGGGTGCACGAGAACGCCCGCTTCCTGGCCGCCACCCATACGGTCCTTGCCGAACGCCTGCGGCAGGAGGGCTACCGGACGGCCGCCTTCGTCTCGTCCTACGTGCTCGCGCGCCGCTTCGGCCTGGCGCGCGGCTTCGACACCTACGACGACGAGGCGCCGGCGGGAGGGGTCGAGCGGACCTCCACCGAGACCACTGACCGCGCTCTCGGGTTCATGGCGCACCCGGGAGAAGGGCCGCTCTTTGTCTGGGTGCACTTCTTCGATCCACATACGCCTTACCTTCCAGAGGAGCCATATCGGAGCCGCTACAAGGATCGTCCCTACCTCGGCGAAGTTGCAGCCATGGACGGCCAGCTTGGCCGACTGGTCGAGGCCTTCGAGCGGCAGACGTCGCAGGCGAACCGGCCGGCTGCCATCATGGTGGTGGGAGATCACGGCGAAGCGCTCGGGGACCATGGCGAGCTCCAGCACGGGCATCTTTTATACAACCCGACGATGCTGGTGCCGCTGGTGATTGCGGGGCCGGGCATAGCTTCCGGCGTGAGCGAGACAGCGGTGAGTATCCGAAGGATCTTCCACACTGTGCTCGATCTCGCCGGAATCGAGAGCGCCAACAGCCTTCGGGGCGCCGAGCCAGAGGTCGTCCTCGCCGAGGCGATGAAACCGTTCCTCGGGTACGGCTGGCAGCCGCAGGTCATGGCGGTCGAGGGCAGCCTCAAAGCCATCCTTGCAGGCCGGCTGGAGGCGTACGATCTGCAGGCGGATCCGCGGGAGACGAAGAACCTTGGCGGGGGAGCAAACCTGCCGTCAACGCTCCGAATGGCGCTGGAGGACTATCCGATCCCCTCGCCCGATTCGGCAAGTGCGCCGGAGGGCCTGGACGAGGACGCGCGCCGCAGGCTGGCAAGCCTCGGGTACATCGGGGCCAGCACGCCGCCAGTCGTCAGGAAGGACGCCCCGCGCCCCGCTGACATGGTGCACCTGTTCGAGGTCATCGAAAGGGCTTCCGGGTTGTTCGTGCAGGAGCGGTACGCGGAAGTGATTCCGCTCCTCAGGAAGATTCAGGAGGCGGATCCTTACAACCTCGACGCGGCCCTGCGACTGGCAACCGCTCATTCTGCGCTGGGGCAGAACGAGCAGGCGGTCGCCGCCTTCAGGCGCGCGGGGCAGATCGCGCCGAACTCCCCTGACGTAAGGACCTACCTGGCGCTGCACTACGCGCGAGGGGCGGAGTGGGAGCGGGCAGTGCCGATGCTCGAGCGGATCGTTGCCGACTCGCCTGAGCGGCTGCCGGCGGTCGAGGCGCTTGCTTCCGTCAGGGAGCGCCAGGGAAGACTGGAAGAGGCGGTCGGGCTGAGGGAGCGGATCGCGTCGCTCCGCACGGTGAGCCCAGCCGAGGCCGTACATGTCGGGCGGCTGGCGATGCAGATCGGACGCACGCCGCAGGCCATCGAGTGGTTCGAGCGTGCCAGGGGGGCGCAGGGGCAGGCCTTCGCGCACGACCTCGACCTCGGCGTGCTGTACCTCGATGCGCGGCGTGTCGCGGACGCGCGGGCCGCTCTCGATCGGGTCCCCCCTTCTCACCCGGAGTACGCACTGGCGCTCTTCAAGCGGGCCCAGGTCAGCGTGCTGCTGAAGGAGCCCGACGCTCCAGCGCGGATCCAGGCCGCCCGGCAGCATGCGGACGACACGACCCGCGCGCTCATCGCGAAGGAGCGGTTGTTCCAGGCCGCCCGCCAGCCCTGACCACGGCGGCTCTCACCAAGCGATCACCATGCGACCCGGCATCTCAGGAGCAAGCCCATGTCTGGATCCCCCGCAGCAGCAGCGGCGCTTGCGCTCCTGGGCATCAGCGCAGACGTAGCAGTGACGACCGTCCACGTCCAGCAGAAGCTCGAGTACCCCGATACGCGGAAGGGCAGCGTCATGGACGAGTACTACGGCACTCTCGTGCCCGAGCCCTACCGCTGGCTCGAAGCGCTCGACTCGCCCGAGGTTGCCGCCTGGATTGCCGCTCAGAACGCGGTGACGCATCGCCATCTGGAATCGCTCCCGCTGCGAGAGGTGTTCCGCTCTCGAATCACGGAGCTGTGGGACTACCGCAAGACGTCACTTCCGGCTACCGAATCCGGACGGCTGTTCTACCGCCAGAACAGCGGGCTCCAGCGCCAGGCGCCGGTTTACGTTCGTGATTCCCTGACGGCTCCGCCGCGGCTCCTGATCGATCCAAACGAGCTGTCGCCTGATGGATCCGTGTCGCTTGCCGCGATCTCCCCCTCGCCCGACGCTCGGCTACTCGCCTACACCCTTGCGGAGGGGGGCGCCGACTGGCAGACGGTTCGCGTGCGGAACCTCGCCACGGGCCGTGACCTCGACGATCGCGTGCAATGGATGCGGTTCTTCGGCCTGAGCTGGACGAGGGACGCGAAGGGCTTCTTCTACTCCCGATACCCGGAGCCCCCGAAGGGGCAAGTCCTGCAGGCGGCCCTTTCGGGCCATGCGCTGTACTACCACCGCGTCGGAACCCCGCAGGCCGAGGACACGCTGATCTACGAGCGCACGGATCTGCCGACGTGGTTCATCTCCGGCGGCGTGAGCGAGGCCGGCCGGTACCTCTTCATAGCGCTCGCGGAGGGCGCGAGCAATCAGAACCGTCTCTACTACGTGAACCTCGGCGACCCCAACGCCCCGGACCTCACCGCACCTGTGCGGCCCGTGGTGGAGGGGGACGGCGCGGAGTTTTCCCCTGTTGGCAGCGTGGGGCACGTGGTGTACGTCCGGACGGATCGCGACGCGCCGAACCGCAAGGTGGTGGCCATCGATCTGGAGGATCCGCAGCCGGCCTCCTGGAAGACCATCGTCCCGGAGGAGCCGCACGCCATTGAGAGCGCGGCGCTCATCGGCGGCCGCCTGGTCACGGAGCATCTCGTGGACGTGCAGAGCCGCGTCACGATGTTCGATCTGCAGGGAAGGCGCGAGGGGGAGGTGCCCCTTCCCGGCGCCGGCGTGCTGGCAGGCCTTGCCGGCCGTGAAGACACGGCAACCATCTGGTACATGTTCACGTCGCCGCTCTATCCAGCCACGGTATTCGCGTACGAACCGGGGGGTAAGGGACCGGTCCCGTTCGAGGCTGCAGCACCGGCGGTCCACATCGATGCATACGAGACGACACGGATGTTCGCGACGTCTGCTGACGGCACTCGCGTCCCGTTCTTCGTCACGGCACGCAAGGGGCTGCCGCGCGACGGCAGCAGCCCGGCCATGCTGTACGCCTACGGCGGGTTCTCGGTGACGCTGGCGCCGACCTATCGTCCTGACGTGCCGGCCTGGCTCGAACGCGGAGGTATCTGGGTCACCGCCAACCTGCGCGGCGGAGCGGAGTACGGCGAGAGCTGGCACAAGGCCGGAATGCTGCAGAACAAGCCCAGGGCCTTCGAGGACTTCATTGCTGTCGCCGAGCACCTCGTGCGCGAGAAATACACGTCTCCGTCACGACTGGCGATGATGGGCGGGTCCAACGGCGGGCTGCTCGTCGGCGTCGTGATGCAGCAGCGCCCTGACCTCTTTGCTGTGGGGCTCCCCGCAGTCGGTGTGCTGGACATGCTGAGGTACGACCAGTTCACCGGCGGCCGTGCCTGGGTCAGCGAGTACGGGTCGGCAGCGGACCCTGAGGCCTTCAAGTTCCTGATCCGGTATTCCCCGCTGCACAACGTAAAGCCTGGCACGTGCTACCCGGCCACGCTCATCACCACGGCCGATCACGACGACCGGGTGGTGCCGAGCCATTCGTTCAAGTTCGCCGCCGCCATGCAGGCGGCTCAGGGGTGTGCCAGGCCCATGCTGATCCGTGTGGAGACTGCGGGCTCACACGGCTATCGGCCGACGGACCGCCGCATCGCGGAGCTTGCCGATCAATGGGCGTTCACAGGGGCGCATCTGGGCATGACCCCCTGAATCCTTTGTGTGCTCACCGCGGCAGCGCGCGGAGGTCCCGGTACCGTTCGAAGAGCTGCCGCTGGCGCGTGTCGGGGGGCACCTCGTGTCCCTTGATGAACACGTGCTCCGCCGTGGTCATGAGCTCGAAGGGATCCCCGGACCAGATCACCACGTCGGCATCCTTGCCAGCTTCAAGCGATCCCGTCCGGTCGGCGACCCCCCACATCCGTGCGGGAATGAGGGTGACCGATTGCAGCGCGGCATCGCGGTCCATCCCGTACGCCACCGCGTTGCCGGCTTCCTGCCGCAGATTCCGCGAATTGTGCGTGTCGAACGTGGCAAGCGCCAGGGTCACGCCCGCGCGCGACAGCCGTGCCGCGTTCTCGAGCGTTGCGCCGAGCGAATCGAAGGCGGGCAGGTTGGTCAGCGGCTTCACCACGACAGCCACGTTCCGCTTCGCGATTTCCTGGGCCACCATCCAGCCTTCGGCAGCCCCCAGCAGCACCACGCGAAGGGTGAACTCCTCCCCGAGGCGCATGGAGGCCAGCAGGTCGCTCGCCCGGTTGGCGTGGATCGCGAGCGGCACCTCACCCTTGAGCACGGGCTGGAGAGCCTCGAGGTCCAGGCGGGAGGTCGCGTACTCGCGGCGCTGCGCAGTGTTGAACGCCGTGCGGTTCCGTGAGTAGTCCGCGGCATCCTGGAGGATCTCCCGCAGCCTGAGGATTGCGGTCGACCGCGAGCCTCCCGCCACGGCCGATCCCTGCTGTCCGAGCAGCGCCACCATGGCGGCCGGCGCGCGGCTCACGCTGCCCGGCACCTGCGCGCCGCTCAGATCCATGACCGCACCCTGCCCCACGAGGACGTTGCCGGTGGCCTCCGGTATGACGAGGGTCCGGGTCACCCCCTCGACGCGGGTCACCGGAATGACCGTCGAGTTGCCGTTGAACGCATCAACAACGGTGAACGCCGCGCTGACGCGGGGGTCCGTCGTGCGCTGGTCCGCAGTCCCCTGCGCCGACAACGGAATTTCAACGATCCCGATCTGCGTCCCAGAGTCGAGCAGTCCGGGGGTGACGGTCTTCCCCGCGCCATCGATCACTCGCGCTCCGGCCGGGGGCTGCACGCTCGGGCCAACGGCGGTGATCCGCCCGCCACGCATCACGAGCGTCCCACGCTCTATGGCCGAACCCGACGCCGGCAGGATGCGCGCATTGACGATGGCGACTGCCGGACCGGCGGCTTCGGGAGGCGGCGCGGGCGGGGTCTGTGCGGGTGTGGCCGTCTTCGGGGGAACCTGCGGCTTCGTGTCCTGTTGCTGAACCGAAGGGCGCTCCAGCGGCTCTGCGCCCTGCGTTGCGGAGGGCTGCGAGACATTCGCGAGCAGGGCCGTCGAGAAGAGGGCAGTTACGAGCGCCAGTGCGGGGCCGTTCATCGCGCACCGTCCGGAAGAATGCCGAGTGAGAAGTCACGCCGCGGCCCGCTGGACGGATCGCTGCGGTCGAACAGCAGCGCGCCGTCGATGAAGACCCGCTCCGCACGGCTGTAGACGCTGAACGGATCCCCGGACCAGATCACCACGTCCGCGTTCTTGCCCGGTTCGAGCGACCCGGTTACGGTCTCGATCCCCAGTGCCCTCGCGGGGTTGATCGTCAGCCACCGGATGGCATCCGTCCGCTCAACCGGGATCCCCGTCTCGGCGGCGGCGCGCATGGCCTTGGCCGCCTCCTGGTTCAGCCGCTGAATGCCGCTTGGATCGTCGGAATGCACAATGGCGCACGCCCCGGCCTGATGCACGAGCGGGATGTTCTGATTGATGCCGTCGTACGCCTCGAGCTTGAACCCCCACCAGTCGGCCCACATGCTGGCGCAGATCCCGTGCTCGCTCAGGAGGTCCCGCACCTTGTACGCTTCCACCGCGTGGTGGAACGAGGCGATCCGGTAGCCGAACTCCCGCGCCATGTTGATCATGATGGCCATTTCGTCGGCGCGGTAGCAGTGATTCTGCACCAGGATTTCCCCGTCGAGCACGCCGGCCAGGGTCTCCATCTGCAGGTTGCGCTCCGGACGTTTCTCAGGGTCCGCGCCGTCCTTCAGCCAGCGCTGCCACTTGATGCGGTAGTCGGCCGCCGACTGCCACGCCCGGCGGTAGCCGGCAACATTTCCCATCCGCGTCTGGGGAGATGTGGTGCGGGTCCCGTATACGCGCTTGGGATTCTCGCCGCAGGCCATCTTGAGACCGTACGGCGCACCGGGAAACTTCATCCCTTCGGAGGTACGCGCGGGCACGTTCTTCAACGTCACGCTCCGGCCGCCGAACAGGTTCGCCGACCCTGGCAGCACGTGCATCGTCGTCACTCCCCCGGCGAGCGCCAGGTCGAACTGGGGGTCCTGCGGCCAGATGGAGTGCTCGGCCGAGACTTCGGCGGTGTTCGGGCTGGTCATCTCGTTCCCGTCCTGCAGCGCCTCTATTCCGGGCGCGGCATAGACGCCAAGGTGCGAGTGGGTATCGATGATTCCGGGAGTGACCCATTTGCCCCCCGCGTCGATGAGGAGAGCATCGGCCGGTGCGTCCACGGTCTGACCGATGGCAGCCACCTTGCCCCCCTGGAGCAGGATGGCGCCGCGTTCGAGGACAGGACCTGCGGCCGTGAGGATCGTGGCGTTCCGAATCACCGTCGGGGGGGAGGAAGGCGCCTGGTAGGTGGATGCGTAGGCGTTCGCCACCAGCGGCGGCGCGCCGCCCGCCTGGTCGGCTCCCTGAGGCGGCGTGCGCGGCGCCTCCTTTGGCGGCGTCGGCGGGGGACTGGCCTTTTCACCCGGCACCGTCGGATCCGGTTTCGGGGGGGACGGCTGCTGCGGAGGCGCCTGTCCCATGGCTGTGCAGGCCGCCGCCAGGAGGACGGCGCCAGCAAGCCCGAAGAACCGGCCGCGGGATCGACTTACGTGCATATGGATGCTCCTGCCGGGAGGCCCAAAAATGTTGTGACGAGGACGGCTCATTGTCTCGTCCGGGCGCTTCGGATGGCAAGGCGCTCACGTTCGGGGAGTCTCTCGAGCGGGGCGCGCGCCTTGCACCGCAGGAATGGCGGAGGTGCAAGTGCTCGCAAGGACTGCAGTTCTGGTGGGTGCCGCCCTGCTCATGGGAGGGTGCGCGGCACTGGATGGGCTTGCCGGCCTGGTACAGCCGCCGCGCTTTACGGAGGCCCGTGATCAGCCTGCGGAGGTTACGCTGCAGCCTCCCTCAGCGGGCCGGCCGTTCGGGGGCGCAGTGGTGCGGCTGTGGACAGAGGTGACCAATCCCAATGCCTTCGGGCTGACGCTCGGGACGCTCGACGGAACGCTGTTCCTGGAAGGGCACCGTGCGGCGGCCGCTGCGTTCCCGCTCGGGCTGCCGCTTGGCGCAGGGCAGCAGTCGATTGTCCCTGTGGAGCTGTCGATCAGCTTCTCGGATCTGCCGGGGCTCGCGGATGTCGCCAGGCGCGCCGCGCGGCGGGAACCGGTGCCCTATCGTCTCGAGGGGACGATTGGTGTGGACGCCGGCCGGCTCGGGACACCGGTGTTCGGGCCGATGACGCTACTGCGCGGGGACTTGCGGGGGCGGTGAGAGAAAGGGGAAAGGGAAAAGGGAAAAGGGAAAAGGGCCCCTCCTCCCTCTCAGTCATTGGATCCGTCCCTAGAACCGGAGCCGAGCGGCGAGCTGGAAACGTCGCGGGTCGTAGTAGTGCCGCGGCTCGCCGAAGGCGGAGTTCTGCACGCTCGGTTGCGGGTTGTAGCCGGTCTGTCTGTCGAACACGTTGAAGAGATCGCCCGCAAGCTGCAGGTTCAGGCGATCGCCAAGCCGGAAGTTCTGGGTGTAGTTCAGGTCCACCTGCCAGTGCGGGTCGGTTCTGCGGGATCCGGCCGGCTCCGCATACCGATTTGCATCGCTCGTACTGGTGCCGACCAGCGGCACGTAGGGCAGATAGCTCCAGGCTTCCCAGGGGTGGCCGGACTGCGCGATGGCAAACGCACCGACGGTGGCATTCCAGCCCAGTGTGTAATAGCCGTACAGCTTCAGCATGTGGGGGCGGTCTCCGCGGAGGCGCCCCTCCTTGTTGTCCCACAGCTGGCGTCCGGCGCCGTCGGCGATGAACGATGACCCGATGAAGACGTTGTCGTCGTTCGCGGTGGTGGTGTTGTCCTGGTCGAAGTTCCCGTAGTACCGGCTCCAGGTGTAGGAGCCGCGGACGAACGCGCGGTCGCCACGCCACTCCGACTCGAGCGTCGCCTCGTGGTACTTCGTGTAGGCGCCATCGAGCTCGGCGATCACGTAGGTGGATCCGCTGCCGATCTGCGCCAGGCGTGCGGCGAGGTCCGGGATGTACAGCTCCCGCGGAATCCCGTCGGGCGGGTTGAACGCAATGCGCGCGTTGTTGTTCGTGTCTTCCCAGAAATGATTGCCTTCCCGATAGCGTCCGTACAGCCTCACCGACCAGGCGGGCCGAAGCTGGCGTGCCGTGCCCAGGAGGAACTCGTCGATCGTGCGCGGGGTCATATCGTCGACGAACAGCTTGCCGGACGAGGAGCCGACCGGAACGGCGGCAAACAGGGCGCCGCTCTGATCGAAGTGCGCATCGATGAAGGTCCCGATCAGGTTGCGGTCCCACGAGGCGGCGCGCGGCAGCGAGCTTGCGGCCGGGTTGTACCGGGAGTAGGCCGCGTAAACCGTGTCCTGCCCGTTGTACGCCCAGGTGGCTCCCAGCCGCGGCTGGAGCATCTTGCTGAATGGAACCTCGTACATCTCGTACTTGTTCCCTGGCGCTGCAACGTAGCCCGAGAGCGTGGACGCGTCCTCACGCAGGCCCTGGCCGTAGAGCTTGTCGTTGCTGGCCAGCACGCCGGCGTTGAACGTCCAGTTCCTCCAGCGAATCGTGTCGTTGAACTCGATGCTCTGCGAGCCGTACCGTGACCGGATCGGCGCTGCCTGGCCGGTTCCCTGCTGCTGAAACCGTGCGGTGTAGAAGATAGGGGTGCCCTGGACGTTGGTCCGGCCGCCAGGCACCGTGATCGCGCCCCACCCGTTCGAGCTGCGGACGAGGTCTTCACGGTCGCCATAGCGCTGATAGCCGACGTGCAGTTCGTGAGTCACGCGGGTGCCGAACGTCAGGTTGTAGCCGACCTGGCCTGAATCCCGGTAGAAGTCCTGATCGTTGAACTCGAGGCCGTACCCGACGATGCCGCCGCCGACCGGGCTGCCGTTCTCGATGAATCCGAACCTGTTGATGATCGGCGTGATGAACGCGTTGTAGGCGTCGAGCCCGGCCATCGGCGCCGGGACGACGAGGCGCCCCTGGGTCTCGAGGTTGGCGAGATCGAGCCTCGTGCCGATGGCAGCCGTCGGGGTCGCCCCGGACGTGAAGTCAGGACGCCCCAGGTTCTCACTGGCAAAGTGCGTGTACTTGAAGGTGACATGGCTTCGCCCGTTGAGAATCCACGAGCCTTCGGCGATGCCGATGTTCAGCCGGTTCTCGCTGCCGCTGCCGGTGGTCGCCGCTGCGTTGGAAGCGAAGAGATCGCTGCGGTCGCGGCGGTGGGAATCGCGGTAGCTGAAGTTCAGCAGGACGTTGTTGACCGGCGTGAAGGTCAGCTTCCCGAAGCCCTCGTTGCGCGTTCGCCGGTACTGGGGGAGGTCCCCGTACCGGTTGGCGCGGTTCTCGCGCGTGTTCTCCGGCCTGTAGTACGAGCCATAGAAGTGCAGGCGGTTCGGGATGACGGGGCCACCGGCGTTCGCGATGAGCCAGCTCCGGTCCTGCTCGAAGCGCGAGGCCACGCCGCTGGTCAGCGCCGCGACCATGTTGCTGTTCTGGATCTGGTAGCTGATCTCCCCCGCGTACCGGCTGCCCCCCGACTTGCTCACCGAGTCCATCGTGAAGCCGCCGGAGCGATCGAAGTCCACCGCCCTGGCACCCCCCCTGATGGTGGTGACCTGGGCGATGTCGTGGGACGCCGGCTCCGCGGAGAGCGTGCCGAACAAGGGCAGCGTGACGTTCACGCCGTCGAACTGGTAGATGTTGTCCTGCCCGCTGCCGCCGGCGCTCGGCCCGCGTGTAGTGTCCTGCGTAAACTGGACCGCGGGAATCAGCTTGATCAGATCGCGGTAATCCTGCCCGACGGGCAGCGCCATGATCTGTTCATTCGACACGCCGCTCTTGATGCTGGAGGAATCCCGTTCGATGAGCGAGGCGGCTGCCGTGACCATCACCGTCTCGGTCAACCCGGCAACACCGAGTGTGACATCGACTGCGGTTTCCTGTCCGAGCTGGACCTGCGCCTGGCGCGTGACGGCCTGCATGCCGGAGAGCTCGAACGCAACTGTGTAGGCTCCGGGGGCCAGCGCGGGCAGCCGGTAGCCGCCGTTGGCGTCGGTGGTTGTGACACGCGGCGCCGGCAGGACGTCGGACCGGGCCTCGACGGTGACTCCGGGCAGCACGCCGCCCCCGGTGTCCATAACTCTCCCGCTGATGCTCCCGGTCTGCTGGGCCAGCGCGGGAACGGCTGCAAGAAGGAAGGAAATCAGAAGAATTGCGTGGAAGACGCGTGTGCGGAACATCCGGGACCACCTCCAGGGGGCGAACGGGGGAGATTATACCCTGCGGGTCTCCCCTGCGCCCCCGCCGCTCAGCGCGAGGCCACCTTGCCGGGTTTGGTGATGGGCGTGAGGACTACCTTCCGGAACCACACCTTCTCGTGGTCTCCCTGGATCATGATCGGGCCGGGCTCCGTCTCCTTCGCGTCGAGCGCCCCGCCGGTGATCCCGGGGATGCGCGTGTTGTCGTGCAGGGTCTTGCCGTTGAGCACCACCGTCACGCAGTTGCCCACGAGCGTGATCTGAGCGGTCTGCCACTCGCCGGCGGGCTTGCTCGCATTCACGGCCGGCGCCTTCCTGGCGTAGATCGACATGTGGCCGTGGCTCTCGGGCTCGGTCCCCGCGTCGTCCAGCACCTGCATCTCGTAGCGCCCGCGCAGGTAGATGCCGCTGTTGCCTTTGGGGCTCACCTTGTATTCGGCTTCGAGCCGGAAATCCTGGAACTTTTCCTTCGACACGAGGTTGTTGGCCTTCGGGTCGTTGGTCATCGCGCCCTCTTCGAGGTTCCAGTTCATCGGCCGATCGGCGTGCTGGCTCCCCCACGCGTCGAGCGACTTGCCGCCGAACAGCGTCACCGGCTTTCCGTACGTGTGTGCGCCGCTGGCATTGCAGGCGCCCCACTGCGGCGGCCGTTCACCTGTGACCTTCACTCCCTGGGCGCCGATCGTGCCGGTCAGTTTGTCTCCTGACACACGCAGGTTTGCGGTGGGACGCGTGTCTCCGCGGCCCGGCAGTACGAACGAGAGCTCCCCGTCCGAGACCTTCACTTCCTGGACCGGGACGGGACTTCCGCCACGGTTCAGGAAGGTGGCCGAGAGCTTGCCGCCCTCGTCTTTCACCTCGAGCCAGTAGACGTAATTCCCGTTCGGTGGCTCACCGGTGAGGTTCCAGGTGCCGAGAAACGGGTTGTTCTGTGCGCCGGCCGAAGGAGCGACGGCCGCAACCATGACCATCGCGAGTAATGCTGTGTGGAACCGCATGTGACCTCCCTGAAGCGGGCCAGGCTGGCCCGCCCGTGAGGTCAAGAATACAACCGGCGGCTCCTGCGTGTCAGCCGCCGAGCTCCGTCACTTCCGACGCCTTGACGATCCTGTAGCGGTTGCTGAGCCTGCCCGACTGGTCGTCGTTGTCGTAGACGAAGGCGAGCTCGTGTCGATCGAAGTTGGCGAACCACTCCTCCCACGTGATCGGACGGTACACGCCCGCCCCCGGAAAATTGAACCTGACCCCTGCGCCGCCGTCATTGACGTTCATCGTCGCGGGCCCTGTGTTCGTCGCTTCCCCCGTGGCAGGTTCGGCCCGCCGCTTCCGGGCCCACTGCTCGATCACATCGTGATCGCGCGTAAAGACCACGTCGGCCGATTGTCCGGCCGGGCTTTCTGCAGAGACACCCGTCAGGTGCCTGTGCTCAGGCAGGAGCTCACCGTCGTATTTCATGATTCCCCAGTGTTCGGTTCTTCCAAGTCTGCGGACCCCAGTCGCTGGCGAACGACTGCGGGTCTTCCGGTCAACGAACGAACCGACGGCCGTTCACGGACGCCGGTCCGTCTTTCAGCACTGCCAATCAGTTCTTGGTTCTTGCGCGGCGGGTGCGGGGTGCCGGGCTGGATGTGACCTGGTTCTTCAGCTCACGTTCGGCCAGGAGCCAGTCGCTGAGCGGGTCTCCGGGCTGTCCGTTCCGTGCGCGGTAGAGCTCGAATGCGCGCCGTGCGACGGCATCCTGGGACACATCCGGCGTCTCCGCTGTCAGGGTTCTGGTCTGTCGTTCTCTTTTTGCTGGTGCACTGTCTTTCATCGACGTTCCTTCTGGCTGGTCGTTAAGGGGGCCACTGCACCGCATCAGGTACGCGGTTTCCGGACGCGGCTCGTGGGTTGAAAGGGAAGAGCCTGTCCGCACTTGCCTGACGGGGTGAAAGGAAATTGTGCCCGATCGGAGGCAGGGTCACAAGCCGGAATCGTCCGCTCCCCCGGATTTGCGGCTATCCGCGGCGGCTGCTCAGCTCGTCGTCCATGTACTGCCGGATCACGGACTCGAAGGTGTCATCCGCGCGAAACCCGAGTGATTGGGCGTGAGTCGTCTCGATGGCCCCCGGCCATGTCGCGACCATCCGGGCCACGCGTTCGTCCCGGGCCCAGCGGATCCGCTCTGCGACATCGGGTCCGGCCACGCGCTCGAGCGAAGCCACCATCTCGCCGACGCTGACGGACAGGCCGGGAAGGGCAACGGTCCTGTCCGTACCGAGCACCGCCGCGTCGAGCTCGTGGGCGTGGATGAGACAGTCGATGACGCGTGCCGGGGAGAGGAGCCACATTCGTGCGTCTGCATCCACGGGGCAGATGGCGGGCTCACCGTTGAGCGGTTCACGGATGATTCCGCTGGCGAAGGAGGACAACGCGGCATTCGGCCGTCCCGGACGGACGCTGATCGTCGGCAACCGCAGCGAGCGGCCGTCGATGAAGCCGCGGCGGGAATAGTCGTTGACCAGCAGCTCGCCGATGGCCTTCTGTGTGCCGTAGGAGGACTGAGGATTCACCGCCGTCCCCTCCGGCACCACCTCGGGCAGCGCCCCGCCGAAGACCGCCACGGAGCTCGAGAAGACGACCCGCGGGACATGCCTGCGGGCACGACAGATCTCGAGCAGGGCTCGCGTGGCGTCCAGATTGACCCGCATGCCGAGATCGAAATCCGCCTCCGCCATGCCGCTCACGATGGCCGCGAGATGGAAGACGGAGGTGGTCTCCCCGTCGATGACTCCGTTCAGAAACGCGCTGTCCGCGATGTCGCCCGTGACTTCCCGCACGCGGGGGTCCCGGAGGGCGGGAGCCGGGGTGACGTCCACCAGCGTCAGCCGATCGATTTTCTGTCCTGGACCCGCAGGGCCGGTGAGCGTCCCGCGCTCGAGGAGTGCACGGGCCAGACGCCGTCCGATGAATCCGGCGCCGCCGGTGATGACGACGTTCATGCCTCCTCCCTTCTCCCTTGTCCCTTGTCTTGTCCCTTCTTAGAGGCTGTGCCCCTTCC
>Ga0183260_10000619_pt1 | contig 30069 bp, 27 predicted proteins | sample AntDrymUQ4972206_2_FD_129768 | JGI IMG/M metagenome (GOLD analysis project Ga0183260, IMG submission 129768) | Polar desert sand microbial communities from Dry Valleys, Antarctica - metaG UQ497 (22.06) (version 2) (version 2) | ecosystem: Environmental > Terrestrial > Soil > Desert | place...
GATCAGGAACAATACGAATCCCGACATGACGTCGGTTTTCCAGTTTTCCGCCAGGCCCGGCAGCCAGTCTTTCGGCACTTGGGAAAGTGTGGGTGCGTTACCGGGGATCTGCTTTGTGGCCATCGGGCTATCCTTTCTTAGGAGTTCTTATGGAGTGTGCACGGGCTGGGAGTGGGGTCTGGGAGACGGTGTTGGGATCACGAAATCTGGGTCGGCTGGCAACGTCAAAACTGGATAAATGTATCAACCCTCGGTTAGAGCCTGTTCAGGTCACGTTACCTCGTTGAATCTCTCCTTGCAAGACGGCTCCGATTGGACCCCGAACACAGAGTGCGCCGGGCCGAGCGTGCCCTGTCTTGGGTGGCACGGGTCGGATCAACATTCAGAACGCGGCGCGCACACCCACCGCGTACTCGCTGACGTCCTTGCTGATGCCCACTTCTCCCACTAGGCGCCAGGTGTGGTTTAACAGGAACTCGGCAGCGACGGTACCGCCGAACGAGGTCTTTGCCTCGTGTCCATCGGCCTTCAAGCGGGTGTAATTGGCTTTGACGAAGCCTTCGAGACGGTCGGTGAGCAGGCCACGCACACCCACCGAGGCGCGATAGCCGTCTTCTTTTTCGGGGCTGTGGCCGGAGATATCGATTTCTTCTTTCAGATAGCTGATCTCCGACAGTAGGTCGACGTGCTCGGACAAGCCGAAGCGATAACCCACGCCCGCCTGGAGTTGGTTGAAGTCGATGTCGACGCCGAAGTCGTCGTTGTCGCCGGACACATAGCCGCCGAACAGGTAGAAGGATTCGCCGAGTTCAACCGAGCCGCGCAGGAAGCGGCCGCTGAAATCGACGGCCCGGCTGTGATGATCGACTTCGATGCCGTCAAAGTCGACCCGGGCGTAGCCGGCCTCGATGTAGGTGTAGGACAGCCCCCCGACATGGGCGGCTTCCTCCGCGTGGGCGGCGATGGGCAGAGTGAGGGTCGACAGGGCCAAGGCAAGCAAGGTGCGTTTCATGTGGACTCTTCCGGGTCGTCAGTGGGCTCGAACAAGCTTACCTGCGTTCAGGGTAACGCTGATCAATTGACCTGATTAGCGCCGATCCTCAGCCGACAAAGTTGTTCGCCTGACGCAGAAGCGGCTCTGCGCACGGCCCGCAGAGGATCATGGCGCGCAGCAATCGTGGCACAAGTTGGGGCAGCTGAAAACGGCGATTGAAACGGTAGGCGGCCTCGCCGAGATAGCGCCTCGAATATTTGGCTTGTCGGATCGCATGGTAGGTGCCGTCGATCGAGCGTTTGACGTTCGACAACACTACGTTGAACCATCGCGCGCCTTGAACTTCGGTGGCGGCGCGGCCGCCTGCGGTCTCAATTACGGTGTGCACGCCAGGCATCGACGAAGCGGCGGAAGGCGCCGAGTCCGTCGGTGAAGACTTCGGCGTCCGGTGCCAAACGGCGCTTCGCCCAATCGCTGATCGACGTGTTGTCGAACGCGCGCACCGGCTCGATGACCGCATATTTCGGATGTTCGAGGTTGGCGTCGGTCTCGACCGCGATCACGAACGCTTGCTTGTTCTCCGAACCCCGTCCCGGCTTGCCACCATTGCGCTCGCCACCGAGGTACGCATCGTCGATCTGCACGAAACCCTCAAGCTGTCTGGATTCCTCGCGATCGGTCATGGCCTGCATTACCTTGTGCTTCATGCGCCAGGCGGTGCGGTAGCACACCCCCAGATGCCGCTTGAGCTCGAGCGCTGCCATGTTGGTCTTGGTCGAAGTCAGCAAGTGAATGCCCAGAAACCACGTCTGCAACGGCAGCTTCGTGGCCTCGAACAATGTGCCGCTGAGCAGCGTTGTCTGATGCCGGCAAGCACTGCACTGATAGTAGATCTGACCGTCGCGTTGGAACTTCGAATGGCTGCGACGTGCGCACATCGGGCAGCGAAACCCGTGCGGCCAGCGCGACCGAAACAACGCCCGCCGACACTTCGCCTCGGTGCCGTACTGCGACAAAAATGCGGGTAACGACAAGCCCGCCTGGAACTGCACTCGATTCATCGCCATGATCCGCCTCCGCGCCGAACGTGGGCGTGCCATCGGTCGCGGCCGTCTCAGATCACGCGATCAGCGGCTGAGGATCGGCGCTAATCAGGAAATATGTTGTTCGTTTGACGAATGAGTTGTCGACTTGTGAACAACACTCGCTCTCGGCGAGTGGAGTAAGTATCAAGTCTTCGTACGGAAACATAATCGTTTGGCGAAACAGCTTTGCACATGAGGGGCTGTTGCCACCGAACGCGAATTATGCCGAAACCTGCAAGTGGTACAGCGCCGGGAAGCAAGTGTTGGACTGTCTTGCGAGGTCCTTGGTCCGATAAAAAATTGGAAAAGGGAACGCTAGGCTTCGATTGGCGCTTCGCGCGTCGTTCCGGTACAGTGCGCGCCGCGATCGCCCGTCTGCGTTGATCCCTCCGGTCGTCGAACTCCGCCACGCGATGCACATCGCCGCGGTCCGTCGACCTCCCGCACGGTTTCGAAGTGGTCGCCCGGAGTCCTGGCATTTGCCTGCTCCGCCACCACCCGCTCGACACACGGAATCCGGGATTACCGTCGAGCCACGATCCGCGCGCTATCCACGCACGGGTCGATTCAGGAGCTTTCCATGTCTTTTGCAAACCTCGGGCTTGCGCCCGCGCTCGTGCGCGCGCTCACCGATCAGGACTATTCCGCGCCGACTCCGATTCAGGCGGCGGCCATTCCGCCGGCGCTGCTCGGTCGCGACCTTCTCGCTGCTGCCCAGACCGGCACCGGCAAGACCGCAGCCTTCGCATTGCCGATGCTGCAGCGCCTGTTCGTCGACAGCGCCGCGCGCGGTGTTTCGCGCCGACCGCGCGCGTTGGTCGTCACCCCAACCCGTGAACTCGCGCTGCAGGTCGAAGCCAGCATCCGCGACTATGCCCGCTACCTCAAGGTCTCGACCATGACGGTGTTCGGCGGAGTCGGCATGCAGCCGCAGACCGACGCGTTGCGCCGCGGCGTCGACGTCATCGTGGCGACCCCCGGTCGCCTGCTCGACCACATCGCGCGTCGCGGTGTCGATCTCGCCGGCATCGAACTGCTGGTGCTGGACGAAGCCGACCGCATGCTCGACATGGGCTTCCTGCCCGTGATCAAACGCATCATCGCGCTGACGCCGCGTTCGCGTCAGACGCTCATGTTCTCGGCCACGTTTCCGGACGAGATCAAGCAACTTGCCGAGCAATTCCTGCGTGACCCGCAGCAGGTCGCGGTCTCGACAAGGAACTCAGCGCCGGTAGCCATTGTTGATCGCGTGCATCCGGTCGATTCCGAGCGCAAGCGCGACATGCTGCTGCATGTTCTCGCCGAAGACTCGCGTCGCCAGACGCTGGTGTTCTCGCGCACCAAGCACGGCTCCGACAAGCTCGTGAAGCAGCTCCTCGCCGCCGGCATCAAGGCCGCGGCCATCCATGGCAACAAGAGCCAGGGCGCGCGCGTTCGTGCGCTCGGCGACTTCAAATCGGGACGCGTCAACGTCCTCGTGGCGACCGACATCGCGGCGCGGGGCCTCGACATCGAGCAGCTGCCGATGGTGATCAACTACGAGCTGCCGATGGTCGCCGAAGATTACGTGCATCGCATCGGTCGAACGGGCCGCGCAGGTGCCAGTGGCATCGCGATTTCGCTGGTGGCCCAGGACGAAAGCGACCGGCTGCGCGCGATCCATCGCCTGCTTGGTCGCGAAATCGATCGAGTGGAGATTGAAGGATTCGTGCCCGCGCGTCCGCTCAAGCTCACGGGTGGCGGCGGAGAACAGCGGCGCATGGAAAGCCCGCGCGGCGCACGGCCGCCGCGCAACGGTGCGAGCCCTGCTCGCCATGCGCGTCGTCCCCACGCACACGCCAGCGCACGCGAAGGTCAGCCACAGCCACGCTCGACGCATCAGCGCTCGAGCGGTGCTGCGCGCGACAGCCGCGGAATGCGTCCTTCGCAACCCCGCTCGCGTTGATCCAACCGATGCGCGTCGAGAACCATGATGCCGCGCTCCGCGCGGCGCGGAGTTGCACATGAGCGCCACTGACCTCGAAACCGGCACGTTTCGCGACCTTGGCTTGCCCGATTCGCTGCTCGCGACCCTGACCACGGTCGGTTACGAGGCGCCTTCGCCCATCCAGGCCGCGACGATTCCGCCCTTGCTGGCGGGACGCGACGTCGTGGGCCAGGCGCAGACCGGCACCGGCAAGACGGCAGCGTTCGCGCTGCCGATCCTGGCGCGGCTGACACCCGGCTCGCGCAAGCCGCAGGCGATGGTGCTCACACCGACGCGCGAACTGGCGATCCAGGTCGCCGAGGCTTTCCAGCGTTACGCACACGGCATCCCCGGCTTCCAGGTGCTGCCGATTTACGGCGGCCAGAGCTACGGCCCGCAGCTCTCCGCACTCAAGCGTGGCGTGCAGGTGGTCGTCGGAACACCAGGCCGCCTGCTCGACCATCTCGATCGGCGTTCGCTGGATCTCTCTGAACTCAAGTACCTCGTGCTGGACGAGGCCGACGAAATGCTGCGCATGGGTTTCATCGACGACGTCGAGAAGATCCTTGGCGCAACGCCAACGGGCCGGCAAATCGCGTTGTTCTCGGCAACGATGCCGGCCCCCATCCGGCGCATCGCGAAGACGCACCTCAAGGACCCCAAAGAGGTCACGATCACGTCGAAGACCTCGACGCTGGTCAGCACGCGGCAGCGTTACTGGATGGTCAGCGGCGTGCACAAGCTCGATGCGCTCACGAGGATCCTCGAGGCCGAACCGTTCGACGCGATGATCGTATTCGCGCGCACCAAGCAGGCGACCGAGGAACTTGCCGAAAAGCTCTCTGCGCGAGGATTCAACGCGGCGGCCATCAACGGCGACCTGGCGCAGGCGCAGCGCGAACGTGCCATCGCCCGCCTGCGCGACGGCCAGCTCGACATCCTCGTCGCGACCGACGTCGCGGCACGCGGGCTCGACGTGGAACGCATCAGCCACGTCCTCAACTACGACATTCCCTACGACACCGAAAGCTACGTGCATCGCATCGGTCGCACGGGTCGCGCGGGCCGCAGCGGCGAGGCGATCCTGTTCGTCGCGCCGCGCGAGCGCGGCATGCTGCACGCGATCGAGCGCGCAACGCGACAACCGATCACGCCCATGGAGCTGCCGAGCGTCGACAAGGTCAACGACCGGCGCCTGGAGAAGTTCCGCGACCGCATCGATGCGGCGCTCAGTGGCGATGCGCAGGACCAGTTCCGGCAACTGATCGAGGATTACGAACGCGAGCGCAATGTACCGGCGATCGAAATCGCCACGGCGCTTGCGCGCGCGCTGCAGGGCGACGAGCCGTTGCTGCTCAAGGCCGACCCGCCGCTGCGCGCTGCCCGCGATTACGCGCCCCGCGACACTCGGGAGTCTGGACCGCATGGACGCCGCGACGCCGGCAGGCCGGCACGTTTCGAGCGCTCGAACGACGCAGGCAAGCCCGCACGTTTCGAACGGTCGCACCACACGGGCAAGCCGTCGCGAGTCGAACGATCGAACGACGCTGGCCGCCCAACGCGTCCCGAGTCGCAGGGCGAGGCTTCCGACCGCCCGCCGCGGGTCGAGCGGTTTCCCGACGCGGGCGAACGCGCGCCACGCGCTGCACGTGCCGCCGACAGCGACAAGGAAACCTATCGCGTCGCCGTTGGTCGCGAGCACGGCGTGCTGCCCAAGCACATCGTCGGCGCCATCGCCAACGAAGCGGGCCTCGATGCCCAGCATATTGGCCGGATCGAGATCGAGGAGAGTTCAACTTTCGTCGATCTGCCGCGTGGCATGCCGGACGATCTGATCTCGCATCTGAAGTCGGTGAGGATCTGTGGCAAGCCGCTGCGGATCGAAAAGTTCGATCCGTCGCGCGGTGCACACGATTCCCGCCCGGACGCCAGGACGCGCCCGTATGTGAAGCGCGTTGCGGATACTGGCGCGGCCAAGCGACCCTTCAAGCCGCGCACGCCTCGCTAAGCGGCGGGCTCCTGGCGCGGAAGAAATTCCGGCGTCACGTGACGGGCTGAACGGCGGCGCACGCGCGTGTGGCTTCGATCACTCACCGGCTCTCGAGTGGTGGCAGCATTGCGGTCTTGCTGGAGAGGAGACCGCGATGCACACCATACGTTTGCGCCTGACCGGTTCGGCCGATGATGCCCGCGCGATGATGGACCAGCTGCAGGCAGTGCGCGGCATCGAGCACGTCGAGGAAACGGCGGATCTCATGCCCCACATGGATGACGCGGATTCGAGCTCTGCCGGACTCGAAAGCGATCGCAGCCCCGGCATCCACTCAGTGGAAGTCAATGTTCCGAACGCCGCCGCAGCAGAGCGGGTTCGCGAAGCTGCCGAGGCGATCGCCTTCGACCTCGACATGGTCGTCGAATTCCTCGACGACGATGAGGAGGGGTGAGCAGTCGCGCTCGCGAGCCACTGGCTCGCGCGACTGCGAACGCCCGAAACAGGATGTTTCGGGCCGGATTCGACTTGGCGAGCGCAGGATGCGCAGAGCCTAGTCGAACGTCACGAACCCCAAGCCCATCTCAAGCACTCGACTTGGCGAGCGCAGGATGCGCAGAGCCTACTCGAACGTCACGAACCCCAACCCCATCTCACGCACTCGACCCGGCGAGCGCAACATGCGCAAAGCCGGGTCGAACGTGAAGTCTGCCGGCCGTGAGCCGCAGACCCGCGCAAACCCCAAACCCTACGACCGCCCCTACTTCGACCGCTGGTACCGCGAAGCCGGCATCCACGACCGCGCCGGACTCGCACGCAAAGTCGCGGTGGCCGTCGCAGTCGCCGAGTACCACCTGGGCCACAGGATCCGCAACGTCCTCGACATCGGCGCTGGCGAAGGTGCGTGGAGAGCACCGCTCCTGCGGCTGCGTCCGGGCCTCGAATACCTAGGCTTCGACAGCAGCGAATACGCGGTAACCCGCTACGGAAAGCGTCGCAACATTCACCTCGCGAAGTTTTCCGACTTCGCCCAGCTGCGGCCATGCCCGCCGGCGGACCTGCTCGTCTGCAGCGACGTGCTGCATTACCTGGCCACGTCGGAAATCAACCGCGGCCTCCCCGGGCTCGCGGCGCTCTGCGGCGGCGTTGCGTATCTCGAGGCATGGACACGCGACGACGCATTCGAAGGGGACTGCGTCGACTTCAAGCCCCGCACCGCGGCCTTCTACCGAACCCGCTTCGAACGCGCGGGATTGCGCGCGCTCGGTACTCACTGCTGGCTCTCGCCGAGACTCTTCCCCGCCGCCGCAGCCCTGGAAGTAATCGACTGATAAGGGCGTCAAGCCTTCACCAGCAGATGCTTGGCGAGACGCCCGTGCCACGACCCGACGAGCCGCGCGAGGTGCAGCGTCACGAACAGCAGCAAGACCCCGCCGATGAAAGACAGCGGCCAGCTCCACGGCTCGTTCGCGATGCTGATCTGGATCCCGTCCAGCGAAAGCGCCCCGCTTGCCCCGAGCATCAGCAGCACCGGCGCCGCGATCAACGCAAGCGAGACGGTGAGTCCCGCTACCGCAACCGTGAAGTAGGCAATTCCTATTGGCAGCATCAGTACGAAGTACACCAGCGTCGACCACGTTCGCGGATCGGTGAACATGTTCTTGACGCGAGTGAGCCATGGCAGATCGCGTTCGGTGTAGACGGGTCGGCGCGGCATGCGCTCGCCCAGCATCACTTCGACGATGCGGCCCTCGACCAGGGACAACATGCGCACTGATCCCAGGAACAGGATCAGGAAAGGCACGCCGACGATCAGGATCGCCAACCCGGCGGAAAGACTGGACCCGGCCACCACCCACGTGAAATAGAAGATGCCGGTCGCCATGCTGAGCAGCATGTAGAACAAAGCGCCGTAGGTGCGCGGCTCGGCGATCACGCCGAAGAATCTCGCGAGGAAGGATTCCCGGACACGCGGCGGCGGCGGACGCAGCGCGCGGTCGACGCGGATTTCGGTGTCGCGATAGATGTCCGCGACTTCCTCCGGCGCACCGTAACTCGACGCGACTTCCGCAAGGACTTCCGCTTCGCCGCGCTGCGGATGTTCGGCCAGTTCGGACCGCAGGTATTCCTCTGCGTCGTAGAGCGCGTCCTGGAGCAACGCCGGATCCGCGCCTGCGAGCGCCGCCCGCAGTTGGTCGAGGTATTCCGGAATCGTGCGGGGTAGCGAGGTGTTCATGCGGTTTCGCCTGTGAGGATGTGGTCAACGGAATTTCGTGTGGCCTGCCACGCGAAGGTCCAGGCCGCGAGCACTTCGCGGCCCGTGGGCGTGATGCGGTAGTAACGTCGCGGAGGCCCAGTCATCGACGGTTCGACAAAACTGTCCAGCAGCTTCGCATTGCCGAGATTGCGCAGCACCGGGTAGAGAGCGCTCTGCTTGCCCGTCAGCACGCCGCCGGCGTGGCGTTCGAGTCGCTTGGCGATCTGGTAGCCGTACATGGGCTCCGCGGTCGCTCCCAGCACGGCGAGCAAAGCCAGCGAAACGGTTCCGGCGCTCAGTTCCTTTTCGAACTTGCGGACGTGGCTGTCGATGTCGGTCATGCCTTCACTCCACTACAGTGAAGACGATAGTAGTACTTAGTTCGCTCTAGAGAATCTGCCAGTAGTCACGCCGCAGTCCGGGCAGCCCCCCCGGCTGTGCTGCTCGCGGCAGGCGGAACAAACGACTCGTTTCACCGTGCTCACCAAGGGGGTCCGCAATGCATCTCCGCCGCATGACAGGCGAAGTGGCTCTAACATCGAGATCGATTTTACGGAGCGCGCCATGGACCGAGCACTTGCGAGACACCTTTTCCTGGTCGTAGTGGCGTCCGCAATCGCACTGCACGCGCGCGCGCTTGAGCCGCCCGCGAAAGAAGGCACGATGCAGCGCGTCCTCGACGATTCGAAGCCGTCCGACTGGCGCGCGCTCGATCCCGACAACACGCTCTACGTGGAACTGGCGAATGGTCGCGTGATCATCGAACTCGCGCCGGCATTCGCGCCTGCGCACGTCGCGAACATCCGCGAGCTTGCGCGCAGGAAATACTGGGACGGCCTCGCGATCCTGCGTTCTCACGACAACTACGTCGTGCAATGGGGCGATCCCGAGGGCGGCACGCCAAAGGCCCGAACGCTCGGGAAGGCCCGCAAGCAGGTGCCGGCTGAGTTCGCGCGCGATGCTGCCGGCGTTGCGTTGCGCGCCGTGCCCGACCGGGACGGCTGGGCAGCCGAGACAGGATTCGTACAAGGCTTCGCGGTGGCGCGCGACCCGAAGGAAGGCAAGGCATGGCTGACCCACTGCTATGGCAGCGTAGGCGCGGGACGCGACAACGCGGCGGATTCGAGCAATGGCACCGAACTTTACGTGGTGATCGGCCAGTCGCCGCGACATCTCGACCGCAACATCACACTCGTGGGACGGGTTATTTCCGGCATGGAAATCCTGTCCGCGATTCCGCGCGGCACCGGTGCGCTCGGCTTCTTCGAAAAACCTGAGCAACGCGTGGCGATCAAATCGATCCGGCTCCTGGCGGAAGTACCTGCGCGCGAGCAAACCTCGCTGGAAGTACTGCGGACCGATACCGCAACGTGGGACGCACTCGTCGAATCGCGCCGCAACCGCCGCGACGATTGGTACCTGCGCCCGGCGGGGCACATCAACATCTGCAACCTTCCGCTGCCTACCCGGATACCGGATGCCGGGAATAACGCGGCCAAGCCGACGTAACGTTCGTCGGCCCTGGCCTTATGCTTTGCTCCTCTCCTGCGTGCGAGAAACGACATGTCGTACCTGCGTCTTGTGTTGCCCCTTGCCGTGGCGGCCGGCACGTTGCTGGGCGGATGCGATCGGCCTGCGGTCGGCGAGAAATCCGCGCCGGTTGAAGCAACCGTTGCGGCGCCCGTGCCGACGACTGCCGAAGCCGATGCCCAGTTTGCGCAGTTTTCCAAGGCATTTCTCGACCGCTGGCTGGCGCTCTATCCAGTGGCGGCGACGCAGCTCGGCGATCATCGCTTCGACTCAGAACTCGACGACCTGAGTTCGACAGGCCAGGCGCGAATCGTGTCGGTGGCACGCGAACTGCTCACCGAGCTCGACGCGATCGACGCCACGCAGCTTTCGCGCGACAACCAGGTCGACGCGCTGATCGCGCGCAATCAACTGGAGTCGGACATCTGGTCCGTGGAAACACTGCAGTCATGGCGATGGGATCCGCAGGTGTACTCCCAGCTCGCGGGCGGTGCCCTCTACAACCTCATGGCGCGCGAATACGCGCCGCTGCCGCAGCGCCTGAATGCCGCCACGGCACGCATGGAGAAGTTGCCGACGCTGTTTGCGCAGATGCGCGAGAACCTGGACGGCGCGCGCGTGCCCAAGATCCACGCCGAGACCGTCGCGAAGCAACACGCTGGCGTGTTGAGTCTCGTCGATCAGTTCCTTACTCCAAACGCATCCCAGCTGACGGGAGAGGATCGCGCGCGTTTCGACAAGGCGATCGAAGGACTGCGGTCGGCCGTTGCGGAACACCAGAAGTGGCTCGACGGCACGCTCGTTCCCGGTGCGAAAGGCGACTTCCGCCTCGGCGCCGAGTTGTACGACCGCAAGCTCAAGTTCGCGCTGATGTCATCGCTCTCGCGCGCCGAGATCAAGACGCGCGCGGAGGCGGAACTGGCGCGGGTGCGCACCGAGATGTACACCGTCGCGCGGGCGATCCTGAAAGATCAGGCCCTGCCTGAAACACCCGACGCAAAGCAGGAGCAGAGTTCCATCGAGGCCGCACTGGAACTCGCCTACGCGGACAAGCCCGCGCGCGACAAGGTGGTCGAGTACGCCAAGGGAACGCTCACGCATGCCACCGCGTTCGTGCGCGAGAAGGATCTGGTCACGGTCCCGGACGCGCCGGTGAAGATCATCCTGATGCCGGAATTCCAGCGCGGCGTCGCGATCGCGTACGCGGATTCGCCCGGCCCGCTCGACAAGGGACTGGACACCTACTACGCGATCTCACCGATTCCGGACGACTGGACGGCCACGCAGGTCGATTCCTTCCTGCGCGAGTACAACAACAAGATGATGCACGTGCTCACCATCCACGAGGCGATGCCCGGACATTACCTCGAGGGCGCGCACTCGGTGAAGCATCCCTCGATCCTGCGCGCGGTGCTGCGCTCGGGACTGTTCGCGGAAGGCTGGGCGGTCTACACCGAGCGGACCATGGCGGACGCGGGCTATCTGGACTTCGACCCGCTGTTCCGCCTCATGCAGCTCAAGTTCTACGCGCGCGCGGTAGCCAACTCGATCCTGGACCAGGGTGTGCACGTTGATAACTGGAGCGAGCAGCAGGCGATGGACCTGATGGTCAAGGGCACGTTCCAGCAGGAACGCGAGGCAGCAGGCAAGTGGACGCGCGTGCGACTGACCTCGGCGCAACTGCCGACGTACTTCGTTGGCGCCCAGGAATTCTTCGACCTGCGTCGCGGTGTCGAATCGAAAGAGGCCGGGGACTTCGATCAGAAGCGCTATCACGACGCGGTCCTGTCGCACGGCGCACCGCCGGTGCGATTCGTACGTCAGCTGATGCTCGATGAGCCCATCCGCTGACGCGGCATCGAGCCGCACGGAACGTCAGGTCGCTCGCGCGACCTGACCGTCTCGTTCCAGTCCGCTGTCGCAACGCCCCAACGGTTCTCACGCCGATTTCGACGCCGCAACGTGGGCGGCGGGTTCGACTTTGGTGTGCTGGCTGAGTGCGACGCTGCCGAGGATGAGACCGGCCGCGGCCATCATCGTGAGGGTCACCGCTTCGCCGAGCAACAGCCAGGCCCACGCCACGCCGAACAGCGGCACGAGGTAGGTCACCGTGGCCGCACGCGACCCCCCAATGCGCTGGATCAAGCGGTAATACAGGACGAACGCGAAACCCGTGCACAGCACACCGAGCGCGATCGCCGCGAACCACGATTCCATCGGGATCGACTTCGCGGGCCAGTACGCCACCGCCGCCGGCAAGGTGAGAAGAGCGGCGCAGGACAGGGTCGCCGCGGCGACAGCCGCCGCCGGAAAGCCGGCGAGTTGGCGGCGTACCAGGTTCACGCCGATGCCGTACAGGAACGAAGCCAGCGTCCCAGCGGCGACCGCGGGACCGAGATCGGAGCCTTCCGTCTTGCCGCTGGCGAGCACCACGACCCCGAACAGGCCGACCAGCAATGCAAATGCCTGCTTCACGCCGATGCGTTCGCGATAGAAAAGGAAGGCCACCAGAACGGTGAACAGGACCGTCATGCTGTTCGCGATGGCGCCGATTCCCGCGGGTGCCCGTTGCGCGGCCCACGCGAAGAGAATGAACGGCACCGCCGAGTTGATTGCACCGATCAGTGCCAGCTTGGGCCAAAGCCGCAGCGGAAATGCGGCGCGAGACGCCCACAGGAAGGGCAGCAGCACGATCGCCCCGAGCGCGAGCCGGATCTCGACGAGCGCGACGGCCCCAAAGTCGTTCGCGGCGATACGCATGAAGAGAAACGACGCGCCCCAGATCGCTCCGAGCAGCAACAGTTCGAACGGCGTGAGCCAGGCTTTCGCCCAAGCGCGCAGGGAAGGAGTTGAAATCGCGTTCAGGACTTGCGCATTCATGCCTCGGGTACTCCATCCATTGTCACGGCAATCGCGTTGGGGTTTAAACAATCCGATGCTGACGATCTCGACATCGACGCAACGAATCGGTGAGTGCCCGCGAATTCTGGACGCACCCGACCGGCCGACATAGCGCGCGCTTTGGTACGCAGTTTCAAGTTTCGCTCAAGGCACTGGTTCTGCCTCGGGACGCATAATCCACGGCATGCCGACGACGCCTGCCCTCAAAGCCCAGTTGCAGATGCACTTCTGCGTGGTTCTCTGGGGATTCACCGCGATTCTCGGCAAGCTCATATCTCTGGCGGCGCTGCCGCTGGTGTGGTGGCGGATGCTGATCGTCGTGGTCGCGCTCGCCACCCTGCCCGGGGTATGGCGCGGGTTGCGCGTGTTGCCCCGCCGCCTGCTGTTCGCCTACGGCTTGGTGGGGGTGCTCGTTGCATTGCACTGGCTGACTTTCTACGGCTCGATAAAGCTGGCCAACGCGTCCGTCGCCGCGACGTGTATCGCATTGGCAGCGCCGTTCACTGCTCTGATCGAACCGTGGCTTGCGCGCAGGCCCTTCGAGTGGCGAGAACTGGTACTCGGCGTCGCAGTGCTGCCGGGAGTCGCGCTTGTCGTCGATGGGGTGCCCGCCGGCATGCGCATGGGCATCTACGTGGGCGTGGTCTCCGCCCTGCTGGTCGCCTTGTTTGGCTCGCTCAACAAGCGCCTCGTCGAGCGCGCCGATGCACTCACGGTCACCACGGTCGAACTGGCCGCCGGCGCGATCGCGCTTACGCTGATCGCGCCCCTGATGCCCGTGCTGTTCCCGGCTTTTGCCGGAGACTTGCTGGTCTGGCCGAGCGTGAGCGACGCCGGCCTGTTGCTGGTCCTGGCGATCGTGTGCACGCTGCTGCCCTTCGCCTTGTCGCTCGTGGCACTGCGCCAGATGAGCGCTTTTGCGGCGCAACTGATCGTCAATCTCGAACCGGTCTATGCGATCGCGCTGGCGATCGTGCTGCTCGGCGAGCAGCGCGAATTGACTCCCACGTTCTACGCGGGCGTGGCGATCATTTTCATCGCGGTATTCGCACATCCCCTGCTGGACATGAAGAGAACCAGACCAGCGGCCACGCCTGCGGGCGAAGAGCCGTTCATCGGCCCTTGAGCCCTGAGCGGACCGCGCAGCGCGCGGCGGCGATCATGCAAATGCGCGAGGGAATCCCACCATGCGCTGCGCTTCCTCGTCCCACAGTTTCAAGCGCGCACTCTTGAGGCTCGACCAGATGGTCAGGCGCGGAGCCTGCTGCAGGAGAAGCGTCGACTCGAACGCCTCGCGCAACCGGTAGTTGGGAATGCGGATCGCCAGGTGGTGAATGTGGTGGTAGCCAATATTCCCCGTGAACCAGTGCAGCACGCGCGGCAGGTCGAAAAAGGAACTACCCGCGACGGCGGCTTCATCCGCGTTCCAATTCGAAGAACGTGTCCAGTACGCGCCCTCGAAGCAGTGCTGCACGTAGAACAGCCACACACCGAGCGCGCCCGCGATCATCACGGTCGGCAGGTGCACCGACAACACGGTGCCCAATCCGAGCCATGCGGCGAGCGAACCGTAGAAGGCGAGAATGGCCGCGTTGTTCAGCCACACGCTCGCCCACTCCTTCTTCCATGCGCGCGGCAGGTCGAATGGCAGGCGGTGCTTGATCACGAACTGGTACGCGGGGCCGATGCCGAGCAGCACGGGCGTACTCCGATACATCCGGTAGCTGAGGCGACCCCACCACGGCTTCGCGCGGTACTCCGCGACCGTCAGCGTGACGACGTCGCCGAACTCACGCCGATCGAGGTTGCCCGAGGTGCCGTGGTGCACAGCGTGGGTCTTCTTCCAGTAACTGAAAGGGAACAGCGTGATGAGGCCGAGGCACGCGCCTACCCACTGGTTGCCACGCGCGCTCGCGAAAAACGAGCCATGACCGCAATCGTGCTGAATGATGAAGAGCCGCACATACAGTCCCGCGAGCGGCAAAGCGAGCAGCAGGGTCCAGCCGTAGTGCAAGTCCGCCACCCGAGTCCACGCCATGAGGCCCCAGAGGGCGACGAACGGCACCACCGTGTTGATCAGCTGCCACAGCGCGCGGCCGAAATGGGGGCGCGCGAACTGCGCACACAGGTCGCGCAGGCGCACGGAAGGATTGCCGGCAGCGGCGTTGGCGGGTTTCAAAGGCAGGACTCCGAGGGAACCTTCCCATTGTCGGGGCGAGCGCGTTGCAACTCAACCTGTGCGCGCCGGTATGGTGATGCGCGGCGTGAATGTGAACAGCTGTGCGTCGTCGTGCGGCTCAGCCGTTGGGAAGCAGGACGATCTTGCCATCGCGTTCGCCCGCCGCGGCGGCGGCGATCGCGTCCTTGATCTGTTCGATCGGGTACGTCGCTGCAATGCGCGTCTTGAGCGTGCCGTCGGCGATGAAGGCGGCCAGTTCGCCGAACAGCGCCGCGCGGCGGGAAGGACTTTCCCGCTGCAGCCAGCGCGCCAGCCAGAAGCCGCGCAGGGAAATATCGCGGAAGATCAGGGATGCCGGCGAGAGTTTGCAGGCCTCGCCGCTCATCGCCCCATAGTTGACGACCACGCCGCCCGGCGCCAGGCACTGCGCGAGTCGTTCGGTTGCACCACCGCCGACCGAATCGATCGCGAGACGCATCTTCGCGCCACCCGTAGCTTCCGCCACCCGCTTGGCGAGATGATCGCCGTCGACCAGCACGACATCGCCACCCGATTCTTCTGCAGCGGCGCGCGCGGACTCGCGGCGCACGACGTTGACGGTGTTGTAGCCGCGCAATCGCGCCAATTGCATGAGATAGGTTCCGACCGCGGAATTCGCCGCGTTCTGGATGATCCATTCGCCGGATGCGAGCGTCGCGAATTCGGACAGGAGCAGCGCCGCTGTCGGTGGATTGACCGCGAGCATCGCCATCTGCGCGGCGTCGCCCGCTGCAGGCAGCGACACCAGCGCGCGGACGTCGGCGACCATGTGCGTGCGCCAGGTTCCGTTGCCGATCGGCAGCAACACCCGCTGGCCCGGGGCATGCGTGCGCACGTCGGAGGCCACTTCGATGACTCTGCCGACGCCCTCGTTGCCGCCGACTGCAGGCAACGGCGGCAGTGAACCGTATTGACCCGTCAGTGTCAGCACATCGGAAGGGTTGATCGGTGCCGCCAGCACTTCGACCAGCACTTCACCGGACTGCAATGGCGGCAGCTCGAAATCGACCGCCTCGATCACGTCCTGCGGCACCGGACCGCGCTCGGAATATTCGGCCTTCTTCATGCGCTGCGCCCCGCGTCGTTGGATCCGAACTGTAACCCGTGACGCACACCATGACGTGCGCGTGTCTCTCTCGTCACTCGACCTATCCAGCCTTCACTAGAATGTTGCGATGCAACGACACGACTTCGAACTGACCGCGGATTACATCCAGCTCAACCAACTGCTCAAGTTCGTGGGCGTTTGCGACAGCGGCGGCGCCGGCAAGGCCCTCGTCGCGAGCGGCGCAGTCACCGTCGATGGCGCGACCGAACTGCGCAAGACCGCCAAGATTCGGGCCGGCCAAGTGGTCGAGACCGGCGATGTCGCGATCCACGTGCGAGCTGCTGCTTAGCCTCTCCCTGCGGAGCGGGGAGAGGGTGGCGAAGCCGGGTGAGGGGCAGGTGTCGCGAAGAGCTGCCCCTCATCCGCCCTGCGGGCACCTTCTCCCCGTTACCACGGGGAGAAGGGAACAGAATTGTCAATCGAGATGCGCGGCGTTGCGGTCGCGCCCTGCGCCGAACCATCGGTCCAGGCGACCCGTCAACCATTTGATCGCGCGCGAGGTCCGGCCGCGTCGGGTCTTGCGATCGCGCTGTTCCGCGTCGACCAGCCACGCGATCTGGATCACGGGCCGCTCGCCTTCGAACGGCAGGTGGCCGTGGAAGGAATTGTCGGAACGCTTGAAGGCGGCCAGGGCGCCGTACACGGGCCGCAGTTCGGGTGCGACCAGCGCATCGATGTCGTGATTGTTGGCGAGGAACCGCAGGCAACCTTCCGAAATCTGCGGCCAGTCCTCGCTGAGATAAATCAGCGCGGTCGCGACCTTGGAACGGCTGTCGGTGTGGATGGTGCCGTGGCGGCGATTGAGCGCGCGACACAGCGTGACGAGCACGGGATACTGCGAGAGGCGCTCGATGTCGATGCGTTCGCCCAGGCGATCCGCGAACGTGGGATCCGTGGCCTCCGCGATCAGCGCGTTGATCGCCGGTCCGCAGTCGGCGACGTCGTGCGGAAAAAACCCGGCGCCGCGGTAACGCGGAAAATCGGCGCGGACCTGGGGTGCGAGGGACTCATCGAGCATGCCCTGCGCCAGCACGAATGGAAAAGGCGTCGCCTCAGGCGGCGCGCCGTCGTCCAGCGCTGCGGGTCGCAACACACTCACGCACTCAGCATCGGCAGATCGAGCCCTTGCTCACGGGCACATTGCCGCGCCGATTCGTAACCGGCATCGGCGTGACGCATGACGCCGGTGCCCGGATCGTTCCAGAGCACCCGTGCCAGCCGCGCGTCTGCCTCGACGCTGCCATCGCACACGATGACGACGCCGGAGTGCTGCGAGAAGCCCATGCCCACGCCGCCGCCGTGATGCAGCGAAACCCAGGTCGCGCCGCCGGCAACGTTGAGCATCGCGTTGAGCAGCGGCCAGTCGGACACGGCGTCGCTGCCGTCGAGCATCGCTTCGGTTTCGCGATTCGGCGAGGCGACCGATCCCGAATCCAGGTGATCGCGACCAATGACGATCGGCGCCTTGAGTTCGCCGCTGCGCACCATCGCGTTGAACGCGAGGCCGAGTCGATGGCGCTGTCCCAGTCCGACCCAGCAGATGCGCGCCGGAAGCCCCTGGAACGCAATGCGCTCGGAGGCCATGTCGAGCCAGCGATGCAGGTGGGCATCATCCGGAATGAGTTCGCGCACCTTGGCGTCGGTCTTCGCGATGTCCTCGGGATCGCCGCTGAGTGCGACCCAGCGGAACGGTCCGATGCCACGACAAAACAGCGGTCGCACGTAAGCCGGCACGAAACCCGGAAACGCGAACGCGTCCGCGAGCCCTTCCTCTTTGGCGACCTGCCGGATGTTGTTGCCGTAGTCGAACGTCGGCACTCCCATGCGCTGGAACGCGAGCATCGCCTCGACGTGCACGCGCATCGAGGCTCGTGCCTCGCGCTCGACACGTGAAGGGTCAACGTGTTGCGCGCGCAGCCACTCGTCCACGCTCCAGCCCATCGGCAAATAACCGTGGATCGGATCGTGCGCACTGGTCTGGTCAGTCACCGCATCCGGACGGATACCGCGACGCACCAGTTCCGGCAGAATTTCCGCGGCGTTGCCGAGCAGTGCGATGGACACCGCCTCGCCTGCGGCGACGTGGCGTCCGACGCGCGCCAGTGCGTCGTCGAGGTCGCTGGCCTGCGCGTCGACGTAGCGCGTGCGCAAGCGCATGTCGATGCGGCTCTGCTGGCACTCGATGGTGAGCGACGACGCCCCCGCGAGCGACGCGGCCAGAGGTTGCGCGCCACCCATGCCGCCGAGACCCGCGGTGAGGATCCAGCGGCCGCGCAGGTTACCGTCGTAATGCTGCCGACCCATCTCGACGAAGGTCTCGTAGGTCCCCTGCACGATGCCCTGCGTGCCGATGTAAATCCACGAGCCTGCGGTCATCTGCCCGTACATCATGAGGCCGGCGCGATCGAGTTCGTTGAAGTGCTCCCAGGTCGCCCAGTGCGGCACGAGATTCGAATTGGCGATCAGCACGCGCGGCGCATCAGGATGCGTGGGAAACACTCCCACAGGCTTGCCGCTCTGTATGAGCAGCGTCTGGTCGTCGCGCAACTCGCGCAGCACCTCGAGGATTCGGTCGTAGCTCTCCCAGTCACGTGCGGCGCGACCGATGCCGCCGTACACCACTAACGCCGTGGGATTCTCGGCAACCTCTGGATCGAGGTTGTTCTGCAACATGCGATAAGCGGCCTCGGTGAGCCAGGACTTGCAATGGAGCACGGCTCCCCGCGGCGCGCGGATGCTGCGAGAAGGGTCCACCCGGGTCGACATGCCAGCTCCGCTCCGTTGCCATTGCGACGGATTATCGCGGGAAACGTGCGCCAGCCCCAGTCGCCGGCGATGCCACTAACATCGGCATGCGGTTTCAGATCGGCCCTTGCGGGTCTTCGAAGGACTCTTGCCATGTTTGCGCGCATCGCGATGTTCGGGCTCGTTCTGCTGGCCCTGTGGATGATCTGGCGTGTGGTGCGGCAATGGATCGACGCCAACGCGGCACGGGACGACTCCAACGAAACCCGCGAGGCGCGCCGTCTCTCTCATCAGCGCGACGAGGGGTCTGCGCCGTGGATCGCGACGGGCACGTCCGGCGTCGGCGCGCGCAGCGACGTTCGCCGCGACGACGACTTCCGGGAACCAGACGCTCGCGACGTCGATGCGCCGCGCAGCGGAGACCCCCGGACGGGCGGCGATACCCGCGGTGGCAGCGGGAGTGGGAGCGCGAGTGGCAGCGACTGAGTCCGGCGGACGCAAGACACTGCTTCAGGACTGATGACGAATGCGAAGGCCACGTTTTGCGCACGTTTTCAGGTTGGCGTTCCCGATCGCAGAGGTCGAGAGCGGCAATGCGCCCCGGAGCGCCGACGCTTCGAATGCTGCGAACGAGAACCTCGCATCGTGCCCGTTGCCGTGGAAAGAGACGATGCGAATGGCACGCCGCGACGTGGCGTGCGCGGACGCGGCTTCGACGTTGCCGAAGTCGGCGGGTGCGGCGGCAGGCTCCGTGCCGATGGCCATGGCACCGGCGGCGAGCAGCATCACCACGCTCGCGTAGACGCGCAAGAAGCGGACGATGGATTGCGGCATGATGACTCTCCTCGGCTCGGGGCGGCGGGGTGTCGGAAACGATCGGGCAACACACCCTCCAATGCCCTTCACTGTGTACAGATGCCGCCGTCACGGGAAAAGTTGCATTGAAGACGCAATTGCGGAATAAGTTCTTGCAGGCATTGCAGCGCGCGAGCCCGCCGGGCGTGCCGGAAGTCACGGCGAGCCCTTGGTGCAAGCCGGACGCATTGCGGTGAGTTCCGCCCGTTGTGATCTGTTGTTGCGCAATGCGCACGTGGCCACGATGGAAGGCACGTCGGGCTACGGGATGCTCGAATGCGGCGCGCTCGCGATCGCGGAAGCACGGATCGCGTGGCTGGGAACGAACGATTCAGTGCCGGAATCACTTGCGACAAGCGCAAGGCAGACGATCGACTGCGCTGGCGCATTGCTGACACCGGGATTGATCGACTGCCACACGCATGCGGTCTTCGCGGGAACGAGGGCGCGCGAATTCGAGCAGCGACTCGAGGGCGCAAGCTACGAAGATATTGCGCGCGCGGGTGGCGGCATCCGTGCGACGGTCGCCGCCACGCGTTTGGCCAGCGAAGAGGAGCTTTATGCTCAAAGCCTGCCGCGCGTCCGCGCACTGGTGGCAGACGGCGTAACTACGTTGGAGATCAAGTCCGGCTACGGCCTGGAGCCCGAGTCCGAACGCAGGATGCTGCTCGTTGCGCGCCGGCTCGGTTCGGACCTCGGAATCACGGTGCGCACGACTTTTCTCGGCGCGCATGCGCTGCCGCCCGAGTTCGCGGGCCGAGCCGACGAGTACATCGAAAGTTGTTGCTCGGTCCTGCGCCGCCTCGACGACGAGGGGTTGGTTGACGCGGTCGATGCGTTTTGCGAACGCATCGGTTTCACGCCCGCACAGACGCGCCGGATGTTCGAAACCGCACGCGAACTCGGGTTGCCGGTCAAGTTGCACGCCGATCAGCTGAGCGACACGGGTGGCGCCGCGCTCGTTGCGGAGTTCGGCGGCCTCAGCGCGGATCACATCGAGCACACGAATGAGGAAGGCATCGCGGCGATGGCGCGCGCCGGTACGGTCGCCGTGCTGCTGCCGGGTGCCTACCTCTGCCTGCGCGAAACCAGGCTGCCGCCGATCGAAGCGTTGCGGGCTGCGGGAGTGCCGATGGCGGTCGCGACGGATCTCAATCCCGGAACGTCGCCGCTGATATCGCTGCGCCTCGCCATGGCTCTGGCTTGTGCGCAATTCCGGTTGACGCCGGCAGAGGCCCTGCGCGGAGCAACGTGCAATGCGGCGCGCGCGCTTGGCCTGGACGATACAGGCACTGTGCGCGTCGGCGCGCGCTGCGATGTTGCGTTGTGGCGAGCACGCGACCCGGCCGAACTCAGCTACTGGCTGGGCGGTGAATTGATCCAGACGGTGGTCGCGAGCGGCAAGGTGGTCAGCGGCGCATGGCCGTGTGCCAACGCGCGGTAGGACAGGCTGCGCTTCGCCCAGCCCGTCCTGCGAGTTACCTCAACCTGCGGTTTTCTTCGCGGCTGCTTTCGCCGGAGCCTTGGTGGCAGCTTTCTTCGCGGGTGCGCTGGACTTCGTCGCCGCCTTGAGTGGTGCCTTCCTGGCGGGAGCGGACTTGGTCGCGGTCTTGCTCACGGCCTTCCGTGCAACGGTCCGAACTTGGCCGTCGGCCATCGCGCTTTTTTCGGTGTGTGGACGGACATTGCCGTAGCTGCGTTTCGCGATCTTGCCGCGCGTGGTCTTGCGGTCGCCCCTACCCATGCTGCTGTCTCCGTATTGTCGAAATCGGCGGCGAGTTTAGCGGTTGCGGCGCCCGCGGTGTTGCGCGACACCACCGGGGCCTCAGAGACCGGATTCGTCACCATCGGTCGAGCCGGAGAGCGATTGACGCCAACGCTTCGTGCTGTGCCAGTTCGACCAGTGCGCCGCGGCGATCAGCATGCCGCCACAAGCCGCTGCAAGGGCGTGTGCGCCCGAATGCGAATGGCCAGTCGAAAAGAGGGCGAGCGCCATCACCACCAGTCCGATCAACAGCAGGAGCAAAGCGAGCGGCTCGCGATGGCGACGGGTGGCATGCCCGATCACGAAGGTCGCGAACAACGCAGCGACCGTGATAAAAAACGACTCCACCACACGGCTGTGCACGATGGAGTGCGTCGCACTTGGGAGCAGCGCGAAGGCAACCGGAATGAGCGCGCAGTGCACGGCACAGACCGCCGAAGCGCTTCCGCCCACCGCGTCGAGCGCGGCGCTGGGCTCCGTATTCGGGCTGGCGATTCGGGGATCCATGCAAGGTTATAAAGTACCAGAAGTGGTCGCCCTTGGGCGAGAAGGCCGGCGCCGCTTCAGCTGCAGTTGCACCTGATTCCGGGACGGGCGACAGGCGCCGACCGTGTGTTCGCGCAGGCCCGGTGCGCCCGGGCGAGCCGTCACGCACATTCGATTTGGCGTGGCGGATGCGAATTCGGACATTGACCTCGCGAATGTTTCGGTGATCGCGACCCGGGACCCGCTGGTGGTGTCCCGCCAAGTCAGCGCTCGACTTCAGTGCCACCCGGTCCGGTACGCTCGATCGTAGTGGCCTCGCCGCTCGCGTTGAGCTCGTCGCCTTCCATGCTCTCGACCGCCTGCGCCTCGCGTGGCATCTGTGCCGCCTCTTCCACGGCCTTGCGCTCGCTGCGCTCCACGCCGATGTGATACGCGGCGAAACCCGGCAGCACCAGCTGGTTAAGGGCCATGCCGATGACACGCCCCTGCAGCGGCGACAGGATCTCGGCTTCCCGGTTCCGGACCGGATCGACGATCTTGCCGAGTCGCTGGCCTACTCGAACCTTGTCGCCGAGTTCCACCTTCGAGAAAAGCATGCCGCCGGAATCGGCGCGCACCCAGCGTGAGGCATACAGCACCGCTTGCGGCTCGGACCACATGCGGTATCCGCGCGTCATCCCGAGCCTGTGCATCAGGGTGTGGATCGATTGCGCGGCCTTGTCGATCTCCTCGGGCTCGAGCAACCCGGGAGCGCCGACTTCGAACGTCGCCGCGGCGATGCCAAGTTCGGACGCCGCCCGGCGCAGCATGCCGCGCGATCCCGGACTGTGCAGCACGGGAATCGCACCAAAACCGCGGGTGAAAGACACCACTCCGTTTGCGGTCAAGTCGGCGCGGACCTGCGGCAGGTTCGAGCGCGCGAACGAGCCGGTATGAAAATCCACCAGCGCATCGCAATGCCGCACGACTTCGTCGAAAAAGCGTCGCGCGATGCGCGCACCCGCGCTGCCGTGCGTCGATCCCGGGAAGTATCTATTCAAATCCCGACGATCCGGCAGGTATCGCGTACCCCGCGCGAAGCCGAACAGGTTGACGATGGGAACTCCGATCACCGTGCCGCGCACCTCGCCCGGCTTGAGCTCGTTGAGCACCCGGCGCACCACTTCGATACCGTTGAGCTCGTCACCATGGATGGCTGCGGTCAGGCACAAGGTCGGTCCGGGGCGTTGGCCGTGGATCGCGGTGACCGGAGTGAATGTCGCCCCGCCATCGAACGACTCACCGACTTCCCAGCGCAGTTCAGCGCGCCGCCCCGGCTCGACGACTTGTCCGAGCATGCGCAGCGGCAGCTGGCTCACACCTTTCGACTGCCGCGCCAGTGCAATGCGTGCATCCAGGCGCGGCACACCGCCGCCGCTCGACGTCATGTAGGACGTGTTGTCCTCGGTGACGGATTCGACCGTTGCGGCTTCCGCCGAATCGATATCAGGCACGGGCGGAACGACCGCGTTATCGATGGGTCGTACGGAGACTTTGTCGTTCGCCGCGGCCTCCGCCCCTGCGGGAGCCACTTCCGGATTCGGTGCGGAACTCGACGCGGGCATGGCCGGATTCGGGTCGCCCGACGGCGCGGTTCGCGGCGCTGACTCGACCGCTCCCCGCACGTTGCCGAAATCCGGGCGCCCGCCCGAATTCGATTCGGGTGGTGTGCCGGCTGCAGCCGCGTCGGTCGCCGCAGGTTGCTCGGGAGGCGAAAAATCCTGCGCTGACGCAGCAGAAACAAGTATCGCCACCGTACAGACCACGCACGCCGCGACGCGCGCCCGCACCACCAGCACACGTCCTGCTCCACGCCACACTTCGATTGCCCGACTCATCCGCGCGCGCTCACCCACGTTGGCAACGCGCGCACTGTCCATGGACTTCGAGACTCTGGGACTGCGGCAGGAAGCCAAGCGTCGCCGCCTGCGCGTCGATCAACTCTGCGACACCGTCGTCGCACAGTTCGATGGCGCTGTCGCAGGTGTCGCAGATAAAGAACGGCACGGCATGCACGTGTTCCGGGTGGTGGCATCCCGTGTAGGCGTTGATGGATGACAGCCGGTGGATGAAACCATGTTCCATCAGGAAATCGAGTGCGCGATAAATGGTGGGCGGCGCCGCGCCGTGGCGTTCGCCGCGCAGGCTATCGAGAAGGTCGTAGGCCTTGACCGGCTTGGATTCCGCGGCGATCAGCTCGAGCACGCGGCGGCGTACCGGCGTCAGCCGCAGGCCGCGCTCCTCGCATACCTTCTCGACCGCGCGCACGAAACGCGCGGGCGAATGCGCATGGCGGTGTGTGTCGGCTTGCATCGGGCGCGCAGGCTCGGACCCAGCTTTCTTCATGGAACGGATGATACCCGCGCATCGCCGGGAGTAACCCGTGCGACGCGCGGCGGCAGCGACTGAATTACACGAGGCCTTCAGCCTTGAGCGCTTCCTGCACGGCAGGACGCGCGGCGACGCGCTTCTGGAATGCCAGCAGGTTCGGGAATTCGCCCAGATCAAGTTTCAAGCCCTTGGCCCAGTTCGTCACCGTGAAAAGATAGGCGTCCGCAGCCGTGAACTGGTCGCCGAACAGGAACGAGCTCTTTCCCAGGATGGACTCCAGCAACGCATACCGCTTGCGCAGATAGTCCACGCGGTCCTGGCGCACGTCGGGCGGCGTTTTCTTGTTGAACAACGGGCTGTAGTTCTTGTGGATCTCGGAATTGATGTAGCCCAGCATTTCCTGCTGCCGGTAGCGGGCCAGCGTGCCATTCGCTGGTGCCAGGCCGCTCTCGGGTTTGCGGTCGGCGAGGTACTGGAGGATCGCGGTGCCTTCGGTCAACAGCTCGCCGTCGTCGAGCTCGAGCGCCGGGACGTAGCCCTTCGGATTGAGCGTGGCGAAATCTTCGCCGCTCTCGGTCTGCTTGGTTCCGAGGTCGACTTTGTCGAGGGTCAAATCGACGCCCGCTTCGCGCGCCACGATGTGCGACGCGAGTGAGCATGCGCCGGGCGTGTAATAGAGTTTCATCGTCGATTCTCGCTGTGGTCAGGGGTGGAACTGCTTGTGTGCGGCTTCGCCCAAGTGAAAACGGCGCCAACTCACGGGAGCGGGTCGACATCTCCCGTGTCCAGCAATTCTCTACGCCACGAGCGAGACGCACCGTGAAGGCACGTGTCAGCGTGGTCTGCCGCGCCTGCTCTCCAGACGGGATTTCCCGACGCTCCGCGGTTGCGCGGGATTCCGCGCAGCCCTGAAGACAGCACTGCGAGTCAGATGCGCGCCAGCGCCGCGTCGATCCGGGTCAACGATCCGGCGCGGCCGGCGAGATACACGGTGTGTGCGATGTCTGGACTCACCTGCGTACCGGTGATCGCGACGCGCAGTGGTTGCGCGACCTTGCCCATGCCGAGACCCATCGCTGTCGCGGTGTCGTGCAGGGCTGCCGAGATGTCCTCGACGCACCAGGTACCGACCGACGCCAGGCGCGTACGTGCATCGTTCAATGCCGGGATCGCATCACGAGTCAGGTGCTTGCGCACCGCCACATCGTCGTACTCGGTGAGGGGTCGATACCAGACGGCCGCGCGCTCCGCCATTTCCTTGAGTGTCTGCACGCGATCGCGCAACGCGATCACCACGTCGGCTGGCGCGGGCCCCCGCGCCAGATCGCAACCGCTGTTTTCCAGGTGCCACTTCAGGTGCACCGCGACGTCCGCCGGATCGTCCTGCTTTAAATACTGCTGGTTGAGCCAGCCGAGCTTGGCGACATCGAAACGCGACGCGGAATGGTTGACGTCCTCGATGCGGAACAGTTCGATCATCTGCGCGATCGAAAATATTTCCTGGTCGCCGTGCGACCAGCCCAGGCGCACCAGGTAATTGAGTACCGCGTGCGGCAGGTAACCGTCATCGCGGTACTCCATCACGCTCACCGCGCCGTGCCGCTTCGAGAGTTTCGTGCCATCCGCACCGAGGATCATCGGGAGGTGCGCGAACGCCGGGGGCTCCGCGCCCAACGCCTGGTACAGATTGATCTGGCGGGGCGTGTTGTTGACATGATCGTCGCCGCGCACCACATCCGTGATGTCCATGTCGAGGTCATCGACCACCACGGCGAAGTTGTAGGTGGGATAGCCGTCGGAGCGAATCAGCACCAGATCATCGAGCTCGGCATTGCTCCACTCGATGCGTCCCTTCACCTTGTCGTTGAATACGACATTGCCTTCAGGAGGATTTCGGAAGCGGATGACGCGATTGGGATCCGCGCGATCGGGCAGTCCGAGATCGCGCGCGCGCCCGTCGTAGCGTGGCTTCGCACCGGCAGCCATTGCGCGTTCGCGCATCGCGTCGATTTCCTCGCGCGTGTCGTAGGCGTAATAGGCGTGACCGGACTGCACGAGTTCGGAAGCGACCTGCCGATAGCGCTCGATGCGATCGGTCTGGTAGATCGGGCCTTCGTCGGCGTCGAGTCCGAGCCAGGCAAGACCATCGAGGATCGCCTGCACGGCCGCGTCGGTACTGCGCTCGCGATCGGTGTCCTCGACGCGCAGGATGAAGGTGCCGGCGCGACGCCGCGCTTCCAGCCAGCAGTAGAGTGCGGTGCGGGCGCCGCCGATATGGAGATAGCCGGTGGGACTGGGAGCAAAGCGCGTGCGGCAGGTCATGTCATTGAAATTCGGAAGATAGCCGCCCATTGTAACCCTCGGGCCAGGCGCGGCCGGACCCGGTCGCATCGCGGCAAACGCCAGCCGCTACCATCGACTGCTACGCGCTTCGGGTCGAACGCCGAGGTGCACACAGTCTCTCGAGGTGTCGAATGCAAACCAAAGTCTCCCGCTCGCTCATTGCCGCGTTGCTCTTATTGGTCGTGGGTTTCGGGTCGGGGTGCAGGGGGGCGCGGGACGGCGCGGGGCCAACGCCCACGAACGCGCCAGCAAAAGTCGGCAGCACCGCCGAGCTCGTGGTGCTCGAAACCACCGACCTGCACAACCATGTCCTGAGTTACGACTACGACCGGCTCGAATCCGATCCGACATTCGGGTTCGAACGGGTCGCCACGCTGATCCGTGCGGCGCGGCGCGAGTTCCCGAACACTTTGTTGTTCGATGCCGGCGACACCATCCAGGGAACCGCGCTGGCCGACTATCAGGCACTCGTCGATCCGCTCGAGTGCGGCGAGAGCCAGGCGATGTACCGCGCGATGGAGACGCTCGACTACGACGCGGCCGCGGTCGGCAATCACGAGTTCAATTACGGCCTGGAATTCCTCAGCCGTGCCACGGGCGTGTCGCTCGACGTCGACGGCGTAAAGGCCGAGCGTTGCGCGGGAGGCCCCAGGTTCCCGCTGGTGCTGAGCAACGTGATCTCGGAACGCGATGACCAACCCTTGTTCAAGCCCTGGATCATGCTCGATCGGACCCTGCACGCCCGCAACGCCCAGGGACGCGACGTGAAGATACCGATTCGCATCGCGGTGCTGGGTTTCGCACCGCCCCTCATCATGCAATGGGATGCGCTCCATCTCAAAGGCCGCGCGCGCACGATCGGCGTCCTTGAGGCTGCCAGGCAGCATTTGCCGGCGGTCATGCGCGAGCAGCCCGACCTGGTCATCGCATTGATGCATGGTGGCATCGATACGCGCGATTACTACCCGACGATGGAAAACCCCGGATGGCATCTGGCGGCGTTGCCGGAAATCGATGCCTTGCTGCTCGGCCATTCGCACGCGGCGTTTCCCGATCCTGGCAACGCGCGCTCCCGCTATGCGTCGTTGCCCGAGGTCGATACGGAACGCGGCCTGCTGCGTGGCAAGCCCGCGGTAATGGCGAGCTTCTGGGGCAAGACCCTGGGTGTCATGCGCCTGGCGCTGCGGCACAACGGCGAACGCTGGCGCGTGGTGGCCAACGGTGGCCGCAGCGAGCTCCGGCCCATTGCGCCACGCGATGGCACGCCGGTTGCGGCGGACCCGTCGATCGCGCCGCTGGTCGCGGTGGAGCACGCGAAGACACTCAAGCATCTCGCCACGCCCATCGGACGAAGCGATTTCGCGATGTCCAGCCACTTCATCCCGCTGGGCGACGTCAGCACCCTGCAGCTCGTCAATGCAGCGCAGCGCGAATACGTTGCGAACTACGTGCGCACCCATCATTCGGAACTCGCAGGTCGTCCGGTGTTGTCGGGCGCCGCGCCATTCAAGACCGGCTTCGGTGGACCGACCGACTACACGCTGGTGCCGGCGGGACCGCTGACGATCCGCAATGCCACTGACCTTTATCTGTATTCCAACAGCGTGGCAGCCGTGGAACTCGATGGGGCGTCGCTCAAGGCCTGGCTGGAGCGGTCTGCGGAACGCTTCAATCGCATCGACCCCGCCGATCCCAAACCGCAGCCATTGCTCAATCCGAAATTCGTGGGGTACAACTTCGACGTGATGCAGGGGGACATCCAGTACGTGATCGACGTCACCCGGCCCGTCGGAGATCGCATCGTCAGCCTGAAATATGACGGCAAGCCGGTGGAACCTCGGCAACGCTTCATCGTCGCGACCAATAACCACCGGGCCAACAGCGGGCCGTTCGGCGGCGAAGACGGCAGCCGCGTCCTGTTCATGGCCCCACAGGGCAACCGCGAAGTGTTGATCGACTACATCCGCGCCAGTCCAGAAATACGGCGCGATTCGACCGAGGGGCGCAGCTGGCGGTTCTCGCCAGTGAAGACGCGTGGACCGGTCACTTTTGACCTGCCCGCCGGCCTGCTCGCGCATGCGCGTGCCGCGGGCCTCGTGGGCATTCGCGAGGGTGAGCCGCTCGAAGGGGGACTCGCCCGCTACACCATCGACCTGGCCGCGGCGCGTTGAACGAGGCGGTCGCCGACAAGCCCTCGGCGCGCAGCGACAGCGCCACTACCGCGGCAACGATGCGGTTGCTGTGGCCGTACGTCTGGAAACATCGCGCGCGCGTGTCGTTCGCCTTGCTGCTGCTGGTCATCGCCAAAGTCGCGATCCTCGGTGTCCCGCTGATCCTCAAGCGCCTGGTCGATACGCTCGACCTGCCACCCACGCCGGTGACAATCATCGGACTGCTGGTACTCGCGTACGGCGCGCTGCGCCTGGTCGGCGCGCTGTTCCAGGAGCTTCGCCAGGTGGTGTTCGCGCGGGTGATGGCGCGCACGTCGCGACAAGTCACCCTGCAGGTGTTCGAGCACCTGCACTCGCTGAGTCTCAAATTCCATCTCGACCGCAGGACCGGCGCGGTATCGCGTGATTTGAGCCGCGGCATGACGTCGATCGCAGATCTGCTCGACTGGACCATCTACACCATCGTGCCGACGCTGCTCGAGGTCGCGCTGGTGACGATTTTCCTGATCGTGGCGTACGACTGGACCTTTGCGGTCATCACCATCGCGGCGCTCGTGACCTACGTGGTCTTCACTTTCGTCGTCACCGAATGGCGACTGCGCTACTACAAGGCGGCCAACGAAGCCGACACACAGGCCAACGCACGCGCAGTCGATTCGCTGCTGAACTACGAGACGGTCAAATATTTCGGCAACGAACGCTTCGAACTCGCGCGCTACGACGGCAGTCTCGTCGACCTGGAAAACGCCACGGTCAAGAGCCTCAAGACGCTGGCCGTTCTCAACGTCGGCCAGTCCGGCATCGTCGCGGTCGGACTAACCCTGCTCCTGTGGCGCGCCGCGCAGGGCGTTGCCTCCGGTGTCCTGACCCTCGGCGACCTGGTGCTGGTGAACGCGTTCCTGATCCAGCTGGCGGCACCGCTCAACTATCTCGGCATGATGTATCGCGAGGTCAAGCAGGGGCTGAGCAACATCGAGCGCATGTTCGACCTGATGCATGAGCATCGCGACGTGGACGATCGCAAGGGCGCGCCCCCACTGGCGGTGGCCGGGGGCCGCGTCGAGTTTGATCGGGTGCGATTCGGTTACGACCCGCGCCGCGAAATCCTGCACGAAATCAGCTTCGAGATACCGGCGGGAAAGTCCCTGGCTGTGGTCGGCGCAACAGGTTCCGGCAAGTCAACGCTGGCGCGGCTGCTGTACCGGTTCTTCGACGTCGACAGCGGCGCGATCCGCATCGACGGCCAGGACGTCCGTGACATTTCGCAGCAGAGCCTGCGCGCGGC
>Ga0183260_10000620_pt1 | contig 30058 bp, 31 predicted proteins | sample AntDrymUQ4972206_2_FD_129768 | JGI IMG/M metagenome (GOLD analysis project Ga0183260, IMG submission 129768) | Polar desert sand microbial communities from Dry Valleys, Antarctica - metaG UQ497 (22.06) (version 2) (version 2) | ecosystem: Environmental > Terrestrial > Soil > Desert | place...
ACGCCGGGTCAGATTCCCCTCGATCTCGGGGGGCTCGGCGCTGACATCTACGCCGGCAACTGCCACAAATGGCTGTGCGCGCCCAAGGGCGCCGGCTTCCTCTGGGCGCGTCCCGAGCACCAGGGCTGGATCGAGCCGCTCGTCGTCAGCTGGGGCTGCCGTGAGGGAGCCGACTTCGCCGAGCGCCACGGCTGGGCGGGCACGCGCGACCCGGCGGCGTACCTGACAGTCCCGAAGGCGATCGAGGTGCACGCGACCTTCAATCTCGAGCGTGCTCGCGCTCTGGCCGACGAGGCCGAGCGCCGCCTCGGCGAGCTCGGCTACCCGCGCGTGGAGGGCGTCCCAGCGCCATTCATGCGCGCCGTCGAGCTCCCGCCGGGAGATCCGGACGAGCTCTGGGCGCGCCTTTACGGGGAGTTCCGGATCGAGGCCCCCGTGTACGAATGGGAAGGGCGGCGACTGCTACGGGTTTCCATCGGGCCGTACACTGACGAGGAGGACATCGAGCGACTTGTGTCGGCGCTCGAGCGTCTGTTGTCGTAGGGCGGGCCGGGCATGCCCGGCCCTTACCAGGGTGCGGCGTTGGACCGATGGCCACTGTCGTGCGAGAGAGCCTCGCGTCAGTTCGTCCTAGAGGGAGGGTCGATGACCTCGCGAATCGACTTCAGAGGCCCAGCCTGTGCGTCCTCGAGTACTTTACCGATGCGCGGGAAGACGTCCGGCTTGCCGAGGACGTCCGTCGAGTCGACGAACTGGTCGATCGCGCCCGTCAGGGACAGCGATCGGAGCCACGGATCCGACACGCGCTCGAGGCAGGCGTCGACGAAGCGACCCGAGCCGAGCACGCGAAACGGGCGGTCGTGGAAGAGGCCGACACTCTCGTCCACTTGCGCGGTGATCCCGAGCGCGTTGTGTCGAGCCGCGAGCTTCGTCACGGCTTCGATGATTGCCGCCTCGCGGGTCTCGTAGTCGACGGCGGCCAAAATCTCGAGGAGCGGATCCCCCAGAGCGCCGAACGCGTCGAGGCGGCGAAACGCCGACCCCAGCCACTTGCTGTAGGGCGCATAGCGGCGCTCCTGCAGAAAGCACATACGCACGACGTCCCGGACGAGGTGTGCTGCGACGATCCGCGATCCCAGCTCGTCGCCGACTTCCGCGGTGCGCCCGACGAACGGCTCTTCCTGGTCGATCCGCCGCCACTGGCACGCGATCAGCCAGAGCCAGACGTCATCGGGGTACCACGCGAGCGCCTCCCGAGCCGGAACGAGCTCGCCGAGCCCGTCGTGGAACACGCCTCCGGCCGTCACCTCGAGCAGGAACTGCTGGGGGACGGTGAGCCAGTCTTTCGGCGAGGCGCGCGCCCGTGGATCGAACCCGAGCTTATCGCGCAGCCAGCCGGCGAGCTCGTACACCTCGACGTGATGCGTGACGGGAACGGCGTCCCAGCCGTAGCGCGTGGGCCAACCTCGAAACTCGTCCGGGAGCTGGCGCTCGACGGCCCTCCGCACTCCGGCGACGTCACTTCCGCCGACGAAGACCTGGAGCCGCGGCCCCCAGCCGTGATCGGTCGAGCGCTCGGTGTCGAACCCGAGGACGTCCGAGCCGGTCCCCAACAGAGCGGCCGAATGCTCGACCTCGCCCAGAAGCGGGGCAACGCCCTCCTCGTAGAACGCGCGGGCAAGCACCAGGCCGGGCACGAACGCAGACATCGTGCCGATCGTACGGCCGCGGACGCTCCCAATCCATCACGACGCGGTCGAGTGCTTGAAAGCTGCCTCCTTCACACCCCGGAACGCACGCCCCCTGGGGCACTCCATGAAGGGGTCTGCTTTCGCGCGATCGGAATCCGCGAGAGCGGATGCCGATCTTGCGCCTATAAGGAAGAGGGTAGTAAAGCTGCCTCCTTCACACCCCGGAACGCACGCCCCCTGGGGCACTCCATGAAGGGGTCTGCTTTCGCGCGATCGGAATCCGCGAGAGCGGATGCCGATCTTGCGCCTAGGGAAGAGGGTAGTACTGCACCGGCACGACCACGGAGCTGGCGATCTTGTCGTGCCAGGTCTGCTTCTCCTTGTCCCACAGCATCCAGAGGTAGCCGAGCAGGCACACGATTCCGGAGACGATACGGCCGAGATAGCGCACGACCCCACGCCCGTAGCCGATCGGCCCGCCGCTCGTGAAGTCGATCACCCTAATCCCGAGCGCCATCTTGCCGAGGGTCTGGCCCTTCGGCCCGCCTTCGAGGTATCCGAAGTAGGCGATCCCGATGAGCAAGTCGAGCCCGTACCCAATCTCGGTCCCGAAGATCGCGACCAGCACCCCACCGACGATCCCGATCAGGATCACGTCGATCAGATACGCGACCAGACGCCGGCCGAAGCTGGCGCGCGGGCCGCTCGGGCCCTGTCCTGCCCAGGCGGGGTCAGCCGGCCGCGGGCTGGGAGCTTCCGACGGAGCACCCTGCGAAATTTCGGAGCCCTCGCTCATCCTTGCCTCCTCAGAGAATCGAGAATCGCTGCAGCTCCCAAACCCAGCTCGCTGCCAGCCCGAAGTAAACAACACTCACCGGAACGACCAGCCTGCGCGCCGGGCCGAGCAGGATCGCGATCGCGAGAATCACCAGCAGGACGCCGCCGGGATTCGCCGCGAGCGCGCCGGCGAAGTCGAGCTCGACAGACGAAGTGACGCTGGTGGTCATGCCGCAAAGCGGGCACGGCACACCGGTCAGCGCGCGAAGCGGGCACGGCAGTCCCAGGTCTCCGGGGATAGCGGCGCGTGCGGCGGCGCAGCCGAGCAACACAGCCGATGCCATGCGCACGTCTGAGTCATCGAGCGAGACTCGGTAGCCAGAAGCGGTGCTCACGCTCGGGCCGCTTTTGCACGCGCGAGCTGCGCAAGGAAGTCCTCGTCGGAGAGCGCAAGGTCGGCAGGAATGCCGCCGACCCGCGGGCGGAGTCGCGCAGCCATTGCGCGCGCGAGCTCTCGCCGCGCCCCCTGCTCGAGCGACCCGCGCCGGTCGAGGAAGGAGCGGATGGTGGCGAGGTCGTCGACCGTGACCGCACTCACGTCCCACGATGCGAGCGTCTCCGGGAGTGGCTCGGGCAACCTGGAAGCCGTCGCGAGCACCTGAACCGTCTTTCTCGGCGCGCGCGCGACCACGGTGCCCGCCGCCAGATCGCCGAGCCGTTGGTTCCGGGAGGTCACGAGAATCGTCGCGATGCCGACAAGGTAGGCGGAAGGGAGGAAGTCGACGATGCGCAGGAGGTTCCTGATCACGCTCGAGACGAAGCCGATCGGCTGTCCCGTGGCGAGCACGACGCGCAAGCCCGTCCAGCGCTTCCCCGGTGTGCGACCGCCTGCCAGCACTTCGAAGGCGACGTCGTACACGAGCAGGATCATGAACGTCGAGATCGCAAGCAAGCCGGCCGCCAAGCCGCCGCCGACCCCGAAGACCGAGAAGACGACGAACGCCGAGACCAACAGCGTGCTCTGGATGGCGAGGTCGATCGCGGCCGCCGAGAAGCGCGACCCGACGCCCGCCAGCGCGACCGTCACGGTCAGGCCTTCCGGCGTATCGATCGTCATGCGATCCTCGTAGCGCATTCCCATGACTCTCGATCATTTTCTCCGCGATCGCGCTCACGTGTGGCGTGAGCTCGAAAGCCTTGTCGGCAAGGTGGGCCGCCGTCCGCACCGGCTCGGAGCGGAAGGTGTGCTGCAGCTGGGCGAGCTCTATCGTGGAGCCGCGGCCGATCTCGCACTCGCCCGCAGGCGCTGGCCGGGCGATCCCGTCGTCCACCGGCTCGACGAGCTCGTCTCCCGCTCGCGCCACCTCGTCTACGCGGCGCCGGCGCGACGGTTCTCCCCGCTCGGCTTCCTGGCGAGCGGCTACTGGCGACTCGTCGCCGAGCGCCCCGTCCTGTTGGCCGTCTCCGCGCTGCTCCTGTTCTCGCCGGCCGCGCTCGGCGCAGGTTGGGCGCTCGACGACCCCGGCGCCGCGGGAGGTCTCGTCCCGCTCGAGTACCGCCAGGTGGCAGAGCCGCGCGTCGAAGGCACCGACCTCGGATTCTCGCCCGACGAGCAGGCGGGCTTCGCGACCCAGATCTTCACGAACAACATCCGGGTCTCCTTTCTCGCGTTTGCGGGCGGGATGACGGGCGGTGTCCTGACCGCGGCGGTGCTCCTGTTCAACGGAGTGCTTCTCGGCACGGTCGGCGGGCTGGCCTGGGGAGCCGGTAACGGAGAGTTCTTCGTAGAGCTGGTATCCGCGCACGGAGTGCTCGAGCTCTCGTGCATCGTCGTCGCGGGCATGGCCGGACTGAGGCTCGGCTGGGCGATCGTCGATCCGGGACGGCTTTCGCGGCTCACCGCGCTCCGGCGCGAGGCGAGACGCGCCGTTCTGATCGCGCTCGGTACCGCGCCGTGGCTGGTGCTGGCCGGGCTCGTGGAGGGATTCCTGACCCCCACGGGCTTGGGTCTCGCACAGGCGCTCGCGATTGGCGTGACGCTCGGAGCGGTGTATTGGGCGCTCGTGATCTGGCGCGGGCTCCTTGGCACAGGCTCCCGAGTAAGTGAAAAAGCTGCGGACACCTGATACGAAATTGAGCGGATCGAGCGCTCGAAAGCTGCCTGCTTCACACCCCGAAACACACGTCTCCCGGGCGCTCCAGAAAGGGGTCTACTCCTGCGCGATCGAGAATCCGCGCTAGCGGATTCACGATCTTGCGCCAGTTACAGGCGAGCTCGAGCTTTCGCTCTGAGATAGGCCTGCACACACGCGGCGCCGAGCCGCTCGGGTGGCGCCTCGACCACTGTCGCTCCTGCCGAGCGGAGAGCCGACACCGCCTGCTCGCGCGCGACAAGCACTTCGGTCGCGGCGACGGCGCGGTAGACGGCGAGCGCAGAAGCGGAGTCCGCTGAGACGAGCCGTTGCAGATCGGGATCGGTTGCACCTGCGACGACGACGTGATGACGTCGCGCGAGGATGGGGACGGCGTCGATCAGCGGTCGCGCGGCAGAGGGTTCCAAGAGATCCGTAAGCACGAGCACGAAGGCGCGCTTGGAACTACCGATGCGATGGAATGCGAGCGCGAAATCCGAGTCCACGCGGGTGGGCTCGAGGTCGAAGAGGGCGACGACGACGTCTCGCGCCGCGCGGCGGCTCGGGCGCACGTGCCGCCGGATCTCCGCATCGAACGCGATGAGCCCGCAGCGATCGCCCAGCTCGTCCGCGACCGCTGCGATCGCTGCGACCGCGTCCACCGCGACGTCGAGCCGGGTGCCGCCCGCGAGCGGTGCGCCCATGAGCCGGCCCGAGTCGAGCGCGCAGACGATGTCGCGATCCTGCTCGACGCGGTACTGGTTCGACATCGGGCGGCCCATTCGCTCGCTCGCGGCCCAGTTCACCTGCCGGATGTCATCGTCCGGCTGGTACTCGCGGATCGACTCGAACTCGGTGCCGAGGCCGAGGCTGCCTCGCGTGCGATGACCCGTCTCACGAAAGCGGCCCCGGCGCACGGAATCGGCGATGCGGCTCGCCGCGGGCAGATCCGGGTAGACGTGAAGCTCGGCCTCGTCGAGCACCGTGAAGTCGCGCCGGCCGAGGCCGAGCGGCCCGGTGCGGCGGGCAACGGGCGCTCGCAGTACATGGCGGCCCCGGCGGCGGGCAACGAGCACGCCCTCGAGCCGAGTTTCCGCTTCGGACGGCTCCAGCTCGACATCGGGTGGCACGGGCTGGCGCAGGCGAACCGACCCTGAGACGGGTACGACCTGCGTGAGAGAGACCATGGCCGGAACGCCGCGAGCGGCAGAGCCGGGAAGCGAGCGTCGAACCGCGGGCGACCGGCGCACGGCGAACACATCTGCGGCGAGCGCGCCCACGAGCGCGACCACTACGAGCGCGAGGACGGTCCATGGAAGCACCAATGCAGAGAAGGCGAGCGCTGCGACAACCGCCGCCGTGCGCGCTGTTGGGCTCACCGCGGAACCGGCACCGACGCGAGCGCCGACTCGACTGCGTCGTCGGGCGAGTAACGCTCGAGCTCTGCTTCGGGACGAAGCACGAGCCGGTGCCGGAGAACCGGGCGCGCGGCGTCGACGACGTCGTCGGGCGTGACGAAGTCGCGACCGGCCAGTCTCGCCAGCGCTCGCGCGGCCGCGAGCAGATGCACCGCGGCCCGTGGGCTGGCGCCGAGCTCGACCGACGGGAGATCGCGTGTCTTGCGGACGAGCGCCACGACGAAGGCGGCGACCTCATCCGAGACTGCGGTCGCGTCGACGTCCTGGCGCACAGCTTCGAGCTCCTCGCCGCGAACCACCGCCGTCACCGCGTCGAGCGCCGGCGCTGAGACGCCTCGATGGGCGAGCCTCAGGATCGCGATCTCGTCGGCTTCGGGCAGATAGCCGAGCTCGAGCTTGAAGAGGAAGCGGTCGAGCTGAGCCTCCGGGAGCGGATACGTGCCCTCGTACTCGATCGGGTTCTGGGTGGCGAGGACGAGGAAGGGCGCCGCGAGCGGATGGGTCTCGCCGTCGATCGAGACCTGGCGCTCCTGCATCGCCTCGAGAAGGGCCGCCTGTGTCTTCGGAGGCGTGCGGTTGATCTCGTCGGCAAGGAGGATGTTGGTGAACACCGGCCCTGGCCGGAAGACGAGCTCGCCACCGCGGAGAGCCGTCGTCCCCGTCAGGTCGGAGGGAAGCATGTCCGGCGTGAACTGAACCCGGCGGAAATCGACATCGAGCGCGCGGGCGAGAGCGTTCGCGAGAAGGGTCTTCGCGGTGCCGGGCGGCCCCTCCAGAAGAACGTGCCCTCCGACGACCGCTGCCGCGAGCAGTTGCTCGACGAGCGCACCCTGACCGACGACGACCTTCTCGACCTCCGCCCGCACGCGGGCCGCCAGCTCTCTCACGCGATCGCCTCCTTCTCTGCCAGTCGTCGCAGGGATCTTCCCAGGGCAAGCAACTCGCTCTCGCCCGTGCCCAGGCCGAGCGCCGAGTCGACCAGGTCGAGATCGAGCTCCCTCGACGTCGCTGCTGCTCGGAGTGTCTCTTCGCTCGCGTCCGGGGCCAGTCGCAGCTTTCGTGCGAGGCGCTCGCGGACGACTCGGCGCGCAGTCCGGACGCCTTCGCTGCGCGGTCGCGTCTTCGCTAGCTGTACGGCGAGCGCCTCCGCGAACTCGACTCGCGCAGGCGGCAGCTCCCGGCCGGGTAGCTCCGGCGGGCCTAGGCGCCGGCCGCGCGAGAGGGCGAAGGTCGACGCCGCGAGGCAGAGACCCGCGAAAGCCCACCACCAGTTACGGGGAATCGCCCGGAGGCCGCTAGCCGCGCCGTACCCGTGGAAGCTTTCCGCGAAGACCACCGATCTCCCGGCCCCGCCCGCCGCTGCCAGGCCGAAGGCGGCGTTGTCGGCCTCGGCGAGAAGCCGGTTCTGGAGCGGGGAGGCGGTGGAGAGAAGAACGAGCTTGCCTCGACCCACCGGACGCTCGATCGCGAGCGCCCCGTCCGAGGTCTCGAGCAGCACGCCGGCGGAGGTCTTCCACAGGCCGACTCCGTCGGCCTCGACCCCCTTGACGCTGCCGAGGCCCTCGGCAGCGGGAGACGCGGTCGCCCGTCCCACGGGAAGAGGTTGCCACCGGGGAAGCCCCTCGTCGATCGCACGAAGCCAGCCGGGATCCTCTCCTGCGTGGAGCAGCCGCCCGCCGGCGCGCACGAAAGCCTCGATTGCGCGAGTGTCCTCGGCCGGCACGGGGCGCGCGTCGAGCAGCACGAGCGTGCTTCTCGGGTCGAGCTTTGTATCTCTTGGCGACTCCCGAAGCCGCACGACAGGCCGCTCGAAGCGTTGCAAGAGCTCTGCGTACGCGGCCGCGCCTTCTGGCGCGGTGGCAAACGAGGAGGAGTCCGGACCGCCCGGCGACCCAGTCGCCTGGTCGAGCGCGTGCAAGCCGAGGTTCACCGCGACGATCGCGGCTGCGACAACGCCCACTACTGCCCACGGCGAGCGCATCTTCATCGAGCGAGCACGGCCTCCCATGCCTCTCGTACGCGACGCGCGTCGTCGGGAGTGGGCGGACGGCGCCCATAGACGACCTCGTCGAACGAGCGCGCACCGGCGGCAAAGGTGTCCGAGCGGAACCGGCGGACCAGGGCGCCTGTCGTGATCGACGACGGGTCGTCGAGCTGCCTGCGTTCGGCGAGACGGAGAACGCCGGCGCCGAAGCGGAGCCGAAGCGCAAGCTCGAGGTCTCCGACGAGCTCGGCGGCGTCCGCTTCTCGCTCGAGCGCGCCTGCGTCCTGCGTGGACTCGACCCGAGCTCGGCCGCTTCTGCGCTCGGCTCCAGCGCCGCGGCGCCCGGCGAGGGTCGTCGCGAAGACGAGCGCGAGAACCAGAACGATGGCGGCGAGTAGGAGCCAGACGACCTTGTCGCCGCCCGGAAGAGCGCGATCGACGAGGTCGCCGATCGGTTGCAAGCGGTCGCCCAGCCAACCGAGAACGCCGCGCAGGGGCCGGGGGAGCTCGGTCTCGTTGAACCGCCCTTCGGAGAGGATCCGTTGCGCCTCCTCGCGCGCCTCGGCGGGTTCCTCGTTCACGAGTCCTCGTTGTCCGGGGGCTTCCAACCGGGCGGCGGAGGCCAGTAGGGCGGCTGAGCGCCTCCGGTGGGCGGTCGAAGGCTCGGTAGGAGCGGAGGCGGCCGGGGAATGTCTATAAGCGGCGGGTCAGCTCCTGGCTCGGCCGGATCCCCGAGGCGCGCGGCCAAGAGAGCGAGGTCGAATCCCTCCTTGCGTACCCGAAGGTCGATGTACAGCACGATCGTCACCGCGGCAACGAAGGGCGTCGTCAGGATGCCGGCGAAGACGGACGCGAGGAAGTTCGCGAGAACGGACACGGCTTCGCTGTCGGTCGAGAAGGTGACGCCGAGGAACGCGGCCGTGACCGCCGACTGGACGATCCCGGCCAGGATGGCGCCAAGGACGAGGATCGCGAAGGTCCTCCACCAGAAGCCCCTGACGAGCCGAAACGACCGGCCGAGCGCCCGGCGCCCCTTCGTGCCCTCCATCAGGAGCACCGGGACCGCAACTGCCCACGCGAAGTAGAGCCAGACGCCTGGTGCGATGCAGGCGACCAGGGCTAGGACGGCGAGAAACGTGCCGAGAAACGAGATCCAGACGATCGAGTGCAGGCGCCGGACGTTCTCGCCGAGTGACCGCCGCCACGATGCCGCCCGCCCGAGGTACGCGTCGGCGACCGTCTTGAAGCAGACGCCAGTCGCGATGGTCTGGGCCAACAGCGTGAGGCCTGCCGAGATCGTTATCGCCGCGATCTCTCTCCACAGCACGTCCTCGTCGAACTCATTGCTGAGCGGGTCGTAGAACGAGGTGTCGACGGCCGAGAGGGTGACGAGCGCGCCCAGGAGCTCGAGCGGCACGACGACGACCAGCACCGCGAGCACGAGTGTCCGCCAGTGTCGCGTGGTGATCTTGATGCCGACGTCGAGGATCTCGCCGATGCCGAGCGGGCGGAGTTGCGGAATTGCAGTCGGCTCGACGGTGCTCATCGCGTGGAGTCTGCATGCGTGTCCGGCGAGCAGCGTGCATCGTCTGATGCGTGAACTCGTAGAGCCCGACCAGCGCGAGGCTAGTCGTCCCTTGTGAACGCCGTCCTACGCCCCCAAGAAGCCCTCAGTCCGGCCGGAGAATCTAGCCGGAGCCGAACTTCTTCGCCGCGCGCTTCTCGCTGCGGCGTTCCTTCAGCGTCTTTTGCGGCTTCTTCTTCTCCTGCTTCTTCGGTTTGTCGGTGCTCTTACTCATGGCGAACCTCCGGCTCCGGACGCGTGCGATGACCTTGTTACCTTAGACGGCTTGGAGGTGCCGAGCCACTGGCTCGGCCTGGGCGTTGAGCAAGGTGTTCCCGTCATGCGCCCGGTAGGAATCGAACCTACGACCTCTGGCTCCGGAGGCCAGCGCTCTATCCCCTGAGCTACGAGCGCGCGCAGATCCCAGTCTAGTCACGCGCCACGCGGCGGGCTCCGCGCGGCGAAGAGTGCGCCAAGTTACAAGTTGTAACTTGGCTTCTGATTCACCTGTTCATGCGGTTTTTCGGTTCGTGCCTGGCTGAAATCGCCTTGTCCGGAGCTGGCCGGGGGTCATACGCTGACGTCGTGCCGCCGATCGCCGACGTCAACGGGGTGTACACGGACATCGTCACCTCGCTCTTTTCGTCGACGATCGCGGCAAAAGCCTGGTTCGCGACTGCCGCGGTCGTGCTCGCGTTCGTCCAGGTGACGACTGCCGCGCGGATGTGGGGGCGGCTGGGGTTTCTGCGCATGCACGGCCCGGTCGTGGCCCGCGTCCACCGCTGGTCGGGGCGAGTGGCGTTCCTGTTCACGTTGCCCGTCTTCTTCCACTGCGTGACCATCCTCGGCTTCGAGACACCCGACACGCGCTTCGCCGTGCACTCGCTCGCGGGAACGTTCGTCTACGGCGTCTTTGCCGCGAAGGTGCTGATCGTCCGGGATCGGTCGCTTCCCGGCTGGGCTCTGCCCGCAGCGGGACTCACCATGGCGTCGGTGCTTGCGCTCCCCTGGTTGACCTCGAGCCTTTGGTACTTCACGAACGTGCGGTTCGGATTCTGATGGACGCCTGTGGAGGCCGCTGCTCGTCGGCGCGGTCGTTGCCGTAGCGACGTTCGTGCTTGCGCAACTGACAGTGTTCGAGCCGTCCGCGCCGCCCGCAGCGGCGCTCGTCGGCGGAGATGTGTACCGCGGCGAGGTCGTATTCGAGCGCGCCTGTGCGAGCTGCCACGGCGCAGGAGGTGAGGGAGGGAGTCCCGGCCCGCGCCTCGTCGACACGGGCCTGGACGCCGTCGAGGTTGCCGCCACGGTCGAGCAGGGTCGCGGTGTGATGCCCCCTGCGCTGGTCTCCGGCCAAGAGCAGGCCAATGTCGTCGCGTACGTCGTCGGAATAAGCCAGCCGTAGGCTTCGCGGCGTGGAGATCGACGTCCAGATCGTTCGCCTACCCTTGGCGGAGACCTTCGTCATCGCGCGAGACGCGACCGATCATGCGGACGTCGTACACGTCTCGATTCGACACGAAGGAGTCACCGGGTACGGCGAGGCGGCTCCGATCGGCCGCTACGGCGAATCGGTCGGGTCGGCTTCGCTCTTCGTCGAGGAGCATGCCGAGCTCGTGGGGGAGGACCCCTTCGCGCTCGAAGAGATAGGAGAGCGGCTCGCGACCGTTCCCGGAGAGCAGGCAGCGAAGGCCGCGATCGACGGTGCGCTCCACGATCTCCAGGGGAAGCTACTCGGCGTTCCCGCCTATCGGCTGCTCGGGCTCCCCCGCCGAGGCCCGCCGACTTCGTGGACGGTCTGGCTCGGCGATCCGGACGACATGGCGCGACGCGCGGAGAAGGTCGCCGCCACCTTCCGGCGGCTGAAGCTCAAGCTCGGGGGTGGTGACGGCCTCGACGTCGAGCGCCTGAGGGCCGTGCGCGGGGTCACCGAGCTCCCGCTCCAGGTCGACGTGAACGAGTGGTGGTCTCTCGACGAGGCGCTCGACTCACTTCCCCAGCTTGCGGAGCTCGGTGTCGAATACTGCGAGCAGCCGCTGCGAGCAGGCGACGAGGGAGGCGCCGAGCTGCGAGAGCGCTCTCCCCTTCCGATCTACGTGGACGAGGACTGCCACGTGCTCGCAGACGTCGAGAGCTGCGCTCGAATCGCGCACGGCATCAACATCAAGCTCGCCAAGTCCGGCGGGATCCGCGAGGCGCTGCGCATGGTGCACGCCGCTCGCGGGCTGCGACTCGGGGTGATGCTCGGGTGCATGCTCGAGTCCGGCCTCGGGATCGCGGCCGGCTGCTGTGTAGCGCCGCTCTGCGATCACGTCGATCTGGACGGGAACCTGCTCCTGGGCGAGGATCCCTGGCCAGGAGTCGAGCTCGTCGACGGCGTCCAGGTCCCATCGACCGCACCCGGTCTCGGCGTCTCGGTTCGAGCCTCGTGAGCGCTCGCCCGAGACGGCTCCTCATCCTCGGCCAGGGTTTCTCGGACGACGCCCACTACGGCAAGACGATGCGCGGGATCATCCGCTACGGGGCCGATCCCGTGGTCGCCGTCCTCGACTCGACACGGGCGGGCGAGGCGCACGACGGGATTCCCGTCGTCGGTACGGTCGAGGACGCGCTTCGCTTCGCTCCCACGGTCGCGGTCGTCGGAGTTGCCACGCAGGGCGGCCGCTTCCCGCCCGCCTGGCGTGAACTCCTGAAGAGCGCTATCGCGAACGGCCTCGATGTGGAGAGCGGATTGCACGAATTCATCTCCGAGGATCCGGAGCTGACCGCGCTCGCTCACGAGCACGGCGTCGCGCTCAGGGATCTTCGCCGGCCGCCAGAGGGGTTGAGCGTGCCGACGGGAGCCAACCTCGAGGTGGACGCCAAGATCGTCCTCACGGTCGGCTCGGACTGCGCGATCGGGAAGAAGACAGTGGCTGTCGAGCTCGACCTCGAGGCCAGGCGTCGCGGGCTCGAGTCCGTGTTCGTCCCGACCGGCCAGACCGGTATTGCGATAGCGGGCTGGGGAATCGCCGTCGACGCAGTGGTCGCCGACTTCCTCGCAGGTGCGGCGGAGCGGCTGGTTGTCGAGGGCGCCGAGCGCGGCGGCAAGCTCCTCTTCGTCGAGGGCCAGGGCTCCCTCGTCCATCCCATGTACTCGGGCGTGACCCTGGGCCTCATGCACGGAGCGGCTCCGCACGCGTTCGTCCTCTGCCAGCGCGCGGGCTCGACGGAGATCGAGGGCTGCCCGGGGCATCCGATTCCTCCGCTCGGTGAGCTCATCGACCTCCACGAGCGGATCGCGCTCCCTCGGCGCCGGGCCAAGGTCGTATGCCTCGCGCTCAACACCGCGGATGTGTCGGATAACGAGGACGCGCGGGCGGCGATCGAGGCGGCAGCGGCGGAAACCGGTCTGCCTGCAGATGATCCTGTGCGCTTCGGGGCGGGGTTTCTGCTTGACGCGATTGTGGCTCGTCTTTGACCGCCCCCGGCTGCGCGCCAACTTCCGGTCGATCATCTACGCTCCGACGGCTGCGGGCCGTGGGAAGCCTGCGGAAACCTGAGATGCGACTTCTCGCTGCGGCAACGGCTCTCACCGTGTCGCTCCTGGCCGGAGCGTCTGCTGCGCCTGCCGCCGATGTGGGCGCCAACGACGACTCGGCGAAGTTCGCGGCGGACGGCGGAGTCGCGATGTACCGCGAGATGGCCGCCGTCGGACTCCGTCAAACCATCGTCGGCGTCCGCTTCAAGCCGAGCCAGGCGCTCGTGATCCAGGACAAGCAGCTGCTGGATCGCGCGATTCCGAACGCGCTCGACGCGGGCCTTCGAGTGGTGCTCGCCGTGTATCCGTATCCGCCGAGGGAGATCGAAGCCGGCCTCGGAACGCCGACACTCTTCGCCTCGTACGTCGCGGCGGTCGCGCAGGCGTATCCGCAGGTGAGGCAGTTCGTCATCGGGAACGAGCCCAACCAGCCTGCCTTCTGGCGGCCACAGTTCACTCGCACAGGTGCGAATGCGTCGGGAGCTGCGTTCGGGCGCTACCTCGCTGCGGCCTACGACACGCTGAAGGGAATCGACCCGGGACTCGAGATCGTCGGAATCGGGCTGTCCCCGCGCGGAAACGACAAGCCGAAGGCCAAGAGCAACGTCTCGACGTCGCCGGTGCGGTTCCTCCGCGCGCTCGGCACGTGGTATCGCGCGAGCGGACGAACGCGTCCGGTGATGGACTCCTTCAGCTTCCATCCCTACCCGAATCGCGCCACCGACCCGCTCGATCGCGGCTACGGCTGGCCGAATGCGGGCTTCGTGAACCTCGATCGCATCAAGTTGGCGCTGTGGGATGCATTCAACGGCACGAGTCAGCCGACGACGATCAACGGGTTGAGGCTGCATCTGGACGAGGTTGGTTGGCAGGTGGATACCTCGCGCCGAGTGGGCTATCAGGGCAAGGAGAACGTGCCCGTCACGGACGAGATCACACAGGCGGCGATCTACGGCGACCTGATCCGCCGCTCGGCCTGCGAGCCGGACGTCGACGAGGTGAGCTTCTTCGGCTTCCGGGACGATGGCCTGCGGACCGGGTTCCAGGCTGCGCTCCAGCGGGCAGACGGGACGCCGCGTCCGGCCGCGGACGCCGTCCGTGCCGCGATCGCCGACACGGCGACAGGCTGCGCCGACGCGCCTCGACCTTGGACCCCGATCGCGGAAGTCGTCGGGGCCGAGTCCGAGCTCCGAGTCGGTTCTCTCGGGAGAGTCATGGTTGTTCTCGCGGCTAGCGAGGAGGCGCGCGCGACGGTCTGCGTCCTACGCCTTTCGGTCCGAGGGATGGGAGGAGCCGCGGCGCGTCCGATCCGAGCAACCTCACCCGGCTGCAGAACGGTCGTCGTCGGGCCGGGCTCCCTCAGTCAGACGCTCTCGGCTCCGGTGGGTGGTGATGTTCGCGGGAACGTCAGCGTCGAGCTGACAGCGGTGTCGAATCTCACGCGGCAGACACTCGCGGAGCACGAGCTCCCAGTGCCGCGCTAGCTTCGCCTTGACAAGCGAACGCACGTTCGTTCATACTACGAACACATGTTCGCTCGCGTCGTACTCGTGGTGTTCCTCGCAGTGTTCTTGTGGGCCGTCTTCGCGCGTGACACCGGCGCAGGCACGCCGCAGCGCTACCACGTCGTTCGAGCGGGCGACACGCTGTGGTCGATCGCAGACGCGAAGTACGCAGGCGATCCGCGTGAAGGTGTGTGGGAGCTCCAGCGCAGGAATGACCTCGAGGGGGCGACCATCGTCCCCGGCCAGCGGCTGGCGCTGCCCTAGACGCCCGCGGCTCCTGATATGAACGGGTAGCCAAACTATCCCGCTCGAGAAGGAGACCCATGGCCAGCGAACGCATCCTCGAGCTGCTCCGGCGGCCCGTCGACCAAGACGAGCACACCGAGATTCGGGAGCTCTGGAAGACACATTCGATCGCGGAGGACAATCGTGACCTGCCAGGGTTGATCTCGACGCTGACCGAGGACTGCGTCTACGAGGTGCTCGGCACGGGCGCCCGCTGGGAGGGACACGAAGGCGCTGCCCGCTTCTACACCGAGCTCCTGACTGCCTTCCCCGACATTCACTTCGATCTCGAGTACATCGTCATCGGTCCGCAGGGTGTCTGCGAGGAGGCCCGTGTGACGGCGACGCACGAAGCCCGCTGGCTCGACAACGAGCCGAGCGGCGAGCGGCTCGAGTGGCGAAACGCGATCTTCTTCCCGTGGGATCCCGCCGCCAGGAAGTTCAAGGGCGAGATGGTCTACACCGACCTCGCATTTCCAGGCGCGAGCTGAGCGGCCGCTACGAGAGGCTCGGCGTGAAGCGTAACGCACGTGCGCAGGCTCTTTCTATGATCCAGCGGTGATTTCCGAGGCCCCGCTCGAAGAGACGGAATACGGACGCGTCGCCGCCGGGGCCGGCTGGTTCGTCCTGAATGCGCGGGACGCGCCCTGGTTCGACCGCAAAGGACGGGGGTTCTCTGCTGGCGTTGAATGTAGGGGGCACTTCGACCAGATCGGAATCAGCCTGTACGTGCTCGGGCCGGGCGAGCCGATGGCGATGTACCACTGGGAGACCGATCAGGAGGACTTTCTCGTGCTCTCAGGTGAGGCTCTGCTGGTCATCGAGGGCGAGGAGCGGCCGTTGCGACAGTGGGACCTCGTGCACTGCCCGCCCGGGACGAAGCATGTGATCGTCGGAGCCGGAGACGGCCCTTGCGTGGTCTTCGCAATCGGCGCTCGAGAGCATCACACCTTCCGTGCCGCGGACGGCACGTTGAACGGCACTCCCGACTGGGGCGCCTACGCGGTGGACGAGGCAGCCATCCGGCACGGCGCGGGCGTCGAGAAGGAGACGACGGATGCCGAGCAGGCATACGCGCGGTTCCCGGGTACCGAGCCGATGCGCTACCGCAACGGCTGGCTAGCTGATTGACCCGAAGGTTCTGTCCGCCTCTATACAGCGACGACGGTGGCGGCCGGAACCTCGGGCGGGAGGATGTCCGACGGATGCCGTTTGGCCACGCGCCAGAACGCGTCCACGACGGCTGGATTGAACTGCTTCTCGCGGCCCGAGCGGATCTGGAGCATCGCTTGGTTGAGCGTGAGGCCGTGTGCGTACGGGCGGTCGGTCGTCATCGCGTCCCATGCGTCGGCGAGTCCGATGATCGCCGCCTCGAGCGGGATGTCGCCGCCGCGTTGCCCGTCTGGATATCCCAGGCCGTCCCACCGCTCGTGGTGGTGGCGAATGGCAGGGACGATGTCCTGGAACGACGAGACCTTGGACACGATCTCCGCTCCGCGAGTGACGTGCTCGCGCATGATCACCGCCTCGTTCGGCTCGAGCGCGCCGGCCTTGGTCAGGATCGAGTCCGGGATTCCGATCTTGCCGACGTCGTGGAACAACGCGGCGGTGCCCAGAGTCCCGAGTTGCTTCGCGTTCAGGGAAAGCTCCCGGCCGATCGCGAGCGCCACCCGGCGTACGCGCTGCGAGTGGCCGGCCGTGTAGGATCGCGAGCCTCGACTGCCGCGTTCAGCGTCTCGATCGTCTCGAGGAGATTTTCCTCCATGCGCAACGACGATTCGCTGAGGTCGCGTGAGCGGCCCATGAGGACGTCGTTCTGGCGCGTGAGCCTGGCGGCTGCGCCCCGGACCAGAATGACGAGTGCCAGCCAGAGGATCGCGAACACGACGCCCACGACTACCCAAACCGTGGGGGTTGCGCTCGCGGTGCTCGCGTCGAGGGTAGTCGGCTTGAGAGATACCTGTGCCACGCCCACGGGTCGCCTCTTCCCGGATGACAGCGGCGCCCACGCCACGACGGCGCGCTCCGGCCGCTGCTTTCCGCCGCGGCGCACCTGAATGGCTCCGACAGCTGCCCGGGCATCGCCGCTTCGAACCGTTGCCATGACATTGGGCGAGCGCACGCCCTTCGTCCGGCTGGTATGGAAAGCACATGCCTGCCACGCTTCGACCAGACGGTGAGCCGTACGACCTCGTCCACCGAGGCGACGGTTCGAGCGACTCTCTGCCTCGCGCGGCGATTGACCACGATTCGCTTTCCTCGAACGAGCGCGGGAGCGAGGACGGAGTCCGAGTACAGGGCGATGTCGCGGGCGCTGTCGCCGAGCGCCTGCTCCCGGAAGTTGTCTGCAAGCACCGAGGAGATGACGAAGGCGCCGACCGCGAGGATGGCCGCGGAGGCGAGCACGAAGGTCCAGAGCAGGGTCAACGACCTCGTCAAGCCGGCCGAGCGGTACGCCCGTGCTGCCATTTCGTCTCTATCGGCACCCGGAACCGCTTATTTGAGCGCGTAGAATCGGCCGCCGTGGATCTCGACGTCGTTTTTCTCGGGACGTCCGGCTCCACGCCGACCGCTCACCGCGCCCTGTCTGCGACTCTCGTCCGACGAGGGGGCGACCGTCTTCTCTTCGACTGCGCGGAGGGGACGCAACGCCAGCTTCTCAGATGCGATGTCGGGCTCGCCGAGTTGGAAGAGATCTTCCTCACGCACTTCCATGCCGATCACTACCTCGGGCTTCCCGGGATGCTCAAGACGTACTCGCTGCGCGGGCGTGAGCTGCCGTTGACGATCTACGGCCCGCGTGGCCTGCGGGAGCTCCTGAAGGCGCTTCGGCGCATCTTCGGCCGCCTTTCGTATCCCTTGGAGACAGTGGAGCTCGAGCCGGGAGCTCGACTCGAGCGCGACGGCTACGAGCTTGAGACGTTCGCGGTCGACCACGGTGTGGCGTCGGTCGGATACGCGCTCGTCGAGACGGAACGCCCGGGTCGCTTCGACGTCGGGACCGCGGACAGGCTGGGCGTTCCGGACGGCCCCGTGCGAGGTCTCCTGCAGCGTGGGGAGCCCGTGACGCTCCCCGACGGGAGCGAGGTCACCCCGGACGCCGTGCTTGGGCCGCCGCGGGCCGGCCGAAAGCTCGTGCTGACCGGGGACACGGCTCCGGCCGCTTCGGTGGTGGATGCCGCCACCAGCGCGGATCTACTCGTCCACGAGGCGACGTTTCTCGCCGACGAGCGGGAGCGAGCGCGGGAGACCCTGCACTCGACCGCGGGTGAGGCGGCGCTCGCGGCCCGCGAGGCCGGGGTGAAGCTGCTCGCCCTGACGCACCTCTCCACGCGGTATTTCGGCCATCAGGTCGTCGAGGAGGCGCGCGAGCTCTTCCCCGAGACGGTTGTGCCCCGAGACTTCGATGTCGTCGAGATTCCCTTTCCGGAGCGCGGGCTGCCAAGGCTCATCCGGTCGGGTGCACGCTCGAGCAGGAATCCCGTCGTTCCGTCGGCAGAGCCCCAGAAGAACGAGCTTTAACGGGAAGAGCCGGGCACCCACTCCACGCGCGTCGAGCCGACAAGGCCCTCGCTTCGGAGCTCGAAGAGGCACGGTGAGCGGTCGTTTCCGGCGCGAAGCGATGGGATCGAGCCGGACCACATCGTGCCGGGCTGCGGTTGCACCGTGAGCCACGGGAAGCCGTTCACCAGAATCCGAACGGGGGTCCCGTCCTTCCCGAGCAACCGCAGGGCGAGCGCACCAGGGCTACAGCGGTAGACGACGACAGTCGCGCTCCTGAAGTCTCCGACGGGCGAGAACCCGGCGCTGCGCGAGACGAACTGCAACGGCTCCTCGACTCGCCAGAGCGCGAAGCCGGGCGCGAGCTCCGTCGGGCGAGTCGCTGCCGTGCTCTCTCCACGTGGCACGAGCGTTGTCGGCACCACGACATAAGGCTCGGAGACCTGCTGGTCGCGCTCGTCGAGCACCGCTCCATCTCGCTGGATGGTGACCTCGAGCTGGGGGAGTGCCTGGGCGGGCACGCCTTCGACGCGCGCCGAGCGCCGGACCGACTCGTTCCAGAACATCATCCGCGCGATCGAGGTCGACGGGTGCTCACCGGTGTCGACGACGAGAACGCGGGAGACACTGGAGCGGTCGATCCAATCGAGCTCTCCCGTGACCGCGCGGGTTCTCTCGACATCCGACAGCCGCTCGATCTCGCGCGCGCCGAGCGCCGAGAGGACGGCGAGGCCGACTGCGACGATCATCGCGGTTGCGGCCAAGAAGCGCCCGGGGAGCGCGAGGAGGATCGCCGCGACCAAGACTCCGAACGCGAGCAGGCCGAGCCGAAATGTCGTGTCTCCGCGCTCGGCGAGCTCCCCGAACGGCACGACGGCCATCACATCGTCGGCGGAGATGGCGGTGACGAACCGGTTGGCCGGCAGCGTGACGAGCAGGAAGAGAGAGCCAGTGCCCACGAGGGCGCTTACGAGCCGTGGACGTGGTCCTCCGCGCGAGATCCAGAGGCAGAGGCCGAGCAGGAGCGGCGGCAATGCGGTGATCAGGTAGCGGCGGCTCACGTGGTCGAGATGTCCTGCGGCGAACGTCGAAACCTGCGCGAGGAGGAGGAGCACATAGGCCACCGTGACTGCGAGGAACGCGCGCATCGGAGCGTCGGGCTCGCCTCTCCTGGCCGCCTCGACGGCCAGGATCGCCGTGGCGAGCAAGGGAAGACCGAGCGTCATGAGATAGAGCGCGGCGGCATGCCACGCGATCTGCGCGAGCGCTCCCGTCGCTGCGGGGCTCTCCTCGGCAACCGCGCCGTAGGCGCCGAAGAGGTCGTTCTCGCCGGTCGCGTAGAGCACTCCCAGGATCAGCGCTGAGAGCCCGACCAGGGCGAGGAGCGGAGCCAGACCGCGCAGCGTTTTCCGCGATCGACCGAACCATGCGTCCAAGCCCACGGCAAGAACCAGCACCGGAAGAAGGAGCAGCGCCTGCAGGCGCACCGCTGCCGCGAAGCTGAGCACGAGCAGAAACGTTCCCTGGCGCACGAGCGTCGGCTCCTCGAGCATGCGGGCGAGCGTCACGAGCGCTGCCACCACGAATGGATAGAAGAGCGCCTCGGTCATGAGCAGGCCGCCGTACCAGAGCGCCGGTGGCAAGACCGCGAGCACGGCCGCAGCGAGCGCCCAGCGTACGCCGACGAGGCGCGTTCCCCAGAGGTACACGGGCACGGCGACGAGGGACATCGCCAGGGCTTGCAGAGCCTGGGCGACAGCCACCCCGCGAGCGACGTCGCTGAGCGTCAACGGCAGCCCGACGAGCGCAGGGGTCAGGAGGCTGTAGTAGTGGACAGGAGCGTCGCGGATGGCGAGCGTGCCCGATTCCCAGAGCGACTGTCCGACGAGGCCGTAGATCATCTCGTCCGGCGCGATCCAGGGCACGTCGAACGTGAGCGCCACGCCGAAGCGGACGGCCGCGGACAGAAGCACGATCGCCCCGAGAAGAAGGCCAGCGTGCCAGGCGGCGAGCCCTCTCGCCGGAGTCTGATCAGCCCTGTCGGACAGGGCGGCTACACTACCCCGCGACCTTTAAGCCGGTCCAGTGAGGCCGGGAAGGAGACCGATGACGACGCACGTTCCCGACCGCGCCAGCGCGAGCGTTTTGCTCGAGGCGGAGGCGATCTCGAAGGCGCTCTCGCGCATCGCGCATGAGCTGATCGAGGGCGCTGCACGGCCCGACGAGCCGCCGCTGGACACGATCGCGCTGATCGGCATCCAGACGCGCGGGGTTCCGCTCGCCTTCCGGCTGAAGCGGCTCGTCGCCGAGCGTAGCGGCACCGAGCTTCCGCTCGGCGCTCTCGACATCACTTTTCATCGCGACGACGTCCACGTGCGAAACGGCGGCAGGGCGCCTGCACGCGAGCCGGTCGTGCGCGCGACGCGCATCCCTTTCTCACTGGAAGGAATGACCGTCATCCTCGTCGACGACGTCCTCTACACGGGCCGCACGATTCGCGCCGCGATCGACGCGCTCCTCGACTACGGCCGGCCCGAGCGGGTGCAGCTGGCCGTGCTGATCGACCGCGGACATCGTGAGCTTCCGATTCGGCCGGACTACGTGGGAAAGAACCTGCCGACCGCGCGAACAGAGCGGATCCAAGTCGAGCTGATCGAGGTCGACGAGATCGATCGCGTCCTGCTCGTCCGCGAGAGCGAGGACGGCAAGCATGCCTGAGCTCAGGCCCCCCGCAGCCGCGCGCCGCCACTTGCTGTCGGTGCAGGGCATGTCACGTGAGGATGTGGAGCGCATCCTCGAAACGGCACGACGGATGGCGTCCTCGCTCGATCGGGAGATGAAGAAGCTCCCGACCTTGCGAGGCCGCACGGTCGTCAATCTCTTCTACGAGTCCTCGACGAGGACGCTCGCGAGCTTCGAGCTCGCTGCGAAGCGGCTCTCTGCCGACACGATGTCGATTCGCGCCTCGGGCTCGTCGGTGGACAAGGGCGAGTCCCTCAAGGACACCGCCTCGACGCTGGCCGCGTACGACCCCGACATCATCGTCGTTCGCCATCCGTCGATCGGCGCTGCGCAGCTTGTCTCACGCTGTACCGCGGCTAGCGTCGTCAACGCCGGCGACGGAAAGCATCAGCACCCGACGCAGGCGGTCCTCGACCTGTATGCGATGGAGGAGGCGTTCGGCCGGCTCGAGGGATTGCACGTGGCGATCGTGGGCGACGTCCTGCACTCGCGGGTCGCCCGTTCGCTCGTCCAAGCGCTCGAGCTGGTCGGTGCGCGCTCGACGTTGATCGGGCCTCCGACACTCGTGCCGCGCGGAATGGAGGCGCTCGGATGCTCGACCTCGAGTGACATCCGAGACGCTGTGCAGGCGGACGTTCTCTACGTTCTGCGCATGCAACGGGAGCGCATGGCGCCCGGCGAGGCGTTCATCCCTTCGCTCCGCGAGTACACGGCGCTGTACGGGATCACTCCCGAACGTGTGCGTCCGGGTCAGGTCGTCATGCACCCCGGACCGATGAACCGCGGAGTCGAGATCGACGCGCGGGTCGCCGACTCGGAAGCCGCGCTCGTCGGCAATCAGGTGAGGGCGGGATTGGTCGTTCGCATGGCCGTTCTCTACGACGTCTTGACGGTTGCGCCTGTGGCGGCGCCGGTCGCCGCGGGGGTCATGTAGAAGATGCTGTTCTCGCGCAACGGGCGCAGCGACTCGACGGCGCTCGAAGGGCGCGTGGTCGCTCCGGCACAGGGTATCGACGAGTGTCTGCGCGTGGTCGTCACGGACGGGATCATCAGTGCGATCGAGCCCGCGCCGGCAAGTCGCCTGGTGATCGCACCGGCTTTCGTCGACCCGCATGTCCACCTCCGCACACCCGGTCGTGAGGACGAGGAGACCTTGCGCTCGGGAACTGAGGCGGCGGCGGCCGGAGGATACTGCGCGATCCTCGCGATGCCGAACACGGAGCCAGTCGTCGACTCGGCCGCGGTGTTGGGGGCGTTGATCGAGGGCGCGCGCGCGGAGGCCGTCGTCCCGACCGGCTTCATGGCTGCGATCAGCAAGGGGCAGCGTGGGGAGGAACTGAGCGAGATGGCCGAGCTCGCCTTGGCCGGCGCGGCGGCCTTCACCGACGACGGAAGGCCGGTCGAGTCCGCCGGGCTCATGCGCCGCGCGCTCCAGTACAGCGCGCTTGCCGGACGCCCGCTCGCACTCCACTGCGAGGAGCGCACGCTCTCTCGCGGTGGGCACGCCCACGAGGGCCGCGTCTCGGCGGAGATCGGCGTCGGGCCGTATCCGTCGTCAGCCGAGAGCCTCATGGTCGAGCGCGACCTCGCGCTGGCGGCGCTCGAGGAGCGCCCGCTCCACCTCATGCACCTCTCGGCGCGGGAGTCGGTCGACGCGTTGCGAAGGGCGCGAGACGAAGGCGTGGCCGCGACTGCCGAGGTCACGCCGCACCATCTCTGCCTGACCGACGATGCGGTTCGCTCGCTTGACCCGAACTTCAAGATGAACCCGCCGCTCCGCTCCGAGGACGATCGGCGCGCGCTGATCGACGCGCTTCGCGACGGCACGATCACCGCGATCGCGACCGATCATGCGCCGCACGCGCGTCATGAGAAGGATGTGCCCTTCGAGGACGCGCCCTTCGGCGTCATCGGTCTGGAGACGGCGTTCGCGGTGCTTCATACGCAGCTCGTCTTGCCCGGCGAGCTCGCGTTGGAGGTTCTCCTCGAGCGAATGTCAGCCGGGCCTGCCCGAGGCTTCGGCATCGCCGAGCCGCGGATCGAGGTGGGCGCGCGCGGAAATCTCGTCGCGCTCGATCTCGATGCGGAGTGGGAGGTGACCGAGGACGGGTTCCGGTCGCTGTCCGCGAACTCCTGGCTCCTCGGCAAGTCGCTGCGCGGGAGGGTCGTGCGCACGATCGCGGACGGGCGAGAGGTGTTCGCCGCATGATCGCGGGCTACCTCCTGCTCGAGGACGGGACGGTCTTCCGCGGACGCTCTGTCGGTGCGGACGGCGCCGCCTTCGGGGAGGCGGTCTTCACCACGGCGATGACTGGCTATCAGGAGACGGTGACCGATCCCAGTTACGCGGAGCAGCTCGTGTGCTTCACGGCGCCGATGCTCGGCAACTACGGAGTCGCCGACGATCGGAACGAGTCCGACCGCCCGCACGCCAGGGCGGTGCTCATGCGGCAGCTCGGAGGAACGGAGTGGGCCGAGTGGCTCACGCGCCATGGTCTCGTCGCGCTCGAGGAGATCGATACGCGCGAGCTCGTCCTCTGCCTGCGCGACGGCGGCGCCATGCGCGCGGTGGCGGTCGCGAACGAGGAGCAGCTTTCGGTGGGCGAAGCGCGCAAGGCCGTGCTCGCCCAGCCGCTCATGGAAGGTCAAGCGCTGGTCGCCCAGGTCTCAGCTCGAGAGCCGTACGTCTTCGCCGAGACTGGCTCGCCTCGGGTCGCCGTCGTCGACTACGGCACCAAACGGTCGATCCTGCGCCGGCTCGCCGCGAGCGGCGCCGCGGTGACGGTGTTCCCGCACTTGGCCGAGGCCGGCGAACTCGAGGCCTTCGACGGCGTGGTGCTCTCGAACGGCCCCGGCGACCCCGAGCCTCTGCGGGCCGAGACCGAGACGGTGCGCGAGCTCTTGGGGAAGGTTCCGGTGCTCGGCATCTGTCTCGGTCATCAGCTCGTCGGACTGGCGAACGGACACGAGACGTTCAAGCTCCCCTTCGGACATCGCGGCGCCAACCACCCCGTTCTCGAGAAGCGAAGTGGCCGAGTGCTGGTGACGAGCCAGAACCACGGCTTTGCGGTTCGGTCAGCGGACGCCGACCAGGCGACGCACGTCTCGCTCTACGACGGGACGGTCGAGGGCTTCGACTTCCCGGAGCTGCGGGCGAGCTCCGTGCAGTTCCACCCCGAGGCCGGGCCCGGTCCGCACGATGCCTGGCCGATTCTGGATCGTTGGGTCGAGGAGCTTCGACCCCGGTGATCTGATGCCTGCGCGACGCGACCTCGAGAGCGTGTGCGTGATCGGCTCCGGCCCGATCGTCATCGGCCAGGCCTGCGAGTTCGACTACGCAGGCTGCCAGGCCTTGAAGGTGCTGCGCGAGGACGGCTATCGCACGATCGTCGTCAACTCGAACCCGGCCACGATCATGACCGACCCGGGCTTCGCCGACCGCACCTACATCGAGCCGCTCGACCTCGAGAGCGTCGCCTCGGTGCTCGAGCGAGAACGTCCGGATGCGCTTCTGCCCACGCTGGGAGGGCAGACGGCGCTCAACCTCGCTATCGAGCTCGCAGAGGCGGGGGTCCTGGAGGAGCTCGAGGTCGAGCTGATCGGGGCGCCGGCCGAGGTGATCAGGCGAGCGGAGGACCGCGAGGAGTTCCGCGACGCGGTGATGAGCTGCGGGCTCGAAGTGCCGACGTCCCGCATCGTCACGTCGCTCGACGAGCTCGAGGACGTGTCGCTGCCGGCGGTGGTGCGTCCGGCGTTCACGCTCGGCGGTCACGGGGGAGGTTTCGTCGACGACCAGGCGGCGCTCGCTCAGCAAGTGGAGCGCGGGCTCGCCGAGTCCCCGATCGGCCAAGTGCTGGTCGAGGAGTCGGTTCGCGGCTGGGACGAGTTCGAGCTCGAGCTGATGCGGGATCGCGTGGACAACGTCGTCGTCGTCTGTTCGATCGAGAATCTCGACCCGATGGGGGTGCACACCGGCGACTCGGTCACGGTTGCCCCGCAGATGACGCTCTCGGACGAGGCCTACCAGGAGCTCCGCGACGCGGCGGCGGCCGTCGTCCGCGCGGTGGGTGTCGAGACAGGAGGCTCGAACATCCAGTTCGCGCGCAGTCGCGAGACCGGCGAGCTGCGGGTGATCGAGATGAACCCGCGCGTGTCGCGCTCCTCCGCGCTCGCCTCCAAGGCCACTGGCTATCCGATCGCGAAGGTGGCGGCGAAGCTCGCGGTCGGCTACACGCTCGACGAGATCCCGAACGATCTAACGAGGACGACGCCCGCTAGCTTCGAGCCCACGCTCGACTACGTCGTCGTCAAGTTCCCGCGCTTCGCCTTCGAGAAGTTCCCCGGTGCCGACCAGACGCTGGGAACGCAGATGAAGTCGGTCGGGGAGGCGATGGGCATCGGGCGGACGTTCAGCGAGGCATTCCTGAAGACCTTTCGCTCGCGCGAGCTCGATGCGGGCGCGCCCACCCCCTGGGCAACTCTCGGCGACCTGCCCGACGGTCTCCACCCCTGGTTTCGCAAGGAGATCGAGCGGGCGAAAACGGAGCTCGCAAGCGGGGACCTCCTGCGAGCAAAGCGAGCCGGTTGGGGCGATGACTCGATCGGCGCGGAGCTCGGCGTCAGCGGGGAGGAGGTGCGCCGCCGCCGGCATGAGCGGGGCGTGCTGCCGGCGTTTCGGCGCGTCGACTCGTGCGCGGGCGAGGTCGCGGCCGATTCGAACTACTTCTACTCGACGTGGGGTGAGACCGACGAGACCCTGCCGCCGAGCGCGAAGCCGCGTGTCGTGATCCTAGGCTCGGGGCCGAACCGTATCGGCCAGGGGATCGAGTTCGACTACTGCTGCGTGCACGCCGCCCAGACCTTCCGCGCGCTCGGCTACGAGGCGGTCATGGTCAACTGCAATCCGGAGACCGTCTCGACCGACTACGACACCTCCGACCGGCTCTACTTCGAGCCGCTCTCGCCGGAGGAGGTCCTCGCCGTCTGTGATCGCGAGCAGCCCGTGGGCGTCGTCACGCAGTTCGGCGGGCAGACGCCGCTTCGGCTCGCCCGCGCGATCGAGGAGGGCGGCCATCGCATCCTCGGCACCCCGCATGCAGCCATCGACCTGGCGGAGGACCGTGCGCGCTTCGGAGCGCTCGCACGAGAGCTGGGTGTGCGCTGCCCGCCCTGGGCGATCGCCAACGATCTCGCGGAGGCGCGGTCTGCTGCAGCTGAAATCGGCTATCCGGTGCTCGTCCGTCCGTCCTACGTGCTCGGCGGGCGCGCGATGCGAATCTGTTACGACGACGAGCAGCTCGACGAGGCTATGGGCGCAGTCCACGGCCCGGTGCTTCTCGACCGCTTCGTGGAGCATGCAATCGAGCTCGACGTCGATGCGCTCTGCGACGGGGAAACGGTCTTCATCGCGGCGGTCATGCAGCACGTCGAGGAGGCGGGAATTCACTCCGGCGACTCCGCCTGTGTCTTGCCGGCTCCTTCACTGACTCTGGCAGCGGCGCTCGAGGTCGAGCACGTCGTCAAGCGGCTCGGGCCTGCGCTCGGGGTCGTGGGGCTCCTGAACCTCCAGCTCGCAATCGCAGACGGCACGGTGTACGTGCTCGAGGCGAATCCCCGGGCGTCGCGCACGGTTCCGTTCGCCTCCAAGGCCATCGGCCTGAATCTCGTCGCCGCCGCGTGTCGGCTGGCCGCCGGCGAGAAGCTCGCGGATCTCGCATTGACGACGCCTCGGCCGACGCAAGTGAGCGTGAAGGCGGCGGTCTTGCCGTTCGCTCGCTTCCCGGGCGCGGATCCGGTGCTCGGCCCCGAGATGCGCTCGACCGGGGAGGTGATGGCAAGCGCCGCGGACCTCCCGACCGCGCTCGCGAAGGCAGAACGCGCGGCGGGGCGGCCTCTTCCGACCTCAGGGACAGCCTTCCTCTCGGTACGGGACGAGGACAAGCCGGCCGCCGTGGCGGTCGCCGCGGCTCTCGCCGGCCTCGGATTCGAGCTCGTCGCGACCGAAGGCACGGCGAGGACGTTGCGAGCGGCCGGCCTCGAGATCGAGGAGGTCGCGAAAGTCGCGGACGCGCTCCCCGACGAGTCGACAGTCGTCGACCTCGTCCGTCGCGGGCGCTGCGATTTGGTGATCAACACACCTCAGGGCAGCGGGGCCCGCGCGGACGGCTACTTGATCCGCGAGGCAGCGCTGGTCGCCCGCGTGCCCTGTGTGACCACGATCTCTGGCGCCGCCGCGGCCGTCCACGCGATCGCGAACGCGCGAGCGGAGTCGGCGCTCTCGTTGCAGGAGCGAATCGGAAGCGGAGTCTGACCTGCCTTGTAACAGTCTGTTACTTGGCGAGCGGAGAGCCTCCCGGGAGAGGTTGAACGTCCGCGGGACGGAGTGGTTCGGGCCCTACGTGCTTCTCCGACTCGAGCGAGGCGAGATGGAGCCAGGCGTGCCTGGCCAGTTCTTCATGCTCGAGGCACCCGGGCAACTCCTCCCGCGTCCGATGAGCCTTTGCCTCGCTCCACCCGGGGAGCTTGCGTTCCTCTTGGAACCGATCGGTCCCGGTACCCGCGCGCTTTCAATGCTCGCGCCCCGAGAGTCGATTCACATCCTCGGTCCGCTCGGAAACGGCTTCGAGCTGGAGGTCGAGCGGCCCGTGCTCGTGGCCGGAGGGGTCGGGATCGCTCCGATGCCGTATCTCTCCGAGGCGCTCGGCGGCCCGCCGGCGCTTCTCGGCTTCCGCAGCAAGCATCACGCCGAGGCGGCTCGACTTCTCCCCGGTGCAGACGTGGTCGTCGAGCCTCGATTCGTCACAGAACTCCTATCCGGCGACCCCGGAGATGTCCTCGCGTGCGGTCCGGAGCCGATGCTCGAGGCTGTGCGCAGGCTCGTTCCGCATGCTCAGCTCGCCTGGGAGGCGCCGATGGCGTGCGGCTTCGGAGCCTGTTTCGGCTGCGTGGTCGAGCGCGAAGGACGCTATGTCAGGCTCTGCGTCGAGGGCCCGGTTCTGTGAGAACGTGGCGAAAGACACAAGGGTCTGACCCTGGACGTGTCCGCACGGGACAGGGGAATGTGTGCCAAATGCGTGCCAGGTTGTCCACAGAGCGATGAGCGTTCCGCTCCTGAATGCGAGCGGATGTCTCGATGCGCTCACTGCGCCCGAGGTTGCGACGACTCTCGACGCGTTCGTCACGAAGACCGTCACCCCGCTTGCGCGAGAGGGAAATCCTCCACCGCGAATCGCAGAGACCGGCGGCTGGATGTTGAACTCGATCGGGCTCCAAAACCCGGGCATCGAGATCTTCTCGACGAGTGTCCTGCCTCGCCTTGCCGAGTTGGAAGTGCCAATCTGGGTGTCCGCGGGCGGATTCTCCGCGTCCGACTACCGAAACTGCTGCGAGCGGCTCGACGCGCTCGACGCGGTCGCCGTCATCGAGCTGAATCTCTCCTGTCCCAACGTCGACGAGGCGCCGGAGACGACAGTCGAGCTCGTGCGAGCTTCCCGAGATGCGACCAGCAAGCCGCTCTACGCGAAACTTTCCCCTGCGACCCCCGACATCGCCGAGCTAGCGCGCGCGGTAGCGGACGCGGGTGCGGACGGGCTCTCGCTCGTGAACACCCTCCGAGGGCTCGCCGTCGACTCAGGCACCGCTCGACCCCGACTTGCGCTCGGCCGGGGTGGCGCGTCCGGCCCTGCGCTTCGACCGATCGCTCTCGCGTGCGTCCACGCGTGCGCAAACGCCGTCGAGCTTCCGATCGTGGGCATCGGAGGAGTGGTGTCGGGGACGGACGTAATGGACTTCATCTCCGTCGGGGCGAGCGCCGTGGCGCTTGGCACCGTGCTCTTCGCCGACCCGTTCTCGCCTGCCAGGATCCGTGGTGAGCTCAAGCGGGAGCCGCGCTTCCATAGGTACGACTTAGCAGCTTCGATCGGCCGACTCGGACACGCATCGGCGTTCACGGCCGGATCGTAAGCGAAACAGAGAACAAAGAAAGACCTGCAAATTAGCCAAAACATTGCGGCTTGACCCGCGCTCCGCGCTTGGTAGACTCGTCCGGCTCATGGTCACCTCGAAGACGCACGCGCAGGCGCCTGCCCGCTCTCTCGATCAACGGATGGAGGCGCTCCAGCGAGCGAACGACGTCCGAGTGCGCCGCGCGCAGCTCAAGCGAGATCTGAAGGCGGGCCAGGCGCAGATCGATTCGATCCTCCTCGACCCGCCCGAGTTCGTCTCCACTGCGAAAGTCTTCGACATGCTCATGGCGGTTCCCAAGTTCGGACGGGTGAAAGCCGCGCGACTGTTGAATCACTGTCGCATCAGCCAGTCGAAGACCGTCGGCGGTCTCTCCGAGCGCCAGCGAACCGAGCTCGTCGACCTCTTCAACCACCGGTCGTAGTCGCGGCGCGTGCCGTCGGCGCGGCCCGTCTTCGTCGTAACCGGGCCGTCGGGCGCAGGCAAGGGCACGCTGATCAAGGGTCTTCTCGACCGCGTCAGCGGCATCGAGGTGGCTGTATCGGCGACGACGCGGCCTCAACGCCCTGGAGAGCTCGACGGACGCGAGTACCGGTTCCTCTCGGATGAGGACTTCACACGTGGAGTGGACGAGGGAGAGTTCCTGGAATGGGTACGGTATGTATCGGGACGTCGGTACGGGACGCTCCGCTCCGAGTTGGAGCGCATCACGGACGAGGGGAGGGTCTGCATCCTCGAGCTCGAGCTGGAGGGTGCTCTTAGGGTGCAGGACGAGGTCCCTGGGAGCGTGACCATCTTCATCGCCGCAGACGTCCCGGAGCTCGAGCGGCGCCTGCGCGAGCGTGCGACGGAGAGCACGGGGGAGATCGGTGGGCGAATCGCGCTCGCACGGAACCAGCTCGAGCAGGCGCATCTCTTCCGCTACATGGTCAGGAACGACGACGTGGAGCGTGCAACAGCCGCCGTCGCAGCCGTCGTGG
>Ga0183260_10000621_pt1 | contig 30056 bp, 27 predicted proteins | sample AntDrymUQ4972206_2_FD_129768 | JGI IMG/M metagenome (GOLD analysis project Ga0183260, IMG submission 129768) | Polar desert sand microbial communities from Dry Valleys, Antarctica - metaG UQ497 (22.06) (version 2) (version 2) | ecosystem: Environmental > Terrestrial > Soil > Desert | place...
CCCGAGAACACCGCCAGTCTCGCGCTGCACGAGAAGGTGGGCTTCAGAGTGGTCGGCCGGCGCGAGCGGATCGCGCAGCTCCGCGGCATTTGGCGCGACACGATTCTCCTCGAACGGCGCTCGCCCACAACAGGCTGAGAACGTCGGCGTGCAGAGCCCGCGCTAACAGAGTTCCAGGCGCCCGATTCGTGCAAGACCCGAGGACCCGCCGCTCCTAGCCTCCCTCGTGACATCTCCGAAGGAGGCAGTGCATGAGAGGACGGAACGTGCTCGTAATCGTGGCAAGCGCGCTCGCGCTGGCGGCTGCGGGCTCGGCGGGCGCCGGGAGCAACGGCGTCGTTGCCTCGGCGAACGGCGGCTACGGGTTCAGCGGCTCCGCTGCCGGCAGCTTCTTCGCGATCCATCCGTTCACGTGGCACGTGAAGGTCCGGGTCGACGGGAGCGTCACGGGAAGGTACGACTACACCCAGGTTCGAGACGGCGTCGAGCTCCAGGTCAGCGGGTCGCTGAACTGCGCGACCATCCTCGGAAACCAGGTCTGGGTCGGCGGGCTCATCGAGGAGAGCTCCCGGGACTCGCTGGTCGGCCTGGATATGTGGTTCCAGGCGCAGGACAACGGTGAGGGAGCGAACGCTCCACCCGACATGTCCTCAACGGTCGGCGCCGGCGCTCCGGGAACGGCCTCGCAGTACTGCACCGACCACCCCGTCGTGCGCTTCCCGTTCTTCCTCGAACGGGGCAATCTCCAGGTTCGAGGCGGCTGAGAAGTGGCTGAAGGCGGCCGCGCCCGGCCCTCCGGCCGGCCGTTCTTCAGTTAGCGGCGGGCGAGCTCTCGGTAGCGGCCAGGGGTGGTGCCCTGATGTCGGCGGAAGGCACGCGTGAAGTGGCTCTGGTCGGAGAATCCCGCGTCGATCGCGATGCGCGAGAGAGACGTGTCGCCCAACGCGAGCTGCGTGCGCGCCCATTCCAGACGAAGCGAACGCGAATACTCCGCGACGGTGACGCCGTGCTCGCGTCGGAACGCGCGGGCGACGTGAGTCGGATGTCGGCCCACGGCAGCGGCGAGCTCCGTGAGCGACGGGTGCTCCGGAACGCGCTCGTGCATGAGGTCGCACGCTGCGCGCAGCCATCCCGCCGCGCGCGCGGGCGCGGCCGACAGTCGCCGACGTTAGATCGTCAGACCTCGCAGACGAAGTACAGGCGCTGCGAACGAGTCGTCGGCCTCGACCGGTCTGCGTCGAAGACGCGTACACGGCGGAAGCGCCTGCGCAGAGCTTGCCGGATGCGCTCGAGAGCGAACGCCGCTTCCCGGATGTCCTCGACATGGAGCCGGTAGTTGGAGTCGTCGCGGTACTCGAAAACACGAATCTTCCAGGCGTACACGCCCTTCCCCTCGTCCCTTACGTCGATGAGGAGCAGGTGGTCGTCGCCGAACCACTGCGTCCAGGGCGGCGCCACAGCGAACGCCGCGAGCTGTCGCTCGGTGTTGACGTCGAAGACGAAGACTCCCCGCTCGGCCAGATGTGCGGCTGCCCTGTCGAACACCCTCTCCCAGTCCGCGAAGCTCACGAGATGGTTGATCGAGTCGAAGACGCAGAGCACCGCGTCGAACGTCTCCTCCAGGTCGAAGCGGGTCATGTCCGCGCAGAAGAGCCGCGCCTGCGGAACCTTCCGAGCCGCGATGTCGAGCATCGACTGCGAGGCGTCGAGACCGGTGACGTCGTAGTGCGCCTGCAGGTGCTCGAGAATCGCACCCGTCCCGCATGCGAGCTCCAGGACCGAGCCCGCACTCGGACGATGTCTCTGAATGAGCGTGTGCACATACGCCGCCTCCCGACCTCGGTCCCCCATGACCTGGTCGTAGAACGGGGCGAACGCGTCGTAACCCGTCATCGCCTCGCGAGGACGCCTCGCGCTATGCGTCGTCCCAACGACGGAAGACGACGCACGCATTGTGCCCGCCGAAGCCGAACGAGTTCGAGACGCCGATCTCGAGCTCCGCGGGCCTCGCGTCGTTCGGGATGTAGTCGAGGTCGCAGGTCGGATCCGATGACTCGTAGTTGATCGTCGGCGGCAGGAGCCCTCGCTGGAGCGCGAAGATGGTGAAGATCGCCTCCACCGCGCCCGCTGCCCCCAACGTGTGGCCCGTCGCGCCCTTCGTCGAGGAGACCGGGGTGGCGAACGCGTTCTCTTCGCCCAACGCAAGCTTCAACACGCGGGTCTCGGCAGGATCGCCGAGCGGCGTCGAGGTGCCGTGTGCGTTGACGTAGTCCACCTGATCAGGCGTGATCCCCGCGTCGGAGAACGCCATCTGCATCGCGCGCGCAGGGTTCTCCCCCGTTGGATCGGGCTCGGTCACGTGTGTCGCGTCGGAGGAGACGCCGTAGCCGAGCAGCTCGGCGTGGATCTTCGCTCCTCGCCCCCGCGCGTGCTCGAGCTCCTCGAGAACGAGCACAGCGCCCGCTTCCCCCATCACGAAGCCGTCCCGGTCGGCGTCGAACGGCCGCGAGCCGCGCTCGGGATCGTCGTTTCGCTGGGACAGCGCACGCATGGCGGTGAAGCCCGCGATGCCGACGCGCGTGATCGGCGCCTCGGTGCCACCGCAGAACATCGCGTCCGCCCGGCCGAGCCGGATCGCGTCCAATCCATCTCCTATCGCCATGTTCGAGGCGGCACACGCGGTCGTCTGGGTGGCGAGAGGCCCACGTGTCCCGAGCTCCATGGAGATCCAGGCAGCGGCCATGTTCGGGATGATCTGGATGATCGAGAAGGGGCTCGTCCGGCCCGGACCGCGCTCCAGGAGGGTCTGGAAGCAGTCCTCGAAGGCGTAGAGCCCTCCGATGCCGGTGGCACAGGCGGCCCCCACGCGGTCCGGCTCCGCCGCGACCGAAATCCCGCTGTCCGCCTCCGCCATTCGGGCCGCCGAGAGGGCGAGCTGCGAGAAGCGGTCCATGCGGCGCGCCTGCTTGCGCTCGATCCACGTCGTCGGCTCGAACTCCTTCGCCTCGCAGGCGAAGCGCACTGCGTACTCGCTCGCGTCGAAGTGCGTGATCGGACCGGCGCCGGACTTCCCCGCAACGAGGCCGCCCCAGCTCGATTCGGGATCGTTGCCGAGCGGCGTCACCATCCCGACTCCCGTGATGACGACTCTGCGCCTGCCGTTCTGGGCTGCGTCGCTCATCTCGCTACATCCCGAGCCCGCCGTCGACCAGGAGCACCGCGCCCGTGATGAACGCAGCGTCCTCCGAGCAGAGGAACCGAACCGCTCCCGCCACGTCCTCCGGATCGCCGAGGCGCCCGAGTGGCGTGTTCTCGAGCATGGCTCCGGTCGCTTCCTCCGGCAGCACGTCGGTCAGCTGGGTCTTCACGTATCCCGGCACGACGACGTTCGCGCGCACGTTTCGGCTACCCAACTCGCGGGCGAGCGACTTCGTGAAGCCGATGATCCCCGCCTTCGAGGCCGCGTAGTTCGTCTGTCCCCAGTTTCCGCGCAGTCCGACGATGGAGGAGATGTTGACGATCGCCCCTGCGCGCTTCTTCATCATCCCGCGCACGACGGCCCGTGAGGTGTAGAAGCAGGACGCGAGGTTGGTGTCGATCACCGTCTTCCAGTCCTCGTCCGACATGCGCACGAGAAGCCCGTCCCGGGTCACCCCGGCGTTGTTGACGAGGACGTCGAGGTCGCCCGCCTCTTCGACTAGCGCCCGCGCGGAGTCCGGGTCCGAGACGTCGGCCTGAACGGCTCTCCCGCCGATCTCCACTGCCAGCGCTTCGGCCTCCTCCGCTCCAGTGCGATAGGAGACGACGACCGACGCGCCGGCCCGCGCCAGCTCAGCCGCGATCGCGCGGCCGATTCCTCGCGAGGCGCCCGTCACGAGCGCGTTCTTGCCCTCGAGGGAGCAGAACGCGGTCGAGTTCACGGGTGAGCCTTTTGCCCGTGAGCGTGGAGGGGTGTGGGGAACCGGGAGGTTCCCTGCGCTCCAAAAGAAGAAGGGGTCACGCAGGGGAAACATGGCTTCCCCTGCGATCGTGAGCCGAAGGCGAGCGATCTCACCGAGAAAGCGCTTCCTGCGCGCGATCCAGGCTCTCGACCGTGTTCACGGAGATCGTCTTCACACCGCGATCGATCCGCTTGACGAGGCCGGACAGCACGTTCCCGGGGCCAACCTCGACGAACGTCGTTGCCCCGCTCCTGATCAGCTCGGTCGCCGCCTGCGTGAACCGCACGGGCGCCGTCAGCTGATCGACGAGCAACGCCGCAAGCCGGTGCGCGGGCTCGACCTTGGCGGTCACGGTCGACATGAATGGCGCGAGCGGCTCGGTGAAGCGCACGCGCTCGAGCGCCGGGCGCAGCCGGTCGGCGGCACGCGCGACGAGCGGGCTGTGGAACGCGCCCGAGACCTTGAGCTGGATTGCTCGTCGGGCGCCGAGGCTCGTGGCCTCGGCGCAGCACTCCTCGACTGCATCGTGCTCGCCCGAGATCACGATCTGCCCTGGGCAGTTGTAGTTCGCAGGCCAGACGCCGACGATCTTTCGGCAAAGCTTCTCGACCTCCTCGTCGTCGAGACCGAGGATCGCTGCCATCGTCCCGGGGCGTTCGCGCGCGGCTTCCGCCATCGCGAGGCCGCGCTCGCGGACCAGCCCTATCGCCTCGCGTGTGCCCATGGAGCCGGCTGCCGCCAACGCTGCGAACTCGCCCACCGAGTGTCCGACCACGATGTCCGGCTCGAGCCCGCGGTCGCGCATCGCTGCCAGTATCGCCAGGCTCGTCGCGACCAACGCGGGCTGCTGGAGCTCGGTGTCGACGAGATCCTCGAGGGGCGTCTCGAAGCAGAGCTTCTCGAGGTCGAGACCGGTCGCCTCCGAGCCCAAGCGATAGACCTCTTTCGCGACGGGGAACGCCTCGGCGATGTCCCGTCCCATGCCCATCTCGAGCGACCCCTGCCCGGGAAAGCAGTACGCGATCTTCATCGGGGCCTCCCATTCGTCCATTCGATCAGCGCAGACCCCCAGGTCAGACCCGCCCCCATCCCGGTCATCAGGACGAGGGCGCCGTCGCGCAGGCGACCCTCGGCCCGCGCATCGGTGAGCGCGAGGGGGATCGAGCCGGATGAGGTGTTTCCAAAGCGATCGACGTTCACGACGGTCCTCTCGGGAGGGATCCCGAGCTTAGCGGCCGCGTAATCGATGATCCGCTTGTTCGCCTGGTGGGGGATGTACACGTCGACGTCGTTCACGGATTTTCCGCATTCGCCGAGAATCTGCTCCGCTGAGTACACCATGATTCGGGTCGCGAACTTGAAGACCTCGCGGCCGTTCATCTTCACATGGGCATCCGGGTCGTCGAAATGGCGCGAGCCGGAGCCCGGGAGCCACAGGTTCTCGCCCCCGCCTCCGTCGGCACCGAGCTCGAAGCCGAGAAAGCCTCCCTCCTCGACCGGCTCCATGACGACCGCACCGGCGCCGTCTCCGAAGAGCACGAGCGTCGAGCGATCCTTCCAGTCGAGGATCTTCGAGAGCACGTCGCCGCCGATCACGAGACTCCGTCGCGAGAGCCCGGATGCGAGCATTGCGTAGGCCTGGGCCAGCGCGTAGACGAATCCCGTGCAACCGGCGAGCAGGTCGTACGCCGCCGCTTTCGGCATCCCGAGCTCGTCGGCCAGGATCGCGGACGAGGTCGGGAACATCATGTCGGGGGTCACGGTGGCGCAGATCACGAGATCGATCTCGCTCGCCTCGACGCGGGCGTCCGCCAGCGCCGCCAGCGCCGCGGGACGCGCGATATCGGTGAGCGCTTCCTCCTTCGCGGCGATCCGGCGTTCGCGGATCCCCGTCCGCTCGAGGATCCACTCGTCGGACGTGTCGACGATCCGAGCGAGCTCGGCGTTGGTCAGGACGCGCTCGGGGACATGCGTCCCCAGGCCGGTAATGCCGATGCGCCGGCCCGCCGTCGAGCCGATCACTACCGCTCCACGGCGAACGTAAGCGTCCCGCGGGCCGCAAGCTCCTGCCCGACGTGCGCCGTCGCCTTGCCGCGCCCGATCGGCCCCCGCACGGTGTCGATCACGCACGTCAGCGTCAGCACGTCGCCGGGCGAGACGATCCGCTTGAAGCGGCAATCGTCGATTCCGGCGAAGAACGCGATCCGGCCACGGTTCTCCTCCTCGACGAGAACTGCGACGGCGCCTGCCTGGGCCATGGCTTCCACGATGAGAACGCCTGGCATGACCGGCCGCCCCGGGAAGTGTCCCGGGACCCACCAGTCATCCCCACGCACCTCTCGCCGTGCAACGACCCGGCGGCCAGGGTCGAGCTCGCTCACCTCGTCGAGCAGAAGGAAAGGGTCCCTGTGCGGCAAGATCGTCTCGATGACGTCCCGCCCGAAGGGAACGGCGGGGAACGGCTGACTCACGCAGGCGAGTCTACTCGCCGGGTTGAGAAAAGCTCCTGACGCGGACCGCGGGCGGGCTCGTGTTGCCGGCGGCATCCCGCGCGACGATTCGGACCCGTCTGGCCGCTCCGTTCCACAGAATCCGGACGACGCCCGCTCGCTTCACCTCTCGTTCCCTCCGTGCCCCGTCGATCGTGAGGTAGAGGGTCGCGGGCTCGCTGACAACGGCGCGTATTCCGCGGGCAGGAAGAAGCCGAACCCGCGGAGCAGTCGTGTCCGACGTGAACGGAACAGCGGCCGAGATTGCGCCGACAGCGACATCGGTGACCTCCACGACAGCCGAGTACGTGCCGTCTCGAAGGCGCCCGGCGGCGCGTGCCCCATTCCACTCGAAGCTGTAGGCGCCCGCCTCGTAGGTCGCCGCATGCGGGCTCGCGACCCAGCGGCCGTCGCGGAGAATGCGAATGGTGACGTCAGCCGCAGCGGTCAGCGAGAAGCCGATCTGCAGTCGGTCGCTCCGGTCGTCCCCGTTGGGGGAGAAGAGGCTCGGAGTCACAGACACCAGGCCCAAGGTGCGGCTCACGCTCAAGGAAGTGACCTTTTCGACCTCCAGGCCTGCGGGCGTGCGAGCCCGCACGAGGACGCTGTATGTCCCGTCGGCGAGGCTCGCGCCGTCGACGGTGACCGTGTGCTCCCCGGGACGCGTCCAGGCTCGATCGAGGACCGTCGCAGCCGTAACTCCGACCGCGTCCACGACCTCGACGGTGACGCTCGCGGGAGCAGTCAGGCGGTAGCTGAGGACCGCGGCGTCCCCCTGCCCATCGCCGTTAGGCGTGATCGCCTTGGGTGTGGCTGCGATCGCCTGAATGTCGAGCGGCGCGCTCACGCCCCCGATTCGCAGCGGCCCGGTCGCCGGTCGCGCGGAGCCGCTCCGAATGGACCAGGTGTAGCGTCCTGCTGGGACGAGAGTCGAGTCCCAGGTCCAGTCGACCGTCGCGCCAGTGCCTGCCCCCCGCGCCACCTCGGCCTTCCCCGCATCCGTGACGGTCACGAGCCAGGACTGGCCGGACGAGAGCCTCGCACGGAAACGTACGAGCCCTTCACCCGACTCGACGCGTGGCTCGTAGATCTTGGGGAGCCCGATCTGGGCTGCCACCGCCGCAAGATCGTTCAGGCGGGCGTAGAGCTGATTCCCCGGGCACTCCGTGAATCCCGTGTCTCGGTGCCCTGACACGCCGCGTAGGAGCACCGGTACGCCCGCCGGGAAGCGGTTGCTTCCGCCGGAGACGAACGTCAGCGCCGCGGTGGGATCGACGTGGGCAAGATCGAGGCGCCACGACACAATCTCGGCGATGGCCTCCTGGGCGGCCCGAGAAGGAGCGGTGCTCCCGTACGTCCCGAGGAGGGCGATGCCGACCGAGCCGGTGTTGAATCCTTGTGCGTGGGCACCGACGACGTTCCGCTCGAAGCCTCCGAAGCGGCCCTCGTAGATCGTGCCGAAGCGGTCGACGAGAAAGTTGTAGCCGATGTCGTTCCAGCCGTTTCCCTGGACGTGGTAGAGCTGGATGCCCTTGACGATCGCGGCCGCCTCGCCGCGCGAGTAGTCGTTCCGACCCGCGGTGTGATGGACGATCGAGAACCGGAGCTGGTCGGCAAAGGACGGAGCTGCCCGACGGATCGACTCGTCGGCGCCCCAGGAGAGCCGCGGCACGATCGGCGGCGTGGCCGTCGCGGCCGGAGCCCGGTAGGGAACCCGAGTCTCGGTGCTCCGCACGAGATACGCACGGACGCGTGCAACCCGGCCGGTCGTGCGGACCTCGATCCGGTCCGACGGGCCGACCCACCACGGGTTGCCGATACGCCACCCCGACCGTGTTCGTGTCTCGATCGAGCCGGCATCTGGCCCGTCCTCGTCCTCGGGCGCAGCAGGCCGCCAGGCGCTCCAGCTCCCCTCCAGCGAACGCGTACGGAAGGCGACCTTGCCCGACCCGCGCCAGTGAATGCCCGCGAGCGTGAACCGCTCGGCGTCGGCCCAGACAGCGCGTCGCTCCCCGCCGGTCGCGAGCTCGACCGTCGTGACTGCGGCCGGGCTCGCTCCGAGTGCCGCGGGCGCTACGACTGCCGCGGAGCCGACAAAAGCGGCGAGGGTGAGCAGGAAGCGGCGCATGGTGGTCCAGGGTGGCGCGGATGCCCTTCGCGGGCAAGGGCGGGAAACCCTCCGTTGATAGAATCCTTACACCGGTGCGGATCCGCTCCTTGCGAGGACTTCTCGTCTCCCTCACTCTTCTCGCGCTTCTCGTGCCGGCGATCGCTCTTGGCCAGGACGCCCGCCCGCAGGTGCTCGCGGTTCACCTGGACAACGACATCAACCCGGTCACGCAGGAGTACCTCGAGAACGCGATCGATCGTGCCGAGGACGAGGAGCTGAACGCGGTCGTCGTCGTCCTGGACACACCGGGTGGGCTCTCCTCCTCGATGCGAGGAATCGTGAAGCGCTTTCTCGCCTCGACGGTGCCGGTGATCCTCTACGTCTCGCCACCCGGCTCGAGCGCAGACTCCGCCGGCGCCGTGATCGCGATGGCCGCCGACGTCGCGGCAATGGCGCCGCAGACCAACATCGGGTCCTCCACCCCGATCTCGCTCGGTGGCGAGGACATCTCGGAGGACTTGCGTCGGAAGATCGTGAACGATGCAGCCGCGTACGTGGGCGAGCTAGCCCGTGAGCATGATCGCAATGTCGCCGCCGCCCGACGGATGGTCACCAAGGCGTCGAACTACGGCGCCCGCGAGGCGAAGGCGATCGGTCTCGTAGACGTCATCGCGCCTACGATCCCCGCTCTCCTGGCCAAGATCGACGGGACCAAGACGATCCCCAAGGGCCTCGTCCTGCAGACCGCCGGGGCGGAGATCGAAGACGTCGAGATGAGCTTCTGGCAGCGCGCGCGCGATCTTCTCGTCGACCCGAACCTGATCACGCTGATGCTCTCGATCGGGCTGATCGGGATCGTCGTCGAGCTCTGGAACCCCGGGCTGATCTTCCCCGGCACCGTCGGCGCGATCTCCCTGATCCTCGGCCTGTACGGCCTCCAGGTACTCCCCGTCTCGCTCGCGGGGCTGTTCCTGATGCTGCTCGCCGCTGCGTTCTTCGTCGCCGAGGCCTTCGTGCCCACCCACGGGGCGCTCACGGTCGCCGGAGGGGTCATGTTCGTCCTCGGGTCGCTCATCCTCTTCGACCCGGCGGGAGATGCCTACCAGGTCTCCCTGCCCGTGTCGATCGGCATCGCCGCGACACTCGCGCTGCTGCTCGGCTTCGCCTTGAGCCGGGTGGTGCGCGTCGCGCGACGACCGGCTGCCGTCGGCGTGCACGGGCTCGTCGGTGGCGAGGGCGTCGTCCGCCGGGACGGGCTCATCGCGCTGAACGGAGAGCTCTGGCGCGCCGGGCGCGATGACGGATCGCCGCTGGTTCCCGGCGAGCACGTGCGGGTCGAGAAAGTGGAAGACGACTTGCGGCTGGTCGTAGGATCCATGTCGTCACCAACCGGGGAGGCGCTGGGCTGATGGATGGCGTGTCGGTAGGGCTGATCGTTCTCGTCGCTGCACTGATCGTCGTAGTCCTGTTCCTATTCGCCGCAGTCAAGATCGCGCGGGAATACGAGCGGGGGGTCATCTTCCGGCTCGGGCGGTTGCTGCCGGAGCCGAAAGGGCCGGGTCTCTTCCTCCTGATTCCCGTCATCGACCGCATGGTCAGGGTCGACCTCCGCACCGTGACGCTGAACGTCCCGCCGCAGGAGGTGATCACGAAGGACAACGTGCCGGTGCGCGTGAACGCTGTCGCGTACTTCCGGATCGTGGAGCCGAACGCGTCGATCGTGCAGGTGGAGAACTACATGGTCGCGACCTCGCAGATCGCCCAGACGACGCTTCGCTCGGTCCTCGGTCAGCACGTGCTCGACGAGCTCCTGTCCGAGCGCGACAAGATCAACGTCCTCCTGCAGGGAATCATCGACGAGGCGACCTCGCCTTGGGGAATCAAGGTCTCGGTCGTCGAGGTGAAGGACGTCGAGATCCCGAGCGGCATGCAGCGGGCGATGGCGCGTCAGGCGGAGGCAGAGCGCGAGCGGCGCGCGAAGGTCATCTCCGCAGAGGGCGAATACCAGGCCTCGGAGCGGCTCAAGGATGCGGCGGCGGTCATGTCGCAGGAGCCGATCACGGTTCAGCTTCGGTATCTGCAGACCCTGCTCGAGATCGGGGCGTCGAACAACTCCACGATTGTCTTCCCCATTCCGATCGACCTCCTGACCGCGCTCTCGAAGCTCGCCGGCGAGGGCGAGTAGCCTCCGACTCAGGCCGGAGGCTCGTCCGCAGCGGGCTCGGCAGATGGTGCGTCGACGTCCTGCTCGGCGCTCGAGGTGATGTCTGGCTCGTCGTCGGGGTCGTCATCCGACCCGATCACCGGGGCGAGCGTCGCGACCTTTTCGCCCTCGCGCAGGCGCATCACGATCACACCCTGGGTCGAGCGGCCGGCCCTTCGGATGCCGTCGACCGGCACCTTGATGACCGTGCCGGCGTCGGAGATCAGCATCACCTGATAGCCGTCGCGGACGATCCGAGCCCCGGCAAGCCGGCCCTTGCGATCGACCAGTTGGACGGTCTTCACGCCCATCGTGCCGCGACCCTTGACCGGGTAGTCGGCGACTCTAGTCCGCTTGCCGTAGCCGTTCTCCGTGACGACGAGGAGGTCGGCGCTCTCGTCCGCGATGTCGACCTCGATCACCTCGTCGCCCGCGCGAAGCTTCATCCCCGAGACGCCCGATGTGTCGCGTCCCATCGAACGCACCTGCTTCCCGTGGAAGCGGACCGCTTGCCCCATCCGCGACACCATGAGCACGTCGTCGGACTCGCTCGCGAGGCGGACGCCGATCAGCTGGTCGTCCTCGCGAAGCTTGATCGCGATGATTCCGTCGGCCTTCAGGGGAGTGTTGTAGGACGCGAACTCGGTCCTCTTGACGACACCTTTCCTCGTCGCAAAGACGAGGTACTTGGACTCTTCGAAGTTCCGCGTGGCGATCACGGCCTGCACGTCCTCGTCCTGCCGGAACGGAAGGAGGTTGACGATCGCCCGACCCTTCGACTGGCGCGAACCGAGGGGAAGCTCGTGCACTTTTAGCCGGTAGACCTTGCCCACGGTCGTGAAGAACAGGATGTAGTCGTGGGTCGAGGCCACGAAGAGGTGCTCGACGTAGTCCTCGTCCTTCATGTCCATCCCCATGACCCCGATGCCGCCGCGTCGCTGCTCGCGGTACGTCGTCACCGGCAGCCGCTTGATGTAGCCCGACCTGGTGATCGCGATGACCATGTCCTCCTCCGCGATCATGTCCTCGAGCTCGAGGTCGGTCTCGCCGGCGACGATCTCGGTGCGGCGGTCGTCCGACTTCCCGTAGATCTCCTTGATCTCGAGCAGCTCCTCCTTGATGAGCGCTGCGATTCGCGACTCGTCGCCGAGAAGCGCCCGCAGCTCGGAGATGCGCTCCTGCAAGTCTGCGTACTCGTCCTCGACACGCTTGCGCTCGAGCCCTGTGAGCGCACGCAGCCGCAGGTCGAGGATGGCCTGTGCCTGCAGCTCCGCGAGGCCGAAGCGCTCCATCAGCCCGGTGCGGGCCTCGTCGGCGTCGTCGGAGGCTCGGATCAGCTGGATGACCTCGTCGAGGTTGTCGAGCGCGATCAGGTAGCCCTCGAGAACGTGGGCGCGCGCGAGCGCCTTTCGCAGCTCGTACTGCGAGCGGCGGGTGACGACCTCCCGCTGGAAGTCCAGGTAGTGGCGCACGAACTCGAGCAGAGAGAGCGTGCGCGGTACGCCGTCGACGAGCGCGACGGCGTTGTAGCCGAACGTCGTCTGCAGCGCGGTGTGCTTGAAGAGCTTGTTGAGCGCGACCTGTGGCACGGCCTCGCGCTTCAGCTCTATCTGGATTCGCATGCCCGTCTTGTCCGAGTAGTCCTGGAGATCGGAGACCTCGGTGACCACCTTTTCCCGGACGAGCGCGGCGATCTTCGTTATGACCCCGCCGTCACCGCCTTTCTTCACACCGTACGGCAGCTCGGTGACGATGATCGCGTTCTTGCCCCCGCGAAGCTCCTCGATATGGGCCCGCGCGCGCATGACGATCCGGCCGCGCCCTGTTCGGTACGCGTCCCGGATTCCCGAGCGGCCGACGACGATGCCACCCGTCGGGAAGTCGGGTCCCTTGACGTGCTTCATGAGGTCTTCCACGCTCGCTGACGGCCTGTCGATCAGCGCGACCACGGCGTCGATGGTCTCGGCGAGGTTGTGCGGAGGGATGTTCGTCGCCATCCCGACCGCGATGCCCGTCGACCCGTTGACGAGCAGGTTCGGGAAGCGCGCCGGCAGAACCTGCGGCTCGCGTCGCGACTCGTCGTAATTCGGCCCGAAGTCCACGGTGTCCGAGTCGATGTCGCGGAGAAGCTCGGTGGCGAGCTTCGCGAGACGGCACTCCGTGTAACGCTCGGCAGCGGGAGGGTCGTCGTCGATCGAGCCGAAGTTGCCCTGGCCGTCGACCAGCGGGTAGCGGAGCGAGAAGGACTGCACGAGGCGCGCGATCGCGTCGTAGATCGAGCTCGAGTCGTGCGGGTGGTACTTCCCCATGACGTCGCCGGTGACCCGGGCGCACTTCACGTACGGGCGGTTCGGTTGGTGCCCCGAGTCGTGCATCGCCCACAGAACCCGGCGGTGAACGGGCTTGAGCCCGTCGCGCACGTCCGGTAGCGCCCGGCCGACGATGACGCTCATCGCGTAGTCGAGATAGCTCGAGCGCATCTCCTGCTCGAGCTCGCGCGGCTCGATGCGGCCCGCGCCGAGAGGCTCGACGACGTCAGACATCCAGGAACCTCACGTCCTTTGCGTTCTGCTCGATGAAGAGCCGTCGCGGTTCGACCTGGTCCCCCATGAGCGTCGAGAAGACCCTGTCGGCAGCGGCTGCGTCCTCAACCTCCACGCGAATCAGCATGCGCTTGGTCGGATCCATGGTGGTCTCCCAGAGCTGCTCGGGATTCATCTCACCAAGACCCTTGAAGCGGCTGATCTGCATGCCCTCCTTCGCCAGGTCGAGTGAGCTCACCCGCAGCTCGTCGAACGTCTCCGCGTGAGACGACTTGTTCCCGAGGGCCACGGTGAACGGAGGGAGGCCGATGATCTCCACGACCTTCGCATACGCCCGCTGCACGGCTCCGTAGGTCGAGGAGTCCAGCATCGCGATCGGCAGGTCGACGCGGTGCGCGGTGCTCGTCTCCGTTTCGACCACGCGAACGTGTAGCAGCTCTCCGAGCTCCTCTTCGACGGTGACCACGTAGCCGTTCGCCGGAAGCGAGGCGATCAACGCCGCCGCGTCGGGCGTGCCGCCCGGCTCGGCTTCCACGAGCCGGTGCGAGATCGCAAATCGAGCTGCCGGGCCGAACTCCACCTCGAGCTTTGCGGCCCAGGCCTCGAGGTTGCCGATCTCGCGGACGAGGCGCGTCCAGCGAGCCTCCGTCAGCGTCGTCTCGAGATCGCCCCGGGCGCTCACGGTCATGTCCTTGACGCGCTCGCGAACCAGGAGCTCCTCGAGCTGCGCGTCCTTCTCGAAGTACATCCCGCGGCTTCCCAACTTGACGTGGTACAGCGGCGGCACCGCGATGTACACGTGACCGCGCTCGAAGAGCTCCGGCATCGTCCGGTACAGGAAGGTGAGGATGAGCGTGCGGATATGCGCGCCGTCGACGTCCGCGTCGGTCATCACGATCACGCGGCCGTAGCGCAGGTTGGCGATGTCGAACTCGTCGCCGAAGCCGGTGCCGATCGCCGTGATCATCGCCTGGATCTCCGTGTTCGAGAGAACCTTGTTTATGCGGTTCTTCTCGGAGTTGATGATCTTCCCGCGCAGAGGCAGGATCGCCTGAGTCGTGCGGTCCCGGGCCTGCTTCGCGGAGCCGCCGGCGGAGTCGCCCTCGACGATGAAGAGCTCGGCCGAGTGCGGGTCCTTGATGGTGCAGTCCGCGAGCTTCCCTGGGAGTGACGAGTTCTCCAGGGCGCTCTTGCGGCGGGTGAGCTCCCGTGCCTTGCGTGCCGCCTGGCGGGCGTTGCGGGCGGCGATCGCCTTCTGCACGATCTGACGCGCCTCGGTGCGATTCTCCTCGAGGAATTCCGAAAGCTTCTGGTTGACGATTCGCTCGACGAGGCCCGCGATTCCCGGGTTCCCGAGCTTCGTCTTCGTCTGACCCTCGAACTGCGGGTTCCGCAACTTGACGGAGATGACGGCCGCGAGACCCTCGCGAGCGTCCTCGCCTTCGAGGTTGTCGTCCTTCTCCTTCAGCAGGCCTTCCTGGCGCGCGTACTGGTTGAGCGTGCGGGTGAGCGCTGAGCGGAAGCCCTGAAGGTGCGTGCCACCCTCGGTCGTGTTGATGTTGTTGGCGAAGGAGAACACGGACTCCACGTACGAGTTGTTCCACTGCAACGCGACCTCGAGGTTGCCCTCGTCGCTCTCGCCTTCGAGGTAGACGATGTGCTTGTGCACGGCGTCCTTGGACTCGTTGACGTGCGCGACGAAGTCCCGGATCCCGCCCTCGTAGTAGAACTCCTCGGTCTTTCCGCCGGCGCGCTCGTCCGCGAGGACGATGCGGAGCCCGCGGGTGAGGAAGGCGGTCTCGCGCAGGCGCTGCAGGAGCGTTGCGGCGTCGAACTCGGTCTCCTCGAACACCTCCGGGTCGGGAAGGAAAGAGATCGTCGTCCCCGACTCGTCCTTGCCCGCAACTCCGACCGTCGTCATCTCCGTCGTCGGCTCTCCCCGCGCGAACTCCTGCCGATAGACCTTCTTGTCGCGGCGAACCTCCGCGACGAGCCACTCGGAGAGCGCGTTGACGACCGAGACGCCGACTCCGTGCAGGCCGCCGGAGACCTTGTATCCGTCCCCGCCGAACTTCCCGCCGGCATGGAGCTTGGTGAGAACGACCGTGAGCGCAGACATGTCTTGCTCCGGAATCACGTCGACCGGGATCCCGGCTCCGGCGTCCCGAACCGTCACCGAGTTGTCGGGATGGATGGTTACGTCGACCAGGTCGTTGCGGCCCGCGAGAGCCTCGTCGACGGCGTTGTCGACCACCTCGTACACGAGGTGGTGGAGGCCTCGCGGTCCCGTCGACCCGATGTACATCCCGGGTCGAAGTCGGACCGGCTCGAGGCCTTCGAGGACAGTGATGTCCTTTCCGGTATAGGCGGCTTCGGCCATAAGAAAAGCCCTGCAAAAACCAGGTTTTGCGGGCTTCGAAGAGTGTATCAGAAACGACGGCCGGATGAGGTTCTGGAAAGGCTCGCGCGGGCGGCTCTGGCGATGAGCTCGCGGAGCTCCGGATCCTCGACCTCGGACGTCAGCGAGGCCGCCTCCGCGGACGCCTCTGCGGTGGCGACAGCCGGCTCCCCAGAGCCCTGGCTCGCGGCTCCCGAGTACGCTCCCGGCTCCGGCACCGGGCCGACGCGAAAGCGCAGCTTCCTCGGGGTGGCCGAGCCGAGGAAGACGCGGAGCTGCTCCTCGATCTCCGGCGAAAGCCGGTCGAGTTCGAACGCCCACGTCGAGGACGTCGTCGCCACGTGCAGCGTCCCGTCTCGCGCGACCCGGAGAGGCCATGCCTCGCGGGCGACGGCGTCGCCCACCGCCTTCGGCCACGCCGCAGTGATCTCCGTGAGCGCGAGCGCCGACCCGCCGCCGCTCCGAGTGAGCATGCTTTCCACCGATTTTCCGATCTTCTCCATCTAGATACCTACAGCGGCCGAACCTGGCCGGGCGACACGAGAAGCGACTGCGCCGGCTCCACCGGAAAGGCTTGTGCGGCCGTCGCGGTGAGCATGGTCTGCCCCGCGCCCGAGACGAGCGAGGCCAGCGCGAGCCGGCGGTCGCCGTCGAGCTCGGAGAGCACATCGTCGAGCAGGACGAGCGGCCGTGGGCCGGTTCTCTCGGTGAGCGTCGCCGCCTCTGCCAGCACGAGCGCGAGAACCGCGATTCGCTGCTCGCCCTGCGATCCATAGCTGCGCAGGTCACGTCCGTCCGCCTCCAGCCGTACCTCGTGGAGATGCGGCCCGGCGCCGGTGAGCCCTCGCTCGAGATCACGCGAGAGGCGCCGCTCGTACTCGGCCGTCGTGACGGGCTCGCCCTCGTACGAGAGCGTCGCTCCCGTCAGGCCGAGGCTCTCCGCCGAAGCCGCGAAGGTAGGCGCGATCAGAGTGAGCGTGTCCTCGCGTGCCGCGACGAGCAGGGATCCGAGGGTCGCGACGGCCTCGGTCCACGGCGTGAGGGCCTCCCGTGACGACGCGCCGATGGCCAGCCGCCTGAGCGCGGCATTCCGCTGGCCCACGGCCGCCGCGTACTCGACCGGAAGAGTCGCGCGGGATGGGAACACGCGGCTCACGGTCCTGTCCAAGTACGCCCTTCTGACGGCTGGTGAGCCCTTGACAACAGCGAGCCGGTCGGGCGTGAAGACCAGTGTCCGAAGCTCGTGCCGAAGCTGCTCCGCGGACGTCAGCGCTCCGCCGTTCAGGCGCGCGCGCCGGGCCTCGCGCGGGCCCAGGCTCACCTCCGTCTCGAAGCGCGTTTCCCCGTTGACGCCCTGAAGGCGGACACGGCCCGCGACCGCGTTGAAGCGGACGAGCTGGGCATCAGAACGCGACCGTGGAGAGAAGCCCTGCGTTCCGACATGGAGCGCCTCGAGCAGGTTCGTCTTGCCCGACCCGTTCGGGCCCGAGACGAGCACGACCCCCGGCTCGAGAGCGAGCTCGAGGCGCAGGTACGAGCGGAAGTCGCGGAGCGAGACCTCGCGGACGACCAGACCGCCGGAGCCTGCCGTCAGTCCGGGAGCCGGATCGGCATGATCAGGTACGAGAAGCTCTCGTCCGGCGAGACGATGAGGCCCGGTCTGAGCGGATTGATCAGCTTGAGCTGCACGGTCTCGCCGATCACGGCCTCCAGGCCGTCCCTCAGGAAATCCGGGTTGAAGCCGATCTCGAGCGGTTCGCCCGCGTAGTCGATCGGGATCGACTCGTGCGCCTCCCCGACGTCCTGGGTCTGCGCGGACACTGCGAGCTCGCCCTCCGCGAAGCGCAGGCGCAAGGGAGCGTTTCGCTGTGCAAGAACACCCGCGCGGCGGATGACTTCGAGGAGCGGCTCGCGGGAAGTCACGATCTCGGCCTCGAAGCTCTCGGGAAGAAGCTGCTTGTAGTTCGGAAACTGCCCGTCGATCCTGCGGCTCGTGAGCCAGACATCGCCGGCGCTGAACACCACGTGGTTCTCATGGACGCCGAGCTGAACTTCGCCGGCGCCCCCTGCGAGGCGCGCGAGCTCTTGCAGCGCGCGGGCGGGAATGATCGCGTCCAACTCGGGCCCGCTCTCCTCGAGCCGCGTCTCCTTCACCGCGAGGCGGTACGAGTCCGTGGCCGCCATGATCAGCCGGTCGCCCTCGAAACGGACGAGGATCCCGGTCAGCACCGGCCTCGATTCGTCGCGTGACGCAGCCCGAGCCACCTTCTCGATGGTTGCGAGGAGCGCGGGCGCGGCGATCCGGTGGAGCTGGATGTCGGTGGGCGGCAGTCGAGGAAAGTCCTCGGCGCTGTAGACGTTCAGACGGGAGGCATGGCTCCCCGAGGTCACGGCAAGAACGCCCTCACCCTCCTCGTAGGCAAGCGTCACCATATCGTCCGGAAGCAGCCGCACGAGGTCGGTGAGGAGCCTCCCGGGAACCACGACCCCGCCGTCGCCGACGACGTCGCCCGTGATCGCGGCGCGGAGTGAGATCTCCATGTCCGTCGACGCGAGGGTCAGCTTCCCCTCCTCGCCGCGCAACAGGATCCCGCTCAGCACCTGCACGGCTCCGCGAGTCGAGACGCCTCGAGCAACGACCCCGAGCGCCGTTGCGAGCTCGTTCCGGGAGCAGGTTGCGCGGATCGCAGTGGTCTCGGCTAGGTCTGTATTCATTACTTGAGAAAAGAACTCGTAGAAGTAGTAGGAGTGTGAATCACGTGGAAGACGGGCTCATTCTGCCGTACGAGCGGGGAAATCGTCGGTGTAGGGAAGTGTGGGTCCCCACTAACAGGTCCCACACACCCGCGCGCTTTCGGAAGCAGGGACCCACATGTTCAGCGGGCCTGCTTGATACGCGCGGTCAACTCTTGCACCAGGTTGTACACAGAGCGGTCCTCACGTATGAGGCGGGTGATCTTCGAGTTCGCATGCATGACGGTGGTGTGGTCGCGTCCACCGAACTCCTTCCCGATCTTCGGGAGCGATGAGTCCGTCAGCTCGCGCGACAGGTACATGGCCACCTGCCGCGGATAGGCGACCGACTGGGAGCGGCGCGGGCTCACCAGTTCCTCCAGCGTGACCCCGAACCGCTCGGAGATCATCTCCTGGATCCGGGGGATCGTGACTTCCGGCGCGGCGTCACCCTGAGGGAACACGTCCTTGAGCACGTGCTCGGCCAATTCCACGGTCATGACGCGATCGGTCAGCGACGAGAACGCGACGACGCGGGTGAGCGCGCCCTCGAGCTCGCGGATGTTCGACGCCACGCGACTGGCGATGAACGTCAGGACCTCGGGGTCGGTGACGGCGATCCGCTCGGTGTTGACTTTCTTCCGCAGGATCGCGATCCGCGTCTCGAGGTCGGGCGCCTGGATGTCGGTGAGGAGGCCCCACTCGAAGCGGGAGCGAAGCCGTTCCTCGAGCGTCGCGATCTCGCGAGGAGGGCGATCGGACGAGATGATGATCTGCGCGCCGCCCTCGTAGAGCGAGTTGAAGGTGTGAAAGAACTCTTCCTGGATCCGCTCCTTGCCCTCGAAGAACTGGATGTCGTCGATCAAGAGGACGTCGTAGTTGCGGTACCTGCGCTTGAAGCCCTCGATGCGCTTGTCGCGAAGCGAGTCGATGAAGTCGTTCATGAACGTCTCGCTCGTCACGTACCGCCGCGTGAGCCTGCGGGAGTGCTGGCTGACGTAGTGGCCGATCGCCTGCAGAAGGTGGGTCTTCCCGAGGCCGGTCGAGCCGTAGATGAAGAGCGGGTTGTAGGCCTGGGCCGGCGCCTCGGCCACCGCGAGTGCCGCGGCATGCGCGAAGCGATTCGACGAGCCGATGATGAACGTGTCGAAGGTGTACTTCTGGTTGAGCCCGACGTCCGACGAATCGGCCGGCTGGAGCTCAGCCCCACGTGAAGGTGCTTCGACGTCGGGCGCGGCTGGCTCGACGGGTGTCGGAGCCCGGTCTCGGACGACGAAGGAGACTCGGAGGTGGTCTCGGCCGGACGACTCCCGCGCGGCGGCGGAGACGAACGCGCGAAAATGGCTCTCTATCCAGTCCCGAGTGAACTCGTTCGGAACCGCCACGACAAGTCTCCCGTCTCCGAGAGAGCGAGGCTCGGCATGCGCGAGCCACGTGTCGTAGGTCGTCTCGCTGAGTACCTCTTTCAGCCTGCCGGAAATCGCTTCCCACAAGCTGTCGGGGGTCGGTTCCGTGGAGTGATCCAACCGTCCTCGAGTGTTTTCGGGTTTTCAGGAAGGGGCGAGCATAGCAGCGTTTCAAATCAGGCTCAATGCCGCCTAGGCCGACGCCCGGTGGACAAAAAAGGCCATAATTCCAGGGATTTTGTGGGTTCCACACAATTATCCCCAGGTGTGGAAGACGGTCTATTCGTTGCCGGTCGAGGCAACGCCGAGTCCGGCTGAGCAGCAGTTTCAGAACCTCGCTCGGGTCGCCGGACTGTGGAAAACCTGGTCGCGAAGTCCCTCGTCTATACTGCGCGCTCCGCCCGCGCTCATCTCCTTCGGAACGCCCGAGAATCGTGAAACGCACCTATCAGCCGAACGTTCGCCGTCGCAAGCGGCGGCACGGGTTTCGAGCGCGAATGGCCTCGCGCGGGGGTCGCTCCATCCTGAAGCGTCGCCGTGCGAGAGGGCGCAAGCGGCTGTCCGCCTGAAGGCGCGCCGTCGGGCTTGACGTGAGATCCATCGACACAGCGGCCGCGAAGCGGTCTCCTTCAGGGGTTTTCGCGCGACCGGAAGCCGCGCTAGCGGATTTCGGTTCTGCGCACTAGAACAGTGCAGCGCCGCCACAGGCTTTCGCGTTCGCGTGACTTCGACGCCGTCTACCGGCGCGGTACCTCAGCGTCCACCCGCTATCTCGTCTTGCACTGGTTTCCCCGCGAGCAGGACGAGGTCGGCGATCCACGCCTCGGGCTTGCGGTTCCCCGCTCTGTCGGCTCTGCCGTCGTGCGAAACCGCGTGAAACGCGTCTTGCGCGAGACGTGGCGGGAGCTCTTGCCGGAGGTGCCGCCCGGGCACGACTACGTCCTGGTCGCACGCCCCGGGCTCGCCGAGCCGGCGCAGGCACGCGGGTCGGAATGGCTCGCGGCGGAGGTCTCGGGCGTCCTCGAGCGGGTGCGCTCGTGAGATACGCCGGGATTGCTCTCGTCCACGCTTGGAGGTGGACGTTCGGCCTCCTCACCCCTGCGGGGACCTGCAAGTACCACCCGAGCTGCTCGCAGTACGCGCTCGACGCGTTTCGTGACCTCGGTCTCGCCCGCGGCGCCGTCGTTGCGACCTGGCGGCTTCTGCGCTGCAATCCGTGGAGTCACGGAGGCGTGGACTACGCACGCGACCAGACCGTCTTTCCGCTCGGCCGCTCGAAGAGGGTCGACACATGATCGTCGGCGGGATCCTCTCGCCCATCGAGAACGTCCTCACGGAGGTCCTCATCTGGCTGCACGAGACCGGAGGCCTGACGTGGGCGTGGTCGATCGTGGCGCTGACCGTGATCGTGCGCGTGCTCCTCGTGCCGGTGGCGATCAGGCAGATCCACTCGATGCAGAGCCTCCAGATCCACGCGCCGGAGATGAAGGCGATCCAGCAGCGCTACAAGTCGGATCGCCAGAAGCAGAGCGAGGAGTTGATGAAGTTCTACAAGGAGAACAAGATCAACCCGTACGCCTCGTGCCTGCCGATCGTCTTCCAGATCCCGATCTTCATCGCGCTCTTCTTCGTGCTCCGCGACTTCGACGACGAGGTCTATCCCAAGTTCGCGGAGACGACGCTCGAATGGCTCAACCTCATCGACATCACCGAGCCGACGAAGGACGGGCTCGGCCCGCTGCTGCTCGTCGTGTACGTCGTCAGCCAGCTCACGTCGACCTGGCTCATGTCGACGTCGATGCAGAGCGCCGCACAGCGCTGGATGATCATGATCCTCCCGATCGTCTTCATCCCGTTCATCCTCAGCTTCCCCTCCGGACTGATGATCTACTGGTTGACGACCAACCTCTGGACGACCGGGCAAGGGCTGATCACCCGCCGGCGGATGCCTCGGCCCGTGGCTCCTCCCAAGCGGTCGAGCAGGACGCCGCCGAAGGAGGACGCCCCGGCGACGGAGATCGAGCCCGCCGCCGAGGGCGCCGGAACGACTGCCGCCGTCCGCACCGGTCCGCCGCGCAGGGTGAAGCGGAAGAAGGGCGGCGGGCGAAAGCGGTGACGGGCGACACCGATGTGCGCGTGGAGGCGAGCGGCGAGACGGTCGGCGAGGCCAAGTGGTCGGCTCTACGCGAGCTCGAGCAGCTCGTGCCGGGGCTCGACCGGGAGCAGGTCGAGTTCGAGGTCGTCTCGGAGGGCGAGCGCGGGCTTCTCGGAGTCGGCTACACGCCCGCCCGTGTGGTCGCGAGGGTTTTTAGTGAGGGTGTCACGGAGGGGGCCTCCACCGGCGGCGCAAGCGAAGCGCGCGAGTTCGTCGATCGCATCGCCCGAGCGATCGGCGCCAGCGTCACCGTCTCCGCCGGCGAACGCGAAGGACTCGTCACCGTCACCTGCTCCGGGGAAGATCTGGGCCTTCTCATCGGTAAGCACGGGCAGACGATCGACGCGATCCAGTACCTCGCCAACGCGGTCGCGCGCGCGGAAGGAAGCGAGTACGAGGTCGTGGTGGACGCTGCGGGGTACCGGGCGCGCCGTAACGCTTCCCTCGAAGCGGTCGCGAATCGCTCGGCACGCGAGGCCGCCACGACGCAGAACGCGGTCGAGCTCGAACCGATGACGCCCGTCGAGCGGAAGATCGTGCACGAGGCGCTGAAAGACGATCCCGAGGTGGAGACGCAGAGCGAAGGCTCGGAGCCGAACCGCTACGTCGTCGTGCTCCCCCGCAGCAGCGCCGATTGAGATGACGGAGGGTTTCCTCGAGCGCTGGCTCGAGGGCGTGCTCTCGACCCCAGGGCTCACGGCGCTGCGTGACCCTGCGAAGGCCCGGCAGGTCCTCCTCGAGGACGCGCTTCACGCGAGTCCGCTCATCGAGGGCACGTCAGGGGCGATCGTCGACGTCGGCTCGGGCGGTGGTTCTCCGGGAATTCCCCTGGCAGTCGCGTTTCCCGGCCGGCCGTTCACCCTCCTCGAGGCGGAGCGACGCAAGTGCGACTTCCTCCGCCGGATCGCTCGGGAGCTCCCGAACGTCGAGGTCGTGTGGGGCCGTGCGGAGGAGCAGTCGACGGATCGGTTCGGGGTCGCGCTCGCGAAGGCGCTCGCGAAGCCGCCCACCGCCGCGGAGCTCTGCCTCCCGCTCGTCGTGGAAGGAGGTGCCGCGATCCTCTGGGTCGGCGAGACGGCGGATCCCGCACGAGTGGCCCTGGTCGCCCACCGCCTGGCTGCGCGGCTGGAGAGCGACGACCACGGGTTTCTCGTGCTCCGGAAGACCGGGCCGACCCCACCCGGCTTCCCGCGCCGTGCTGGGATGGCGAATAAGCGGCCCTTGGCCTAGTAGGAGCCTCTAACTAGGGGGAAGCCCGTCGATCCAGAACGCCCGATAGGCGAGCAGCGGGTGCGGATGAAGGCGCTCGCTTCGTCCCGAAACGCTAAACCCCCAGGCGGCGACCTCGCTTTCGAGCGACCGCGCGTCGCGCTCCTCGTTGAAGACGCCGATGACGAGTCGCCCTGCGTACGCGAGCAGGTGCTCGAGGAGCGCTCTTCTGCGTGGAACGGGGACGCAATCGACGTTCGTGCGGACGATGTCGAATGCATGAGGTGGCTTCCACTCGACGGCATTTCCCACCCAGATCCGATCGGCCCAGTGCGGGAGCCGGATTCGAGCCACGGCCGCCAGCTCGGACGAGATCTCCAGCCCGTAGGGCTCGATCCCGCCCCAGTGCGCCATGCTCTCCATGAGGAGACCGTTGGCGCAGCCGATATCGAGGAATGTCTGCCCGGGAGTGACGGCATCGGCGAGCAGTGATCGGGCATACTCCCAGCCGCCGGCGTCGCGACTGCTCCCAGAGCCGCCCGCGGCCGTGTCAGCCGCCAGATACGCGGGCACGATCATCGTTGCGACAGCCTCGTGCCAGCCGGCGTCGTCGAGCTCCCCCCGCTCGTAGGCGGCGTCGATGGCAGCGATCTCCTTCCAACCGCGTTCCTTCGCCGCCTCGAGCTCCTCGTCCACGCGGCCACGCTAGCGGGAGCGTCCGCCCCCATCGCTAGTTTGAGACGGGTGCCCGCCCGGGTCTACGCCGTCGCGAACCAGAAGGGCGGCGTCGGCAAGACGACGACCGCCGTCAACGTCGGCGCCTGCCTCGCCGAGGCGGGAGAGCGCGTGCTGCTCATCGATCTCGACCCGCAGGCGAACGCGACCTCCGGGCTGGGCATGCGCGCGAACGGCGCCTCGACCCATGACCTCCTCGACGGCACGCCGCTCGCCGCCCTCGCGAAGCCGACACCCTTTCCGAACCTCGATGTCGTCATGGCCAAGAACGACCTCGCCACCGCCGCGGTGGAGCTCTCGACTCGCGAGGGCGGCGAGAGCTACCTCGCCGAGGCGCTCGGAGGGTCACTCGACCCGTACTCCTTCGTCTTCCTCGACTGCCCGCCGTCCTTCGGCACGCTCACGGTCAACGCTCTTGCGGCGGCGAGCCGCGCGCTCGTTCCCGTCCAGGCCGAGTACTACGCGCTCGAGGGGCTCTCCCAGCTGCTCGGGACGATCAATCTCGTCAAGGCGCGGCTGAACCGCGAGCTCGCGGTCGCCGGCATCCTCCTGACGATGGCGGACGGCAGGACGCGGCTCGCCGCCGAGGTCGAAGCAGAGCTCCGCAAGCACTTCGGCGAGCTGGTGTTCACTCAGACAGTGCCCCGCTCGGTGCGCCTGGCAGAGGCTCCGAGCCACGGGCTTCCCGCAATCGCCTACGACCGGCGCTCCGCCGGCGCGCAGGCTTACTGGAAGGTGGCGATGGAGCTTGTCGAGCGTTCCTAAGGAGCGGAGAGGCCTCGGGCGCGGGCTCGAGGTGCTGCTGGGCGAAGGTGGTCAGCCGGAGTTGCTCCACCTCCCCGTCGAGACGATCCACCCGAATCCTCGCCAGCCCCGCCGCCGCTTCGAGCCGGAAGCGGCGACCGGGCTTGCCGCTTCGATCCGCTTGCAGGGCGTGCTGCAACCGATCGTCGTCCGCCGACGCTCCGAGGGCGGCTTCGAGCTGATCGCGGGAGAACGGCGCTGGCGTGCCGCACGAGCCGCGGGGATGCCCACGCTTCCCGCGCTCGTCCGGGACGCAGAGGACGGCGAGTCGCTGCTCCTCGGGCTCGTCGAGAACGTGGCGCGCGAGCAGCTGTCGCCAGTCGAGGAGGCTCGCGCCTATGCGTCCCTGGTCGACGAGTTCGAGCTCTCGCTCGGCGATGTCTCGCAGCGCGTGGGCCGGTCGAAGTCCGCCGTCTCCAATCGGCTGCGGCTGCTCGAGCTTCCGGAAGAGGTGCTCTGGATGCTCGCCCGCGGTGACCTGACCGAGGGTCACGCTCGCGCGGTGCTCTCTCTTCCGGACGACGACGCCCGCCGCCGCCTTGCCCGCAGAATCGCGAAGGAGGGACTGACCGTACGGAGCGCCGAGCGAGCTGCCCGGGAAGGCGGAGCTCGCCGCCGCCCGCGGCGCAACCTCTCGGTCGACCCCGAGCTCGCTGATCGAGCGAGAGCGGCAGCCGAGCGCCTCACCGGGCTCTCGGCAATCGTGGCGAACGGCTCGCTGCAGATCAGGTTCCGGGACGAGACCGGGCTCGCGGAGCTGGTCGAGACCCTCGAGGCCGCCGCACCGTAGACGGGCTCGAGCCTCAGAACCTCTAGCTGGACACGCTCGCTGCCTGCTGGGACTGCAGCCAGCCGACAGCTTCGCGGGCACTCAGCGACTCGTAGTGGAGCTGGCGGAGGTTGTGTCTCAGCGCCTCGACCTCTCGCATGTCGTTCGGATCGACCCGCTCGAGCTCCTCGACGGCGATCTCGACCCGCTCGAGCTCCTCGACGGCGATCTCGACGACGCGCTTGCGAAGCACGACGACGCCCTGGCCGTTCCACTGCGGCCCGAGCATGACGCCGTGCTCCTCGATCGAGTCGATGTCGAACGCCCGGCCCCAATGCTCGCGGAGCCACCACGCGGAGTGGAAGACCGTCGGCCCGCCCTCGTCCCAGGAGCGCCCGTAGTTGAGCACGTTCATCCCGACGCGGTCCGCCTCGCTACGCGCCCCGGATCGTCCAGGTCGGTCGTCCTTCGGAACCTTGGCCCATTCCTCCGACCGGTCGGGGCCGTGGATCGTCGCGAAGAGGAGACCGCCGTCTCGGAGAATCCTGTGGAGCTCCAGAAGCCAGCTCGCCCAGCGGTCGGTGATGTGCGTGAAGACCGAGATCGCCCAGACCAGGTCGAAGGAGCTGCTGTCGAGCGGCAGCGGCGGAGCTTCCTCGTTGCGAAACACATGGAGCGGCGGGCTCAGGTTCTCGGCGAGCCAGGTGATGCTCGGGCCGTCGATGTCGCAGCCGTGAAACTCTCCGGCTTCCGCCTCGGAGACGAAGTGCCGGAGCGTCCGTCCGGCTCCGCAGCCGAAGTCGAGAATGCGCTTCTCGGCGAACGACCAGTTCGCCGGCAGGCGCTTGACGATCTCGAGCCGGGTAGCCCGACCGACTTCGTCGAACGCATCGCCTCTGCCGACGCGATCAGCGAGCTCGAGCGGCGGAAGTGGAATGGCGCCAGCCATTGCTCGGACCGAGACGCAGGGTGCATGGGCGATCGTGGACTCGAACCACGGACCTCCGCCTTATCAGAGCGGCGCTCTAACCAACTGAGCTAATCGCCCGCTGCCTGCTGCTTTCGGGCCGCAACTGTAGCGCACGCCCGGCTGTCGTAACCCGTGCGCGCAGCGCCGGTCACTAACATGAGGCGCAGTCCCTTGATGCGAGAGATGACTCTGTATGGCGTGAGCTTCGAGCCCATCGGCAAGCAGCCGATCGTGCTCCTGAAGACGGCCGACGACGACAAGTTTCTCCCGATCTGGATCGGACATGCGGAGGCGGCCGCGATCCTCATGAAGCTGCAGGGAGCCGCTGCACCGCGCCCGATGACGCACGACTTGCTCACGAACGTCATCTCCGAGCTCCAGGGCGAGGTCGTGAAGGTGACCGTGACCGAGCTCCGGGAAAACACGTTCTACGCCAGCATCACCATCGTCCAGAACGGCCGGGAGGTCGACATCGACTCCCGCACCTCCGACGCGATCGCGCTCGCGGTGCGCTGCGACGCGCAGATCTACGCCGCCGAGGAGGTCATCGACGAGTCGGGCATCGACTTCCAGGGCGAGGACGAGGAGCAGCCGGGCCTCGTCACGGTGTCGAGCCTCTCCGACCTCGACCCGGCGGAGTTTCGCCAGTTCCTCGAGACGGTGACCGTGGAGGACTTCCTCACGAGCCTCGAGGAGCCCGAGGAAGCGGATGACGAAGACGAAGAGGACGACGAGGACGAGGACGAGCGCGCGTAGGGGAACTCAGCCGCCAACGCCAGCGGCGGAGAGGATAAGCGCCGTTCCGTTGAACATCGCGTGTAGCAGGATGGGCGGGTAGACGCTGTCCGAGCGCCAGCGAAGCCAGCCGATGGCGAGGCCGAAGAAGGCCAGAACCGGAAGGGCGATGAGCAGGCCATGGGCGAGGCCGAACAGGAGCCCCGTGACGACGACCGCAAGAGGCGCGCCATAGGGCGCGATCAACCCGAAGCCGAGACCGCGGTATGTGAGCTCCTCCACTACGGGCGCGACGAAGACGACCACCACGAAGAACGCGGCGAAGGCACCGGCTCGGCTCGAGTCGAACTCGTCCGGGACGAGCCCCTGCTCCTCGGTCGCGTCCAGGAACGGTGACAGAGCGGCGCCGACGATCCAGATCGCGACGAGGGCGACCGCCGTGTATCCCAACGCCCGCCACCATGACGCGGGCCGTCTCAGCGCGAAGACTCGACGAACGCCGAGGCCGCGCGCGATCAGTAGCAGGATCCCCAGCATGACCGCGTACTGGACGGCCGCCGCGATCGCATACCCGTAGCGGAACGCGATGTCGTCGGGCGGCTCCGATCCGTCGAGCCGACCGGCATAGGCCAAGGCCGTCAGCGCGAGCACGAAGATCAGCCAGGCGACGAGGCGTCCACGCGTAGGGCGAAAGGCGGCCTCGAACGATTCGGCGGAGTCCATTCTGCGAAGTGTCGCGATTCTGAGGACCTCGGTCGCGGCCGTCGAACTTCAGGGAATGGCGGCTAGCATCCGTTCATGAGCCCGACGCGCGGCAAGCGGCCGTCGCTCGATCCGGAGACGCTCGGTCCCAGGCGGCGGCACCGGCGTGCTGCACGTCGCCGCCGGCGTCGCCATGGCGCTGTCGTCGCACTCGCCGTCATCGCCCTCCTGGGCGTGGCAGCCGGCATCGGCGGTGGTGCCGCCGTCTTCGCCTACGGGTCCTCGTGCGACCTGAGCTCGCTGCGCTCGGTGCGAATCGGCCAGAACTCGTTCCTTTTCGCGGCAGACGGAAGCCTCCTGGGCTCGATCCCGGCCGAGCGCAACCGCCAGCCGGTGCAGGTGGACGGCATGTCTCCGTGGATCCGGAAAGCCACGATCGCGGTCGAGGACCGCCGCTTCTTCGCGCACGACGGCGTCGACATCGAGGGGATCGCGCGGGCAGCGGTTGCGGACGTCAAGGCCGGCCGCATCGTCGAGGGCGGGTCGACGATCACACAGCAGCTCGTCCGAAATCTCTATATCTCGCGCGAGCGAACCGTGCAGCGGAAGCTGAAGGAGGCGTGCCTCGCGACCAAGCTCGACAACGCCTGGACGAAGCACCGGATCCTGACCACGTACCTGAACCAGGTGTACTACGGCAGTCAGGCGTACGGGATCGAGGCCGCCGCGCAGACGTTCTTCTCCCGCCCCGCGCTGGAGCTGACCCTCTCGCAGTCCGCGCTTCTCGCTGGGCTCACCCAGGCACCCTCGATCTACAATCCGTTCACCGCGCCGGCGCGCGCCCGTGCCCGCCGAGCGACCGTCCTCAACGCGATGCTCGAGACGCGGGTCATCACGAGGCAGCAGCACGCGCGTGCTGCGAAGTCGGATCTCGGGCTCGATCCCGGGAGGCTCTACAGCAGGATCCGCGAGCCGTACTTCTTCGGCTATGTGCGCGATCGGCTGATCGAGGAGTACGGCGCCGCGACGGTTCGCTCCGGCGGCCTCCGTGTGTACACGACGATCAAGCCGCGCTACCAGCGCCTCGCGGAGGAGGCGATCCGTGACACCCTGACCGAGCCGACCGATCCCGCGGGCGCGCTCATCTCCATCAGCCCGCGGACGGGCGCCATCCGAGCGATGGCGGCGGTTATCCCGAATCGCCCGAAGAACGAGTTCAACCTTCTCTCGCAGGCGCGACGCCAGCCGGGCTCGACGTTCAAGACCTTCGTGCTCGCGGCGGCGGTCGAGATGGGGATCAATCCGGACTCGACGTACTACGTCTCGGCACCATTCACCTATCGCGCACACCCGGCGGGGAGCTGCGAAGACAAGAGCTGGTGGTGCGTCTCGACCTACGCCAACGACTACTACGGATGGAGCTCGATCCGGAGCGCGACGCTGCGGTCGGACAACACGGTCTACGCCCAGCTCACGCTCGACGTCACCCCGCAGCGTGTAGCCGAGACGGCCCGGAGGATGGGGGTCCGGTCGGCGCTCGACGTGGGGGGCGCGTACGTACCTTCGATCGGCCTCGGCTCGATCGCGGTCTCCCCGCTCGATCTCGCATCCGCATACGCGACCCTCGCCGCCGGCGGAATCTATGCCGAGCCCATGGCCATTCGTCGCGTCGTGCTTCCGAATGGCAAGGAGGACAAGGACGCCGGCTGGGGCGTCCCTCGACGCCACCGTGCCGTCTCCGAGGGAACGGCGGCGGTCGTCACTCGGATCCTCGAACAGAACGTCCAGTCCGGGACGGGAACGCGTGCGGCCTTCGGCCGTCCGGCCGCGGGCAAGACGGGCACGGCCGAGGGCTACGTCGACGCCTGGTTCGCCGGCTACACGCCAGATCTCGCGACCACGGTCTGGATCGGTTACACGAAGGCCGAGATCCCGATGGAGAACGTGCACGGGATAGTTGTGAGCGGAGGAAGCTTCCCGGCCGAGATCTGGCGGCTGTTCATGGAGCCGTCGCTGGACGCGATCGAGCCGCGCGCCTTCCCGGAGCCGTCCGTGTGGCCCGAGTGGCAGACCTTCACGCGTGGGAAGTACGCGCTCACCTACGACCCGAGCTACACACCCACGTACACGACCGAATCCGAGGAGACGGAGACG
>Ga0183260_10000622_pt1 | contig 30018 bp, 27 predicted proteins | sample AntDrymUQ4972206_2_FD_129768 | JGI IMG/M metagenome (GOLD analysis project Ga0183260, IMG submission 129768) | Polar desert sand microbial communities from Dry Valleys, Antarctica - metaG UQ497 (22.06) (version 2) (version 2) | ecosystem: Environmental > Terrestrial > Soil > Desert | place...
GCAGCCTGCATCTGGAGCCTGAGTGGTAATTATGGTCAGTTGCTGGATATGATCTCATTTGTAGTTGTACTTTTTTATATTCTTACCATTGCAGGCATTTTCATTTTAAGAAAAACCAGGCCCGATGCAGAACGACCATATAAAGCATTTGGTTATCCCGTGATGCCTGTTCTTTATATTTTAATGGGGTTGGCTTTTTGCATTCTTCTGATTATTTACAAACCTGAATTTACCTGGCCAGGGCTGATCATAGTGTTGATCGGTATCCCACTTTACTTTTTTGCTGTAGCCAATAACAAGAGAACCCAAAATTTATAAATTTTTGCTCTTTTGATAATTATCATCAGGCTCTATATTTTTTAGTGTGCTGTCAAAATCTAAAAAAACAGTGAAGAAGATCTGTATGCATGCGAAGATGAAAATAAATATTTTTCCAGCTCCGAAAGTGAGTGCCATTCCTCCAAGTATTACTGTACATTGTTGAATAAAAACCCCGGTGTATGGTTCGAACATTAACCTGCTTAAAGATGCTGATTGATACCTACCGGTTAAAATAAATTCATTGAGATTCTTATAACCATAACTCATAACAAATACACTTAGTAAAAACCAGGCGTTGGAATCAAGATATTGGCCCGGGTGCAAGAGAAAGTGAATTGGATTGGTTTTAATATTAGTTCCGAATTCAGATGCAGAAAAAAATACAAATAACTGGATGCATATAAAAAATCCATAATGAAAAATAAAAAAAAGAATAAAAGTCCAGAATGGTTGTGTGATCATTGTCTGGCGTCTGCCATATATCTCTTTTCTTTATAATGCCTGTGATTAACAGTTTGCATAAAGTAAATAATCCTGCTTTTATAGATTCGAAGCAATACACAAGAAAAATAGATCGGGGCTCAACACCAGGAACCATACGCCGTAAACAGGCAATAGATTAGCAATAATCAATAATAGGTCACTAGAAGAGAGCTTACGTTTGATCATGAAAAAGCTGCAAATTTGCGCATTGAAAATAGACTAAAGTCAAAGCTCTGAAAATACCCTTTTACACGTATGAAAAAATTTACACTAGCCATCCATGGCGGGTCAGGCACCATTTTAAAAAACGATATGACCCCCGACCAGGAGCATCTTCATCTAGAGGCACTCGAAAATGGATTGCGTGCCGGTTATGCTGTATTAGAAACAGGTGGCTCAGCACTGGCTGCAGTGGAGGCAGCTATAGTTGCTCTTGAAGATAATATTGTATTTAACGCAGGCCGTGGAGCAGTATTCACAAAAAACGGAACACAGGAGATGGATGCAGCTATTATGGATGGAGCTACCTTGAAAGCAGGAGCTATTGCAAGTGTTCGAAATATTCGCAACCCGGTAAAACTGGCTCTTGAAGTAATGCAAAAAAGCAATCATGTGTTTTTAAGTGGTGAGGGAGCAGGGGAATTTGCAAGAAAACAAAACATTGAAACTGAAAAAGATGAATATTTTTTTTCTCAATTCAGGTACGATCAATGGTTATCCATTCGCGACTCTGATAACTATGCTTTAGATCATTCTAACAAAAACATAGAAGAACTTACCATAGATAAAAAAATGGGAACTGTGGGTGCCGTAGCATGCGATCAATACAACAATATTGCTGCAGCTACAAGTACAGGTGGCATGACCAATAAACAATTCGGGCGGATAGGGGATAGCCCGCTGATAGGCATCGGCACTTATGCAAATAATAAAACATGCGCCATTTCCTGCACAGGGCATGGAGAACCATTCATTCTTGCTGTTGCTGCTTACGATGTAAGTTGCCTTATGGAGTACAAAGGCTTAAGTTTGGAAGAAGCTATGCGAACCGTGGTAAAAGATAAACTGGTAAAATCAGGTGGGGAAGGAGGAATGATAGGTGTGGATGCGGAAGGCAATGCATCACTCATTTTTAATACAGAGGGCATGTACCGCGGTGTCAAAAGTAGTAATGGATCAAACAAAGTTGCTATTTATAAAGAAGACTGATTTTCCCGTTGAAAAGTTTTAATTGTCATTTAAAATGCTTTTCAATATATAACGGATTAGTATGAGAAAGTATGCTGTAATAGTGGCTGGTGGAAAGGGAGTGAGAATGGGCAATGCAACGCCAAAACAGTTCTTATTCTTACACAATAAGCCAATACTTTATTATACCATTAAAACTTTCCTCGATGCATACAGCGATTTAGAAGTCATACTTGTATTGCCTGAAGAAAATATGGAAATGGGTCGTGAGATCATTGATGCCTATTTCGAACCTTCCCGGATTCAGATTACAGCCGGAGGTGAAAGAAGGTTTCATTCTGTGCAAAAAGGACTGAAACTGATAGCTGATGATGCAATTATATTTGTGCATGACGGTGTTCGTTGCCTGGTAAGTACTGAGCTCATACACCGTTGTTATGCACGGGCTTTGGAAAATGGAAGCGCCATTCCTGTTGTAGCTGCTAAAGACAGTGTACGGCTTATTTCCGAAGGTGACAATGAACCTATCGAACGTTCCCGTGTGGTATTTGTACAAACACCGCAGACTTTTCACAGCAAGATATTATTGCCTGCATTTGAAATTGATTACAAGGAGCGCTTCACCGATGAAGCAACTGTGGTGGAAGCTTTTGGATTAAAAATCAGTTTGGTGGAAGGGGAGGAATCTAATATAAAGATCACAACTCCTTTTGACTTAGCCATAGCAGAGAAGATTTTCGAAGGGATGTGATAAAGACAAAAAAACTTTACTTTTTAAAAAGTTTTAATGGCCACGGAAGGGCATTCCATCTATAAAAATAATAGGGCTGGTCAACCACGCCAAAGCTTTTAAAAAAATGAGCTATTCCCGAAATATCAGATCCTTCAAAATCAAAGAATAACTCACGGGATGAAAACTCACGAAGGAGATTGTCAATCAAAAAATGATTAGCCAATTTAGTTTTTCCTTCTGGTGTAGTGGTGGAAAGAAGATAGTAAATTCTGCGATGATCAATCAGGCATAATGAAAAAGATAATAAGTTTCCTGAATTGTCTTTTACTTCTCTTATTAAACATTCGCCTTTTTCGTTAAGCGTAGCTGAAACATTGAGTAACCGTTTATAATCATCACGGGAAACATTTGGAAAACGTTGCCCATAAAGGGTTTTAAATAATTGTATTGCTTTTGTATAATCTTCCGTTTTGCCATATTGTAAATTATTAAGAACCGCTTTTTTCAAGTCTCTCTTCAAGTCGGCTTTAAAAATTGCTGAAATTCTTAAATAGGGTTGAGCCAAATCTATAATGAAATTTTTTCGTGTATATGTTGTTTTAATGTGGTTGGAATAATTGAAATAATATTCACCAAACCTGAATTTGCTCCGAAAGAGCTGAAGAATTTCATCCATATCCAAATCAATAAAACCCACTTTATAAAACAAACCTAACTGTTGTAAAAAGGGTGGGGGATAGACATAAGCAATTCCATATTTCTTTTTCCAGGGTATAGGCATCACAGCATCATAATCACCAACTATGATTGCGTCCCAATTTTCAGCCATCGCATCGAGGTAATAAGATTTTGCATAGATCAGTCCATTACATGCACCAGATATACAGTCATCCCATTGTTTTGTATTTATTTGTTTTCTATGTAAATGGCGGAGGAGGAACATATTACAATGCAAGCCTGCCGCCTGTTAGCTTTTGTACGGAGAAGCGATGCAGATCAATGCTGAATGTGATCTTCTTTAATAGTTTGTTTTGCTCAGGAGAAGTTTTTAAATTATCTCTGAAATCCTTGCTGTAAATAACAGGTGAATATATATTTAAAATGTCTTTGAATAAAGACAATTGCAGTCCGCCTACATATAAAAATTTACTGTCGGTTACATCATTATTCCAGGCTTCACTAAATGTGCCTATATCGAAGAAAAGCTTCAGCGGAATCTTTATGGGAAATAGTTTTTGTGGCAAGCTGGTATTAAAATTTATTGCCGCCACCCATTTTTGGGACCGGCCCTGCAGGAATTCAAATTGATCCAGTCTCATCTTAAGCCCTCCATCCCGTATCATAATTTGTTGGGCTGCAATGCCGCTGTTTTTGTCAACACTTGCATTATTTGCATAGGAAGCACTTCTACCTACAAAATAATTACTGTAGGTATAATCTTCTTCTCCTGTCACTCCTAATAATTTGGGGCGGTACTGAAATGTAGAAAATGAATTTTCATTTTTCCAACTACCAAACTTTGCAGCAAACAATCTCAATTTAGCGCCACCACCCTTTACATAATTAAAAAAATATTCACCGGTAAAATTGATCCTGTAAAAATCTTTTCCCTGTTGCAGTTGCAATTCATAATCGTAAGGATATAAAACACGATGATCCCTAAAGGAAAAACTAAGCTGATTTAAATAACGGTTTTCTTTTTTTATGCTATCTACATAAGTCAGGCTATCTGATGATTTAACGGCGAATGAACTGAAGTTTTTTTCCCCTATAAAAAATGTTTTTGCCTCAACCCAGCTTTCTTTCCTGCTTCTTGGTGACAGATCGAAGTAAAATCTTAGAGAAGGTGTGAGTTTGCTAAAGCGCTCAAACACTTTTATTCCATTGCTGTCCAGGCTTCGTCTTTTGGAAAAGGAAGCTCCGCTCATGCCGAATTCCATTTTTCGAATCGTTCCTTCTTTATAAAGTGAATAGCTAATTTTTCCAATGCCATTCACGGTTTTAGAACTTGTACCATAAAGAGGTACCGCTATAAATTGTAGTGGAGTTGGTGGGAGTTTATAATTGGTAAAGAGTGCACCTAATAAAAGCTTATCATAATTATTGTAGCCGGCAGCCGGCGAAAAGAATAATGCATTTTTTGTTGGTTTTAATAAGTAGTTTTTGAAACTTTTAGGTTGCAAAGGTGTAAGCACACTGAAACCTTTTAGTTTTTGATTCGGAAAAATTCCTTTTCTATCCAGCAACGTTATCATTTCTTTTTTGTGATCACCCATTAATGGTTCCATTGCATTTTTAAAATCCTGTGGTTGCGGATGTTTGAATTTCCATTGTTGAAAATATTGCTGCATAGTGGATCTAAACTTTTCTTCGCCCGCTGTTTCTTCCAATATTTTTAACCATTCTGCTGTTTTGTGATACGCTATTAAACCATAGTTCAGGTCACTGAAATCACCTGAAGCTGTGGTGATAGGTTGGTCTTTTTTCTGTATGGCAAATGTTTGAAAAAGGATTTCTTCTTCTTTTGTGGGTTCTCCGTACCTGGTTCTTTTGTATTTTTTTTCATAAAAAGAATTCACTCCTTCATCCAGCCAGGGGTGTGCTCTTTCATTATTAGCTAATATTCCATAAAACCAGTTGTGACCTATTTCATGTGCCAATATCACATCCAGGTCCTTCTCAGAATTAGTAGGAGAGAGGATGGTGATGGTTGGATATTCCATGCCGCCACCAAAACTTTGCGGCCCTTGCACAGCGCTAAGAACATTGTAAGGATATTCTCCAACCTCCTTTGAATAAAAACGAACCGCATCTTTTGCAAAGCCTAAAGATTTTTTCCAAAAGACTTTATGTTCTGGTGTATAATATGTAAATACGTTAACGATTTTCCCCGAGAGCAGCTGACATGTATCCTGCTGTACAATAAAATCTTTATTGGCAAACAGAGCAAAGTCATGTACATTTTTTTGCATGAACCGAAGAGTTTTTGTTGTAACTAGGGTTTGCCCGGAGGGTGTAATATTATTGTTAGTTTTTCTCGAGTTAGTAGTTCTTTTGGTGCCTGTAGATTTTCGAGATTTTTCCAACTCATTTTTTAAATAACCATTACGCAATTTTAGCCATTGGATTTCCTCACTATTCTGCGATGCACCTGTCGCAGCTACTACATAATCTGCAGGCAATGTGATGCGTACATCAAAATCACCAAACTCACTATAAAATTCTCCCTGATCGAGGTAGGGCATAGGATGCCATCCTTGTGCATCATAGACTGCAGGCTTCGGGTACCATTGCGTCAACTGATAAGTTTGTTTATCGTAACCACCGCGTGAAAAGTTATAGGGAAGTTTTACATGAAAGGGAGTGGTGATCTCAATTTGCTGTCTTGGTGGTAAAGGTGCCGGAAGCATTAACTTAATAATGTCTGCATGTTGGGGATGATCTTCTGTTTTTGCAGCTACACCATTTATTTTAAATTGTAATCTATTGATATATCCCTTTTGTTCTTTCGATGAAAAGTAAAATTTAGTTGAACCATTCTCCAGCATTTGTTCGCTGAAAGCAGTGCGGTCATTTTTATAAGCATTTGGCCAAATGTGGAACCATATATAATGGAGTGTATCCGGCGAATTGTTTTTATAAATCAGCTTTTCAAAACCATCAATTGTATGGTCTTTATCATTCAGAGTTACATCAATAATGTAATCAACCTGTTGTTGCCAATAAACTTCCTGCCCGTATATCCTTTGACAGGCCAAAATGATTAATAAAAGTATAAGGTATTTTTTCAAAGTCTTGTTGGTATCAAATGTAAAAGCTTCAAATGTTTTTTACAAAATTGAAGCAATTATTTACCCTTTCCTAATAGGATAATTCTAACGCTATGAATCATGATCTTAAAATCAAGCGCCAATGAAATGTGATCTACATATAAGAGATCAAATTTGCTTCGTTCTATCATCTCTTGTACGTTTTCAGCATAGCCAAATTGTACCATACCCCATGAAGTCAGCCCCGGCTTTACTTTGAGGAGATATTTATAATAAGGAAATAATGGAACGATCTGGTCAATATAAAATTTCCGTTCCGGTCTCGGACCCACGAGGCTCATATCTCCCATTATGATGTTCCAAAGTTGTGGCAATTCATCAAGCCGCCACTTGCGCATCACCCTGCCCCATATTGTTATTCGTGGATCGTTGTCAGATGACAGTGCAGGGCCTTCTTCTTCCGCATGCACATACATTGACCGGAATTTATACATCGTGAAAGGTTTGTTTTTATAACCGATGCGTTGTTGACTGTAGAAAATAGGGCCACTGGATGAGAAACGTACACGCAGAGAAATATATATCATCAGAGGAATCAGAAACAAAAAACCTGTAAAAGAGAGTATAATATCAAAGAGCCTTTTTATATTTTGTTGCCATTCGGGCATCAGCCCTGTGTTGATATCAACAAGCATTGCACCAAGCACATTTTCAGTTTTAACCGAACCGGAGACAATATCCAGAATATCAGGTTTAATTTTTATTTCAATATCTTTTTCACTCAGCGTATCAATGATTTTATCTATTAATAATTTATCGGTTTTTGGTACAGCCAATATTACCGCCTTGATATTATGCTGTTCAATACAATTGTTTAAATCATTAACGGATCCCAGAGTTATTAATGTCTTTGAGGGAACTTCTGAATTTTGTGTTGAAATAAGCCCTGTAATTTTATAACCTTCTTCTTTTAACTGCTCTCTGGTTTCTAAATATATTTTGATTGCATTTTCGGGATCGCCGATGATTGCCGTCTTAAAATGTACTGCACCGGAAATGATTTGATTTTTTACTTTAGTAAGAATGATAAGCCTTCCAATGAAAATAAAAATAGTAGTAAGCGATAATAAAATAAGGAAGCTTTTATAATAATATGTGTAATCATCATCGCCTCGTGTATCATCTAATAGCACAAGAAAAAATAATGTGATCGTGCCAATAAAACTTGTAATGAAAGTGCGGGCTAACTCTCCGATCCGGGACTTTTTATACAATGAATAATAACTTCCGGCGAGTAAAAAAAGGGCAAGCCATCCCAATGGCAAAAGGAATATTCCAAGACAAAACTTAAAATCAACAGTAAGTGCACCTTCATGAAATATGGGTTGGTGCAATAGTAGTTTTCTAATGAAAAAAAAGAGAGCCCAGGATAAAGCAGCCATTATGTAATCCATAAATGCATACCAAAAAGAAGAAATATGTTCTTTGGGAAGCATGTCAGGACAGGGAAATATTTTGATGAATCTTTTGTAAGATGATATGTGCCACTTCCATTGCACGCAAACCATCTATCTCGTTTACCACCGTTCTTGTATTTTGGTTAATAGCAGATACGAATTCAGTAAGTTCCTGCTTTATCGCATTTACCTCCGGTACCTGTGGATTGGCTATAGCAATAGTGCGGGCACCATTAGGCGTTTCAATATCGAACGTAAATGCATTTTCTTCGCCTTCACTGAGTTTGATGATTTCAGTTTTTTTACTTAAAAAATCAATGCCGATATAAGCATCTTTTTGAAAAAGACGCATTTTCCTCATCTTCTTCATAGATATGCGGCTCGATGTAAGGTTGGCTACGCAGCCGTTATCAAATTCAATGCGCACGTTTGCAATATCCGGTGTTTCTGTGAGTACTGCTACCCCGCTTGCAAAAATATTTTTTACATCGCTTTTTACTACACTCAACACAATATCTATGTCATGTATCATAAGGTCGAGTATCACGCTGACCTCAGTGCCCCGGGGATTGTATTGGGCCAAACGATGCACTTCTATAAACATTGGATGTAGATCAAAATCCCTGACAGCAAGAAAGGCAGGATTAAAACGCTCTACATGACCTACCTGCAATTTTATTTTAGATTCCCGTACAAGCGCCACCATCTTATTTGCTTCTTCCATAGAGCTTGCCATAGGTTTTTCTACAAATACATGTTTGCCCTGGCGAATGGCTTTTTCTGCAATAGGATAATGAAATTGTGTGGGGGCTACTATGTCAATGGCATCGCAGGCATTTAACAGTTCTTCTTCATTTATAAAACGATGAAGTCCGTACTGTGCAGCCACTTCATTCGCGGTAGTTTCATCGGGATCAAAAAACCCTGTCACCAATACACCAGGGATTTCTTTCCAGTTATTTAAATGAAATTTTCCAAGATGACCTGCTCCAAAAATGCCAACTTTCAACATAGAATGGTAGTTCGATATTTTCAAAGATAGCAGCTACAAAACTTATTTATTTCATCGTGGTTAATGCCTTTCAGAAAAGCCTGATCAATTGAAGATTAATGAATAATTATTCATGATAAAGAGTGTAAATGGAAGGAATTTATTTCAAAGAAGCCTTAGGTAAAGATTTCAACGCACTATTAGTGTTCTATCACCAAAGGAAATGTGAAATCCGTAAATTAGTACAGCCATAAGGATCAACGTTATTTCCGAAGTAATTATTTAAAGCGGACCGGACGGGACTCGAACCCGCGACCTCCGCCGTGACAGGGCGGCATTCTAACCAACTGAACTACCGATCCAATAGTAAAGGGTGGCAAAAATAAGCGTTTTTTAGCTTCAGCAAAATTTCATCATGAAAAAAATAAAAGCGAACCTTAAAGCAATTTTTAGATACTTTTTGATTTCTCAAACGATATAATATAGACATCCGTAAAATGATACTTATATGATTAAGGATAGGGAATTGAGCCTTAGTCTTTATGTCTTTTTTGTCGGTGGCAGTGGCAGAATGTTTAAACGAAAAAGCTGGAAAATATTTATTAGTCCCTTTTGTATTAACAGGTATTGCATCAGTGCTATGGTGGCACATACTGAAACCCTTGGCAATGGTGATCTGCGCTTTTATGGGTTTATTCAGTTTTATCCAATGCTGTTAATTCCATTGCTGTTTTTGCTTTTTCCAAGTCTCATATATCATAAAGTTCTAAATTCATTCCTCTGGGTAATTGCTCGAATATAATTGCCAAAATATTTGAATATTTCGATGATGAAATTTACTTTTTGGGCATCATCAGCGGCCATACATTAAAACATCTTGCCGCCTCCATCGCGACTTTTTTTATGGTTAGGATGTTTGTCAGGAAATATTCTTAAACCAAAACCTCTCATAGCTGGGTGAAACGTAAGTTATTATTAAAATATATTGGGTAGTTGAGATTTTTCCTGTAAACCAGGATATGTTTCCCCCCGGGCTTTTATTGTGAAAGCATTCCACTTGTAAAAATGTCTTCAAGTTCAATTGAGTAATACCTTTGTTACCATTCTCTTCAAACCATGCGTTCCTTTTTTATACTCCTGATTCTTTTTAGCTGCAATCTTTTATCTGCGCAGACTCTTATTCAGGGAATTGTTCTTGATAGTGAAACCAATAAACCTGTAGAATATGCTAGCATTGAACTAAAGCAATTGCCAGATAGTACGGTCAGTAAAATAAGTGCCACTGATAAAAAAGGTAAGTATTCTTTTACAAAAGTGAAACCGGGGAACTATTTCGTTAGTGTATCGTTTATTGGCTTTGATAAACTTGTATCTAAAAGTTTTATTATAGAAGCGGGTGCCTCAAAAGTTTCTGTGGAAACATTGGAACTGGCCAATACAGCAACTGCGCTAAACGAAGTTACCGTTACAGGCAGGCGATCACAGTTGAACGCGTCTATTGACAGAAAAATTTATAATGTAGAGCAGGATATCATGAGCACATCGGGTTCTGTTTCAGACATCTTAAAAAATATTCCTTCTGTGGAAGTAGATATAGAAGGCAATGTAAGTCTGCGGGGCTCAGGTGATATCCTAATTCTGATTAATGGTAGGCCCAACCCATTAATGGGGAGGACAAGAGCGGAAGTGCTGCAACAATTACCTGCTAATTCAATAGAGCGTATAGAAGTAATTACCAATCCCTCTGCACGTTACAGACCAGATGGCACATCAGGTATTATAAATATTGTTTTAAAAAAGAATATTAAAAATGGCTTTAATTCATCAGTGACAGTAAATGCAGGCAACAGAGAACGCTACAATGGAAATGTGGTTTTTAATTATCGGCCTAAGAAGTTTAATTTATTTTCATCTTACTCAATACGGCAGGATACCCGAAAACGCATCGGCACTTTAGAACAATCTTATTACGATCCGGCAACAAATGCTTCCACTGGTTTTTACAACCAGGTCACAGATGGCGCTGCACGTCCATTTGCACATATTATTAATGGAGGAATAGATTTTACGATCAATGAAGAAAACAGCATAGGCGCATCGGTTACTTATTATAACCGAAAGCAATTAAGAAATGAAATAACAAGAAATCTTCAATATGATGATCAAAAAATACTTGTGCAAAATTTTGTGCGGTTTAAAAATGCCCCTGAATACGAAAAACAAAAAAATGTAACTTTTTAGTTTCAGCAGGCCTTTGAAAAAGAAGACCATGAATTAAGATTGGAGTTCAACACATCTGGTGAAGATGATGCAGAAGACAACCACTTCACAACTGTATATTCATTTCCGGCGCAATCAAATCTACTTGATAACACATTGATCAGTGAGGGAGTAAAAGAAAATCAACTTACCATTGACTATACAAACCCGTTGACAGAAGATTCAAAGCTTGAGGCAGGTTATGATGGTCTGTATGATAAAATAAATATTAATTTCTACGGTGAATATTTTGATAATGTAGCCAACCGGTTTATAAAAGATTTAGAAAAATCGAACCAATTTATTTTTAAAGGAAATGTGCATGCTCTCTATGGTACTTATCAAAAAAGTTTTGAGCATTTCGGTTATGAGTTGGGATTAAGAGCAGAAGCCGTATTCACCAAGAGCCATTTGATAACACTGGATTCAGTTGTAAATAATAATTATTATAAAATATATCCAACAGTGCATACTTCGTATAAAATCAATGAGCAAAGTGAACTTCAATTGAATTACAGCAAACGTGTAAACCGGCCTGATGGGGATGAACTAAATCCATTTCCGGAGTACCAGGATCCGAGAAATTTACGGGCAGGCAATCCAAAGCTTTTGCCAGAGATCATTCATTCTACAGAGTTTGGTTACAAGTATCAAATCAACAATTTTTCTTTTGTACCCAGCATTTATTACCGCTATAAAATAAATGGCTTTACATCTATAGTGGTGCCATTGAATGATTCTACATTACTTACCACAATTGAAAATTTATCCCACGACCAGTCAGCAGGATTAGAGATGATCTTTTCTGCAAAGGCAGGCAAGTTTTTAAGCACCAGCTTAAGCGCTAATATTTTTTATAATAAAATAGACGCTTCTAATCTCGGCTACACAACCACAAGTCAATTTATTCAGGCAGCGTGAATCTGAACAATAGTTTTACACTTACAAAAACTACACTTTTACAACTTAGTGCCAACTATCGTTCAGCACGGCTTACACCACAGGGAAGCGTAGATCCCACCTTTGTAATGAATGCGGGCATGCGTCAGGATTTAGCTAAAGGAAAACTTTCACTTACTCTTACGGCATCAGACATTTTTCAATCTTTGAAACAGCGTTCCTACCTCAATACAACCTATCTCAAACAAACATCGGTCAATAAAAGGGATGGATTGATTGTATATATCTGCGCCAGTTTTCGACTTGGCGTCATCAAAAAAAATAAAGAAGAAAAGTTGCAATTTGACAATAGCTTGTAATCAAACCTTTCGGCACTCTTATGTTATTTGTAAGGAATAAAATGCTTTGTTTGCACTTATTTCTTCATCGCTGCAATTATATGGTTTAGCATCTATTTCAGAAAAAGGCACATATAGATAATTTAAATTCAATAAAGAAATCAAACATGCTTTTTGGGCGGCAAGATCAAGGTTCTCAAAACTTTCTTTATGTTCATCTAAAGCGATTTTGTTCAGATCATAAGCAATAAACCCATGATCAATTATTTCATCTTGAATTTTTTTAATTTCAACTGAAGATTCTGCTAGTTCTATTTTATTTAAAAAAGTCTGATTATATTTTTTCAATTCCATATACACAAAAGACCCGCCACCGTTCCATTGCACGCTATTACTTATTCCGGTAGCGTCACCATTTATCACATTCTGTAAGCGAACTACACTATCATTTTCACCATAGTCCATTTGTTCAATGCCTATATATCTTCGGTTTAATTTATGTGCTACCGCCGCTGTTGTGCCACTGCCTAAATGATAATCCATTATAATATCATTTTTTGAAGTAGCCATTTCAATGATCCTTTGTAAAAGCTTTTCAGGTTTTTTCCCATTGGCGAATGAAATACCACCTTCATTAGAAGGAGTAGTTCCTATATCCAGCCAAAGATCAGAAGCCAAAACACCAAAATAGTTTTTACCTTTTTCAGTAACAATTCTTTCCCTTAGGGGCACCAGGGCACCACCTTTATAAATCAAAACAATCTGATTAGATGAGTTAATATATTCTTCAACAATACCTTTATTTTTATTGGCTTCCGCAAATCTTTTGAATTTTTCACCGGCTTTTTTTATATTCATTTCCAGCGAATAAATGTGGGCCACATTGCTCAATGCATAAGCAATAAACTCCTGTTCAATACTATACATTTCAAATTGCGAAACATCTTTTTGTTTCCTGCCATTTAGATGAAGTTTAGTAAAATATTTATTAAGATCTTTTACAGTATAACTATTACCTTTTTTAATGACTTCATACTTGTAGTTTGTTTTATACTCTGTTTTTGTGTAAAAAGGTTTGAATCTGAATGAAGGTGATTTTGAGTAAAACAAAATATTTTCTTTCAGCTTAAAAAGCCGTTCACCTCTCTTCACATTTATTGCGTTCACCCCGCTTTCTGTACTTGATTTTAGTATGATATTTTCTTTGAAGTTTTCTCTTCCAAAGATCTCATCACAAAGAACTTTTAAGTATGCAAGTTCGGCATCATCAATTTGGATGAAAATACAACCATCAGGTGTCAAAAGATCCCAAGCGACCTCTAATCTGTTTTTCATAAATGTCAGCCACGTAGCATGACTAAAGCTATCGTTATATAAAAAACTCTTGGATCCGGTATTGTAGGGGGGGTCTATATAAATCAACTTTATTTTACCTGCATACATTGCTTTTAAAGAATGCAAAACCAATAAATTGTTACCTTTTATAATTAAATTATCAGAGGCCTTTACAGTCTCGCATCTATTTTTTCCTCGGGAGTTGAATCTATAGAAGTTGGTAAATGCTTTAGGCTGCAGCAATCTGGCTATTTTGTCCGGCGCAAGCCTTTCATTCAGGAAAATCTCGTTACGCTTTTTTTCGTCTTTAGTTTGGCCACCTTCTAATATGCAGTCTTTGAATGCCCATGATAAAACCACTCCTTTCTTTTCTGATAAATAATCATCGTTTTTAGTTGATTCTTTATTCTTAAATGAAGTGTCGCGGCCAGAAAAAAAAGATTTATCGTTGACAAAATTTTGGAATTTTATTTTGTCGAACACGATTACATTTTCTACTTCCTGGAAAAAGTGTTTTTTAATACCCGGATGTAATAATAGTTTTTTGAGAAGTGCAGGATGAGGCTGCCAAGTCAGTTCCATGATTTTATTTTTCAACAACTTGCCATCTGCTACAAGACTGTCGTCGTCCTGAAAAAGGGTTATCAGGTCTGCGTGTAAATTCTCCATCAATGAATGTTATCCTATTTTTAAGACTGTGGTAAAATATCTAGCCGGCTCATTATCCTCCTAGGCGCAATTATACAAAAGAGGATTTTAAAAAGATCATAAAGACGCCTCTACTATTGGTGTTCTAAGGTTTTTTTGTATTTAGAATTTTATTTCCTGTTATAAAAAGGAATGTTTTTGCCGTGGTAGGATACCAGGATGCCATCAATGCAAAGATGTTTGTGGAACCAAAAAATGATTTCTTGTTTTTGAAATGGGGGATCATTATGAGAAATTTATTATTGATTCATTTACGAAAGTTTTCCAGCCGATAATAAAAACAAAAAGGGTATCATGATCACAAGACTTTCAACTTAATTTCTTTAAAATATACTTTGCTATCGGGGTCGTGGCCTTGTAAAGCAATGGTACCGCCTGATAAAAATTTTTGCCCCCGGTCAGGAAACTGTGCTGCGTTAACCGGCTCTGTATAATCAACTACTATTTTATCATTTATTTTGATGACAATCCTTTTTCCTTTCACCATAATACTTTCTGTAAACCATTCATTATCTTTTACATGTACTTCTTTTACATCTTGAATGCCGTACAAACTGCCTGTTCTCCGCCAGTCGGATTGCGAATTATTGACTTGTATTTCATACCCTTTTGAAGGCCAGCCTGTTTGCTGATACTGAGTATGTATGAAGATGCCTGAGTTAGAACCGGGTGTTGTCATCACCTTCACTGACAATTCAAAATCTTTAAAATGATGATCCTTTATCGGGCCATTGTAGAACAAATGTGCACGTGGACCGTGGACTACAATCATCCCATTTTCAACAGAAAAGGTTGCAGGATTTTCGCTCGCTCTCCAGCCGTCAAGTGATCTTTTGTTAAAAAGATCAATCCATCCGTTTTCGCTCTTTACTTGTTTGGTAGTAGTACAAGCTCCGGTAATAAGCAACATGACAAAGCCGGTAATCCATTTATTCATAATTAAGATATGAAGTTTTATGAAAATATTTCTGTCTATTCAATATCTGTTGTAATAAGTTGATGAACTGATTTTATTTTTAATTCAAATAATATTCTATTGCACTTACTATGCTCTTACAAAATATAAGCAGCCAAATTTTTTTAAATCTATACCTATGCCTGATTATACTGATGTGACATACACCGAATAAATAATCATCATCTTGCAATAACCTAAGTTTATCATTACTAAAAAGGCAAATCTTCTTTATTGTCTTCCGGAACTGTTTCATCGGAAGTGTGTGTTTTTGAGCCGCCTACATTAACAGTTTGTACGTTCCATGCCTTTATATCTGTGTACCAGCGACCATTGAACTCGCGACTTTCAACATCAAAATCAATTTTTAATTGCGAACCGATCTTTAACTGATTTTCATTGATCTTATCGCCCCAAATAGATACACAAATCTTTTTTGGATATTGACTTTCTGTATCTAATATGATGTCTTGTTTTTTCCAGACGCCATTTTTACCCTCACCGGTTTGTAAAGGCAATACCTGAATAAGTTTTGCTGTTAGCTGCATAGATAATTTTTACTGAGGAAAACAAATGTAATCTTTACGCAAAAGAAATATTATAACCTGAAGAATTAAATGTCTGAATACGGAAAACCAATATCACGTTCTGATAATTAATAATGGAAAATAAGAACCAGTAATTTCTTCTTAATTTTAAAACTAAGTTATAACCTTGCCTATGCCATTGAATGCAAACCGTCAATTCCTGGAATTCGAAAAGCCCATTAAAGATCTCATTGATGAAATCGAAAAGCTAAGACATGCTTCTGAACATAAGAAAATAGATTATTCAGAGATGATCGCCACACTCGAAGCCAATATTCGGGATAAGCGCCTTCAGATTAATCATAATCTGAGTAGCTGGCAACGGGTACAGCTAAGCCGGCACCCGGATAGGCCTTACACACTGAAGTATATACAAAATATGACCACAAATTTTGTGGAATTATTTGGCGATCGGAATGTGAAAGATGACAAAGCCATGGTAGGTGGCTTTGCTATGCTCGAAGGCGAAACAGTTATGATTATTGGACAACAAAAAGGCATCAATACCAAAACAAGGCAAATGCGGAATTTTGGAATGGCTAACCCAGAAGGGTATCGAAAAGCGTTGCGGTTAATGCGCCTTGCAGAAAAATTTGACAAACCTATCATCACTTTAATAGACACACCGGGTGCATTTCCGGGACTGGAAGCTGAAGAGCGTGGACAGGGCGAAGCCATTGCAAGAAATATTTATGAAATGATACGGTTGAAGGTTCCGGTCATTGTGGTGATTATCGGTGAAGGTGCATCGGGAGGTGCTCTGGGCATAGGTGTTGGCGACCGAGTATTTATGATGGAAAATACATGGTACTCTGTGATCTCACCTGAAAGTTGTTCATCCATTCTCTGGCGAAGCTGGGATAAAAAAGAAACCGCTGCAGAGCAGTTGAGACTGACAGCAATTAATATGAAAGGTTTCGGATTGGTAGACGACATAATCCCTGAGCCACCCGGAGGTGCACATTGGGATTATGTTGAGGCCGCTGACATATTAAAAAATTACCTTGTAAAAGTAATCGCGGAGTTGAAGCCGATACCTCCGGAAGAACGAGTAAATCGGCGAATAGAAAAGTTTGCAAAAATGGGTTTCTGGGAAGAAGAATTTTCAGATCAGTTGCCGGAAAGCAATACGTATGAACAACATGCTATTCATCAAGCAAGCGATTTAGGATAAAATAAAAAAGCTCATTTTGTAATGAGCAATAATTTTATTTCTCCAGTTACACTTATCTAAATTTATATAGTAACATGTCAGTACGAGATTTATTAAAAGGAACAGGTGTGGCCTTGGTTACTCCATTCTCAGAAGATGGGAGTGTGGATTACGACAGCCTCCAGGCTTTGATTTATTCAGTGATAGACGGCGGTGTGCAATATGTTGTGGCACTCGGTACTACAGCAGAAACCCCAACACTTTCCAAAGAAGAAAAAATTGAAATTATCAATGTTACTTTTTCTATAGTGGGTACAAGAGTGCCGGTGGTAATAGGAATAGGTGGGAATAATACAAGGGAGTTGCTGGCGGAAATGGAGAAATTTCCACTGGAAAAAGCTACAGCAATTTTATCGGCCAGCCCATATTATAACAAACCCTCGCAGGAAGGAATCTATCAGCATTATAAAACTTTGGCTGAGGCAACAGCGAAGCCTATTATTTTGTACAATGTACCGGGAAGAACGGGAAGCAACATCTCGGCTGAAACCACCATCAGGCTTGCAAATGAATTCGATAATATCAGCGGCATCAAAGAAGCAAGTGGTAATATGATGCAGTGTATGGAAATACTTCGGGATAAGCCTCAGGAGTTTATAGTGATCAGTGGCGATGACTATCTCGCCTTAGCTCAGATAGCATGTGGCATGCGGGGTGTGATCAGTGTAGCAGCCAATTGTTTTCCAAAAGAATTTTCTGCTATGATTAATGCAGCATTAGTGGACGACTTTACTTCGGCACGTGCTTACAATAAAAACTTACTTAATGTGTATAATCTATTATTTGCAGAAAACAATCCGGCAGGTGTCAAAGCCTTTTTAGCTGAGATGGGTATCATAAAAAACAAACTAAGATTACCATTAGTTTCATTGAGCAGTAGCATGCATGATCAGATCAAACAACTCATTTCTGATCGGGCCAAATCTTGATCAATGCATAAATTTTGTTTGCTGCTTTTTATTCTTTTTAGATGTGTTGGTGTGCAGGCTCAATACAAAATTACATTTCGTATCAAAGGATTACCTGCCTACCACAACCCCGCAGATCCCATTTTTATAGCCGGTGGTTTTAATAACTGGAACCCTGCGCAAAGAGAATCTTCGTTACAAAAAGATCCTTCAGGAATCTATTCTATTACTTTGGGTCTGGTCAAAGGTGTAAATGAATATAAATTTACGAGAGGAAGTTGGGCTAATGTGGAGAGTGGTGAAGGTGGTATTGCATTAAATAATAGAGTTGTGGAAGCAAATAATGATACCATCATTGAAATATCTATCCAGCATTGGGCTGACCATTTTGCAAAGCAACCATTGCAAAGCACTGCAAGTAAAAATGTAAAGATCATTGAACGTAGCTTTTTCATTCCGCAGTTAAACCGCTCTCGTCGTATCTGGATATACTTGCCTGATGGCTATGCATCTTCCGGTAAAAAATACCCTGTCCTGTATATGCACGATGGGCAAAATGTTTTTGAAGACAGCACTTCTTTTTCCGGGGAATGGGGAGTGGACGAAGCCCTCGATACACTTGGAAAAAAGCAAGTAGAAATAATCGTTGTTGCAATAGACCACGGCGGTGATAAACGACTGAATGAATATTCGCCTTTTGATGCGGCACGGTTTGGCAAAGGAGAAGGCGATCTATATGTTGATTTTTTAGTAAAAACATTAAGACCTTATATTAATAAAAACTACCGAACAAAGCGGTGTTTCAGGCAGAATTATATTGCCGGTTCATCCATGGGCGGATTGATATCTTATTATGCTCTATTAAAGTATCCGAATAAATGGGGCGGGGCAGGAGTATTTTCTCCTGCATTCTGGATAGTGCCTCAACTAAAAAATGTTACTGATCAAAAAGCAAAAAAAATAAAGCGAAAAATTTATTTCTATGCCGGGCAACAGGAAGGCACTGAAATGGTACCTGATATGTTGGGTGTGTTAAAACAATTAAGCCGCTTATCAAAAGCAAAAATGACAACTGTTATACGGGCTGAAGGAAAACATAATGAGGCAACCTGGAGAAATGAATTCCCGTTGTTTTATAAGTGGATGTTTGGCCAATAAATACATTTCACGCAACGACGCAAAGAATCGCAACGGCGCAAAGGAATACAACTACATCAGGGGATAAATATAATTTCATTTGTTTCTGTATAGGCAATGTCGGAAAAAATACAAACAAAAGCTTAGCGACTTCACTTTCGTTTTTGCCTTTAAAGTTTGCGTCTTAACGTGAAACTGTTATGTAGCCTGAAATTTTTACACAATGTTGTTAAAATAATTATTGTGAAAAAAAATGAATCTTAAACCTAAAGTTCCCCCTTCGAAGGACAAGGGGGCCGGAGTCCTTCAAACCTCATAAGTCACTCCTTCTACAGCTACTTCTGTATTTCCAAAAACTTCACGTGCTTCCTGTTCGAATAATTCCAGAGTGCTGTATTTGGAACTGAAGTGTCCGATCAATAATTTATCCACCATCGCCCGACGGGCTATCTCTGCTGCCTGCCGGGTAGTAGAGTGAAAACGCTCTTCTGCTCTTTCCCGCATGGCATCCAGGTAAGTCGTTTCATGATAAATGGTATCGCAGCCATAAATATGTTCAATGATTTTCTCATCGTATTTCGTATCGGCACAGAATGCATATTTCTTTCCTTTTCCGGGAGGTAGTGTGATTGTATCATTTTTAATGATGCCGCCCCGGGGTGTTATATAGTCGAGTCCCTGCTGAAGACTACTATAAAAAGAAACCGGAATTTTATGATTGCGGACTTTATCAATCAGTAATTTCCTATTTCCCTTTTTTTCTTCAAAGAGAAAACCAAAACATTCAATACGGTGGGTGGTACGGAAACAACTGATCTTAATTTTTTCATCATCAACAAGCACTTCATTTTTAGAAACAGTGTGAAAGTGTAACGGATAACACATGGTAGTGTCTGCGACTTTCAATTGCATTTCTATTATTTGCTGCAATGGTTGGGGTCCGAAAATATGCAGCTCTTGTTTGTGTGACAAAAGGTTAAATGTATTGATCAAACCTACCAAACCAAAATAATGATCGCCGTGCAAATGCGAAATAAAAATATGTGTGATCTTACCCCTCCGGATCTTATACTTGATCATTTGAATCTGCGTGCCTTCGCCACAATCCACCAGGAAATTTGTACCATCATGGGTAACTACCTGGCTGGTAGGATGCCGGTTGAATGCAGGTACGGCAGAATTATTACCGAGAATAGTAACGGATAACATGTTACAAAATTAAGCTTGCCTGAGTTAATCAAATTGAGTAAGTGTATTTTCAATTTGATGCAGGTAAGCTCTGCCAAAGAGAAGCAGGTGGATTAACAAAGGATAAAGATTGCAAACAGACCACTGCTCACTATAATTTTTTGGAAATGGAAAATGATAATTATATGACTGATAAAATGATGATGGAAAACCTCCAAACAAGGTAGTCATAGCCAGGTCTATAGAAGGATGGCCGTAATACACCGCAGGATCAATAAGCACAGGCTTTGAACTGATATTGCACAGATAGTTTCCACTCCACAGATCTCCGTGAACCAAGGAAGGTGCCTGCTGATCAAAAATGACGGGCAGGTTTTTATATAATCTTTCAAACTTTTTCTGATGAGATGTACTCAAAAGATTTTTATCCATGCATTGCCGTACTAAAGGTTCTAATCGTTGTTCCTGAAAGAAAGCATCCCAATCTGCTCTTTCTTCATTCGATTGCCGCAAAGTACCCATATAGTTTGAATCATCGAGGCCGAAAGAAGCATGATGGCAATGATGGAGTGCTGCTAATTGTTTACCAAAAGATTCCCAGAACGTTTCTGTTTCGGTACCCCTATCGATCCATTCTAATAATAGGACCTGCGTGTTTTCAAATTGGAAAACCTCTATTACTTCCGGAGTTATTATTACATCCTGATTACGGATAAGTGAAAGCCCTGCTGCTTCCTTTTTGAATAAATCAGGAAATGCATAAGCAGAATTTATTTTACAAAAATAGTTTTGAGTATTGGTTGTGATTTTGAACGCTTGATTGATGTCACCGCCACTAACAGATTGTATTGAAATTGTTGAAGCCTGCAACCTGCGCTTTAGCTCATCTTCCATTGCAGTAATAAGCGTCATGTATGCTGAATAGAATTACTAAAAGTACAAGAGTGCCCGCCTGAACATCGGGCAGGCGACGCAAGAAAAGCTGATAGTAGCAATGCCGATGATTACATAAAAAAGCTTTTTCTATAAAACAAAGATGTGATAAAAAAGATTCTATGACCTAAATTCCCCCACTGGGGGACAGGGGGCCGGGGCTGCCTTCTTCATCCAATAACTCACGTTCTATTTCTTCCATCTGCACTATATCCCAGGCTTCACTTTCTGTATGTGTCACATTCATTAACTCAAGTAAATCCTGATGATCTAAAGCATCTTCCAATTCAGTAGTCATTTCGCATATTACAAACGAAGCACCGGCTTCATAAAATGCCTGTTGCGTTTTTACAAGGCACTCTGCACCTTCATCATCTATTGTTTTTACTCCGGTTAACTTCAATACTACATTCCTGATTACCTCATCGAGATGTGTAGTTATCTGTTTGCATAAATCTGCTGTCATATTAGCAGAGAGATGTTGACTTTCCACTGTAATGACATGAAATTTTTCTTTGGTATCCCTTTTGACTTCCATATATACACTGTTCAGTATTAACAATCCCGCTTTAAACTTAGCATAAAAATATTCGTTATTATTGTATCAGCGCATTTTTTAAAACAAACAAATGGATAATAATTTCTCCTCACAGGTAAAAGAAATAATCTCTTTCAGCAGAGAGGAGGCATTGCGATTAGGTAATGATTTTATAGGTACGGAACACTTGCTTTTAGGTTTGATTCGCGAAGGCGATAATAATGCAGTACGCATATTGAAAAGTTTAAATGTGGACCTGTATGAATTGCGCAAAGAAATAGAATTGGCCGTAAAAGATAAGACCGGAAAAAACATTGCCAACATCAACAGCCTGCCTCTTACCAAACAAGCTGAGAAAGTAATAAGGGTGACTGTACTCGAAGCAAAAGCTTTAAAAAGCCCCACCGTTGAGACAGAACACCTCATGCTTTCAATTTTAAAAAACAAAGAAAATATTGCTACTCAAATCTTAAATCAATTTGACGTGGACTACGAATTATTCCGCCAGGAGCTTGGTATGATCAAACAAAATGATCCCCGTTCCGAGTATCGCGAAGAAGAAAACGACGATGATTTTGATGATGAAAAAAAATATTCAGGATCTAAGTCAAGAGGGGGCACTGCTACAAAAAGTAAAACTCCTGTATTGGATAACTTTGGTCGGGATATTACAAAGCTTGCCGAAAGTGGAGCACTTGATCCAATAGTAGGACGTGAAAAAGAAATAGAAAGAGTGTCGCAAATTCTATCACGCCGTAAAAAAAATAATCCCATATTGATCGGTGAGCCCGGTGTGGGTAAAACGGCCATTGTAGAAGGGCTTGCACTACGCATTGTGCAGCGTAAAGTATCCCGTGTGTTATTTGACAAAAGGGTGATCTCACTTGATCTTGCTGCACTGGTGGCCGGCACTAAATACCGGGGCCAGTTCGAAGAGCGCATGAAGGCGATCATGAATGAACTGGAAAAGAACAGGGATGTCATTCTCTTTATTGATGAGATACATACAATAGTAGGTGCAGGAGGCGCAAGCGGATCTTTAGATGCATCTAACATTTTCAAACCTGCATTGGCCCGTGGCGAACTCCAATGCATTGGTGCATCTACACTCGATGAGTATAGAATGTACATTGAAAAAGATGGTGCATTAGACCGTCGTTTTCAAAAAGTAATGATTGACCCGCCAAGTGTGGAAGACACCATTGAAATTCTGAATAACATTAAGTCGAAGTACGAAGATTACCACAATGTAGTCTATGATAATGAAGCCATCGAGGCCTGTGTAAAACTTAGTGACCGGTATGTAACAGACCGCCTGTTGCCCGACAAAGCCATTGATGTAATGGATGAAGTGGGTGCAAGGGTGCATTTAAAAAACATTAATGTTCCTGAAAATATTCTTGAGCTTGAAAGAAAAATAGAAGATATAAAGAACGAAAAAAATAAAGTAGTTAAAAGCCAGAAGTTTGAGGAAGCTGCTGCTTTGAGAGACACTGAAAAACGACTAGGCGAAGAACTGGAAAAAGCCAAAGGCCAATGGGAAGAAGAAAGCAAGCACAAGCGTTACCCGATCGGTGAAGAACAAATAGCCGAAGTGATCAGTATGATGACAGGTATTCCTGTAAAGCGCATGGTGGAAGCAGAGACGCAAAAGCTGCGTAAGATGGGAGATGAGATGAAGGCAATGGTGGTAGGCCAGGAAGATGCAATCTCCAAAGTAGTAAAAGCAATTCAAAGAAATCGTGTTGGATTGAAGGATCCTAAAAAGCCGATTGGTACATTTATTTTCCTGGGTCCCACCGGAGTGGGTAAAACCGAGTTGGCCCGTGCATTAGCCCGCCACATGTTCGATAGCGAAGATGCCCTGATACGAATTGATATGACGGAGTATATGGAAAAATTTACCGTGTCGCGGCTTATCGGTGCCCCTCCCGGGTACGTAGGTTATGAAGAAGGAGGGCAGTTGACAGAAAAAGTAAGGCGCAAACCTTACAGTGTAATTTTGTTGGATGAGATTGAAAAAGCGCATCCGGATATCTATAATATTTTATTGCAGGTGTTAGATGATGGACAGCTTACAGATGGCTTAGGTAGAAGAGTGGATTTTAAAAATTCACTGATCATCATGACATCCAATATCGGTGCCCGCCAACTCAAAGATTTTGGTGAAGGGGTTGGTTTCGCAACCGCATCGCGTACAGAAAATGCGGATGAGAATAACAAAGCAGTTATTGAAAAAGCATTGAAGCGTACATTTTCTCCTGAATTTTTAAACAGGATAGATGATGTGGTCATCTTTAATTCATTGAGTAAAGAGAATATCTTCGAGATCATCGATATTTTGATGAATGGGGTAATGAAACGGTTAGTGAATCTTGGTTTCAGTCTGGAGCTTTCTCCTGAAGCAAAAAACTTCATTGCAGATAAAGGTTATGATCAGCAGTTCGGCGCACGGCCCTTACACCGGGCCATTCAGAAATATCTTGAAGATCCGCTCGCCGAAGAGATATTAAATATGAATATAAAAGCAGGCGATGTGTTAGTAGCAGGTATGGATGAGGAAAACACGAAGCTGCAGTTTAGCCTAAAAAATTCTGTGGAAGAAGAAACGAAGGCATAAGCTGTAGATGTACAGTGCTGTTTCTGTTTTTATGTTGAAGCATTTCGCATTTAAGTTTTTCTATATTTCTCGCGGTTTGATAAAGCACTGGCTTGTGTGTGCCAGTTTGCGCTGGTCTTACCGCTTTTTTATTCCCAATAATACTTTTGGGGGTCGCTTAATACAATTTTCATTCTGCTCTTCGTTGGCCACATTGGATGATTTTTCCTTGTCATCCCGACAAAACATATAAAGAATGGTTTAAGAATCACAACCAATGGCGGTCAGTGCATTTCCTGTGGCAACTGTTCCACCTTTTGCGAGATGGGAATTGACGTGCGTTGGTATGCACAACGGCGGCAAAATATTGTTAGGGCTTCTTGGGTGGGCTGCTGTCCAAGGGGTATATTGAAACTGGAGAACGGTAAAGAAGAAGAACGTATCAATTTCCAACCCATCACCATCGGTAATAGCAACATTACAGTTCATTTGTAAATACCTTTATGTATAATACAGTTGAATGCTTGATGTGTTGATAAATATTATCGTCGTATTGTATGTCCTCGCCATAATATTTGTTTTGTTCCATTCTCTGTTTGATGCGCATCTGATTTTTCATTACCTCCTTTCCCACACTAAAAAAAGTAGTGTCACTTACAGGGAAGATTTCACACCACTTGTAACAGTCCAACTTCCTGTTTATAATGAGATGCATGTTGTGGAAAGATTGCTTGATGCTGTTGCTGCAATAGATTACCCTAAGAATAAAATAGAGATACAGGTGCTTGATGACAGTACAGATGAAACATCCGCGATTATTGCACGTAAAATTTTTTTGTTTCAGCAACAGAATATTTCTATTGCGCATATTCAAAGACAGAGCAGGGAAGGTTTTAAAGCTGGCGCATTGAAGCATGCAATAAGTATAGCAAAAGGAGAATTCCTCGTAGTTTTTGATGCTGATTTTATTCCTTCAAAAGATTTTTTAAAAAGAACTATTCCTTTTTTTGTTGATCCCTCCATTGGAATGGTGCAAACAAATTGGGGTCACATTAATAAAGAATCCTCATTGTTAGCAAGGCTTCAGGCAATAGCATTGGATGGACATTTCAGCATAGAGCAACAGGGCCGGAATTCCGCAGGTTATTTCATCAACTTCAATGGCACAGCCGGCGTGTGGCGCAAGCAAACAATATTGGATGCGGGTAACTGGCAGGCTGATACTCTCACAGAGGATTTTGATTTGAGTTATAGAGCACAAATGAAAGGATGGCAATTTAAATACCTTGAAGATTTTTCCACACCAGCAGAATTGCCACCATTGATAAGCGCTTTAAAATCTCAGCAATTCCGGTGGACCAAAGGCGGGGCGGAAACAGCGAGAAAAAATTTGAAAACTTTATTTTCTTCACCACTTCCTTTATCTGTTAAACTACATGGTGCATTTCATCTTATTTACAGTATCGGTTTTATCAGCATCATTACTTATGCACTGCTGACTGTGCCCTTATTATTTGTAAAAGAATATTACCCGCAATATGATTTAATATTCAAAATGTCTGGTGTTGTTGGGGTCAGCATGTTTATCTATATACTTCATTATTTTATTTCTTATTTTAAAAATGCTAATGGCAGCATTGGTCAGCGGCTCACCGGTTTTATTTTACATTTTCCGCTATTTGTATCGCTGTTCATAGGAGTTTCATTAAGTAATGCAATTGGCATAGTGCAAGGTTACCTCGGTATTAAATCTGGTTTTGTTCGCACACCAAAATTCAACACAATTGCTCCAACGGATAAAGTTTTTAAAAGCAAGTATGCCGATGCAAACATCAATTGGTTAACTATTATCGAAGGGTTGCTTATTTTTTATTTTTTGTTTGGAGTGGTGCAGGCTTTTTATTTTAAAAACTATGGAAGTCTGCCGATGTTACTGATGGCATTCACCGGGTTTACCATGATCTTTTGGTTAAGTATAGATGAAAGCAGAAAAAAATCTCTTGTTGTTTTACATGATTAAAAACCCGAAAATAGTTGTCATCATTCCGGCATACAACGAAGAGAATTCAATAGCAAAAGTAGTCAATGATATTCCAGCCGGATTGGTGCAGGAGGTGATTGTTGTCAATAATAATTCAAACGATGACACTGAAGTAAATGCACGGGATGCAGGCGCAACAGTTCTTCGCGAAAAAAGACCCGGTTATGGATATGCATGTCTGAAAGGAATAGCATATATAAAACAGTTGCAACCTGCGCCTGACATTGTTGTTTTTATTGATGCTGATTATTCCGATCATCCTGAAGAAATGTCCCTGCTGGTGCAGCCAATCATAAATGAAGAAATTGATATGGTGATTGGATCAAGAGCATTGGGAAAAAAGGAAAGGGGATCTATGACGGTTCAACAGGTATTTGGTAACTGGCTCGCAACCGGATTATTAAAGATCATTTACGGTTTCCCTTATACTGATCTTGGGCCTTTCAGAGCTATTCGCTACGATAAGCTACTGGAATTAAATATGCAGGACACGACGTATGGATGGACGGTAGAGATGCAATTAAAAGCAGCTAAACTGAAAATGAAAATCATTGAAGTGCCGGTAAGGTATCGAAAACGTATTGGTTTTTCTAAAATCAGCGGAACGGTTAAAGGCACAGTGCTGGCAGGTTATAAGATAATTACCACTATTTTTAAATACAGGTGAAATGAAATTAAAATATTTACTCCTGCTATCTTTTGTTGCATTCAGTATGCATTCCTGTAAAGAAGAAACACAACCACTATCTGAAGTATTTAAACAAACCTGGTATGCAGGAAAAGCAGAACTAAGCAGTTACACTTTACAACAAGCCAGATATGGCGAGATAAGAGACGGAGAAGCTGTGCTCATTTTTGTAACTGAAGATTTCTCCACCAATAAATTAGTGAAGCTGGAGGAACCTGAAAAAACAGAGGATAAGATGCGAGTGTTGAAAATGAACATGACAAAAAATTTTGTTACCGGAATTTATCCTTACTCTATGATGCTGTCTGTTTTTACACCGGTTTCAAAAGAAGGAAAAGAAAAAACCTTAAAAGCAGACTGCTCATCGCAGGAATGGTGCGGCCAAACCTTTTCACAATTGCAGTTGCAGGGGAATAAGTATAACTGGCAGCTACATTCATATTTTGAAAAAGAAAGCGGACAAGATAAAAATATTGATGCTGTTTTGCTTGAAGATGAACTCTGGAACCGCATCCGTATCAACCCTTCCGCATTGCCAAAAGGAAAAGTATCAATCCTCCCAGGCTTATTGTGGCAACGTTTATCGCATGTTGAATTAAAAGCAGAAGAAGCAGTATTAACAATATCAAAAGCTGATAGTTTTTTTATAAAAGACAGTGGAGTTCAGATGTACACTATACATTATCCTCTTGCACAAAGAACTTTGCAGATCTATTTCCAATCAACTTTTCCTTACGAAATAGCCGGTTGGCAGGAAACTTATCCTGATGGTTTTGGCAGCAGTAAGAAAATGCTCACAACAAAAGCTGTGCTGAAAAAAAAAGTTTGGCTTGACTACTGGAAGCGCAATGCCCTTGCCGACAGCAGTTATCGTGATACCTTGCAGCTGAGACCATGAACAAAGCAATTTATCTAAAATCATTTTTGCTTTCTTTTTTTTTGCTATTGAGTGGTGTTGGTTATTATGTCCTGGCTTATCAAACGCCAAGAGAATATTTCTTTCAATTACTCTCTCTATTTACCTTTTTATTTGCTGCTTACTTTGTTGTTTACAAGTTTTTTTGTAAAAGCCATTTTAAATATTTGCTGATTGCAGGTATCCTGTTCCGTATCATCTTGCTTTTTTCTGTTCCCAATCTTTCCGATGATGTTTATCGCTTTATCTGGGATGGAAGGCTTGCCGCAAATGGCATCAATCCGTTCAGCCATTTGCCCATAGAAATCATGCAAATGCCACCCGTTTCAGGCATTACAAAAGCACTATTCGTGCAGTTGAATTCTCAACATTATTATACTGTTTACCCCCCTATATTGCAGGGCGTTTTTTGGCTGGCCGCAAAACTCTTTCCACTTAATGTATTTGCAGCTATTGTGTTTCTAAAATGTATTATTTTTTTGGCAGAACTGATTACATTTTTTTTGCTGTTACAACTATTAAACAATCTGTCCTTGCCAAAACAGATGTCTTTACTCTATTTTTTAAATCCTTTGGTAATTACAGAGCTTACAGGTAATGTGCATTTTGAAGGACTTATGATAGTCTTTGTATTGCTTAGTTTTTTACTCTTACTTAAAAGTAATTGGCAAGGCTCTGCTATTTTTCTTGGGTTAGGCATTGCTACTAAATTAATACCGGTTCTTTTTCTTCCACTGATAGTAATTAGATTGGGTTGGAAAAAAGGCCTTATCTATTCAGTAATCACAGGAATTACCACACTTATTTTATTTGCTTTAGTATTTGATATTGCAACCATTCAGAACTTGCTCGCAAGTGTTGATTTATTTATCCGGCGATTTGAATTTAATGCAAGTTTTTATTATGTTGTTCGTTGGATTGGAACATTGATCAAAGGATACAATATCATTGCCATCGCCGGACCAATACTTTATTTATTGGCAACAGGTATCATTTTATTGATCTCATTTCGTAATAAAAAAAATACCGGTCAGCCCAATTTCGTCACAGCATTGTTCATCATTACCACCTGGTATCTTCTTTCCACTACAGTGCACCCCTGGTACATTTGCTTACCAGTTGCCCTGTTAATTTTTACGCCCTATCGTTATGCAATCATCTGGTCACTTACAGCTACCCTAAGCTATTCCGCCTATCAATTCAATCCTGTACAGGAAAATTTGTGGTTTATAGGGACGGGTTATATTTTTATGATAGGTTATGCCTGGTGGGAATTAAAAAAGACCAAACTCAACACATTGAAAGAAAATAATAGATAGTTTAATAGAAGTACATTCTGTTTTATGAATAATATAAATACATATAAACATCTAGCCGTCATCTGCCTGATCCCCTTGTTTTTTTCTTTTGGCTGCAGCAGTTTGAATAAAGCAGGAAATATTTCTGAAAATATCGGCACCCTAGAGACAAGTTTGAAAAGAAAATTAAAAGCTGGTGAAATTCATCATTACAGTATTAATTTATCAGCGGGTGATTTTCTTCATATTAAAGCAGAACAATATGGAATTGACTTAATTGCAAAAGTTTTCACTGTTGACAGTCAATTTGCCGAACAGTTTGATTCGCCAAATGGTGAGTTAGATACAGAAGATATTTTCATCTTCAGCGATAGTAACATGAAATATGATATTCAGGTTTATCCTGCTCAAAAATATGCCGACCCTGGTGAGTATGTTATAAAAATAGTTCGTTCAGGTAAGGCATCAGAACGGGATAAGAAATGGATTAGTGCATTGACAGCAACTCAGAAAGCTGATAAGATGAGAGCAAAA
>Ga0183260_10000623_pt1 | contig 30003 bp, 26 predicted proteins | sample AntDrymUQ4972206_2_FD_129768 | JGI IMG/M metagenome (GOLD analysis project Ga0183260, IMG submission 129768) | Polar desert sand microbial communities from Dry Valleys, Antarctica - metaG UQ497 (22.06) (version 2) (version 2) | ecosystem: Environmental > Terrestrial > Soil > Desert | place...
GACAACGTGGAAGTCGGATTCAGGCTCCGCGGGCCGCGCCATGCGGCCGACGTAACCGCGTTCACGACCCGCACCGACGGCGAGCTCGCCGTCGCGAGCAACGCCGGTGGACGCAGCACGTTCGCGAACGCAGAGATCTCGCGTCGCCGGGGGCTCGAGGTCTCGGCCTCCGGCGAGCTTGCGCCGCGCTGGCGCTATGCACTGGCGTACACCGCGCTCGACGCGCGCTATCGCGACGGCTTCACGGCCTGCACCAGCACGCCTTGCACGCGGCCCAACGTATTCGTGCCTGCGGGAGCGCGCATTCCGGGTATCGCCATGCACATGGCCTTTGCGGAGCTCACCTATGCTCCCAACGATCGCTTCGACGTGGCGCTCGCGGCGCGCGCCAGCTCGCGTTTCTTCGCGGACGACCTCAACTCCAGCGCCGCACCAGGCTTCGCAAGTTTCGATCTGAGCGCCACGCGTCGCTGGCGCGCGGGCGCGCTGCAAATCGAGGGCTTCGCGCGGATAGACAACCTGCTCGATCGCGAATTCGTCGGCTCGGTCATCGTCAACGAGGCCAACGGACGCTACTTCGAATCGAACCCAGGCCGCGCGTGGCTGCTCGGCCTCGACGCGACACTCGCCTTCGATTGACGCCGCCCGCAGGGTAGCCACGATCATGCCCATCCGTCACGAAATCCACGAACACGCCCGTCCGATCAAGATCTGGGCGGACCCGATCGAGCCACAGGCGTTGAACCAGCTTCGCAACATCGCGGATCTGCCGATCATTCATGGCCACGTCGCGGCGATGCCCGATGCGCACATGGGCATTGGTGCGACCGTGGGTTCGGTACTCGCCACGCGCGACGCGATCATTCCCGCGGCGGTGGGTGTCGATATCGGCTGCGGGATGATCGCAGCTCGCCTGTCGCTGACCGCCGAGCATCTCGACGAAAAGTCGTTGCGAAGGGTTTTCGAGCAGATCAGTCGGGATGTGCCGGTCGGGCGTGGACAGCATCGCGAGAGCCAGGCGCGCGTCGCGGCCGCCAAGTCCTTCGAGCCCGGATTGAAACGCCTCACCGACCGCCACCCGCAGCTGCTCAAGTCATTCGGCAAATTCTCCAACTGGATTTTCCGGCTCGGGAGCCTGGGCAGCGGCAACCACTTCATCGAGGTGTGCCTCGACGAGGTCGGGCGTGTGTGGGTGATGCTGCACTCGGGCAGCCGCGGCATCGGCAACGCGATCGGCACCTACTTCATCGGACTTGCGCGAGGCGACATGGAGCGCCTGCAGATGAACCTGCCGGACCGGGACCTCGCGTACTTCCCGGAAGGGACGAAGCACTTCGCGGACTACATCGAGGCCGTGGGCTGGGCGCAGCGCTACGCAGCGCAGAACCGCGAAGAAATGCTGGCGCTCGTGATCGCGGCATTGCGCCGCCACCTGCCGGCTTTCGATGTCACCACCGAAGCGGTCAACTGCCACCACAACTACGTCGCGCGCGAGCACCATTTCGGCGCTGACGTCTGGGTCACGCGCAAGGGCGCGATCCGGGCAGGCAAGGGCGAGCTCGGCATCGTGCCGGGCAGCATGGGTACGCGCAGTTACATTGTCAGTGGGCTCGGCAACCCCGACAGTTTCGAATCGAGCGCACACGGCGCGGGCAGGCGCATGAGCCGCACGCAGGCGCGCAACCAGTTCACGACCGCGGACATGGTGTCGCAGACGCAGGGCGTCATTTGCCGCAAGGACAAGGATGTGGTCGACGAGATACCCGGTGCCTACAAGGACATCGACGAGGTCATGGCCAACCAGTGCGACCTGACCGAAATCCTGCACACGCTCAAACAAGTCGTCTGCGTCAAGGGATAGCAGTGCCGTGTATGGGGACCTCGGCTACGAAATGCCGAACAACGTGCTGCAGGAATTCGATCCGGATACCTTCATCGCGCCGAAGCCAGCGGCTGTCCTGAGGGTTGCTCACGGCGGCGAATGATTATGCCAGATCGTTAAGGAGCACCGCAGCAGCCTCGCTTTGCAACATGAGTCGTTACACGATACAGTTGCCTCGTGATCAGGACTTTCCGCCACAAGGGACTGGAGCTGTTTTTCCGCACGGGCTCGACGCGCGGCATTCAGGCCGCGCACGATGCAAGGTTGTCGCGGCAGCTGATTGCGCTCAACAACGCAGCGTCACCACAAGACATGAACGTTCCCGGTTGGCGGCTTCATTCTCTGCGAGGCAAGCTTCACGACCACTGGTCGGTCACGGTCAGCGGTAACTGGCGGATGACCTTCCGATTCGAGGATGGCGACGCGATTCTGGTCGACTATCTGGACTATCACTGAATCAGGACACCCTCATGAGCCTCATGCACAATCCTCCGCATCCCGGAGAAGTCCTGCGCGAGTGGCTGGAAGGCCACACCACGACGGATGCCGCCGACAAGCTCGGCGTGGCCCGCGTCACTTTGTCGCGCATCCTCAATGGTGCGGCAGGTATCAGCGCCGAGATGGACGTTCGCCTTGGGCGCGCCCTGGGCACCAGTCCTGGCTTTTGGCTGCGCATGCAGGCCGAGCGCGACTTGTGGATCGCTGGCAAGACGCTGAAGGCAAAGGTACGCAAGATCATTCCCGATTCCGGGCGCATCGCCAGCGCCGCTTGAGGGTGTGGCAGCCTTCGACGCCGAGGGAACGATGGCGTTGTATTTCAGCCGGCGGCGTGAGCGGATGCCGAGTCTCGTCCGAAGGGTCGCAGACCGGATGCCCGGAGCGAGTGCCCACACCGTGGCGGACCTCGCCACAGTGTCAGTCGCTAGATCGCGGGGTTTTGCGGGGTCAATATCGGACTTTGGTGGACCCTGAGAACCGGGCTAATGGTGGAGCGGAAGGGGATCGAACCCTCGACCTCTGCATTGCGAACGCAGCGCTCTCCCAGCTGAGCTACCGCCCCACGAGTCACATTGTACTTACACCTTTTCGATCAACCTATCGAGATCTTGCGGGCTGGTCGAGCCCGACTAGCCTCGCGCGTCCTGCGCTCGCCAAGTCGGCCGGCCCTCGACATCCTGTCTCGGTCGTTCGACCTCATGCGCGATGCGTTTCAGCGCATCGCGCAAACATTCGGTCTCACCCCAGCTGAGCTACCGCCCCATAGTCACGACCCGGTGTTGCGCCGGGGCGCGGATGATAGCCCAAGCTCCGGTGCTGCTCCAGCGTGAGAGGATTACGCCGGATCAGAGGGCGCAATGGCATCGGTGTCTGCAGCGAGGAGGTCGCCGAGGGCCTGCGCGCGCCAGCCACGCAGTTCGTCGAGCGGCCGGCCCGCTACGATTGCCTCGAGCAATCGGCGCGAAGCGAGCAGGGGAGCGGGTAGCCCAAGTTCTTCGGCGCGCTTCGCGACGGCATCGCGAAGCGCCTGTGTACGTTTTTCCGCGACCCGATCGGGTGGCGGTGGCGCGGTCCGTAAAGCGGCGCGTTCATCGTCGCTGGCCGGCGCGGCGAGCAGCTCCGACAGTGCTGCGTACTCGCTCCGCGGGCACGATCGCAAACCGCGAACCGCCGCCGTTACGCCTTCGACGTCCCACGACTCGGCGGTGGCGAGTGCAACGATCGTGGCGTCGTCGAGCACCCAGGGTCGCGGTCGATCAAGGCGGATCGCGGTGTCTTCGCGCCAGGCCAGCAGCCGGCGCATTCGGATCTGGGCCAACACGCCGTGGCGCCACGCGGCCGGCAAGCGCCAGTGTGCATCGTCGCCCAGTGGCGAACGGATAGATCCGCCCGCGAGGACGCGCCTGCACTCTTCTTCGCACCAGGTGAGGCGACCCGAAGCGAGCAAGCGTTCGCCGAGCAGGTCGTGCAGCGGGGCCAGATGCTCGACGTCCGCGGCTGCGTATTCGAGCTGTTGCGCGGCCAGCGGTCGCTTCGTCCAGTCGGAGCGCGTCTGGTCCTTGGGCAACTCGATACCGAGTGCTGCGCGCACCAGCGCCTGATACCCGATGCCGTAACCGAAACCTGCGAACGCCGCCGCGATCTGCGTGTCGAACAAATTGCCCAGTGGCTGGGGCAGTCGTGTGGCCAGCGCGATGAGGTCCTCGCTGACGCTGTGGGCCACCTTGGGGCGTGGATCCGAGAACGCATCTGCGAGCGGCGCCAGATCCTCGAGTGCGAGCGGGTCGATCAGCAGCGCCCCGCGCGCCGAGTGGATCTGCAGCAGGGCGAGCTGCGGCAACAGCGTCGAGACGCGCATGAATTCGGTGTCGAACGCGATTCGCGGCTGGTCCTCGAGGTCGCGCACCGCCTGTGCGAGTTCCCGCGCAGTGGCGATCCAGTGAAAGGAAATCTGGGTCAAGAAAGAACATCGATGTGGGATGCGCTATGTTCGCACGCATCCGCAACGAGGGCCTCGAATCGTCCCATGGCCGGCGCCAGCCCTGTTCAGCAGAAAATTGCAGGTGTGCTCGGGCTATTGGTCCTGTTGCTGGCCTGCCTCTATCGATGGGGCGACGCTCTGGGCTTCCAGCGCGCGCAGGTGGCGTCGCATGCACCGGCCGTCGCGGCGACGACCGCGTCGCGTACCGGCGCGGTCATTTCCCCCAACGAAAATGCATCGACGGAGGTGCCGCCGCTTGCATCCGAACCGACGATTTCGCCGGTTCGTCCGGACGCGATCGAACGGGCTGCGAGCGAAGCGCGCGACACCGCAATTGCCGCGCTCGCGAACGCGAGGCAGGCACGGGAAGATGGCCGCTGGCTGGCTCCGGCGAACAACAACGCGCTGCACTGGATCGATCAGGCCAGACGAGCCGTGCCGCGCAGCCAGCGCGCCACCGCAGCGCGCGACGGGCTGATCGAGACGCTGCTTGCGGAAGCGGACTTGGCGCTGGACCGCGGCGAGGCCGACCCGGCGACCCAACTGCTGCAGTCCGTGGACAATGAGCGCGGCGCGTTCTCGGGCGAACTGGACCAGCTCGAAGAGCGCGTCGAGCGCTTGCGGCAAGTGCAGCGAAAGCTGGTCGAAGCCAATGAACGGTTCGATGCACGCAACGTGTTTTCTCCGCCCGGCGCCAGCGCGCTCGACAGCTATCGCGCGGCGCTCGCACTCGACCCGCGCAATCTCGCTGCGCAGACCGGCGTGCAGGACGTGGCAACCCAGGTGCTGGAAGCGGCCCTCGTCGCAGCGGCGCAGGAGAACTTCGCGGACGCGGAACGACTGCAGGAACTTGCGGCTTCCATCGATGCCGGCAGTACCGCGTTGATCGCGGCGCGGGCGCAGATCACGGCAGTCAAGCAGGCACGCGCCCAGGCGCTGGCCGCGCGGGTGCGCGCGGCGCTCGATGCGCGACAGTTGAGTCTCGCGACCGAACTGCTCGCCCGGTTGCGCGCCGTGGGCTTCGACCTTTCTCAGCAGATCGTCGACGATCTCGAGGACCGGATGGAAGTGCTGCAGCAATATGCCGGCCACGCACCGGGCGAAGTGTTTCGCGACGCATTCCAGGATCGCAGTGCGCAAGGCCCGGAAATGGTGGCGATGCCGCTGGGCGACTTGCTCATGGGTTCGCCGCCCACCGAGGTCGATCGCCGCCGTAGCGAAGGCCCGCAGCGTCTGGTGCGCATCGCTCGCCCGTTTGCACTCGCGCGTCTCGAAACCACCGTCGCCGAGTTCGCGCAGTTCGTGGCTGCGACGGCGCATCGCACCGACGCAGAGCGGGTCGGATACTCCTTCGTGTGGGACGAACAGAGCGGTCGCCTGTTGCGTGCCGATGGCGTGGATTGGCGCCGCGGCTATACCGGGCGACGAGCGTTGCCGACGGCTCCGGTGATGCACGTCAGTTGGCGCGATGCGGAGGCGTATGCCAGCTGGCTCGGCAGCAGGACTGGTGAGGCCTACCGTCTGCCGAGCGAGGCGGAGTTCGAGTTCGCCCTTCGAGCGGGCAAGGACACACGTTATCCCTGGGGCGATGGGGCGCCCCCATCGCGAATCGAAAACGTAGCCGGTGCACTCGACGTTTCCCCGGGCGGCCGCAACTGGGATGCGGGATTCGCGAACTACACCGACGGCTTCTGGGGTCCTTCTGCCGCGGGACATCTGCGTGCCAATGCCTACGGCCTCGACGACATCGCGGGCAACCTCTCGGAATGGGTCGCCGACTGCTGGCACGACTCCTATCGACGCGCGCCCGCGGACTCTACCCCCTGGCTCAATCCGGGGTGCACGCAGCGCGTGGCGCGGGGTGCGTCTTGGGGAAGCAGCCCACCGGAAGCGCGGACCGCCTTCCGATCCAACGAGTCGGCGACCGCCAGTTCCGCGCGCTTGGGCATGCGGGTGGCGCGTGACCTGTAACGCGTGCGCGCGCCGTGGTTCAGGCAAGGAGACCTAACATCCTCGGCGCGGCAACTGGCCGCACGGCGAGGGGACAGAGATGTCAGCGCAACAAGATGGCGGCGGCCGGCGAATCGGTCGTGGGGGCGGAATCCGCTGGTGGGTCTTCATCATCGCCGCTGCGTATGCCGGCTATTACTACTTCTCCAACCGCACGGTTGATCCGACCACCGGCGAGAAGGTGCTCATCGACAAGAACCTTTCCGTGGACGAGGAGAAGGCGCTCGGCCTGCAGGCCTACGAGCAGATCCTCTCGCAGGAGCGCCCGCTGGATCCGAACGCGGAAGTGGCGCAGCAGATCCGCGAGGTCGCGCAGCGCCTGATCGCGAAGGTTGAGCCTGTCGAATCGGCGCTCGCTGCGGAGAACAATCTCGAAGCACAGCACATTGCCCGAGGATTCGAGTGGGACGTGCAAGTCATCGAATCCGACCAGGTCAACGCGTTCTGCCTGCCCGGCGGCAAGATGGCCGTCTATACGGGTCTGGTTCCCATCGCCCAAAACGCCGACGCCATGGCGGCGGTGATGGGCCACGAGATGGCGCACGCGATCCTGCGCCACGGCGCGCAGCGCATGGCGCAGCAAAAGCTTGCGCAGGTCGGCCAAGTCGCCGGCGCGCTCAGCGGCATGGACCCGGGCCAGCAACAGATGGTGATGGCAGCAATGGGCTACGGCATGCTCATGCCGTACGCGCGCAAGCACGAGAACCAGGCCGATGAAGTAGGCCTGCTGCTGGCCGCAGCTGCCTGCTACGACCCGCGCGAAGCGATTCCGTTGTGGGAGCGCATGGGTGCGCAATCACAGGGACAAAAGCCGCCGGAGTTCATGTCCACGCATCCAAGCGGCGCTACACGCATCGCGAACTTGCAGTCGCTTATGCCGAAGGCGCTGGAAATGCGCGAGCGCAGTGGTTGTCCACCGCTCGGAGCCGCCCCGCCGTCGGGTTGACGCATTCTGGGACCGGCCGGCCGAAGCAGGTCAGGTCGGCATTGCCCCCCTGACTCTGCCATCGGGTAAAGGGAAGCCGGGAGCTCTATTCATCTCTTCTCGATCGCGATGAAGCGATTGACAGGATCGCGGGCGCCTGAGCATCCGACTCGATCGCCTGCATGCTCGATGCACTCGGCACCCCGAAGATCCATGCCTTCGCCGGTGCTTCCTACAGGGCGGAGCAGCAATCACTGCGGACGCATCGGTCGAAGAGCACTGAGCGGTTGGCAACGCAGGTGGTGGTACGAGAACAGTCCTGCGGATGAATGAAGGCTGGCGCGGGCGGCGCACTCGCCGACCTGCGCCGTGGCCACCCGGATTTAGTGGCGGTCGTCGTCATCCCAATCCCGGTCATCGTCGTGATCGTCTTCATCCCAGTCGCTGTCGTCGTCGCGGTCGATCAAGTCGAATACGGCGCGGCAGCCCTTCTCGACCCACACCCCCTGACGATCATGGCCCCAGGTACGGTCCTCGACGCAGGGAGCTCGGCTCAGCTGCTGGACAAGACGAACACCGCGGTTGGGAAAACCGCAGTACTGGCGTCGAATCCCGTCGGAACCGCACGTGATCTGGTCGATGTCATCGCCCCGATCAACGGAGCGCACTTCGCGGCGGACAATTCGTCGGCCGCGATCACCCCGGTAGTCGAGCACCCGAAACTCTGCGCGACAACCATTGGTCACGTAGATTCCGGACTGCCGGTATCCCCACGTCTGGCCCTCGATGCACGGCGAGCGGCTGATTTGCCGCTCGAGTTCCACGCGATCAGCGTCGAGCGGCAAGCGGCAAAGCCTGTCGCGGCCGTCAAGCGACTCGCAAAGCACCAGGGCCTCCGCGGGTGTCGGGCCAGGCCCCGCAATCGGGCGCGGTGGCGGAATGTCTGGGCCTGCCAATTTGACCTCGAACTCGCCGCGGCAGCCGCCGCCGACCCAGATGCTCCGATCCGTGTGGCCCCACGTGCGACCCTGAACGCAGGGCGAGCGGCTTACCTGGTTGATGAGCCGCACGCCGCCGCGCGTATTGATACGGCACTCGTTGCGCCGATTGTCGATGGACTCGCAGTACACGTAGCCCGTGAAGCGATTGCCCCAGCCCCAGCCGTAACCATTGCCGGAATTTCCCACCGCGAATTCCGCCTTGCACCCGTTTGCGACCCAGATGCCGTTGCGGTCGTAGCCCCAGTTGCGTCCGATCACGCAGCGTTCGCGGCCAAGACTACGCACGAGCGCAACGCCGTCGCGCGTGTCGGCACGACAGTAAGCGTCCCGATTGAGCGAGGACTCGCAAACGAGGCGCTGCGCAACCGCGGTTCGCGTTTGCGCCTGCGCGGAGTCGACCGGGATGAGCGCAGCGAAGAGCGCCGTCCCGAAGAAAGCGCTGTAGAGGCTATTGCGTTGCATGGGTCGGTCTCCGGCTGGGGTCAATTCCGGCAGGCTACGCGTTGTCTTGCAATGCCGGATGAACCGAGGTGCCGCGATCGCGAATTGACTCGCTGTCGTTCAAGCAGCGGTTGGGATACTGCCCTCCTGCTAGTCGAAACCGCGTCGAGCTCGCGGTGCAGGCCGCAACGACGGCGACGCAGTGGGTGCGCTTGCACCCATGTTCACGCCGCGAACAAAAGCCCCGGCCAAGCGGCGCTTGCGTGTGTTACGGGGCATTGAGAAGCCCCTGAATCCGCGTTGTGGTACCGAAGGTCGGACTCGAACCGACACGATATCGCTATCGGCGGATTTTGAGTCCGCTGCGTCTACCAATTCCGCCACTCCGGCGCGGGCCGGGATTATAGCTATTCCGACAGCAATGAGCAGCACCGACTGTGTGCTGTTGCAGGAGCGACGTCGGTCGCGAAAAGCAGGCTGCGAAGATTGTCGCGACTGACGTCGCTCCTACAGGAAGACCACGAGCAACCCGGCGGTCAGTCGTTGCTGAGCTCGCGGGGACAGCAGCGATACCAGTCGCCGCCTTCGGGCTCGAAAGCGCTGCAACAGGTGAGCGGCGCGGAGTACACGTGCACCGAGACCGCCGTTTCGTCCGTCGAAGGATTGCGGATCGTGTGGTGCTCGTGCGGGGGAATCAGGCTGCCTGCGGACCCGGGGCCAGCGGTGATGGTGGCTCGCGGTTCGAATCGCGCGCGTCCTTCGGCTTGCTCCATGCGCTCGAACTGGGTGATCTCGAGCGCGCCGCGCCACACGCCTTCGACGCACCACTTGCCGTCGTGATCGTGCAGCCCGGTGCCCTGTCCCGGCGCCCACGTCATGGCCGTGACGCAGTAACCGTGGCGTTCGCTTCGATAGAGTTCGCGACGGACGTAACTTTCCGGGTTGCCCTCGGTCACGCACTCTGGCAACTGGACGTTGGGATCGCGCATGGCCTTCGACAGAACGTCGCGCAACGCGCCCACGAGTTCCTGTTCGCAGCCTTTGCACACCGCCGCGTCGATCGCGCGGAAAAGCTCGGTGGCACCCTGGAAGTCGCGGGTCAACATGAACGGTGTGGTCGATGGCACGGCATGCGCATCAGTCTAGAACCTGTCGAGCAGGCGCGCGATGGGCGGGCCAAACGCTGCCAGATCGACCAGGAAGGCATCGTGACCCTGCGGGCTGGACAGCGCCACCAGTTCGCTCGCGGCGCCGCCGGCGCGCAGCCCGTCGGCGATCTGCTCCTGCTGCTGCAGCGGGAACAGGATGTCCGTGGTGACACCGATCGCGATGGCGCGCTCGACGGAGATGCTGGCGAGTGCCGCAGCCACGTCGCCATCGGCGTATTCGCCAAGATCGAACCAGTCCATCGAACGGCTGAGGTAGAGATAACAATTTGGATCGAACTGGCGAACGAAACGCTGCGCGTGCCCTTCGAGATAACTCTCGACCTTGAACTCATGACCAAACGGATCGTCGGCGCGCGAGTCTGCCTCGAGGCGCACGCGCCCGAATCGGCCGTCCCATTCGAGCGCGGAGCGGTACGTGATGACTCCGAGTTTCCGCGCGATGCGCATGCCGTTCTCGGGATAGTGCGCTGCGTCGTAGTGGCCTTCGTTCCAGGCGGGATCCAGGCGGATCGCCTCGCGCTGCAGCGACCGGATCGCTATCGAGAACGGCAGCGCATGCGCCGCGCCGGACACGCTCACATGCGCACGTGCAATGCCGCGATGGCGATGCAGCACCGCCAGTGCCACCATGCCGCCCATCGAGCACCCCACGACGCAGGCCAGGCGGTCAATGCCAAGGCCGTGGACCAGCGCGGCGGCAGCGTCGGCGCAGTCTTCGATGGACAAGTCGGGAAACGTCAGCCGGTACTGCGCTCCAGTGGCCGGATCGATTGATGCAGGGCTGGTCGATCCCTTCGGGCTGCCGAGCGTGTTGACGCAGATCACGTAGAAACGGCGGGTATCGATCGGCTTGTCAGGGCCGATCATGCCTTCCCACCACCCCGGCTCCGGATCTGCTTCGCTCGACGCTGCGTGCGCGCTGGGCGACAGGCCGGTGACGATCAGTACCCCGTTCGCGCGATCCGCGTCCAGCGTCCCCCAGGTTTCGTAGGCGACGCCGGCGTGATGAAGGTCAACACCACGCTTCATCGCGAATGGAGAGGGGAGGTCGAACCACTTTGTTGCAGGCATGAGGGTGGCGCGAGTCAGCGCACGATTTCGTCGATGACGAGGCGTATCGGCGCGTCGATCGATCTGCGTTCGATCGGTGCAGTCAGCACCTGCAGATCGCCGGGCGCTGGCGTCGCGTCGCCGCGGCTCGAAACCCGCGCACCGAACACCAGCGTGTCCGCCGATGAGAGCTTGAGGCTCGGCATCATGCCCATGCTGTCATCGAGCGTCAGCGTCAAGGGCAACATCGACGCCGAACGCTTCTGGATTGCAAGCGGCATTTTCGGACCCTGTGCCGCGCGGGCAAACACGAACAAGGTATCGCTTTCGCCGAGGCGCGCGCGCAGCGCCGGCGCGATGTCGACCTCGATCGTGATTGCGTTCGCCGCGGCGAAGTCGGGTGCGTCGGATCCGGAAGTTCCCAGTGCGGGCGCGTCGGCGGCCGCCCGCTCGGACGGACTGGTTGCGCCGTCCAGTCGGCCTACCTGACGTGCGCGCGCGATCTGTTCACGAACCGAGCCGGCAATCTCACTGCCCGGATCGAGTTGGGATTCAAGCGACTGCCAATGCCGCACCGCGTCGGCGTAGGCCTCGCGCTGCACCGCATCGATGCCCGACAGCCACAGCGCCCGCTGGTTCGAGGCGTCGGCAGCCAGCGCGTTTTTCAGCACCGAGCGTCCGCGATCGGTGAAACGCCGATCGAGAGACGCCAGGGCCTCGCTTTCCGCGTGCTCGAGTTGGACCTCGAGCGTATCCGGCGACAGCGCGAGCGCTCGCGTCATCGCCTCGAACGATTCGGCGTAGCGCTGGGTTGCCTTGTAGGCGCGCGCGAGCAGCAGCCAGCCCTCGACGTCGTCGGGTGAGCTCTTCAATCGCGCCGCCAGTTCCGTGATGGCGTTCTCCATCGCGGGGGCGTCCGTTGCACCCGCTGCCGTATGCGGATCCGCGGTCGCTGTGGTGTCCTGCACGATGGGCTTGACTGGTGTCAGCGCCGTTGGCGTTCCAATCGCGCGATACAACCCAAACGCAAAAAGCGGCAGCGCCACTGCAAGCGCGATCGGCACTGCAAGAGATCGCGACGCTTGCTGCGTGCCCGCCTCGCCTGGAAGCGTGGCATCCAATTCGGCAAGCTTGCGCGCCAGTTCCGCGTCGTCGATCACGCCGGCGGCGTGGGCCTGCAGTAGTGCCCGCCGGCGCTGGGTGGGACCGTCGCCGTGCGCACCACGCAAGGTCCACCACAGCAACGCGACGACCGTGGCGGTCATGCCCGCGGCGAGCAACCAGAAAACTGCGGTCAAAGGAGTTCCCCTGTTTGAACGGACGAGCCCGCCGCCTGTCGGGATTTCCTGAGAGCCTGGGCACGACGGCGCAAGGTCGTGATCAGGACGAATCCTCCCGCCGTGAGCACCAGCACCGGGCCGAACCAGAGCGCCAGCGTCGCGCCCTTGACGGGCGGCCGGTAAAGGACGAAATCCCCGTAGCGCGATACCAGGAACTCGCGAATTTCCGTGTCCGACTTGCCGTCGCGCATGAGCTCGAAAACTTCATTGCGCAAGTCGCGCGCGAGCCCCGCATCGGAATCCGCGAGGCTCTGGTTCTGGCACACCATGCAGCGCAGTTCAGCGAGCAACGCCGCGAAGCGCCGTTCTTCTCCTGCGTCGCGGAACGGCATGGGATCGATCGCGTGTGCAATTCCAAGCGTCAGCCACAACACGAGCAGCATGCCGAGTCGCGCCTTCCTCACTTTCCTGCGCTCAGCAACGGCATGATCTGGTTTTCGAGAATTTCGTCCGTGAGCGGACCGACCTGCTTGAACAGAATCGTGCCGTCGGCGCCCACGAGGAAAGATTCGGGCGCCTTGTACACGCCAAAGTCGATGGCCACTCGACCATCCAGATCCTGGGGGATGTGGCTGTAGGGATCGCCGAATTGCTCGAGCCAGCGTCGCGCATCGTCGGGTTCGTCTTTCCAGTTGAGTCCCACGATCGGCAAGCGCTTCTGCGCGGCGAATCGCATCAGCAACGGATGCTCGACGCGACAGGTCACGCACCAGCTTCCCCAGACATTCACGAGATAGGGCTTGCCACGCAGTTCGGCTGCCCGCACGCGCAGGCGGGCGTCGCGCAGTTCCGGCAGGTCGAAATCGGGCGCCGGCTTGCCGATCAGCGGCGACGGCACGATGCTCGGATCCTTGCCGAGGCCGGAATACAGGAGCACAGCAAGGCCCACGAACACCAGCAACGGGAACAGGTAGCGCAACACCTTCAAGGCGCGACTGCCAGGTGTGCGTGTGCCATCGGTTCCCGCAACGCCGGCGCCGCAACTCGTTGACGGCGGTAGCGACGATCCGTCGCGGCCGTCGCGCCGCCCAGCATCATCAGCACCGCGCCGAGCCAGACCCAGCGCATGAACGGCTTGTGGTAGATCCGTACCGCCCAAGGTTGCGATGCCGAGTTCCCCCCGTCGGCAGTGCGCAACGGCTCGCCGAGCGCGACGTAGAGATCGCGCGTGAAGCCCGCGTCGATCGCCGCTTCGGTCATGATCTGGCTGCCACCCGAGTAAAGCCGTTTTTCAGGCTGCATCACCGCGATGCGTCGATCGTTCCGCCACACTTCGAATTGTCCGCGGTCGGCCTGGTAGTTGGGGCCGTTCACGCTCGCGACGCTCACGAAGCGAAACTCGAGGTCGCGCACGGTCAACGATTCGCCAGGCGCAAGACGCACGTCCTTTTCGATGCTGCTCGACTCGGTCAGCAGCACGCCAGTCACGAACATCGCCATGCCCGCGTGGGCCACGAGCATGCCGACGAAACCTGCATTGAGGCGCCGATTCGGGGCCGACGTGGGGTTTGCAACGACGTCTCGTGGACTCACCGCACGCGCGCGCCATGCCGCGACGACACCGAGCGCGAGCCAGGCACCTCCGACGATTCCCAGTGCGCCTTTCCATCCCAGTGCCTCGCGCCACACTATCCACGCCAGCGCACCGGCTGCCAGTGCGGCGAGCGCGGACCATCGCAGCAAACGCCACAGTCCCGCCGCATCGGCCTGCTGCCAGCGCGCCAGCGGGCCGAAGGGCAGCAGCAACACCAGAGGCGCCATCAAGCCGAAGAAATAGGGACCGAAATACGCTGGACCGACGGAGAACTTGCCCCATCCGAATGCATCGGCCAGCAGCGGAAACAAGGTTCCGATGAGCACCAACGCGCACGCGGAGGCCAGCAGGAGATTGTTCGACAACAGCAGGCTTTCACGCGACACCACGCCGAAGGGCGTCTCCGAATCCCCGTTGAGCCTCGGCGCGCGCACCGCATACAGCGTCAATGCGCCGCCAGAGACAAAGGCCAGAAACACCAGGATATAAAGCCCGCGCGCCGGATCGGACGCGAAAGCGTGCACCGACGTGAGCACACCCGAGCGCACGAGGAAGGTGCCCAGCAGCGACAGCGAGAACGCAAAGATTGCAAGGAGCAGGGTCCACGCGCGAAACGAGCCGCGCTTGTCCGTCACCGCCTGCGAGTGGATGAGCGCGGTGCCGATGAGCCAGGGCATGAATGACGCGTTCTCAACCGGGTCCCAGAACCACCAGCCTCCCCAGCCGAGTTCGTAGTAGGCCCACCAGGAACCGAGCGCAATACCGATGGTCAGGAAGGACCAGGCCACGAGCGTCCAGGGACGCGACCAGCGCACCCATTCGGCGTCCACCCGGCCTTCAATCAGCGCCGCCACCGCGAAGGCGAACGGCACCGCGAAGCCGACGTAGCCGAGGTAGAGCATTGGCGGATGCACGATCAGGCCGAAGTCCTGCAGCAGCGGATTGAGGTCGTTGCCGTCCAGGAGCGGTGGCAGGTGGCGCAGGAACGGATTCGAAGTAAATAGCGTGAACGCGATGAATCCGACGCTTACGATGCCGAGCACCGACAACACGCGCGCCATGAAGGGCAGCGGCAGTCGACGACTGGCGAGCGCAAGCACCGACGTCCATGCGCCCAATACCAGCACCCAGAGCAGCAACGAGCCTTCGTGCGCGCCCCACACGGCTGAGATCCGGTAGTGCGGTGGCAAGCGCAGATTCGAATGTTGCGCGACGTAGGCGAGGGAGAAGTCCTGCATCACGAATGCGACCGCGAGCAGACCGAACGCGAGCGCAACGAAAAAGGACTGCGCGAGCGCCGCAGGTCGCGCCAGCGCCATCCAGTCCGCACGACCCTGGAAACTCCCGATCAACGGCAGCGACGCCTGCACCAGCGCCAGCAGCAGCGCGAGTATCAATGCGACCTGGCCGAGTTCCGCGATCACAGCGCGGCTTCCTGCTGCGCCTTCTTGATCTTGGCGCGGTCAATCGCGTCTTTCACTTCGGCGGGCATGTAGGTCTCGTCGTGTTTGGCGAGGACCTGTTGGGCCTCGAACACGCCGTCGCCGTGGAGCTTCCCGGTCGCGACCACGCTTTGTCCCTCACGGAACAAATCGGGCAGGATGCCGCTGTAGCGGACCGGCAGCTCGTGGAATCGATCCGTGACCACGAAGCCGACCTCGAGCGACGCCGGTGCGCGCGTCAGGCTCTTCTCCAACACCACGCCACCGAGGCGCATGGTGCGCGCGGTCGGTGCGCGGCCTTCCGCGACATCGGTGGGGCTGTAGAAATGTTCCAAGTTTTCGCGTAGCGCGGTGAGCACCAGCGCCGTGGCGGCGCCCACGCCGAGCAGGATGGCGCCCGCCATCCACAATCGTCGTCTGCGTTGTTCCCTCATGTGGTTTCCTCGCGATTCGTGCGTGTGCGTTCGCGACGCCGGCGGCCGTCGAGCTGTATCAAGGTGCGCCGACGCCGCAGCCAAGGCAGCAGCGCATCGAGCCCCAGCCCCGCAAAGAATACGGCGTAAGCCGCGATCACGAACGGCCAGGGATTCATGCCGGCGCTGCCTGGGTAACGGATGGCTGCAGCATGTCGCGTACCCACGACTTGTCGCTGTCGGCCTCGAGCAATGCTAGTTGCGCGCGACTGGCGAGCGAAGCAAAAAACCAGAGCTTGGTCGCGAGGGCCATCATCAACAAGGGCCACAGCATGCTTTCGTGCATGCTCGATTCGCCGAAGAGCTTGACCGATTCGCCCTGGTGCAGCGTGCTCCACCAGCGCACCGAGTAGTGGATGATCGGCAGATTCACCACGCCGACCAGCGCCAGCAAACCCGCCGCGCGCGCAGCGCGGCGACGATCCTCGATGGCGTGGAACAGCGCGATCACGCCAACGTACAGGAACAGCAAGACGAGCTCGGACGTGAGGCGCGCGTCCCATTGCCAGTACGTGCCCCAAGTGGGACGCCCCCAGAGCGAACCGGTCGCGAGCGTCACGGCAGTGAACATCGCGCCGACGGGCGCGGCCGCCATCGACAGCACTTCGCTGATGCGGATCCGCCAGACCAGTGCAATGAATGCATTCGCGGCGACGAACAGGTAAATGAACAGGCTCATCCAGGCGCTCGGCACGTGGATGTACAGGATGCGCACGCTCTCGCCCTGCAGATAATCGGCTGGCGCGACGACGAGACCGAAATACAGGCCCACCGCGCCGAACAGCAGCGCGGCTCCGCGCAGCCACGGCTGCGCCCGCCCGGCCCAGCGATAAAACGTGGGAGGGGAGCCGAAGCGATGGAACCACTTGACGAGCGGATTCATTCGAATCGGTTTCCATCGCGGAAAAGGATTGGAGCGGTCAACCGGCATTGAGCCGAAGCGCCGCGGCGCAGGCAATGGGTGCCAGCGGAATCGCCAGCGCAAGGCCAGCGCCGAGCAGCAGCAGCGGTGCAGTGGCCGACAAGCCCACCAGCGTCGCCTGCACCGCGCCTGCGCCGAAGATGAGCACCGGCACCGACAACGGCAAGACCAGCAGCGGCACGAGAATAACAGAGCGCTTGGCGACTACCGCGAGCGCAGCGCACACGTGGCCAATGGCCACCAGGACACCGGTGCCCAGCGCCAGTGAAACGAGCGCGACGACGATCGTGTTCGCCGGCATGCCCAGCAGCGCGGCCAACAGTGGAGTCGTCAGCACCAGAGGCAGACCCACCACCAGCCAGTGCGCGAGCATGCGCGCCGCGCAGAGCATCGCAAGAGGCTGACCGCTGATGAGCAACTGATCGAGCGAGCCGTCCTCCGCGTCGGATCGATACACGGTGTCCATCCCCAGCAGCAGGGCCAATAACGCAACTACCCAGCTGACCCCGCCGGCGATCGGCGCGAGGCGGGCGGAATCTGCGCCGAGCGCGAACGGAAACAACACGGTGACGATCAAGGCGAACAACAGGGGTTGCAATGCGTCGTCGGGCCGACGCATTCCGAGTCCGACATCGCGTCGCAATACCGCACGGAACGCGCGCCACGGTGTCGTGCTCATGTTGGCGAGGCGAGACTGACATGCAGGGTTTCGGCGGGCAGAGGTTCCACCCCGTGCGTCGTGATGACCACGACGCCTCCGCGTCCCCGCTGTTCCTCGATGATCGCCGCGACGAGGCTCCGGCCGTCTGCGTCAAGATTCGCATAGGGCTCGTCGAGCAACCAGAGCGGCGCGTGATCGCGCACGAGCGCCGCCAGCGCCACGCGTCGACGCTGGCCTGCGGACAACTCGCGCAATGACAATTCCTCGTACCCGGCGAGTCCGACGCGCGCCAACGCCGCATCGATACTCAACAGCGGATCGATGCCAAGCAACGATTCTCGAAACCGCAAATTGACGCGCGCTGAGAGGTCGAGCTTGAGCCCGTTCAAGTGGCCGAGCAACGCGATACGAGGGAGGGGCAGCTGCGCCGAACCTGCTGCGGGCGAGCCGAATGCGATCGACCCCTCCGTCGGCGCGAGCAAGCCCGCGAGAACCTGGAGCAGAGTGGTCTTGCCGGCGCCGTTGGCGCCGCCGATGGCGCAGAGGTCGCCGCTGCGCAACGCGAACGACACTGGCCCGAAAATGCGTTCGCCCGTCCGCGCGAAACAGAGGTCGCGGACGGTCAGTGAAGGGTCTCCGGGCGACGACGCGAGGGTCATGCAAGGCGCTACGGCGAGGGCCCGCAATGCTAACCGCACCGACACACTCGAGGAACATTCCTTTGTGTTTGGCCCGACCGTACGGGAATCGGCGATTAGCGGTCGGGAACGGGCTTGTGTGAAGCTGCTGTTAGCCGCATAGATATGCGCGTCGGTGACTCTCGCCGTCCGCTTGGCTGTGGCGAACGCGGTCATGACTGCGCCGGGCCGCGACAGGAAGGCCGATAAGCCATCCGCGGCTCCGGTAGAAATCGTGTTCATGACGGCAGAGCAGGAGTTTTGCAGGATGATGATGAGCGGCCCGGAAATCGCGTGCCAAGGGGCGCGCAAGTCGATGGATCGGTCAACCGGCTTTTCGGCCCTGCGCCGTGCTTTGCTGTTCGTGGCAGGCGTCGGATTCGTCGGCAGCTGCCTTGCGGCGGACAAACCCTCATTCAAGAACGTGATCGACGCGTCCACCGCGCCGGGCGATCTTTACATCGTCGTGCTCGACGACCCGCCGCTGGTCGACTATGCGGGCGGAATACGGTCGGCTGCGGACGGCAGGAACCTCGCGAAGACCGCCCCCGATCCTGACGCAAGGCACACTCCCAAACTCCGGATCGAATCCGAGCAGTCGCGTCACTATCTCGAACACCTGGACGCGCAGCAGGCGAAAGTCCTCGCCGCCATCGGCGGGCTGGCCAAGAAGAGCGTTTCGCCGCGCTTTCGATATCGCGTCGTCACCAACGGCATGGCAGTGCCCCTGACGGAGCAGGAAGCCGAGCGCCTTCGCGGAATTCCGGGCGTGCACTCGGTCGAGCCGGACCAACGACGATTCCTCGAAACCGACGCCGGACCTAACTGGGTCGGAGCCCCTGCAGCCTGGAACGGCACCGGCAGCGGACCTCGCGGCGAAGGCGTGGTCGTCGGCATCATCGACAGCGGTATCAACGCGTCGCATCCGTCGTTCGCCGACATCGGCGGGGATGGTTTCAATCATTCCAATCCGCGCGGGCGCCAGTACGGCAGGTGCGTGACCTCGCCGGGCCGATGCAACGACAAGTTGATCGGCATCTACGAATTCACCACCGAGCTGCCGCGCGATGGCAGCGATACCACGGGCCACGGCTCGCACGTGGCCTCGACCGCGGTCGGCAACGTCGTCGACCGCACCATCAACGGGCAAACGATCACGCTGCCCCTGCGCGTGTCCGGCGTCGCGCCCCACGCCGCAGTGATTTCGTACAAGGCCTGCACCAAGGAAGAGGATTGTCCGGTCTCCGCGCTGCTTGCCGCGCTCGACCAGGCGACTGCCGACGGCGTCGACATCGTCAACTATTCCATCGGCGGGCCCGCGCGCGATATTCGTGCCTCGGTACAGGCCAACAATGACGACGTCGCGGCCTTCCTGCGCGTTCGCAATGCGGGCATCGTGGCGTCGGTGTCGGCGGGCAACAGCGGCCCCGGCGTAGGCACCGTCCGTTCGCCCGCTAATGCACCGTGGGTCATGGCGGCAGCGAATGCGTCGCACGACCGTCGTTTCGTGAACCGGCTTTTCGATGTTTCAGGTCCAGGTGCGCCTGCGGTGGCGGAATTCGTCGGTGACGGCATCACCGGTGCACTGGGCCGGCGTGCCATCGTCGACGCAGCAGCGTATGGATTTCCGCTTTGCGGCAATGGCGAAGATCTGACTCTGCCTCCGACCGGCGCCAGCAATCCCTGGCCGTCGGGGACGTTCAACGGGCAAATCGTGGTATGCCGTCGCGGCGTGCAAGCGCGTGTGGCCAAGGGCTTCAATGTGCGCGCGGCAGGCGGGGGCGGGATGATCCTTGTCAACAGCCCAGCCGAAGGCGAAAGCGTCAACAGCGACGATCACTACGTGCCGGCCGTGCACCTCGGATTTGCTGAAGGCCAGCGCCTGCTCGCAGCGATCGCGCAGGCAGGCGGCCGCCTTGAGGGCGCAATAAGCGGCACCCAGGCGGAACGTGATCTCGGGCGCGCGGACGTGCTGGCCGCCAGCAGCAGCCGCGGTCCCGTCGCGGGAGACAGCTATCTCAAGCCCAACATCACGGCGCCCGGCACCAACATCCTCGCGGCAGCGCAGACCGGAACGGGACTCGCCACCTTGTCCGGTACATCAATGGCTGCGCCGCATCTTGCGGGCGCAGCCGCGCTGGTGATCGGCGTGCATCCCAACTGGAATGTTTCCCAGGTCGAGTCCGCACTGCTCACCGGAACGGTTTCCGGAGTTCGCAACCAGGGTCTCGCCATGTCCCGCTTCGAGGATGCGGGCGGCGGCAGGCTCGACGCTGGACGCGCCGTCGGTGCCGCGTTGCACTTTCCCGAAAGCGGTGCCGCTATGTCCGGCGCATTTGTGGGCGGCAATGCCAGCATCGCCAATGCCGCCGGCGAAGTGCTCACCGGCCCCGCGGCGCTAAACCTTCCATCGATCGCATTTGGCAATTGCGTGCGGCGTTGCGTGTTCCTGCGCTACGTTAAAGACAACGGTGCAGGCAGCAGCTGGTCGGTTACGCCGCAAGGCTTCTCGCCAGCCACGGTGGTCGTCACACCGGCGCAATTCTCGCTGGCGCCCAACCAGCAGCAGCTTATCCATGTCGAGGTGCGCTTCGACCTCGCCGCCAGTGTCGGCATCCGGACGACAGGGAGCCTGGTTTTCGCCCCGCAGGGCGGCGCTTCGAGTGACCTGCGCGTTCCGGTCTCGATTCGATCGAGCCTCGGCAACCTGCCGTCGCGCATCGACCTGGCCACACCGGTCGATGGCGGTCTCGAAGACGTTCCGCTGCAGGGATTGTCGGCGCTGTCCAATCCGGGCTTCGACACCACCGACATGGTGCGTCTGCGCTCCGATTCGCGCAGTCTGGCGAAAGACCCGACCGAGGACGAACCGTACGACCTGCCGAGTGTCGGAGCATTCTTCGCGACCACGCCCGTGCGCGTGCCGGTGCGTGCCGGACCCGTTGAGATTTCCTTGTTCGCCGATGTTCGCGCTGCCGCCGGCCGCGATATCAACCTCTTCGTCGGACTCGACCTGGACGGAGACAACACGCCCGACGCGAACGAGGAAGTGTGCGGAAAAGACTCGACCTCGAGCTTCGAGCAGTGCCTTGCCGAAATCCGGGTTCCGGCTGGTTTGACCAATCCTCGCGCCTGGTTCCTCGCCCAGAACGTCGCTACGACTACTGACACAGCGACGTTGCGGTTCGCCAGCACGACGTTCCCGGCGCAACCCGGCGCGCATGACGCAGACGAATTGGCCAACGTCGCGCGCGAGGCTTATCTGACGGCAACCGCCCCCGGACAAGTCGCACAGGACACCGCTTTTTCCCTGCGCATGAGCTGGTCCAGCAGTGCGATGTTGCCGGGCGAGGAATGGTTCGGCGCGATGCGGGTGCGAGCGAGCCCGGTCGGATCATTCTCGCCCGCGCTGCCGGTGTTTCTGCGGACGGGTGGCGAGCGTCTGCCTCGCGTGATGCAGTCGGGCACGGCGCCGTTGCTGGTGCGCTTGCTTGCGCAGGGCACTCACAACGGCCTGGCGGTCGACGTGCCGCGAAGCGCAGAGCGCTTCGACGTGCAAGTGCGCTCCACTGGCGCCGGCAAGCTGCGTTTTGTGAGTGCCACGGCAGGCGCCGGTCCGGCGCTTACGGACACCCCGGGTACACCAATCGTGCGTGAATTCGATCTGGTGCCCGGTCAAAGCGTGTCTTATGGCATGACGACGGGACTGACGCCGGGCCGCTGGTACCTGGTTCCGGTCAACACGACTGCGTCCATCAACGAAATCGAACTCGCCGTGCTGCCGTTTGCGCAGGGAACATCCGCCGACCGCATTCCGCCGGGCGCGTTCTTCAACCCGGCGCGCTCGGGACACGGATTGTTCCTCAGCCAGGGCGGCCCGATCGCCGCGCTCATCTGGTACACGTATCGCGAGGACGGCACGCCCGAATTCTACACGATGGGTGGCGACTGGCCGGCGGATGGCGCAAGCAGCTTCCAGGGCCCATTGCTCCGTTTTACGTGGGACGGCAACCAGACGCGCTATGTCAACGTTGGTCGCGGTGGACTCACGCGTACGGCCGATGGTTACCGCTTCAGTTGGTCCTTGTACGGGCAGCATGGCAGCGAGCCGGTGGGAGAGATTCGCGATGGCGCGAGCTGTCCAACCGCCGGCGCCACGACGGGAGATTTCTCGGGCACGTGGTACGCACCGGCGCGTTCGGGTTATGGCTACAGCCTTTTCACCACGACCGCGAACGACAGCGAACTTGCTTACCTCTACGACGATGCCGGCAATCCCCGCTGGGTGATCGGGCAGAACAGTCCATTCGGAGCCGCCGGGTTGTCGATGTCCCAGACCGATGGCGCTTGCCCGCTGTGCGCTTATCGTGCGCCGGTGTATCGGGCAGTCGGAACGCTGGCGCGCAACTTCAGTTCTCTCGACACTGGAAGCATCGCGATCGACGTCAACCTGGCCGCACCGGTCAGCGGACGCTGGACCAAGGACGACGCCGTGGTGCGACTCGCGGCGAGCCGCAGCTGCAACTAGCTGGCCATGGGCTAGATGTACCAACTGTAGGAGCGACGTCAGTCGCGAACGCAGTCTCGCGTCGAAGCCGTCGCGACTGATGTCGCTCCGACAGGAGAAAGCCGTGACCAGGCTTCAATCAAGCGGCGTGAGCCGGGCTTCGACCAGGGCTCGCGCATCGGCCCAGTCGATCCGGGTCGGGTCGAACTCGCTGTCGGGGTGAGTGGCGAGCAGCTCTTGCAGGATGCCCGACTGCACCCTGCCACGCGCCAGCGCCGTGGCGTACGGCACCCGCCGGAACGTGACCATCGCGTAGCGGGGAATGAAGCGCTCCGGAAATCGTTCCGCGAGAGCGTGCTCGAGTGCACGCTGACGCAGGAAATCGGCATCGTCGACGCGATCGCGCATTTCCAGGTAATTCTCGACCGCCATGTGCGCGATCGCGTCGGCGTTTGGTTTGCGGCGTCGCTGGAATTCGGCGAAAACTTCGGCCCAATCCTGCGCTCCGTCGATCAACCCATCCAGTTCCGCGCAGTCTTCGAACGCGCAGTTCATGCCCTGGCCGTGGAACGGCACGATGGGATGCGCCGCGTCGCCGAGCATCAACGCCTGTCCGCGCAGGTGCCAGCGCGCCACGCGCGTGGTGCCGAGCATGCCGACCGGGTTGGAAGCGAAATCGTTTTCCAGATCCGGCATCAGCGGCACCGCGTCCGCGAATTCCTCCTCGAACAACGCGAGTGCATCGTCCGTGGTTCGCACCGTCGCGAAACTCGGGTACGGACCCTCGTTGGGCAGGAACAGCGTGACAGTGAAGCTGCCTTCGGTGTTGGGCAATGCGATCGCCATGTAGCCGCCGCGTGGCCATATGTGCAGGGCGTTGCGCTCGATGCGGAATCCGCCGTCTGGCGCCGGCGGGATCTCGAGTTCCTTGTAACCGTGGCCAAGCGGCTCGAAGCGCTCCTCGATGTCGATCTCGCGCCCGATCGCTGCACGAACCGTCGAGCCCGCCCCGTCGCAGCCCAGGGCGAGGGAGCAGGGCAGTGATGTTTCGACGCCGCTGGCTTCATCCACCACACGCATGATTCGGCGCGCAAAATCGATGGATTGCACGCCTTTTCCGAACAGCAGCTTCGCGCCGCCGGATTCCGCGAAATCCAGCAACAGCGCGTTCAGCCGGCTGCGGTTGATCGACCAGATCACTTCGCTGTCGTCGCGGCCGTAGCGCAGTAGTCGCGTCGAGCCGTCGCGGGCGTGCACCCGTCGACCCCGCATCATCACCGCATTGGCCAGCACTTCGCCTTCGATACCCGCGCGACGCAGCGCGTTCAACCCGCGCTCTGCGAGCGCCAGATTGATCGATCGGCCGCCACCCACGTCGGCCCGCCTGACATCGGCGCGACGCTCGAAAACAGTGATGTTGAAGCCGCGGCGAGCCAGGAATCCCGCCACGAGAGCCCCGGCCAGGCCGCCGCCGATGATGTGGATCGAGTTCTCGCGCATCGGGTTCCTCAGCTTTGCGTGCACTTTCAACAACGCGGCCCGCGAATGCAACCGTGGCGAGCGCGTGCTCGCGGGACCCCGCGTGCGCATACAATCCGGAGACATGGCCCGGCCAACAGCATGAACCAGCGAAAATATTTCGGCACGGACGGTATCCGCGGGAAGGTGGGCGAGGAACCCATCACTGCCGACTTCATGCTGCGGCTTGGTGCCGCGATCGGCCGTGCACTGGCGCGCGAGGGCGCCCGCACCGTGTTGATCGGGAAGGACACGCGGATTTCGGGCTACATGTTCGAGTCGGCGCTCGAAGCCGGCCTGACCGCTTCCGGGATCGACGTGCAACTGCTCGGCCCGATGCCGACTCCGGCCATCGCGCACTTGACCCGTACCTTCGACGGCGGCGCCGGCATCGTCATCAGTGCGTCGCACAATCCCTATTTCGACAACGGGATAAAGATCTTCTCGGGGCGCGGGGAGAAGCTGTCGGACGCGATCGAGTCGAGGATCGAGCTGGAACTTGAGCAACCCTTCGCGACGGTCGAGGCCAGTCGCCTCGGCAGGGTGCGCCGCGTGCCCGATGTCGAAGGCCGATACGTCGAATTCTGCAAGAGCACCGCGCGTGGACTCTCGCTCGGGGGCATGAACCTGGTGGTCGACTGCGCCCACGGGGCGACCTACCGCGTCGCGCCCGCGGTGTTCTCGGAGCTGGGCGCGCGCGTGCATGCCATCGGCGTCGAACCTGACGGACTCAACATCAACCTTGGGTGCGGCGCGACCGATCTTGCGCTGCTGCAGCGAACCGTACGCGAGCGCGAGGCCGATCTGGGCATCGCCTTCGACGGCGACGGGGATCGCGTGATGATGGTCGACCGCGCCGGCAACGTGCAGGACGGCGATGCGCTTCTGTACGTCATCGCGGCGCACTGGGTGGGTGCGCGCAAGCTGACGGGTCCCGTGGTCGGCACACTCATGAGCAATTTTGGCCTTGAGCAGGCGGTCACTGCGCTGGGCCACCGATTCATGCGCGCCCGCGTGGGGGATCGGTACGTACATCAGATGATGAAAGACGAACAGGCGTGGCTCGGAGGCGAGAGTTCCGGACACATCCTTTGTCTCAACAAGACGACGACTGGCGACGGCATCGTGGCTGCGCTGCAGGTACTGCGCGCCTTGCAGGCGCGCGGACATTCGCTCCACGAGGCGGTGGCCCCGATGCGGCGACTGCCCCAGCGAACGGTCAACATACCGGTTGCAGCGGGCGCACGGCCGCTCGAGCGCGAGTCGGTGAAAGCGGCGCTGCATCAGGTCGAGGCGACTCTCGCCGAACGCGGTCGTGTGATTTTGCGCGCGTCGGGTACGGAACCGCTGGTGCGGGTGACCATCGAGGCGGAGGATGACGCCGAGGTCGAGCAACTGAGTCAGCAGCTCGCCGACGCGGTGCGTGCCGCCGCGTGACTCCACATTTCCATGCCACCGAGTCGACCCCATGACCGCCCAGATCCCGACCCTGGATATTCGCCGCTTCGATCCCGCCGTGGATCCGGCCGCACGTGCGCGATTCGTGGCGGAACTGGGCGCAGCCTATGAGGAGTGGGGCTTCGCCGGAATCCGGGGACACGGTATCGATCCGTCCTTGATCGAGTCGGCGTACGACGCCTCGGTCCGTTTCTTTGCCCTGCCCGATGCGACCAAGCGCCGCTACGTATTGCCGGGCTCCGGCGGGGCACGTGGCTACACCCCGTTTGGCGTTGAGACTGCGAAGGACTCGAAGTACCCCGATCTAAAGGAGTTCTGGCACGTAGGGCGCGAGCTGCCGGAAGGGTCCAGGTACGCCGACGTCATGCCGCCCAACCTGTGGCCCGACGAAGTCCCCGAAATGCGCACGTACGGTTACGGGCTGTACCAGGCGCTCGATGCCCTGGGCTCGCGGGTGCTCGGCGCGCTGGCGCTGCATATCGGGCTGCCGGAGAACTACTTCGCCGACAAGACCAACTTCGGCAACTCGATCCTGCGTCCGATCCACTATCCGCCGATCACGCAGGAAGACATTCCCAACGTGCGCGCAGGTGCGCACGAGGACATCAATTTCATCACCTTGCTCGTGGGCGCCAGCGCCGCGGGGCTCGAGGTCAAGTCGCGCCAGGGAGAGTGGGTGCCGTTCACCGCCGACTCCGACACCATCGTGGTGAACATCGGCGACATGCTGCAGCGACTCACCAATCACGTGTATCCGTCGACCACGCATCGCGTCGTCAACCCTCCAGGCGAGGGCGCGCGCAAGCCGCGGTATTCCACGCCGTTCTTCCTGCACCCGAATCCGGATTTCCTGATCGACGTGCTGCCTTCGACGATCTCCGAAGCCAATCCCAGCCGCTATCCGCAACCGATCACCGCGCAGGATTACCTGGACGAGCGCCTGCGCGAGATCAAGCTCAAGTAAATTGACCCTTCTCCGTTCGGGGAGAGGCGATGCCGCTTGCGACCGAGCGAAGCGAAGGCGGCTCGCGAAGCGAGCGAACCACGCTCGCGCATCGTCGAGCGCCCGAGCGGAAAGCTCGGGCCGGGGCGCGGAGCGCGAGGTGGCGCGAAGCGCCGGATGAGGGTGAGGCGGGACTTGTCGCGCCACTGGCGCGACCCGGCGAACGCCCGCACAAGGATGTGCGGGCCGGGAAGTGGCGCAGGGATGCCTGCTTGCGATGACCAAGTGATGGCAGTTGGGCCCCTCACCCCTACCCCTCTCCCGTAGGGAGAGGGGTTTGACGTCATTGCACGTCGCGGTAGTTTCGGGACTGTCGACGGATCACCGCATCGGCCAGCGGCTGCGGCAGGTGCTTGAACACCGTCGTCAAGGCTCGATTCACCGCACCGGTGACGTGCCGCGAACGGCCCCCTTCAACGGCTTCGATGCCTTCCTCGACTACGGCTTCCGCACTTTGCCACAGCCAGTTCGGCATCCGGCCCATGCGCGGCCGCATGCCGTTGGCATCGTGGAACTCTGTCCACGTGAAGCCGGGGCATAGTGCGCAAACGTTGACACCGGTGCCCGCGAGTTCGAGCGCAAGCGACTCGGAGAAGCGGATCACGAAATTCTTGCTGGCGCCGTACAGGGTGTGGCCGGCGCTGCTCGGCACCAGTCCCGCGATCGAGGCAACGTTGATGACCCGGCCATGTTTGCGCGCCCGCATTCCCGGCACTAATCGGTGCGTCAATTCGCACACCGACGTCACCATGACCTGAAGGAAATCGGCGTGCGTTTGCCAGTCGCGCGACAGGAAACTGCCGGTCACGCCGTAACCGGCGTTGTTGACCAGCGTGTCGATGACCAGGCCGCGCCGCTCGATTTCCCGCGCGAGTTGCTGCGGTGCGTCGCGGTCAGCCAGGTCAGCTTCGATCACTTCGCAGCGCACGGGCGCGAGCGAAGCGGCCAGTTCACGCAGGCGATCGCCGCGCCGGGCCGTGAGCACCAGGGTCTTGCCCCGGTCTGCGTAAGCCCGTGCGAAGGTAGCGCCAATGCCGGCAGAGGCGCCCGTGATCAGGGCAGCAGTCGCGACGTCTTGCTTTTTTTCGTGCATTGGCCGAGTTTAAGGGGAGGGCAGTGCCATTTGCTGGCACTCGTGGGCGGGGAGAGGTCGATGCGTCGCAAGCTTGTTGCCGGTAACTGGAAGATGCATGGAGATCGCGTCAGTGCGCACGCTTTGACCGAGGCAGTCGCTGCACACGGCTGCGTCAACTGCGACGTGACGCTGCTTCCGCCGTTCGTGCACCTGGCGATGCTGATCCGCGATTTCGGTGGAGATGCACTGCAGTTCGGAGCCCAGGACATCAGCCGGCACGCGGCCGGTGCCTACACGGGGGAAATTTCGGGAGCCATGCTCTCGGACATCGGTTGTCAGCATGTCCTCGTCGGACACTCCGAACGTCGCCAACACCATGCAGAGTCCGATGACCTGGTCGCGGCGAAGTTCGTCGCTGCACAAGCCGCCAATCTGCATCCGATCCTGTGCGTCGGCGAAACGCTCGGGCAGCGCGAGTCTGGCGAGACCGAAGCGCTTCTGGCAAGGCAACTCGAAGCCGTGATCGCGGTGGCTGGCGTCCAGGCTTTCGCAAGGGCGGTGGTCGCCTACGAACCCGTCTGGGCGATCGGTACAGGCCGAACCGCCTCCCCCCAGCAGGCCCAGGACGCTCACGCGTTCCTGCGTAGCGTGCTCGGTCGACACGATGCTAAACTCTCCGGCTCGCTGCGAATCCTCTATGGTGGCAGCGTGAAATCGGCCAACGCGCAGCAGTTGTTCGCGCAACCGGACATCGATGGCGGTCTCATCGGAGGTGCTTCACTCGTCGCGGAGGATTTCCTCGCGATCTGCAACGCGGCGTCCTGATCCGCAACCGATCGGGACCCCTTCTGGAATCAAGATGCTGAATGTCCTGAACATTGTCTACGTCCTGATCGCGATCGCCATGACCGCTTTCATCCTCCTGCAGCGCGGCGCGGGTGCCACGGCGGGTGCCAGTTTTGGCGCCGGTGCTTCGGCGACCGTATTCGGCTCGCGAGGTGCGAGTTCGTTCCTCACGCGCTCCACGGCCGTGCTCGCGACGACATTCTTCGTGCTGACACTGGGCATGGGCATGTACGTTTCGCGCGGCGCCGGCATAGCGCAGGATGTTGACCTCGGCGTGATGGGGCAGTCGAAGAGCAGCGAGACTCCGGTCAAGGCGAAGCCCGCGTCCGACGTGCCTCAGGCACCAAAGGTGTCTCCGGGTCCGGCCTCACCCAGCACGGCTACGCCGGGCTCGACAACGTCTGGCGCCCAGACCATGACGGTCGAACCATTGGTCCCGATGGCAGCCGTTCCCGCGCCGACCGCGACCGACGTGCCGGCGGTGCCGGCCGCGCAGACGGACGACAAGCCGGCACGATAGACTCGCGCAGTATCAAGGCCGACGGCTGCAGGTCGCCGTCGTGCCTCACCGTGTCAAAGCCCAGGTGGCGAAATTGGTAGACGCACTACCTTGAGGTGGTAGCGACGAAAGTTGTGGAGGTTCGAGTCCTCTCCTGGGCACCAATACGGAAGGCGCATTGAGTCAGTGCGCCTTGCTTGTTTCACTTAGTGACGTAACCACTGAAGCGGCTTCAGGGGTTGCGGAGCGCAAGCATGCGTCACCGTGGGTCGTTGCGCGAGCGATCGATCCGCGGTCAGGCAACCCTGTCCAGAGCCTGTCAAAGGGTTGCGGAAGGACTTTTTCACACCGTGGTTTCTCCTCAGATCGGCGTTGCATCGCCGGCGGCCCAGGGTTCCAAAACGACCGATGGACTTATCGCAATACCTGCCGGTGTTGCTGTTCCTCGCGGTGGCGACCGTCATCGCGGTGGCGCTGCTCGCGCTCGGATCGATGCTGGGCCCCAAAAAGCCGGGGGCCGACAAGATGTCCCCTTACGAATGCGGCTTCGAGGCATTCGAGGACGCGCGCATGCAGTTCGATGTGCGCTACTACCTGTTTGCGATCCTGTTCATCGTGTTTGATCTCGAGATTGCATTCCTGGTGCCCTGGGCGGTGGTGTTCACCAAGATCGGCGCGCTCGCCCTGATCGAAGTGGCGATGTTCCTTGTGCTGCTGCTGATCGGATTCGTTTACGCATGGAAGAAGGGCGCGCTCGAATGGGAGTGATCGATCGCGTCAGTGGCGTGATGCACAACCCGGTCCCGGTTGGGCAGGTCGACGACATCCTGCGGCCGGCGGGTGACAATCCCCTGCTGGAAAAAGGCTTCGGGGTCGCTTCGGTCGACGCGCTGGTGAACTGGGCGCGCACCGGCTCCATGTGGCCCATGACGTTCGGCCTCGCCTGCTGCGCAGTCGAAATGATGCACGCGGGCGCCGCGCGCCTCGACCTTGATCGTTACGGCGTGGTGTTCCGACCGAGCCCGCGCCAGTCCGACGTCATGATCGTCGCGGGTACCCTGGTCAACAAGATGGCGCCCGCGCTGCGCCGC
>Ga0183260_10000624_pt1 | contig 29996 bp, 27 predicted proteins | sample AntDrymUQ4972206_2_FD_129768 | JGI IMG/M metagenome (GOLD analysis project Ga0183260, IMG submission 129768) | Polar desert sand microbial communities from Dry Valleys, Antarctica - metaG UQ497 (22.06) (version 2) (version 2) | ecosystem: Environmental > Terrestrial > Soil > Desert | place...
AAGGCTTCCGGGCCATGGGGTTGCAGGCATTATGGGCATAACTGGAAGGTGTTACGGCATGGAGGCCAGGACAAAGGATAGCCTTCGCCGCTGGCATGGTGGTGATGGTGGTCGTGGTGGTGGTGGACATTGCGGCCATTGCTATTCCCCTACCGTCGGGGAGGAGGGTGATTTGTGGCATGTGTTAACGCGCAGGTTCTGATCATTTTCTATTGTGGCGGCTATGCTGACTATGAGATATGGCTGCCACTGCGACACTGGGCTTTTCCTGACAGTTCTCTGAGGCAGCAGATATGGGCATATGATGCGCGCAGAAATAACTACCACCTACAAAGCCCTCAGTAACAGCGGCGGCGCACGGGCAGGCGATGTTGCCGAAATACCTGGGATGGTCGACTTGAGACCTCGCTGTTTAGTTCGCAAGTAAGATGGGTTTTAGAGCCCTGGCCATTGCATGGGGAAAGGGCAAGGAGGAAGAAGAAGAGGAAGAAGAGGAAGTAGGAGTAGATAGGAAGATGGCAAAAGAACTTGGAGAATCTCATTCCATCATCGACAGCATTTCGCAAAATGCCTGTGGTGAGCCAGTCAAGCATGGTGATGGTGGTGGTGATGGTGGTGCCAACGTGAGTGATACTTGCAACAACAGCAGCAGCAAGTGGAAAAGCAATGATTTTGGTTCTTGGGAGCCTGGCTGTCAACGGAAACCTCATTGTTTTGGGTGCTTCTGGCGAGCCTGTTGTTGTGGTGCCTACAATTCTGCTTCTATCAAAACGCATATCAACCACAAGATGGTTAAGCTGCTCATCCATAAAGATTCTCAGGATACCATTGCCTTCAGTGAGCATTTGGGCGTAGGGTCCATTAATGAGATGTATCCACAGCAGCGCACCTCAGAAGCCTTCAATTTCAAGAGGTGCGATAAGGCACGGGTTTGGGCTGTTATTACAACTGGAAATTAATCCAATAATGCAAAAAAATATTTGCAGGTCTGTATGCATGTGGGTTAAACATTTAATACTTTTTTGGTATCTAATTACAACTTGTCTCTTCTCTACAAGTTGGAGATTCAGTGCCTTCAGGGTCGAAAGCAGGTTCCAAGGCCAGCGATTAACTTATAGACATAAACATTGTACCCAACGCATAATCCAAATCATGCAATGTCCTATGAACAAAAATGTCGTCACAAATGAGGGGGGGATTTTATGTTACAACTAAAACGTATTAGTCTGTGTTTCACTGGATGGGGTTTATAACACCCCTGCCCAGAACCTTGCCTTCTTTTAGCATCGTCAGTGCTTCTGTTGCTTGATCCAGTTTAAACCGATTTGAAACAAGCGGTTTGATGATTTCTCTTTTTGCCAGTGAAACCAACTCCGTTAAATCATTTAGGGTTCCGGTGTATGACCCAATTAACCTGTATGCCCGTGTTGGCATACTAACCAAACTCAGTTTAAGCTCGCCTCCAAACAACCCCACTAGTACTACCCTTGCCCTTCTTCTAAGAAATTGCATATCTGCTTCTACTGTTTTTGATGCGTTCACAAAGTCAATTACCGCATCAGCTCCTAGATTGTTAGTCAACTCCATAACAGCTTTTACGGGATCTTCGTTTCTGGAATTGACCACATCATCAACACCGCCATCTTGTTTTGCAGCCTTTAATTTATTGTCATCCAAATCCATCGCAATTATTCTGGCACCAGTAACTGCTTTTGCTAGTTGCATAGCCATCAACCCCAATCCTCCTGCACCAACAATGACAACGTTGTTACCTGGTTTTAAGTTCGCATTTTTTACTGCACCATATGCTGTGAGGGCAGAACATGACAATGTGGCTGCGGCATCCATATCCAAGTCATCTCCTATTTTCACAAGATACTTGTAGCTTGGTACCAGAATATACTCTGAATAACCGCCGTCTACATATACTCCCAATGATCTAGGTTTATCACACAGGTTTTCCTCACCAATTCTACAAGAGGGGCACAATCCCTCCCCTATCCAAGGATACACAAGAACTTTTTCACTCTGTTTAAATCCCTCTGCCTGCTCACCCAGGGTCTCTATTGTGCCTGCTATTTCATGGCCTGGGGTTAATGGGTATTTTACTCCTCGATCGGTGGTTTTCAGTATCTGTCCCCCTATGCCCTCATATCCTCCATCCCATAGGTGAATATCACTATGGCAAACACCTGATGAATGGACTTTAACAAGAACCTGAGAGCCTTTGGGTTTTGGAGTTTCACTTTGCTGTATTTCCAAAGATTCCTTTGGTTTGATAATTCTTGCAGATTTCATGTCCATATTAAATAGTGTTGCATATAAAAAAGGTGATGTAACATAATGATTACTGCAATGAAAATGGGCCATTTCTGTATTGTCGCATTTCTTGGCAGCAGCAATAAATTGCGGACTTGATTATCTTCTTTATGCCATATATCATGATGATGCATTTTTTTCATGCATTTAAATTGTCAATATGAGGTTTGTTTTGTTGCACTGTATCCTATTTTTAGGTGCAAAGGTTAATGATTGGAATTGCCAATTTAACTTTAAAAACTATTGTTATCTCTGGGTTAAAATGGTTTTTAAAACCGTTTAAAGGTAAAGCTTATATACTATATTACAATATTTTATAGTATGTCAAAAAAAACTGATAGTCAAGCAAATACTGCCTCAAGCAATGCCGATTTTACCTACGATAACTCAAATAACCAAGTCAACAAATCACTTGATCAAACCAAGGAAAACATCAACAGGTCAATAGACGAGTCCCGAAACCAAATACCACGTTACAACAACATTGTTAGCAGTTACCAAGAGCAATCACTGCAAACAGCCAAAGAGATTTCAGAGGAGTACATTGAATCCCAAAAGGCAGTGACTAACTCCCTCCAATCAGCATGGAGACAATATGCCGGGAGTGTCAGCGGTCTTGTTACAGGCTTTGCGTCCCCAGACTCCATGACAAAAGCATACACCAAATTTGTGGGCAGCTTTGCAGACAATGCAGTATCAGCAATAAGGCTGACAAATTGCTTTGTGTTCTCTAACATCGACTCAATGAAATCAACGTTCCAACAGGCAAAAGACAATTCAAAAAACATGTCAAATTTGACTGTTAACACGGCAAAAACCTTTGAACAAACCTCAAGGGAGTTAGCGGCAACAATTGAGGAATCTGTTTCAAACTATAAAAGCCAGAACAACAACAACAATGATGATGATTCTGATATCGTTCACATCACAACAAACACAAACACAATAACAGCGACAAAACAGTAAAAGAAAAAATGCATTTAGCATTGTTATTCATGACGCAAGCAAATGAAAAACAATTTTAAAAATGCAATTTTTTATTTGAAATCTGTAAAATAATACCATATATCAAATTGCCAATAAGAAAACCAGATTTTTTAAAACCTTACATTAGCATCACTTTTAAAATCAATCAAGATCTACTTTGGGTTACCAAAACAATTGTTGTTGTTGCTGTTGTTTTTTTGTATGCCAATCAGATATCCCTTCTGTACTACGTCGTGGTTGTTCGGGGTTTGTGATGGTGTATAATCTAATGGTTGTTACAATCGATTAATCCAATCAAAAAAAGTGAATTTTTATGAGTGGTCTTTCTCAAACAAGAAATTTTGTACAGGTGCCCAAACCCAATACACACACTTGGCTGTTTCGTCAGATGAAACGAGGCAATCACAAACCATAACTAATAAAATCATCATTGGATTTGAACAATGCATGTAAAAAGGAATTACCAAATAGTAATGGTGGTTATTTTATTTGCACCATCCATTTATCCTTTGTTGCTGTTTTTTTTATTTTGTATGGACTGATTTGCCTTGTCTTCGCCTTCCTTGATTGACTCCTTAATTGTTTTGGGCGAAAAATCTGCATTTTCGTATATATGGGGAAATTGCTCATCTCGCGTTATATAGTAAATTTCTTTTATTTCTGCGCCGTGCTCTTGTTTGTATTTCTTATACTTTCGACGTATTCTTTTAACCTGTTTTTCATCCATTTGTAGCTTGTCAACATTATTGTCTACTATTTGGTAAAGTTCTTCGATATACTCTAAATATCTGGTGATTACTTTTGACATTGTTATGTTGTTTTCGGTTTTATCTGAGAATATGATGTCTCTAGCCCTATGGTGAACTTCTGGTAAACTCTTTGGAAGGCTATCTATGTTTTTTGGATAGTTCTCTACTATGTATATTCTTTTATCCTTTATTGGCGATGCATCCAAAACTTCCCTCAATGGTGTGTTGCTAAGTAGACCGCCATCCCACGCATAAACGCCCTCTTCTACTTTTATCCAGGGAAAGCTGTACAATGGATAAGCGGAAGTTGCAAGTATGTGCCTAGTGTCTATTTGTTGCTTAAAACTATCAAAGGTCAAAGATTGCGCATTTAAAACATTTACAGCAGTTAGGATTAAACGGGTGTTTTGGTTTCCGCCTGGTTTTAATTTGCTGTAATCAATATATTTTTCTAAAGTTTTTACTAATGGTGAATGGTCATACATGTAGGTCCATTTTTGGGGTGTAAAGTATTCTGGGTCCTTTAAAGCAAATTCGGTTGACCATCTTGGTTTAAACATTTTTTCATTTCCAAAAATTGCAGAGCTGTAAAATGATTTAATTTGCTTTATTTTTATGTCCTGCTCATTTCTTGCATTGAAATAACTTTCTGTTGCCTCTGGTTTGGGCGATCTATAGGGAAAAAGATAACCAGGTAGTTGTTGACCCATGAATTTGGACCAATAAGAGTATATGGGGGATCTGTCAAAATCAATGAAACTTTCAGATAACTCCAGCCAAAAGTTCTCTAAAAGTTCTTGTGTGTGCTCTTGATTTTTGCTTCCGGCTATGATTGCAGCATTTATGCCCCCAATAGATGTCCCTGCAACAATGTCCAAGGGTATGTTGTTTCTTACAACCGCCTTGTAGACTCCACATCCAAAAGCGCCCAAGGAGCCACCACCTTGAAGTATTAATACATTTTCAATTACACTGTCGTTATTCTGTCTCATGTACGCATTTTATAAACTAACTTGAATCTTATAAACACGCAAATCACATACCCGCGGCATTCACTTTTTAGGTCCGGGTGGTGTCATAGTGGGGAAATGGTTATTCCGGACTGTGTGTATGTATAGCGGGAGGTGTTCAGATAATGCTAACTGGTGGATGCATATGCACATGGCAATGAGCATTGTGGGGGATTTGAATATGGATGCTAGTGCAAGTTTGAGAAAAAACGAGCGTTAATGATTTGTCAATAATGAAATAGGGTGTCGTCACAACCAGTCCTAAAAACGAAACAACATAATGCATTACTGTCTGTTGTTTTGTATTGTATTTAATGTATTTGTGACAAGTATCCACATTCACCACCACCATCACCACCCAATGTACAATATGTTTTTTGTATTTGTCTTGATTACATCACTTGAATAGAGCCATATGATGGTGTATTCAAATATTTATCATGATCCTATTCACTGATGCATCGTGTATCCCTATAGTTGAAAATAAATCTAAATATTGTGTCATGTGTATTTGTATTTAAGATGTATTTCAAATCAGTAATTGTTGTTAGTGTAGTTACAGTATTTTCTTTATTGCTAGGAGTATCAGTAATCCTTGCAGAGCAACAACCATCCAACGCGCAATCAAGTACACTAAAAACCTATAATGATGTGCAGGGAAGGTTTGTTGTTCAGTATCCTTCGGCTTGGGAAATAGCTCCAAAAAACTCGACATTTCCGTATTATGGGGCTGCTACGGCGATTGTATTCAAACCAACAGATGAAACAGCTAGCCCTTTGGAAAACACTCTGTTTAGCATTACGCCTATGGATAGGGCAAAATCACTAGACCGTACAACTTTAACGGTAACACCTGATAGTTTGGATAAAACAGTTGCGGATCAGATTGCATTATTGCAAGATCCTTCCTCGATGTACGGAAGTTTAAATGTTGAAATACTCAAAAACAATGCAACAACTGTTAACAGTCTACCTGCGAAAGAGTTGACGTATGTTATTCATGGGATTGGATCATTTGAGATGCAAACCTATGTGATTAAAAATGGTGAACTATACCAACTGATATTTCAAACGCCAGAGTCAAAAGTTCCGTATACATTACCGGCAGCCCAATTAATGATTAAAACATTGAAATTCCTATCCTGATTTTTATTTAGATCTTAACGTGTACTCAACTTAATTTCAATACTTGTTTTTCTTTCCATGATGTTGTGCCTATAAATCCTGATTCGCTCGCAACAGCTATGGATCCTCTGATTCCTTCTAGATGCCGCAGTCCATCAGCCATATCTTTCTGAATTCTTTGCAATGGTGCATGTTTTCTTTTGTGGCCTCTGTAACACCTTGTTTTTTTTTACCGCGAGTTGTTGATTTGACATAAGATGATTATCCATGTATGTTGTAGATTCCATAAACAAGGAGGGTTCATTTTTGCCTACAAAAGCATCCATTTATCTCTGGGATTCTGTTGAAGTCTTTGCTTAATGAGATACTTAATTCTTTGAACCACATAAAATCTTGGCCTTTTTGCCTCCAGCAAAATTACCTGTATCTTTGGTCAAAATAACATTGTGGACTACTAAATTACATTATAGGGAGATCATGGTTTCTAAAATGTCAACCTAAATCTTTTGTATTATGTCGTAATGTGCAATTCTAAATGCCTGTATAACGGGTATGCAAATTCCTTCAGGTGTGATAGTTTGCATCAAATTTATTTATGCATGTCGTCAATAACTGGTCAACAAAGTTACTTTAATCTTGATGGGATTCTGTGCTGTTTTCTGACAGGTTTTTAATGGGCAATCTAAAGGAAAAGGTTGCACCTGTCATACCGCGATTATTCTCAGCCCATATTTTTCCCATATGCGCATCAACCAGGTTTTTTGAGATATAGAGACCCAGGCCCATACCCTGAAATGATTTGGTATTGAACTTTCCAAACAGTTTTGGCAGTATTTCCTTATCTATGCCCGTGCCATTGTCTTTCACACTAACCACCACTGTTTCTTTGCCTTCTTCATCATCCTTATTGGTTTCCCTATTTTCTACAAACACTGAGATGATGCCTCCCTCTTTATGGGTGAATTTGATGGAGTTGTCAATCAAATTTGAGATTACGCGGCTTATGCCGCTCTTATCTGCATACACAATCAAATTATCGTCATCTTGTGTGTATTCAAATCTAGTGTTTTTAGTGTCTGTATTGCTCCTATAACCATTGATAACCTCCAGTATTGTTTCCCTAATTTTAAAATGTTCTTTATTTAGGTGAAGAGAGTTGCCCTCTATTTTGGATGCTTCCAATATGTCCTCAGATAGTGCTTTTAGCCTGTGAGCGTTTCTGCTTATGACCTCAAGCAATTCCTTGTGCCTACCATCCTTTACCTCGTTTTTGATTAGTTCGGTAATGCCAAGTATTGGCTGTATTGGGGTCCGCAGTTCGTGGGCCGCGGTGTTGATAAACTCCTTTTGCATCTTATCGTGGATTTGTAGTTGTTCATACAATTCTGTTTGCTTCCAAAGGCTGTCAAATATTGCAGCATATGATAAAACTGTCGGCGCACTGTTGGAATATGTCAAAAAACCTATAGCTTCGGTGACCGTTTGTTTTGTATCGTCTTTTAGCTCTGCAACCAAAGAGTATTTTCTGTCTACCATCAAAATAGACACCTTTGATAGTGCGTCGATGAACCTAACGTCCAAGTTTGAATTGGCAAACTCTGCAACTATTTGCTCTATTTCCGAATCTTTAGGAGTCAGAATTTTTGTTACTATCCATGGCTTTTTGCGCATTATCCCTTTTAGTTTTTGGACAGCACCGTCACGGGCCTGCCTGCGAAATGCATTTGAGGTGGAGAATATTATCAAAATCTCCTCATTGGCAGACTCTAACAGTTCGAAAACCTTGGTTTGGGTATCTAGGGGCCTGTCTGTAGTTTCTATAACCTCTGGTTCTACCCCTTCCTCAATTTCCGTGATTCTTTGGGTAAAGGGTTTTGATTTTTTCCAGATTATGTCAAAAATGTTTTGATGCTGTTCTACGAATTCTTTTTCGTTACTGTATATGACTGGATTTGAGAGTTGTTTTTCTTTCCATGATGTTGTGCCTATAAATTCTGATTCGCTTACAACTATGGATCCTCTGAACCCCTCTAGATGCCGCAGTTCCTCAACTATCTTTCTGAATTCTTTGCAATGGCGTATGTTTTCTTTTGTGACCTCTGTAACACATCTTATTTTCACTCCTCTACTCCTTGCTTTGTTGTAGTTGTCTTTGTATGCATCAAATTTCATAATTAAAGAAGGACCGTTTTCATCCACCAAAAGGTCGATTTTTTCTTTGACATTCTGAAGAAACCTTACCCCATATGATACCGCATCCTCCATGTTGTTTACAATCAGCGTATTTTTGTTATCATGGGAAGTTTCATTGGACATCTTCTACAATATTATGATATTGGATTTGTTCTTATATAAGAATTATAAAGCATGTAAATAATGTTTAAAGCAAAATCACAAACATTGATTTTACTATGGTAAATAAAATACAAAACTTTGTTATGGTGGCATCGGACCTTGGTGCCGCAGGATTAAACTATCTGGTATTTGTTATTCCCTGGTCAATCATAACTTTTGTAATATGATGCGTGTATCTTTTATCTTCATAGTGAACAAACAAACAAAAGACATGGGAAAACAAGGCAAAACTTTGGATAAATGTGAAACTAACGGATTATTCCTAAATTGATGATATCTGTTGTATGTCTGAAGGGTTTTTTGTTAGATTGATTGATTGGTTGATTGGTTGATTGATTGGTTGATTGGTTGACTTTTTGTTTACCGATATGTGCCGGGTTTCTATTCCTTTGTTAATTGTTTTGATTATAACTGTTGAGGGTGATGTTTCTTTTTTTGAGCTGTAACTTGGAATTGGGTTTTAGTTATTAATATGGTATCAACACATCAAATATTGTGATGCAACATGAGATCTGCGTTTTTATTCTTGCGAGAGATTGAGTTTAGCTTTATTTATTGGGGGAATAACCTTAAAATATTGGCACAAAAAAAGAGCAGGCCCATTGGTGTGACAATCATTGCGATTCTTGCTGTAATATTGGGAATGTTGTTGCTAACTTTGGGACTAACACTAATGGGAACTGGAGCATTGATTTCAGTTTCCACTAACAATTCCCCCGAGTTTCAATCTGTAGGGCCTATTTTTGGAATAATATTACTAGTATCAGGGACGGTTCTTCTGATAATCGGCATAGGTTATTTAGTTGTGTCATATGGCCTGTTAAAAGGTAAAGGATGGGCATGGACGATAACAATAGTGTTGACAATAATAAGCATTGCGGTTCAAATAGTTTCAGGAATTACAAATTCAATTTTTACCGCATCAATTGCTGATGGGGGCAACTCTGTGGCATCTGGGTTCATGGGACAAATAATTGGAATTGCTATTAACCTAATAATATTATACTATCTTTACCGGCCTCATGTTAAAGCCTTCTTTGGAAAATCCTCAAATAAAGCAATAGGTTCTGCATAACAAGGTCAATACCTTCTACCCGTGCTCCAACCCAATAGTTTTTTTTGAGGGAACCTAAATGACATGTGGCCTTGTTTTTGGTTTATTGAACGCGTGTAAAAGGGAGTTTGAATGCCATGATGCTTATTTTAGGATAGTTGTTTGTATGCATGGGAAATGTAGCAACCTGGATTGATAATTATCCCAAATTGTTTTTTAAAGATGACCGCAAATGAATAACACTTGATTTAGTCTTTTAGCGGTATGCTAAATGAAAATGTGGCGCCTTTTTTTCCACCATTGCTATCGTTGTTGTCCGTGTTGTTTTCGGCCCATATCTGCCCACCATGGGCCTCTACAATATTTTTGCAAATGTACAAGCCTAATCCGGTACCATGAAAGGATTTTGTTGCAAACTTTGTGAATAACTTGGGAAACATATCTGGGTCAATGCCACTACCCGTATCCTTTATTTCAACAACAACGACTGCGTCTTTATCCTTTCCACTTTTTCCCTTTTTGATGTTTATGCATATGGTTCCCTCTTTCTGTGGGATGAATTTTATGGAATTGCCAACCAGGTTGGATATTGCTTGGCCTATTCTGTTTTTATCCCCCTCTACCAAAATGGGTGCATCACCAGCTGAATTAGAGCACTCAAACTTTATCTCTTTGTTTCCATCTACCAGTAGGTTGTTTCCCAATTCTTTAACAATATCCAACACTAATCCATCAAGGCTAAATTTTTCTTTGTGTAGGTTAAGTGAGTTGCTCTCGATTTTTGATACGTCCAAAATGTTTTCAGATAAAGCCTTTAGTTTCTTTGTGTTTCTGATTACAATATCAAGCATTTCAATTTGTTCTTTATCCTTTGCTTTCATTCTAAGAATTTGTGTAAGCCCCAGTAATGGCTGAATGGGTGTTCTTAACTCATGAGCCGCAGTATTTATGAAATCTTTTTGCATCCTATCATGAATTTGTAGTTGTTTATACATCTCTGCTTGTTTCCAAAGGCTCTCAAAAATAGACACATAGGATAACGCTGCAGATTTGCCTTCAATATATATTGCCAAACCTAGAGTCTGTAGGATTTTATCTTTGATGTCGTCCTTTATCTCAAATATCATTGTTTTTTCTCTATCAATAACGGTAATTCCTATTGCCATTTGCAAAGAGAATTGTAAGATTCTAAATTCTATGTTATGATAGTTTGATTTTATTGTGTTTATTTTATCCTCGTTGGCAGAATCGGACGGAATTAGGACTTTTACCTTAATTCCATCAAGTGCTATTTGGTTTAATGAATCAAAGACTCCTGTTTTTACTGTACGTAGAAACCCATAGTCAGATGACAATATTATCAATATCTCTTTTTTAGCTGATTCGTTTAGTTCTGAAACAAATTTAATTGATTTTTTTGGATTTAGTATTATATTGACATTGATGTATCGCCCTTCCTCAATATCTTTGATTCTGTCTTTTGCATCGATTCCTGTTTTCCACAGTTCTTTGAATATTTCACTATAGTGATTAAGATAAAGGGGATCGTTACTTGTTAAAAGGCTAGATACTGTTATACCTTTTTCCATCTTTTCAATGGTGGAATTTAACATTTTGTCACTTAGGGCAAAACTCAAAAGTGGTTCGCTGTTTACATGGTGTATTTTTACCCCTTCATTCAAAAAAACTTTGACCAGTTCGATATCTTCCTTGTTATTTATTGATACAACCCATCTGATACCTTTATGCTTTCTGCTCCTAGACCTTTTTATTACATCCTTATACACTTCGAAAAAGTTGTTATAGATTAGTTGCATGCCACCTATTGTAGAGCAAATGCTCATGTCATTGGATTTTTTAGCTAGCTCTATGATTTTTTTGCGTATCTCTTTGCTGTCTTCTAATATTCCTGTTTTTACCGGCTCTATCCCTTCCTCGATTTCTGTGATTTTTAGCTCTGCAGGTGTTGCTATACTCCACAGATTCTCAAAGAAATATCTGTGCTGCTCAATTATTGCCTTGGAATTGCTGTAAATTGTCTGAGTCACGGGTTTGGCTTCCCCTTCTAGTTTTGCGGTGGCAACATATTCCGTCTCACTTACTGCCATATTGCCTTTGACTGCTGGGGCGTGTCGGAGTTCGACATACTGCATTAGCTCTTTGCAGAAACCGATGTTGTCTTTTGTGATTTCTGTAATGAATCTAATTTTAACGCCTCGCCTTTTGAAATCTATGTATCCATTTTTTATCTGGTTGACGCCCATGGAAAAAGATGGCGAAAGAGAGTCCCCACAAACATCTGCTTTGTTTTTAACATTGTTCATAGCTTGAGTGATGCCATCCATGGCTGCTTGCTCTCCATATAGAATCTCTGTTTTTTCTTTTGACTTTGGTTGTTTTGGTGATGATATAGATGGGGTTTTATCAACACCTAATGGTGAATCCAAATAATCATGTGTTGATGGCGATGACAAAGATTGAGAATCACTATCATTACCATGGATATCATTTGACAAGATTTTCTATGCCATTTGATATAGATATTCAGAAATAAAAAACTTTCAAGATGACTTTAGCATTACACTATAAAATGACAAAAACTGTTTCCTTGGTTAGTTTCCATGCAAAACTATCTCTGCAGCAATTTTTAGCATAAAATTTTTAACTGATCCAATACTTGGGTTGATTAGTTTTTTTTTATGCTCTTTTTCTACATGATGCTTTATTTCTCATACCCATTCATTTAGTAAAAAAGATAAATGTCGTGATAACAGCTTATTATGTTGTTGTTTGCTAAACTTGCAAAGAACAAAATTAATTAGTTATATTGTCAACATGCAATAGTCAATAATAGGTTTGAGTGCAACAACAAGCATCATTGCCATACCGGAGCCTTTCGCACTAGTAATTTGCGAGAAACCTGCTGCTGCACAAAAAATAGCACAGGCCCTTGGAACCTCAAGTTTAAAAAAAATTTCTTCACCGGATATAGGTGATGGCAAAACAACATCATCATCATCAACATCATCAACAACAAGAATGTTGTCACCTTTCTTCTCTGCAACCGACAAAAAAGGTCAACACTTTGTTGTATGCTATGCTTTAGGCCATTTGTATGGGTTAGTTGACGTAGGGGGTAATCGTAACCTATACCCTGTATTCAATATCAAATGGATGCCAATCTCAAAAAAAAACAGAGCAACCAATTTTGGCTTGTTATCTGAAAAAATTGAAAAGATCATAAAAACAATATCAATGCTGTCCAAAAAAGCTTCAGTCTTTATCCATGCGTGTGATTATGACCAAGAAGGTGAGGTAATAGGCTACAATATTTTAGAATATGCGTGCAACAAAAAGTATGAAAAGTCCCTGAGAGCAAAGTTTTCGACTCTAACAGACGACGAAATAAGATACTCATTTGATAATTTGTTAAAACCTATTGCACGATTAGCTGAGGCAGGCAAATCTCGCCACATGATTGATTTCATTTATGGGGTTAACCTCTCTAGGGCCCTTACACAGTCTTTAAAGAACAGCAACAATGGTGGAATATATCACAACCTAACAATTGGTAGAGTACAGGGTCCAACCCTTGCTTTCGTAGTCGATAAAGAGATTGAGATAAGGGGCCATATTCCAGTGCCATATTGGACAATAACGGGTAAATTCGAAAAGGATGGGCATATAATCCATGCATATTATTATCCACAAAAACTAGAATCCTTGTCCAAGGCTACCCTGGTGGTTGATGCCTGCAAAAGCCAAGATGGTAGGATTACGGAAATTAAAATTCAAAAGATATCTGTTGGACCTCCCCATCCTTTCAGTATAGGGGATCTTCAGAAGGAAGCCTATAGAATATTCAAATTCTCTCCAAGTTATACTCTATCCATTGCCGAGAAACTGTATCTCTCTGCATTGATTTCCTATCCGAGAACTTCAAGCCAAAAGCTTCCAAGCTCTATCAATTACAGTAAAATTATTTCAGGTCTTTCAAAGATTAATTTTCCTTCCTATTTTGCAGGCCATGGCAATGAAAATGGTGACAATACTACCTCTTATGGGGATATGGCTATGAGACTGCTATCAAAAGAGCATCTTTCCGCAAATGAGGGTAGCAAAAGTGATCCTGCACATCCAGCAATTTATCCAACCGGGCAAAAACCAAAAGCCAAACTTGATGAGACTGAACTTAAACTGTATGATTTGATTGTAAAAAGATTTTTTGCAACGTTTGGAGACCCTTCCATAACCGAACAAACTATAATTACCATTTTGGTGAAAAACAGGCATAATTTCAAAGCTGAGGGAAAGAGGGTGTTGTATGAGGGGTGGATGTATTTTTACAAACCATATGCTAATACTTCCAATGCCGAAATGCCATATATCCTGTCAACACTGCATAAGGGAGACATATTGAAGAATGTTGATATAATCCTGACAGAAAAGTTGACCCAACCCCCCGCGCGGTTCAATCAATCCAACCTACTTGAGAAGATGGAAAAGGAAAAAATTGGCACCAAAGCCACGCGATCCGAAATTATTAACACTCTTTTTAAAAGAAATTACATAACTAATACTGTTGTTACCTCTAAGGAAAAAGAGCTAAATGATCAGGTGTTGAGCACTGGAATCAAGCCAACAGATATTGGGTATGAGATAACACAAACTATGCGCAAACACATACCCAACATAGTGTCTACCGGGCTTACTAGGTCTATGGAGGAACAACTGGATAAAATTGAATCAGGGGAAATCAAAAGCAAACTTGTTCTGGATCATGCAAAAAACAAGTTGCTAGAAGCATTAGTTATTTTCAAGGAAAACCAAAACGAAATAGGCGCACAAATAACAGGTGCAGTAAAAACAACAACCGGTGCTGTAGTAACACCTAAGAGCAAGCCACCGGTTATACTGGGTGCCTGCCCCACTTGTAACAGGGGAAACCTAATTGTTAAAAAATCAAACAAAACAAAAAAAAGATTTGCTGGGTGCTCTCAGTACTCTACAGATAAATGCTGGGCTACAGCCCCACTGCCACAAAAAGGAACACTAAAAGGCACCGGAAAAACCTGCACTACATGCAGATGGCCAATCATCCAGTCACGGTATTCACGCCATGAGAAACATCAGTGGCAGTTTTGCATCAATATGCAATGTCCATCAAAACAAGTCAATAGTAACAATAATTTTAAAGATGCACCTACAAAACAATGTTAATCATCTTGGTCCCCTTAGCTGACCCTTTCTAATTTCTGTCCCAAAACAACATCTGTATATGCGAAATTATTATTCAATATCGCCTCTATGTACTTTGAAAAAACAGAGCCATCAATACAGGAGCCATGCATGGGAAATATCATTTTCGGAGATAGATTTTCAAGCCTTTTGGATGTTTGTCTTACTGGCTCTTCACTTGCAAATATTCCGACACCCCTATAGAGAGCAAGCATTTTATCGGACATGTCTTCTTCAATAACTGGTTTGTTCTTGCCCGGTTGAATGAACAGGTCGGATGGGAAAAGCGACTTTGTTGTTTCCTCAAAAATCATCATACTATCCCAATGATGAACATGTGGAGTCATGATGAATCTGAAGCTCCTTTTACCGGTTTTTAGAGTTTCATTATCCCAAAATGAAACATGATCAACAGGAATATTGTACCATCCTGTCAAATTTAATTTAGAGCTTAAGTCACTGCATACTAGCCTGGCGTCCGAAGAGTCAAGGAAGGCCATTCCTCCCCATTCATCACTTTCAAAGTGTAAGAATGCAACATAAGTTAATTTTTGCAATGGGATAACCTCCTTTACTTTCTCCTCTATTTTCTTGTACATCCCAAACGGACCTGTATGAATAAGCGTAGGTTGTTCATCATCAATTAAAAATTGGTTAAACGTGATGCTCAATGCATCATCAAATCCGGATATTCTGTATATCCCATTACCAATCTCGGAAATCTCAACATCTGCGTATTCTGAAAAATTGTTTTTTCCAATTTCTCTCATGGTTTAATTGTTGTGTTCCTTTTAATTAAACAAATTATTGTGATTTGCTTTTTAAATCGTGCCTTGCTCATATCAGATATGCTATACCTACCCTATCCAGTCACGGATTTTTTCCTCTACCGATTGTCAGTTCAGTGCACAAAATATCCAATATGTGTTACAGTTAAAGAAATGGTTTGAAAATAATGCATACCCATTAATTTATTGTATTTGTTGTTATGGTTTACTTATTAATTTTGACATTGTCTTCAATTTATTATATGATATATAGATAAATATCATGAAATATTATGTAGCATGAATATATTTGGTAAAATGGAGTTACATTGTTACTTGTGATAAATGCGGATACATATCCACAGAAAAGCTGTCCGAGGCAAAAGCAAAAGATCTTTTGCATGCCCATGTAGGCGGTCCACAGAGCTGCACCACTGGCCACATCAAACTGATGAAAGTTCGGGCTTAGGCTACTTTCATGTATCCTACGCTTTTATATAGTATTCTTACACATTCTGAATATGTTCTGTATTTGAATTTGACTTCTTGAACATCCATATCTTCGCTTAATTGTTCTTTTGAGGTGTCAATTTGATATTTCTTACCGATGTCGTCTAAAATTGTATTTATGGTGGAATTGTTGTAGGATTCAACGATTAGGCGGTTCATAATATCCTATAGCTGTTCTAGTATTTATTTAACTACCTTTATTTTTATTCGGTTCACAAAAATAAAACCCACAGTTTAAATAATATCTATAAACCTGACTTGTTGCTCCATCACAAATTTGCTGTGAACTGTTGTTTTATGCGGCAATTTAACTTTCTGCTGCTGCTGCATCAAAATATATGATAACCTCCTTCTTCTATTATTATTTAAAAATGAATAAATAAAATTATGCTGTGATGGCGTTTTTGATTTGATTGTCTCTAAATAAAGTTATCCAGGTCTATGTTTTCTATGCCTGGAATTTTTGCTATTTCAAATCTCTCTTTATCTTTTAACAAAGAAATGGTTGCATCGATCCCTAATTTTGTAGTCAACAGGTTGTTTTGGTCACTAGAGGGGTCCAAACTAGATCCCTTTACGTTAGTTATTATAAGAATATCTTTATCAGCTTGAGCTCTGGTTGAAATGGCATATTCTACTTGTGTGGGATCTTCTGGATTTATGTCATCATCAACAACTATTGCGGTTTTTAAAGACGGATGGGCAGAAAATGCAGTAAGAATTGCATTTTTGGGCTCCCCTTCTAATCTTTTTTTGATTTGGATTACTGCATTAAGCCAATTACTTCCACCGTCTGTAAGATGGACTGACTTTGTAGTGGGAACTGTGTTCTTCACATACCAAAATATCTTTGATTCAATAGGAAGCCCCATCAGAAGCCTATGCTCTGTATACCCGGGTAAAATGTCATAATACAGAGGATCATCTCTATACCATATTTTATTAATTTCAAAAACGGGTTGTTTTCTTTTATGGTCGTATGTCCTTAACATTTCGACCATCCATTCTTCGGAATATTTATCGTAGAGTATTCTGCCCTCTAACACTATTTCACTATGTTTTGGTATGTTTAAATTTGAATATTGATTTTTTGCTAATTCCAAATTCCCATTCAACAAATAGTTTGCTATTGAAATCTCATCTATGCCATATGCTGCCTGGTATGCCGCAGCTAAATTTAATGCAGGGTGAACTCCTATTACCACAGTTATTTTCAAATCTTCTTTATGTTCCTTGGCGTAGGAAAAACATTTGTGAAGGTGTCTCCCTTCTACCATTCTTATCGCCATTTCTTTGTTGTTTAGTAATAGCATACGGTGGGTAGATGAATTTTGACTTTTTGATTCTTCGTCTTTTACATAGACAATGGATGATGTTATGAATGGACCTGCGTCTTTTTCAAAATGGGTTATGATTGGAAGGTCAAATAGGTCATTTGAATTATTCTTGTAGAATGGTGCGTCAGATGATATTTTAATTGGATAGCTTTCTTTGTTTATGTTCGCAAAATTGGAAAAATCGATTTTGCTGCTTCCGCCATTTGTTTTGAACCCGTAAAAGAATCGATTTCTTGTTCCCAGGATGTTTGAAACGACTTTGAATTTTGAGTCTTCTATGTTTGTAAATAGAACCGCTTCTTTTTTATCTAGTTTGCCTACTATTGCTGCCAGTTGGAATTTTTTACTTACCTTTTTGTCTATAATCAGTAGTTCGTTATTATCTTGTAATATGGATAAAAATTGTCTAAGACTGGGCTCCTTTGTATTTTTGTCATTGTTGTCTGTGTAGGTTGTTTTTCTATTTTCCATTTTCTTTTGTATATCTTTATTAATCTCGATGCTCACCTTTATCACCATCTATTGATTTTAGTACTTTATCGTTAATTGTCTTCATGTCGTCAAATTGTAATTTGTTTTTTGTGAAGAGCGATATAATGCAAATTCCGTTTATCATCAGTGAAATTCTTCTTGACAAAGTATCTATAAATAATTGATCATATTTGTCTGGTATTACTTTAGCTGTGTTTGTTTGGTTGGATGTTGCTAAAGAGACTGAAATGGATTTTATTCTCAATTTGTCTTCAGATATTGAAATAAAGTACCCATTTTCAAATTTTAACATGCTAAACAAAAATTTCCTATTTGAAATGTTTGATGTTATTTCAAACTGATCAATCATTGATGTATTTGATTTGATAAGTTGATATGTATGTTTATATTATTATAGGAAACTATCCGTTTAAATCTATATTTATATATATATATTTTTAACAAAAACCTTGTTAATGAAGGCTCTAAAAATAGATGATATTACATACAAAAGATTAAATTCATTATTGGCTGACTATGTTGATTTAAAAAAACAGGATCTGGATATGAGTGACCTTTTGAATGAACTAATCGATAACTATCAGGAAACAACATGGGGCACTATAGGTGCAAATGCTGGAGGGGGTTAACAAGACTATTAACTTTAATCTTGATTATGTTGTTTCGCATAAATATGGTTTTTATTATATTGGTATTGATATTGATATTGATATTGATTGCTTATTTCCCATATCTCTGACATTCATTTAGGCTATGCGCAATTTAATTTGCAGGAGCGCGAGGAAGATCTTTATGAGGTATTTGAAGAATCGGTAGATAAATCTATTCAGGAGCATGTCGAAGCAATAATTCTGACTGGAGATATTTTTCATAATCCTAAACCAAACGGCGCTGCTATTATTAAATTAGCACGCGAGCTAAAAAAACTAAAGGAAAAATCCATTCCTGTTTATTTTATACTGGGGGAACATGATATTAGCAGAACCAATGATGTGCCCCTTCCATTTTTATTCCACAATTTGGGATTGGCAAAAAGGCTTAAACCAGACTCACCGGCCCAAATAAAAGACCTTTTGATATATGGATTCAATAAACAAAGAAGATCCAATATCGATAACGGATTGCTTGTGCCGTTCAAAAAATTAGAAAAAATGATAAAAAGTGATGAGGGCCGAAAATCCATAGAAGGTAAAAAAGTAAAAAAAATCTTGGCTCTTCATCAAGGATTAGGTGATTTTAATAAGTTTGCTGGAGAGATTTATGCGAGAGATTTGCCTTTAGGGTTTGATTATTATGCAATGGGTCATTACCATGATCACATACAGAAAAATTTTCCTGAAATTGAAAACAGCCTGGTCGCTTATCCAGGATCACTTGACCTGGGCCACAATGAGCCTATCTCAGATGTGGAAAAAGGATTCCTTATTGTTGACCTTTCAAATACCGATGAGAATGTTACTGCGCAATGGATAAAGGTTGAGAAAAGAAGGCTTCAGATAAACCACTCACTAGACTATGAGGAATTGGCTGAATATGTAAAATATCTTTTGGATCTGTCCAATAAGTGCCAAAAAAAACCTGTACTTGATTTGAAATTAAAAGGGGCAAAAATCGACCCAAAAATATTGTCTGGTGAGCTATCTGCACTAAATGATTACTTTTTGTATTATACCTGGAATGTGTTTGACAAAGAACCCACATCTGGTTATTCTTATGATTTTACAAACGATTTTAACATTGATGAGGAGATGTCTAAATTAATTTTAAATGCTCTAAAATCTGAAAACCTGACCGGCCTCTCTATAGATCTTGTTCAGATGATAAATAACGGAGAGCTACGGGATGATGCTGACATTAATAAAAACAAAAGCAAAAAAATAGTTGATTATCTTTGGAAATACTATGAAAATAACAAGAGCAAATATCAAGTTAAGGGGACGGCGGAATTGAAGTGATAAAAAAGTTATTTTTAAGCAATTTTTTGTCCCATAAGAATACCCGTCTTGAATTTGGTCCCGGTATAACCGTATTTGTAGGCCATAATGGATCTGGAAAATCAAGCATTATTGATTCCATTACATTTGCATTATTTAACGAACACACAAGAAAATCTAATAAAAACTTGGTAACGAAGGGCATCGACCAAACATTGTCTGAGGAATCGGGCTCTGTTGTTGTGATGGATTTTTCCGTTGGCTCAGTGGATTATAAGGTCCAAAGACAAATTAATAGCGTAGGGCACCTTGTATCTGCTAAGTTAGAACAGCTAAAACAAAATGATTCTATAGTGGAGAATAAAAAAAATATGGATGTTTATAGGCCCATAATATCTGGTGAAAGGAGACAACTTGGGGAGTCTGTTATTGGTGAAATTGAGTCCATATTGGGAATGAACTATCCAAAATTACAAATTGCTAGCATAATACAACAAGGTGAAATCAACAAAATAATTGATTCGCAACCAAAAGAGTTTAAAGAATTGTTAAATAACATGATGGGCCTAGATAGGCTAGACAAATCCTTCACATATATGCATTCTATTATAGATGGCTTTAGGGGTTTGTTGAGAGAAAAAACGGGAGGTTATGATGATAACTATATAAAAATATTGAAAAATAAATCTGAAGAAAACAAAAAAAAAATCAAAGCATCAAAAACGTCTCTAGAGAGTATTTATGCCGATTTATCCAAAAGATCCAGTGAAATATCGGAGATAGAGAAAGAGATAGAAAGCCTGGAACCAAAAATAGGTAAACTACAAGAAGTAAAGGCATTGGAGACCACTTTGCTAAAGTATCTGAAAGAAAAGTCCATTTCATTGAACATTGAGATTGAAAAAAACAAGAAAATACTTTTTGAGGTAAAAAATGCTTTTTCTGTTTTGCATGATAAAGATGAGGTTTCTATGACCATGCAGATGATTCAGTGTGAGAAAGAGGAACTACACAAAAAAATAAATAATATAGAAGGCGAGCTTGGAAAATTAAACGGTTTCACTGAGTGTGCAAAAAAAATCCAGATAAAAGATGGCAAATGCCCGGTGTGTAACTCCAAAATAACCGCAATAAATGATATGTTTGATATTTCCCACATTAAAAAGGAATTGGATAAAAAGCAAAAGGAAAAGGCACTTGTCACGTCTGAATTGGTTAAACTGAATGCAGAGGAACTCCATTTAAGGAAAAAGGAAAAGAATATAATTTCAGCAGAAAAAACCTTGTCATCCTATGATGTTTCAGCAGGTTACAACACAGCAATTCTTGAGCAAGAGATTTCGTCCTTAAATGCCGATTTCCAAATTATCTCAAAGATAAATTTTGGCAATCGTTTGGGTACTGACTTGTCATTCTATAAAGTTGATGATTATTCTGCCAATTTGATTGATGTTATAGTAAAAATGAGGGCTGATCTTGTTGATGTTGACTTGGGCACTCTTAGCCAAAAGAAATTTATCAGAAACAAGTTATCCTCTGAATTTATCGAAATCCAAAATCAAAAAGCAATATTGGAGAAAGCTGTCTCAAATTTGGAAAATGAAATTACCGAGTTCGATAGATTGATGTCTGAGCTGTATTCGGCCTCTATGTTTATTTCTGATCTTGAGAAAATAAGGTCAATGGTTTTCAATAGGGATGGGGTGGTAAGTTCTAGTTTAAGGACCTGGGCATTGAATTTGATTTCTGTTAAATCCTCTGATTATATCAATACCTTTAATGTTGGCATTTCTAAAATCTCCTTGATAGAAAAACCCAGGGAAATAAAAGTATTATGTTATGGTAAACGTGGAGAAATAGATATCGTTTCCTTGAGTGGTGGGGAAAAGGTGGCCGTATCTTTAGCATTAAGAATGGGAATTGCCTACCTGATGGGCTCTTCAAAAATCGATTTTATTGTATTGGATGAACCTACTTCTAATTTAGATGACGAACGTAGGCGGTCTTTTGTTAAGATTGTTTCGGATGTTTTTAGCAAAGGCATTGGGCCATTGTCCCAAATAATAATTATTACTCATGATGAGGAGATATTTGAGAATTCTGAAATAGAGCAAATCTATAAGTTTTCAATGGGTGACAAAGGATCAATTGTAACGCCTGTTTAGCAAACAAATCTTTCTAGTGTCCATATCCTCCCCTATTTTGAAAAAGATTAATATTTGTTTTATGGTTTTTGTTGTGTGTTAAAAGTACAATGAGACTATCCCGTTTACCTAGAGAGGCAAGAAGAACCAGAAAGCCAAAACAACCAAATTGGGTAAGAAACCCCAAGAAATCCTACTGGATTCAATGTACATACATTAAATGCAGCCATTGCTGGCAATATTCGGGAGGCAAGAATTGGGCAGAATGCCCTATCTGTCATACTAGCAGTAAGGTGTCTGCTGCAAGAAAATCCTATACTTTCAACAAGACCTCTGCAGAAAGGAAATCCTTTACTGTTAAAGATGATTCTAACGACTCATTCACAATGGGTTAATTGTTCTTTGTGTCATGAATTTCGTTTATAAAATATGTGTTTTCTTCATCAGCTAGTATTAGTCTAATGTTGTTGTCTTGATTTTTTAAATTGTCGTTTGAATCACTATCTGTATCATGACTTAACTTTTCTAAATCATTGAAAATAATCAGGGTTTTAGTGGTGTTATATTTTTTGGGGATTGTTTGCATAAAAAAATTCAGTGTATATATATCTTCAAATTCTTCTTCAGTTAACTCTTTTAAACGTTCATCAAATAGTTTTAGGTGTATTTGCCTTTTACTTTTTGTTATCAAAGCGACATTCATCAGCTGAAAAAATAGTGATATTACATTTATGTTTTTAAAATAAAAAAAGTATTATCAATCTATGTATTCCTCTCTGATATATGACTGGCTATCCTCAATTGATAATTCTTTGCTCATCGAGCTGTTTTTCCATTCTTTGACTGGCTCGGGATCTTTTCCCATGGTCCTTTCTGTTATTTCGTCTATTTTTATAAATGAGGGTAAGTTTACCCATTGACCCACAAAAAGAGCTTCTCCTGGGTTCAGTGAAGGAAGTTGTTCTATTATTTTTCCGTTTATGGCTTCACTTGCTGAACCTATCTGTGACTGATCCTCTTGCTGAACTATTTTCATTATTGATAAAGAACCCATTTGGCTTAAAACATTAGGATCCAACGATCGGGGCCTTTGAGACACTATTATTAGACCTACACCAAATTTTCTGCCTTCTCTTGCCACTTTTGAAGCAATATACTTTGTGTCTGTATTTTCATTTTTTGGAATAAATACGTGAGCTTCTTCTATCGCTACAATAACTGGGCCGTGAAATAGAATTTGGCTCTCCATGTTGTTTTTTGATTTTAAGCTCTGGCTTTTAGCTAACTTTCTTTGATATAGGATTGATTCTAAATAAAAAGCAATCGCAACATTGGCCTGTTTTTCTGTAAATTCTATTAAATTAATGACGTTTACCTTTCCTTCTTTAATTTGTGAGACTGGATCGGAAGAATTGGGAATTAATATGCTGTCGAATCTTCTTCTTGCCTCTTTTATTTTGTCCAATACTCTATCGGCAGAATTTGTAAATCTTTTTTCTTTAAAACCAATTTCTTTGATGTTGATTTCCAAAAAGTCCCAAAAGTTGTCTTCAGTCTTCTTCTTTAAATCATCATCATCAAACGCTCTTAACAATATTGTATTTTGAATGTCTGCATTATCCCTTATTTCAATAACTTCTGCAAATTTTTCTGCGGTGAGCAACCTTGGGTTTATTTGTGCCTGAACAAAATTGATGTTTTCGCCCTCTAAAAAGCGATATTCATCATGATAATCAAAAATGACCATGGTACCTGGAATCCCGGATATCGATTTAGCTATTATGCTAACTAGGTTGCTCTTTCCCATACCTGTCATTGCTAAAATCCCAAGGTGCCTGGTTGTGAGCCTGTTTATGTTTACCTTTGCAGGCACAATGCTGTTTCTTAATAGTGTTCCAATTCTTATCCATGATTCTTCATTAGGATTAAAGATTTCTTCGAGATCATTTTCATCTGCTTTGTAAACCTCTGTTCCTGGCAATGGTGGTATTTCAGGTAAAATTACTTTGGCTTGTTTCAGCAAGTCCAGCAAACCCAAAATTTTAACGCTAATTTTAAAACTTTTATCCCTTTTGTTTATTTCGGCTACCGATTTGCTTTCCAAAGCTTCTTGAAAATTTGATATATCATCCAAGGCATCGCTTTTAATTAGACATGATTCAACAACACCCAGGATTTTCTTTTTGTCGTCATTTGTTATTATTACATATTCCCCAAGTCCGGTTGGCTCTTTTCCTTCAAAAAGAACATACCCTGAATTTGTTACTCCTATAACCACCCCTAAAAGATCTCTGTTAAGTGATAATTGTGAAATGAATGATGATGATGGGTCTGAACTTTCCAGCATAATGCTTTATGTGGTATTGGTGTTTTATTATGTTTTATTATGTTTTATTGGTTGTCAAAGTTAAAGAAATCCTGCACCAATAAAAATATGCTATATTCCCTATAAATAAATCACCATGGCATGTCTACTTTGGATGTGAAATTATGTTGCAATTTTACATTTGCAATTATCTGATAAAGTGTATCTTTTGCAGTATCTATGGCAATCCCGTATTTATTTGTCTTAACTTTAACGCTTTGGCATAGGTACGTATGTTCGTTGTGTTGTTTTTGTGTTATTTGATTTATTTGGCGTTTTAACATTGTTCGTTGCCTTTTAGACTTTTTAATCTTATATGGTTTTTATTACTTTGCCTAGATAAGGCTATTGTGATCAAAGCGTGTTGATTTTAGATGTTTTAAAAGAGTGTGCTAATAGCGTTTATAAAAATACTAGGGATATCATAGGTACTTTTGAGGGTCAGCAAAAATTCAGTATGGGTGCTGGAGGGGATGTTTCTACTAAAATCGATCTAATTGCAGAAAAATCTGTTTTTGATACCCTAAAGAAAAACAATTTTTTGCCGGATGTTTTAGGGGAAGAGTGTGGTTTCATAAAAGGAAATGACCATGGTTTGATTGTGATGGATGGAATAGATGGAACCACCAATGCTAATTGCGGGCTTCCTTTTTATTGCTGCTCTTTGGCTTATTCTTCGGATAAAAAACTTCAATCCGTAACTGATGCAGTTGTTTTTAATCTTTTGTCTGGGGATATTTATTATGCATCTAAAAATAGGGGTTCGTTTGTCAATGAAAAAAAATTGGATTTAACAAAAAAAACTGGAAAACCCCAAAAAGATATGGTAGTGGGCCTAAACATTTCCGGCTTGCCCGAAAATCTATTTATTTCAATTTCAAAACTCATATCCTCCGTTAATCATATTAGGCATTTGGGTGCAAATGCACTGGAGATGTGTTATTTTGCACAAGGCTCAATAGACGCATACCTTGATTTTAGAAATAAAATTAGGGCTATTGACATGGCTGCTTGCTATTTGATTGCCAAGGAAGCAGGTGGGTTTATTTTTGATGAAACAGGCAATGATTTGAATTGCGATCTTTCGACCGATTCAAAAATGTCATTTATCGCTGTTTCAGACCATGAAACATATAACTGGATATTCAGCTTAATTAAAAAGGATAAATAAAATACCTTTTGATCATTGCCTATTACTGCATGCGAGAATATTTTTCCATAACAATTATCCATTTTGTGCATTTTAAATAATATGATAAAAAGTTAAATAAATGCAATTATACGATAATTCTGAATCATTTAACAAAAGAACTTAATAATATCTCTATTTATTAATAGATTTGTGGATCTTTTTCATAAGAAATATAAATGCGATGTAGATAGCGAAAAATTTAACACATATCTTGAACTGATTGAACATTCAAGAAAAGTCCATCATAATACAATTCTGAAATGTAATAAGTGCGGAAAACAATTCATCCATGAAAAAGATAGGTTACATCATGTACGGGAAGAGCATGGAAAGGAAATGGATGCACGGGCTCACAAAACTGAGCATAAACATAAAAACAAAGACAAAGAGTCTACTCAAGGACAAGTTGACTCAAAAATGAAAAAGTTTGGAGACAATTTATAGTTTTTTATGGTATTGGCATATGTCATGAAATGTGTTTATTGATGAAACCTTATCTTGTTGAAGATATTGTGGGATGAGATTATGGTAAAGGATGCTATTATGATCCCCATTACATTTCTCCATGTCTCGTTGGCATTTGGATTGCTTGATATCAATGAATATCCTGAAATAATATAATAGTTATCCAATACCCAAAATATCAATGTAGCCCAGCCAACTATACCAGCTACCAAAGCTCCCAATCTTGCTCCGTATCTAATGAAATAGATGGAGAAAAATATTGACAGATACCACAATGCACCTATTATTAACCAAAACGGTTTTAGAAATATTTGCCTGCTATCAAGGAAATAATATGTGGTGCCTATTAGGAGGAACAAACCTAAAGATACCAAAAGGATTTTGTAGTTTAACGAAACCGAGGTTCTTTCTTTTCTGTTTAGGTTTTTGTTTGATTTCTTATACCTGTTCTCTTGTTTTAAACAGTATTCTAATGACTCCTTAAATGTTTTTAATTTCAAAGGAATTATTCTTTCTATTGAGTGATCTTTTACTATGGATTCATGCTTTAGGCTCTCTACAAGTGGCCTTGCAAGAGAAGCCCCAACCGGTGTCACCAAATCCACCCAGTAAGATGAAAGCTTGGGCGTCAAAACAGGTATGATTATAATCCTTATGGACTTGTTGATAATTTTGGCGTACATCTTCATCATGTCAAAATAAGTCAGAATGTCAGGTCCGCCAATATCAAAATCTTTCCCTTCTGTTTCCTCTATTTCAATAGACTGGGAAAGATACTCTATTACATCCTCAATAAATATCGGTTGAGTTTTGTTCTTAACCCATTTTGGACAAACCATTAGGGGCAGTCTTTCAACAAGGTACCTTAGCATCTCAAAAGACCCGCCCCCAGTCCCAAGAATCACTGCTGCACGGAAAATGGTTACGTTGGATTTTGATTTTACAAGAATTTCTCCTACCTGTTTCCTACTTAACATGTGCTGAGATAGTTCTTCATCTTTTCCATGCGTTAGTCCCCCCAGATAGATAATTCTTTTCACACCGCATTGGGTAGCTGCACGACTAAAATTTTCTGCAGTAGTTTTTTCCTTTTCTGAAAATTTTTTCCAATTTTTTGTAGAGCCTTCCATTGAGTGAACTAGGTAGTATGCTATGTCTATTCCAGCTAAAGCATTCAAGCAGTCATCATAGTTGGATAAATCCCCTTCGATAATTTCTATGCTCTTTGATTTATCATTATCATCTAGGTTCATAATTGATTTTTTATTTCTGGTTAGGCAGCGAATATGGTATGGATAATGGCTGGATTTTTTTTTATCGATTAATTTTTTGAGTAGGTGACCTCCTATAAAGCCACTTCCTCCAGTAACTAAAATTCGCTTTTCGTTTGAAATACCCAAGTTATTATTGATTGTTGCCCTGGCTCAAAATATATTCTTTTATTGATTTAGTTACTATTGGCAGTATTCTTGGGTCATTGATTTTTGGTATAATGTAATCTTCTTTTAGATGTTTCAAATCTACTAAATCTGCGATTGATTGGGCAACAGCAATAAGTATGTTTTCATCTATGTCTTTAATTCGTAAATCTAAAAGTGCTCTAAAAATGGACGGAAATACTACTGCGTTATTTATTTGATTTGGATAATCGGATCTTCCTGTGGCAATGATTTTAGCTCCTGCGATTTTGGCGTCTTCTGGCAGTATCTCCGGATCAGGATTACTCAAGGCAAAAACTATGGGATCGTAATTCATGGACTGTATCATTTTACTGTCAAGTAAGTTTCCATTCCCTGTCGTTCCTATAAAAATATCAGAGCCATGAATAACGCTCTCTATACTTCCTGATGTGTTTTTTTTATTTGTCTTGGATGCGATTTCTATTTTATAAGAGTTAGCATAACTACCTGTAACTTTTTGGGCTTCATTGTTATTGTCACTCTTGATGGGCAGCGTGTTAGTCAAATCTTCCCTGCCTTCATAAATTGCCCCCTTTTTATCAACTACAATTATTTCTTTAAATCCTGCCTTGTTTAGAACCTTAAATATCCCGTATCCTGCAGAGCCAGCCCCTGCAATTATTACTTTAACTTTTTCAATTCTTTTGTTCACAATTTTCAGTGCGTTTATCAATGCCGCAAGTGTTATGGCTGCCGTTCCATGTTGATCGTCATGGAATATTGGAATAGATGTTTCTTTTTGCAATATTTCAACTATTTCTAGAACCTTTGGAGATTCTATATCCTCAATATTTATTGCGCCAAAATTAGGTTCTATCAATTTAACGAATCTGATTATCTCCTCTTTGCTTTGGGTAGCTATGCAAAGAGGATATGCATTTATGTTACCCAATATTTTAAATAAAATCGACTTTCCCTCCATGACCGTTAATGCTGCTTCCGGCCCGACATTTCCCAATCCTAAAACTCTTGTTCCATCACACACTATTGCAACATTATTCCACTTTGATGTGTACTCATAAGCGAGTTCTTTGTCGCGGTATATCTGCTCAGCTACATAGGCAACTCCCGGCGTATATATAAGATCTAAAATGCCTTTATCTGTTGCTTCATCCTCAAAAATTTTGTTAGGTGGAATCCTACTACAAATTTCTATTTTGCCTTTTAGCATTTTATGGAGCTCAACCGCATCGTTATTTTTTGTCAAAATTGATAAAGTTACTGTGATATTTTATGTATATAAACAATAAAACAAAGAGCTCCTATCTGTTTTCTTCTGATGGTGTGTGTTTGTATCGCCCAATGTGAATTGATTTTACATTGAGTTGGGCTACCATTGTGCCTTTTGAGATTAACTATTTAAAAATATTGATTTCTAATGTGCTGTTTTAATGGCTGCATTAAAAATATCTGAAATAAAAAAAGGAAGTTATTGCCCAAATGGGGGCGGTAATTGTGCTCCTGCGAATGTATTGCCAGCGTTAGGATCTGTATCTGATTTTGGTTCTTCGGTTATGATGAATTGTTTAAATGTATAGGGATTAACTAAGTTTGCTGCATATTGTAATTTCCCATCAACGGCTTGCCCTAAGCTTAACTTATAGTTAGATCCACCTTCATCTACTAGCCATGCCTCAAATACTTTGTCTTGTCCAGGCTTGGCTGTCATATTAGTTGATATGGTTGTTTTGGTACCTTGGGCATCAATGCTTACAGTTCCTATTTTCTCTTCACCAAATCCGGGACCAGGGTTTTTAGCTTTATTTATATCTATAGTAATAGGTGCTGCATTGATTGATTGATGACTTGCAGTTATTGAAAACATTATTGCTGTAACTAATCCAAATAATAATATTTTTTTTGAAATCATTGATTAGGTTTGTTATACAACGTATAAATATCTTTGTCACTATTTACCATTAAACATATATTTTGTTGATAATTTGGAAATAAATTAAGACTTTTATTGTAAATAAATAACTATATCAATTAAAATACACTATTAAATATAGAGCTATATTTGTCTTTTTAGGTCAGAAATTTATTGTAGTCCCAAAACAATATTGTTATTTTGATTAACCATGTATGTATATTTTATTCATCATGTCTGTTGTATGCTGTATTTGTCAATGTCATCAATCTTTAAGCTAAACCACAGTGTATTTCCGTCAAATTTTTCAACAAGGTTTTTTGGGATGCAAAACTGTTCTTTGTCTATGGTACCCTTCTGCGTTATGATGTTTTCTAGCTCTACTTGTTGTACCTCGCCCAAGTCTAGTTCGTTTACGCCGCGAGCTTCCTTTTTTATAGTTTCTGCCCATTTGATATTTGAATCTTCCATGATATTCGGTATGGAATATTCCTGATATCATATAAAAACGAAACACAGTAATGTACACGAGGTTTTTTATCTTCCGTATTCATTTAGCAGGATCTTTTTCTTTAATTGATGGGAAATTTTATGTTCATGTCCTCAAAGGAGGTCTCTCTTTG
>Ga0183260_10000625_pt1 | contig 29944 bp, 29 predicted proteins | sample AntDrymUQ4972206_2_FD_129768 | JGI IMG/M metagenome (GOLD analysis project Ga0183260, IMG submission 129768) | Polar desert sand microbial communities from Dry Valleys, Antarctica - metaG UQ497 (22.06) (version 2) (version 2) | ecosystem: Environmental > Terrestrial > Soil > Desert | place...
ATCTCCACCGTGCCCAAGGCACTGGCCACCGTGGACGTCGTCACCGGTGAAGCCGCTACGGCCATCAACCAGCGCAGTGATGTGTGCGCCGTTCCAGCGGCCGGCGTCGTCGCCGAAGCCATGGTGGCCCTCGTCCTTGCCGACGCGGTGCTCGAGAAGTTCGGCGGCGACTCGGTCAGCGAGACGGCTCGTAACGTCGCCGCCTACCTGGCCAACCTGACGATCCGATGAGCCGACCCGCCCTCGAAGCGCGCCATTCGCCCAGACCGGTTGCGGTGCTCGTCGGCGTACCGGGAGCGGGAAAGTCCACGGTCGGACGGGTGCTGGCGCGCGCTCTCGGAGTGGCCTTTCGGGACACCGATCGGGATGTCGAGCAGGTCGCCGGGAAGTCGGTGAGCGACATTTTCGTCGACGACGGCGAGGACCATTTTCGGCTCCTCGAGACGGCTGCTGTCGCTACCGCTCTGCGGGAGCACGACGGTGTGCTGGCCCTGGGGGGAGGCGCCATTCTCGACGCCGGCACCCGCGCGCTGCTCGCGGACCAGCGGGTCATCTGGCTGCGAGTCGACGTCCCGGCTGCTGCCAAACGTGTTGGACTGGCCCGCAACCGGCCACTGCTGGCGATGAACCCGCGGGCTCATCTGCGTGAGCTGATGGCAGCGCGAGCGCCCTTCTACGCCGAAGTCGCCAGCGACACCATCGAGGCCTCGCACCGGAGCGTGTCCGAGATCGTGGATCAGCTGCACACCTCGCTGTCTCAGACCAACCGCTAACTTGGCCCCTGTGTCGGGATCAGCAACCACGATCGAGGTGGGTGGGCCGGCTCCATACGCGGTGACGGTCGGTTCCGGCGCCGCTGAACGCGTTGTTGCGGCTGCGCAAGGAGCACTTCGGGTCGCCATCATCCATGCATCGCAACCGGCTCAGGCCCGTGACCGAATCCATGCCCAACTGACGGCGGCCGGTCACGAGGTTCTCGCGGTCGCCGTACCGGACGGGGAAGCCGGAAAGCACCTCGATGTGGCACGGCGTTGCTGGGATGTCCTGGGCGAGCACGGGTTCACCCGTAGCGATGTCATCGTGGGGTTCGGCGGCGGGGCCCTCACCGACCTGGCTGGGTTCGTGGCCGCAACCTGGCTGCGCGGGGTGGGGTTGATCAACCTGCCCACCACGTTGTTGGGCATGGTCGATGCGGCCGTGGGAGGTAAGACTGCGATCAACGTGGCTGCCGGGAAGAACCTGGTCGGGGCCTTTCATCCACCGATAGCCGTGATCGCCGACCTCGGGCTGCTGGACACGTTGCCGGAGGCCGAATACCGCTCTGGGCTGGCTGAGGTCGTCAAGTGCGGGTTCATCGCCGACCCGGTGATCCTCGCGTTGCTCGCTGCCGATCCCACCGGGCGAGCCAGCCAGGCCGAACTCGTCGTACGCGCAGTGCGGGTCAAGGCCGAGGTCGTCTCCGAAGACCTCACCGACACCGGCCGCCGGGAGATGCTGAACTATGGCCACACTCTCGGCCACGCCATCGAGTCAGCTTCGGGTTATTCCGTACGCCACGGCGAGGCGATCGCCATCGGGATGGTGTTCGCCGCCCAGTTGGCCCGGCACGGCGGGTTGCTCGACCGGGCCAGCACCGACCGGCACCGCGAGTTGATCTCCGCCATGGGGCTCCCGGTCAGCTACCCGGCCCCACTGGCCGATCTGCTGGCGCGGATGCGCGTGGACAAGAAGGCCCGCGGGGCGGCGCTCCGGTTCGTTGTGCTGGAGGGGATCGGTCGGCCACGCATCCTCGAAGGACCCGGCGAGGAACTGATCGAGGCCGCCTATAACGACCTGCTGCCCACCTGAGGCGCCGACGCGGCATACTCCGGCTAACCAAGCCCCGGCGGACCTTGCCGGCGGCGACAGCGTGCGCAGCCGCAGGGAAGAGGGACTCAGGTGCCGATTCAAGTGCTCAACGGGGCGAATCTCGGTCGGCTGGGCAGCCGTGAGCCAGAGATTTACGGCCAGACCAGCTATGCGCAGCTGAAGGTGCTCTGTGAGAGTGCCGCCGCTCATCTCGGGATGGCGGTAGACGTGCTTCAGACCGACGCCGAGAGCGAGTTGCTCGGCTGGTTGCACCATGCGACTGACGCCGGGAGTGCGGTACTGCTCAATCCTGGTGGGTGGGGGCACACGTCGATCGCGTTGGGCGATGCCTGCGCCGCGCTGAGCGGACCACTCGTCGAAGTGCACCTCACCAACATCTATGCCCGCGAGCCCTTCCGGCGGCACTCCTACGTCTCGGCGCATGCCGATGGGGTCATCTGCGGGCTCGGCGTGGACGGTTACCTGCTCGGACTGCGCTGGCTTGCGGCCCACGGCGACGAGCAACCCCGCGGGTAACCTGGCGCAACATGGCCGACGATTTAACGCTGGTAACCGACGCCCGGGCCAGGACCGCGGCGCGACGCGCTCGGTTGCGGGCGGTGGCGATCGAACGCGACCTGGACGCGATCGTCATCAGCAACCTGGTCAACGTCAGCTACCTCACCGGCTTCACCGGTAGCAACGCAGCCCTGCTGGTACGTCCGGATGGCGCCGATGTGTTGGCTACCGACGGGAGATACACGACCCAGGCCCGCGTTCAGGCACCCGATCTGGAGATCTTGATCGAGCGGGCCTGTGCCCCCGCCCTGACCGGTCTGGCCGCGAGGGACGGGGCGCTACGGCTTGGGTATGAGTCCCATGTGGTCACCATCGACGGGCTGGCCCACCTGCAGAGTGCGGCGGCGGACCTGGGGTCCGGAGTCGAACCGGTCAGCATCCAGGCGGCAGTGGAGACGCTGCGGTCGATCAAGGACGCTTCGGAGATCGAGGCGCTACGGGAGGCCTGCGCGATTGCCGATCGAGCCCTGGCCGGGCTGGTCGCGGACGGCGGATTGCGGGCGGACCGCACCGAGCGCGAGGTCGGTCGTGACCTCGACAGCCGCATGCTGAGCCTGGGTGCCGAGGCGGTCTCCTTCGAGACGATCGTGGCCACCGGAGCGAATTCGGCCATCCCGCACCACCGACCTGACGAGGCGGTGCTGGCGGTGGGCGACTTCGTGAAGGTCGATTTCGGGGCCACCTACGCCGGCTACCACTCGGACATGACCCGCACCTTCGTCCTGGGCGCACCCGCGGCCTGGCAGCGCGACATCTATGAACTCGTTGCCACATCCCAACGTCTTGGCCGCGAGGCGCTGGCCGTCGGTGCTGCGGTAGTCGATGTGGACGCGGCGGCCCGTACGCCGATCGTCGAGGCCGGTTACGGTCCGGCCTTCTCACATGGACTCGGCCACGGCGTGGGTCTGGAGATCCACGAGGCCCCGGGGCTCAGTGCCCTCGGCGCCGGTAGGCTGGAAGCAGACATGGTCGTCACCGTCGAGCCGGGCGTCTATCTGCCTGGGCGAGGCGGCGTGCGCATCGAGGACACCCTCGTGGTGGGCACGGACGGTCCCGACCTCCTCACCCTGACCAGCAAGGAGCTTGTGGCCCTGTAGGGCCGCACACCCACCCAGATGGCAACTACGAACGACCTCAAGAACGGCATAGTCCTCGACCTCGACGGCCAGCTCTGGACAGTCATCGACTTTCAGCACGTCAAGCCCGGCAAAGGTGGGGCCTTCGTCCGTACGACCCTGAAAAGCGTCCTGTCCGGCAAGGTCGTCGACAAGACCTTCAACGCCGGTACGAAGGTAGACACTGCGACCGTGGACAAGCGGAACATGACCTTCCTCTACAAGGACGGGTCCGATTTCGTCTTCATGGACGGCGACACCTTCGATCAGATCCCGGTCGCCGCGGAGGTCGTCGGGAACGGCGCCGGCTACCTGCTGGAGAACGCCCAGGCGGTCGTCGCCGTCCACGACAGCATCCCGCTCTACGTCGAGTTGCCGGTGACGGTGGAACTACTCGTCGAGCACACCGACCCTGGTTTGCAAGGTGATCGGTCCACCGGCGGGACGAAACCGGCGAGGTTGGAGACCGGCGCGAGCATCAATGTGCCGCTGTTCGTCACTACCGGGGACCGGCTCAAGGTCGACACGCGTGACGGCCGCTATCTCGGCCGGGCCTGAGGATTGCCTGATGTCTGCACGACGCAAGGCCCGGAAACGGGCGCTGGACGTGCTCTTCGAGGCCGACCTCCGGGGAATCGATGCCGCGCACTTGCTCGCGGACCGAATCAGCGTGGCCGACCCACCGGTGGCTCCCTACGCGCGGGTTCTGGTCGAGGGTGTCGTCGCCCATCAGGAGGAGATTGACAGCCTGATCTCCGCGCACGCCCGAGAGTGGACCCTGCCTCGACTCCCCGGAGTGGACCGCGCCCTGCTCAGGATTGCGATCTACGAACTCCTGCACTGTCCGGACGTGCCGGACGCTGTTGCCATCGACGAGGCAGTCGAACTGGCCAAGAGCCTGTCCACCGATGAGTCGGCGGGCTTTCTCAATGGTGTTCTCGGCGCGGTTGTCCGCGGCGCCACAGTGGAACTGCCGACCGCGGGACGGTCGGACCTCTAACCCGCGGCCGAGTTCTCGGCCAGGTCAGCTTCCTCCTCGGGCGGGCCGGAGATCACACCCCAGTCCTGGAGCCGCTCTGACAGCTCCGAAGGCGCCATGTCGTAGATGATGGCCAGGGAGCGCAGATCCTCGGCTCGGATGGACAGCGCACGTCCGTTGTACTCGTGTCGCTGCGCCTGGATGGTCGACGCATAGCGGGCCAACGGCCCGGCCTCGTCGGCTGGGACGCTGGCCAGCGCCTCGAGGTCCAGGACAATCTTCGCCACACTCGTCTGGGCACTGCTGGGTCGCGGATCGGGCAGCAGCTCGATGACCGGCACGCCGTAGAAGCCGGCCAACTCCGAGAGCCGTTGCACGGTCACCGCACGATCGCCGCGCTCGTAGGAGCCCACCACAACGGCTTTCCATCTGCCGTCGGACTTGTCCTCCACACCCTGCAGTGACAACCCCTGCTGGTTGCGGATCCCCCGGAGGCGGGCGCCCAGGGCACGCGCGTAATCGCTGCTCATCGTCTGTCCCGGCTCATCGTCTGTCCTTGCTACTCATCGTGCTACCTATTGGAGTCGCCGTTATCGTTCTCGTGACAGAGGGTACACGGAAGACAGACGAATTGTCGGGATGGCTCGCTATGGGTGATCGGTATCGTCGGCTAGTCTCTGGCCACCTGCTCCTTTAACCCCGTCCCGTGAGGCGGAGAAGGAGGCGATGGCATATGCCTGCCGCCCCGCTCCATGCGGAATCAGTTGATCCGCGCGCTCGGACCGTCCTGGATTCCTCGGCAATCGGTCGGATCATCGACCGGATCGCTCACGAGATCATCGAACGGGCCGGCGACGAGCATCTTCCCGAGCTGACCCTGCTGGGGATTCCCACTCGCGGCGGGCCGCTGGCCGATCGGTTGGCCCAGCGGATTGCGGTGTTCACCGAAGGCGGGACCGGCCTGGTTCCAGTAGGGACCGTCGACATCACCCTGTACCGCGATGACCTGCGTAGCCGTGGGGTTCGCCCGTTGTCTGCGACCCGCATTCCCGACGGCGGAATCGATGGCCGACACGTCGTCCTGGTCGACGACGTCCTCTACTCCGGCCGCACCGTTCGAGCCGCCCTGGACGCACTCCGCGAGGTCGGTCGCCCGCGGGTCGTGCAGTTGGCCGTCCTGATCGATCGCGGGCACCGCGAACTGCCGATCCGGGCGGACTACGTCGGCAAGAACCTGCCCACCTCCGCGCGCGAGCAGGTCCGGGTACGGCTGACCGAGATCGACGGCACCGATGAGGTCGTGGTCCGATGAAGCAACACCTGCTCTCTGCCGCAGACCTCGACCTGGGCGATGCCACCCTGATCCTGGATACCGCAGCGCAGATCGACGCTGCACTGGCCGGGCGAGAGGTCAAGAAACTGCCCACCCTGCGCGGTCGTACGGTCGTGAACCTGTTCTTCGAGGACTCCACCCGAACCCGGATCTCGTTCGAGTTGGCTGCCAAACGGTTGTCCGCAGATGTGATCAACTTCGCGGCCAAGGGCTCGAGCGTGTCGAAAGGGGAGAGCCTCAAGGACACCGCGCTGACCCTGGAGGCCATGGGCGCAGACGCGATCGTCTGCCGGCACAGCGCCTCCGGAGCCCCGCATCGGTTGGCCGAATGGGTCCAGGGCAGCGTGATCAACGCCGGTGACGGCACGCACGAGCATCCGACGCAGGCGCTCCTGGATGCGTACACCATCCGGCGGCGGCTGGGCCGGCTCGACGGCGTGCGGGTGACGATCGTCGGCGATGTCTTGCACAGCAGGGTGGCCCGCTCGAACGTCCTGCTGTTGGACACCCTCGGCGCCCAGATCACCCTCGTCGCGCCGCCCACGTTGCTCCCAGTCGGCATCGGGTCCTGGCCGGTCGAGGTCAGCTATGACCTGGACGCGGTCCTGGCCAAGGCCGATGTTGTGATGATGCTGCGTGTCCAGCAGGAACGGATGAACGCCTCGTACTTCCCGAGCGCTCGTGAGTACAGCCGCCGCTACGGCCTGGACGCCAGAAGGATGGCGGTGCTACCCGAGGACGCCATCGTCATGCACCCCGGCCCGATGAACCGCGGCATGGAGATCGCCGCGGAAGTCGCCGACTCGGTCCGCTCGACGATCGTCGAACAGGTGAGCAACGGGCTTTCCGTGCGAATGGCCGTGCTGTATCTCCTCCTCGGAGGCGACAGCAAGTGAGGATCGCAGCGAGGAACGAGCGAGGACCGGAGCGAGCGCGGAGTCGACCAATGCGGTTGGGTGCGGCCTCGACGAGCGACGGGAGCGTGTCATGACCTCCCTGTGGCTGATCAGGGGGGTTCGGCCGTACGGCGAGGACCCCGTCGACCTGCTGTTGCGCGACGGCGCCATCGCCGAGGTCGGCGTCGGGCTCGTGGACAATGATGCCGAGGTTCTGGATGCCGGCGGACTGATCGCCCTGCCGGGTCTGGTGGACCTGCACACCCACCTGCGCGAGCCCGGGCGCGAGGATGCCGAGACCGTGCAAACCGGCTCTCGCGCAGCGGCGTTGGGCGGCTTTACGGCGGTTCACGCGATGGCCAACACCGATCCGGTTGCCGACACCGCAGGGGTCGTCGAGCAAGTGTGGCGCCTCGGTCGTGAGGCAGGGCTGGTGGATGTGGCTCCGGTGGGTGCGGTGACAGTGGGGCTGGCCGGAACCCAACTCGCTGAACTGGGAGCGATGGCGGACTCCCCCGCGCGGGTTCGAGTGTTCTCCGACGACGGTTTCTGCGTCGCCGATCCAGCGCTCATGCGCCGTGCGCTGGAGTACGTCAAGGCCTTCGACGGGGTCATCGCTCAGCACGCCGAGGAGCCCCGGCTGACTCAAGGCGCCCAGATGCACGAGGGCGTGCTGTCCGCGCGACTGGGGTTGGCTGGTTGGCCGAGTGTCGCGGAGGAGGCGATCATCGCCCGCGACGTTCTGCTCGCCGCGCATGTGGGGTCGCGGCTGCACGTCTGTCACGTGTCGACCCGGGGCAGCGTGGACATCGTGGCCCGGGCCAAGGCCGATGGAGTCGCGGTCACCTGCGAGGTCACGCCGCACCACCTGCTGCTGACCGATGAGTACGTGACCGGCTACGACCCGCTCTTCAAGGTCAACCCGCCGCTGCGGACCGCCGACGACGTCGACGCGCTGCGCGCGGGCCTGGCCGACGGCACGATCGACGCGATCGCCACCGACCATGCACCGCATGCCATGGAGGACAAGGAGTGCGAGTGGGCGATGGCGCGACCAGGCATGCTGGGGCTGGAGCAGGCCCTGTCGGTGGCCGTGGAGGCGATGATCGAGACTGGGCTTCTGGACTGGCGAGGACTGGCCGACCGAATGTCGGTCCGCCCGGCCCGGATCGGTCAACTCGACGGGCACGGTCAACCGCTGGAGGTCGGCCGTCCAGCCAATCTCGTCCTGGTCGACCCAGACGTGCGCCGAGTCGTCAGCTCAGCGGATCTAGCCAGCCGGGCGCGCAACACGCCGTACGCGCAACGGGAGCTTCCGGCGCGGGTCGTGGCCACGTTCCTGCGCGGCCGTCCCACCGTGCTGGACGGCAAGGCCCAACGGTGAGTACGAGCCCATCGCCCGCGTTTCTCGTCCTGGAGGACGGTCGGGCGTTTCGGGGGGAGGCGTTCGGTGCGATCGGGCAGACCGTCGGGGAGGCGGTCTTCAACACCGGGATGACCGGCTACCAGGAGACGCTGACCGACCCGAGTTATGCCGGCCAGGTCGTGGTGATGACCGCGCCGCAGATCGGCAACACCGGGATGAACGACGAGGACGGGGAGTCGGCAGGCATTCAGGTGGCGGGCTTCGTTGTCCGCGATCCCAGTCCGCGGCCGTCCAACTGGCGTTCGCGGCGCAGCCTGGAGTCCGTACTCATTGCCGCTGGAGTGGTCGGGATCAGCGGTATCGACACCCGAGCACTGACCCGGCACCTGCGCGAACGCGGCGCGATGCGGGTCGGTGTCTCCAGCCTGACCGCTGATGACGGCGAGGTGCTTGCCGCGGTCCGGGCCGCGCCGCAGATGGCCGGGGCCGACCTGGCTCCCGGCGTGAGTACGAAACAGAGCTACCTCGTCAAAGCCCTCGGCCACACCCGCTATCGGGTCGCCGCCCTGGACCTCGGCATCAAGTCCATGACCCCACAGCGGATGGCCCAACGCGGGATCGACGTCGCGGTGCACCCGGCGCGGACCACCGCCGACGGCCTGCTCACTGATTCACCCGATGGGGTGTTCATCAGCAACGGCCCCGGCGACCCGGCGACCGCGGACTACGCCGTCGAGGCGGTGCGCGGCGTCCTGGACGCCGGGGTGCCGCTGTTCGGCATCTGCTTCGGCAACCAGATCCTGGGTCGCGCGCTTGGCCTGTCGACGTACAAGCTCCGGTACGGCCACCACGGCATCAACCTACCGGTGCTCGACCGTGCCACCGGCAAGGTGGAGGTGACCGCGCACAACCACGGCTTTGCCATCCAGGCACCCGATGGCGCCCCTGGTGAGCCGTTCGCGGCCGCTCATGTCCCGGCGCCTTTCCGCACGCCCTACGGTCGCGCCGAGATCAGCCATGTCTGCCTCAACGACGGTGTCGCGGAAGGGCTGAACTGCCTCGAGGTACCAGCCTTTTCGGTGCAATACCATCCGGAGGCGGCGGCCGGTCCGCACGACGCGGACTACCTGTTCGATCGATTCCTCGAGCTGATCTCCAGACGCGGGAGGCCGGTGCATGCCTAAGCGCGAGGACCTCACGCACGTCCTGGTGATCGGGTCCGGCCCGATCGTGATCGGCCAGGCCTGCGAGTTCGACTACTCCGGCACCCAGGCCTGCCGGGTGCTGCGCGCGGAGGGAATCCGGGTGAGCCTGGTCAACTCCAATCCGGCCACGATCATGACTGACCCGGAGTTCGCCGACGCCACCTACATCGAGCCGTTGACCGACGAGTTCGTCGAGCGGGTGATCGAACGCGAGCGACCGGACGCCATCCTGGCCACGCTCGGTGGGCAGACCGCGCTGAACGTCGCTGTGCGCCTGCACGAGCGAGGCGTGTTGCAGCGCTACGGGGTCGAGCTGATCGGGGCCGACATCGACGCCATCCAACGGGGCGAGGATCGGCAGGTCTTCAAGGACATCGTCGCCTCGATCGGGGCGGAGACCCCGGACAGTGCGGTCTGCGGATCGATGGACCAGATCCTGTCCACCGTGCAGCGGCTGGGTTACCCGGTTGTCGTGCGGCCCTCGTACACGATGGGTGGCGCGGGCTCCGGAATTGCGCGCGCCGAGGCAGAGCTGCGCCGGATAGCCACCGCCGGACTCGAGGCGAGTCCCGTCCACGAGGTGCTGATCGAGCAGAGCGTCTTAGGCTGGAAGGAGTTCGAGCTCGAACTCATGCGCGACCGCAACGACAACGTGGTCGTGGTGTGTTCCATCGAGAACCTCGACCCGATGGGCGTGCACACCGGTGACTCGATCACGGTGGCGCCCGCGATGACGCTGACCGACCGTGAGTTCCAGAACCTGCGCGATGTGGGCATCAAGGTCCTGCGTGCAGTCGGGGTCGACACCGGCGGCTGCAACATCCAGTTCGCCGTCCACCCCGCGACCGGCCGGCTGGTCGTCATCGAGATGAACCCACGGGTGTCCCGCTCGAGTGCCCTGGCCAGCAAGGCGACCGGGTTCCCGATCGCCAAGATCGCAGCCAAGCTCGCGATCGGATACACCCTGGACGAGATTCCCAACGACATCACCGGCCAGACCCCAGCCTCCTTCGAGCCGACGTTGGACTACGTCGTGGTGAAGGTGCCGCGGTTCGCCTTCGAGAAGTTTCCCGGCGCAGATCCACGACTGACCACGACCATGAAGTCGGTTGGCGAGGCAATGTCGGTGGGCCGCAACTTCACCGAGGCTCTGCAGAAGGCGCTGCGCTCGATGGAGACCACCGAAGCCGGCTTCTGGACTGTGCCCGACCCCGAGGATGTGAGCCTCGAAGGGCTGCTCGAGAAGATCCAGACGCCCACCGACGGGCGGATCTACGACGTCGAACGCGCTCTGCGCGCCGGCGCGTCCGTCGAGCAGGTCTGGGCGGCAACCGGAATCGACCCGTGGTTCCTCGACCAGCTCAGTTCATTGGTGGACCTGCGTCTCGACATCGAGGGCGCACCCTCGCTCACCGAGTCGTTGGTGCGCCGGGCCAAACGGGCCGGATGTTCCGACCGGCAGATCGCCGCCCTGCGCCCGGAGCTGGCCGGAGAGACCGGGGTACGGGTGCTGCGGCACCGGCTGGGAATCCGGCCGGTGTTCAAAACCGTGGACACCTGTGCCGCGGAGTTCGCGGCGAGTACGCCCTACCACTACTCCAGCTACGACGAGGAAACCGAGGTCGCGTCACGCGACAAGCCGGCAGTCCTGATCCTCGGCTCCGGTCCTAACCGGATCGGGCAGGGCATCGAGTTCGACTACTCCTGCGTGCACGCGGCTATGGCCTTGCGGCAGGCTGGCTTCGAGACCGTGATGCTCAACTGCAATCCGGAGACAGTCTCGACCGACTACGACACCGCAGACCGGCTCTACGTCGAACCGTTGACCTTCGAGGACGTCATGGAGGTCATCGAGGCCGAGCGGGCGGCTGGACCGGTGCTCGGGGTGATCTGCACGCTCGGCGGGCAGACCCCGCTGGGCCTGGCCCAACCGCTGAAGGACGCCGGGATCCCGATCCTCGGGACCGCACCGGAGGCCATCCACCTGGCCGAGGAACGCGGTGCCTTCGCCCGGGTTCTGGCAGCGGCCGGGCTTCCGGCGCCCAAGCACGGAATGGCCACCTCCTACGAGGAGGCTCGAGCGATCGCCGAGTCAGTGGGCTACCCGGTGCTCGTCCGGCCGTCCTACGTCCTGGGCGGCCGGGGGATGGAGATCGTCTACGACGACGCTGCGCTGGAGGCCTACATCGCCAAGAGCACCCAGGTCAGCGCGGCCCATCCGGTCCTGGTCGACAGATTCCTCGAGGACGCGGTCGAGATCGACGTCGATGCGCTCTACGACGGGATCGAGTTGTTCCTCGGCGGCATCATGGAACACATCGAGGAGGCCGGGATCCACTCCGGCGATTCGTCGTGCGCGCTACCCCCGATCACGCTGGGTTCGTCCGAACTCGCTCGGATCCGTACCTCTACCCAGGCGATCGCAGCCGGTGTCGGCGTACGCGGGTTGTTGAACGTGCAGTACGCACTCAAGGACGACCTGCTGTATGTGTTGGAGGCCAACCCACGCGCCTCGCGGACGGTGCCGTTCGTGTCCAAGGCCACCGCTGTCCCGCTGGCCAAGGCAGCCGCGCGGATCGCTGTGGGGGAGACCATCGCCGCGCTTCGCGCCGAGGGACTGCTGCCGCTTGCGGACGGTTCTGACCTGCCGATCGACGCGCCGATCTCGGTCAAGGAAGCGGTCTTGCCCTTCCATCGGTTCAGCACCGTGGACGGTCTTGGAGTCGACACTGTCCTCGGCCCGGAGATGAAGTCCACCGGGGAGGTGATGGGTATCGACACCGATTTCGGCAGGGCATTCGCGAAATCCCAGGCCGCGGCCTACGGCTCACTGCCCACCGGTGGGCGAGTGTTCGTCAGCCTGGCCAACCGGGACAAGCGTTCGGCGATCTTCCCGGTCAAGCGGCTGGCCGACCTCGGGTTCGAGGTGCTTGCCACGTCGGGGACAGCGGCGGTGCTGCAGCGCAACGGGGTCTCCTGCGAGGTGCTCGGCAAGTTCAGTGAAGGCCCGGGCAATTGCGTGGAGCGCATCCTTGCCGGCGACATCGACCTCGTGGTGAACACGCCGCAGGGTAGTGGTGGTACCCGCATCGACGGGTACGAGATCCGTACCGCGGCCGTCGTCGCCGGGATCCCTTGTGTCACGACGATTCAAGGCGCGGCCGCTGCTGTGCAGGGGATCGAAGCCGTACGCAATGGGACGCTCGGGGTGCGGTCCCTGCAGGAACTGCACGCCACACTCCGGGACGAGCGGGCTCAGCGGGTCCACCCCGATCAGCTCCCCGGAGACTTCGCGTGAGCCGCACCTGGGGAATCACCCAGGCCGTCGACCTCGCCGAAGGACACGGTCAGCTGACCGCCATGATGGCGATCCCGTTGCCCCCGGTGCCCGCCGGCGCGCGGGCGGGGCCGGTGCAGGTTCGCGCGACGATCCGGCAGGTACGAACAGCAGGCGCCTACCGAGAGTTCACCGTTCATGCACCCGGCGTCGTGCCGGGCGCCGAACCCGGCCAGTTCGTCACACTGCGAGTGGGCGGCGAGTCCTCGGCGATGCCGTTACGGCGGGCTTTCGCGTTGAGCGGGGTGGACGGGGATGCGCTCAGTGTGGTCGTCGCCGCGCACGGAGCAGGCACCCGTTGGATCTTCGAACGAGGACCCGGGGATGTCCTCGACCTGATCGGTCCGCTTGGCCGGCCGTTTCCGCCGCCACCAACGGGGGCGGCGGCGTTGCTTGTCGCGGGCGGGTACGGCGCCGCACCATTCGTCGGGCTGGCTCAACGGCTGACCGCGGCCGGTCATCCGGTGGCCGCAGTGTTGGGGGCGGCCACCGCCGACCGGCTCTACGCCGTCCGAGAGTTGGCATCGCTGACCCGGGTCCTCGTCGTGACCACCGAGGACGGCTCGGCCGGTCGTACCGGGCGGGTCACCGACGCAGCGCCCGAGTTGCTGCCGGGGGCCTCGGTGGTCTATGCCTGCGGCCCGATGCCCATGCTGCGCGCGGTGGCTGCCCAAGCCGCTGCCTACGGGCTGACCTGCCATGTGTCGGTCGAGGAAGCGATGGCCTGCGGCATCGGGGTCTGCATGACCTGCGTGTTGCCGGTCGTCGGCGTCGATGGAACCTCCCGCTTCCTGCGGTCCTGTGTGGACGGTCCGGTGTTCGACGCCGCGAAGGTCCGCTTCGATGACATCGGTCGATTGCCCGACGATCTCCATGGTGCTGCCGCGATGCGAGCGACGCGTTGACGTCGGAAAGGAAGCGGCGACCGTGAGGCGAGCATCGCAGGAGTTGGTTGACGGGGCGTTGCGCCAGCGTTGCCTGCGCTGTGAGTCCCGAGGAGCGGAGCCGATTCATGGCCGAAGGCCGTCATGGGTATAGACATGGCGACCCGGTTGGGCGGGACACAGATTCCCAGCCCGGTCCTCACCGCCTCCGGTTGTGCTGCGGCCGGCCGGGAGCTGGACCCTTTCCTGGATCTCACCGCGCTGGGTGCGGTGGTGACCAAGTCGGTCCAGCTGCGCGCCCGGTCTGGCCGCCCTACGCCTCGGATGGCCGAGACGCCGAGCGGAATGCTCAATTCGATTGGTCTGCAAGGACCAGGCATCGAGGCTTTTCTCTCCGATGACCTGCCCTGGCTAGCTTCGAGGGGCGCCCGGGCGATGGTGAGCATCGCCGGGGGAGCCGTCGAGGAGTACGCCGAACTCGCGACTCGGCTGCGCGGCGCCCGGGGAATGATCGCGCTCGAGGTGAACATCTCCTGTCCCAACGTCGAGTCCCGCGGCGAGGTTTTCGCCTGCGATCCTGCTGCGGCCTCCGCGGTGCTCGCTGCGGTCCGCGGAGCCGATCCCGGCGTACCGATCTACGCGAAGCTATCTCCCGATGTCACCGATATCGCGTCGGTCGCGCGGGCCTGCGCCGATGGTGGTGCCGACGGGATCTCGGCGATCAACACCCTGCTCGGCCTGGTCATCGACACCGAAACACTGCGGCCGGTGCTGTCCGCCGTGACCGGAGGTCTGTCCGGACCCGCTATCCGGCCGGTGGCGTTGCGCTGTGTATGGCAGATCCATCGGGCGCTGCCCGAGACGCCGATCCTCGGCATGGGCGGGATCACGAACGGCGCTGAGGCCCTCCAGTTCGTCGTGGCCGGGGCGAGCGCGGTGTCGGTGGGCACGGCGGTCTTTGGAGACCCCAGCGCACCGGAGCGGATCGGTCGTGAGCTGGCTGAACTCTTGGTCCGCAAGGGCTTTGCCCGGCTCAGTGACGCGATCGGGTTCGCGCATCGATCAGCCGAGCTGACCGACGCGGCTGGAACGTGACAGCGACGTCAGATGAGGCTGGCCGTCCGACGCAGGTGACGTTCGGTATTCGCTTGCGCGAGAGGGTGTCGCAGCGGGGTCCGTTGTGCGTCGGGATCGACCCCCATCCATCCCTGCTGGAAGCATGGGGCCTGGCCGATGACGCGCGCGGGCTCGACGCCTTCGCCTCCACGGTGATCGAGGCCTTGGCCGGGCAGGTCGCCGTACTGAAACCGCAGAGCGCCTTCTTCGAGCGGCACGGCAGCTCAGGGATCACGGTCCTCGAGCGCACCGCCGCGGCTGCTCGAGCCGGCGGTGCCCTCGTCCTGCTGGACGCCAAGCGCGGTGACATCGGTTCGACGATGGCCGCCTACGCGGACTACCTCGATCCAGGGCACCCACTGGCGGTTGATGCGATGACTGTCAGTCCGTACCTGGGTTTCGGTTCGCTGGCACCTGCGGTGTCGGCGGCAAAGGCGTACGGCGGTGGGTTGTTCGTCCTGGCTCGGACCTCGAACCCCGAAGGCGATGAGGTTCAACTGGCCGGTTCGTCGACCGGGTCTTCGGTTGCCCAGCAGGTCATTGACGCGGTGGGTGCGCTCAACGCCGACTCGAGGCCGGACGGCTCGGTCGGAGTTGTCATCGGCGCCACGCTGCAGCGCCTCGACGTCGACATCTCCATGTTGGGCGGCCCGGTGCTCTGTCCTGGTCTCGGCGCGCAGGGCGGGGACCCGGTTCACCTGCGGAGGTTGTTCGGCGGATACGAGGGGGTACTGCTGCCGAGCAGTTCCCGCGAGATCCTGCGACATGGCCCTGACCTCGACGCCCTGCGATCCGCCGCAGCCGCCATGGCTGAAGCTCTCGGTCCGATTGTCTGATCACCCCGAGGTCAGCTGCGCCCTACCTCGGTGTGGCTGCTCCAGCGGAGGTACGACGCGCGCTTCCTCGCGTTGCTGGGGCTGGTCGGGTCATCTGCCGGGGGTAGTCACCGTGGTCAGGGTCGCACTCCGAGGAGTCAGTGCCTGCCATGGTTCTTGCAGGGTCAGAACCGCGAGGCAACCGGATGGGAAGGATGACCGGAGCGCAGCTACGGCGGTCTTGTCGCTTGCCTCCGGATCGGCCAGCTGATCAGCGAGCTCGGGGATCGTGGGTGCGTGTCCGATGACCAGCAGGCTGCGCACTGCCTCCGGGAACTCGGCCAGCAGATCGAGGACCAGCGCCGGGTCGCCGTCGTAGACGCGTCGGTCGAACCGCACATCGTCGGCTGCGACACCGGCGGCAGCGATGCCGTTCCAGGTCTGGCGGGTCCGAGTCGCCGTCGAGCACAGGACGATGTCGAAGCTGTGGCCGGCGTCGACCAGCCACCTGCCCATTGCGCCTGCATCGGCATGGCCCCGGCCGGACAGTGCGCGTGCCTGGTCACTGGCCGCCTCGTCCTCGGCCTTCGCATGCCGGGCAAGACAGAGCGTCCTGGTTGCAGTCGGATCGGTCATGCGGACGAGCCTGCCATCCAGTCGGAGCCGAATCGACTGAAGGCCGCCTTGTGCCAATAGGTCGCGTGAAGGCGTGCTTCACCCGGATAGCGGCGGGTGCGGCTGGGCCAGGAAGTCGGCCAATCGCGTCGCGAGTTCCTCGGCTGCGTCCTCGGCGACGTGATGACCACTCTCGATGGGGCCGCCGCTCAGCTCGGTGGTCCAGGGTTCCCAGATCGCGAGGACGTCTCCGTGGAGGTCGGCCAGGTCGTCGCGGGAGGTCCACAGCACCAACGTCGGGCAGCCGATCCGGCGGCCGGCCGCGCGGTCGGCCTCATCAGCGGCGCGATCTGGGCCGAGTCCGGCTCGGTAGTCCTCGAGCATGGCGTGCACGGTCGCCGGGTCGTGGATCGCTCGGCGGTAGTCGGCGTAGTTCTCCTCGCCCATCCGCACCGGGTCCCCGCCGTACCAGGCGTCGGGATCGGCCAGGATCGCCTGCTCGGGCTTGTCGGGTTGGGCGAAGAAGAACCAGTGCCACCATGCGGCGGCGAAGCGGGCATCCGTCCGGTCGAGCGCTTCGACGATCGGCACGCTGTCGAGGAGGGCGAGGCGGGTCACCGCGTGCGGTGCATCCAGGGCCAGGCGCATTGCGACATAACTGCCACGGTCGTGCCCGACGACGGCGAACTGCTCGTGACCCAGCTGGCGCATCAGCCGGAGGATGTCGTTCGCCATCACTCGCTTGGAGTACGGGACATGATCATGCGTCGTGTCCGGCTTGGACGACTGCCCGTAGCCGCGCAGGTCCGGGCAGACCACGGCGTGCCCAGCGGAGGCAATTAGGGGCGCGACCCAGTGCCAGGTCGTGTGCGTACGCGGATGGCCGTGCAACAGGACCACCGGCGTGCCCTCGCCGCCATGACGCACCCGCAGCGTTACGCCGTCGCCGACATCGATCCGGGCTTCGGTGAATCCCTCGAACATGAGGTCAGTCTGGACCAGCTGAGCTTCGTGCTCATCGACCCGCGTTTAGATCGGATGGGCGCGGTCCACCGTTTACGTTGCCTGCCAACGGGTATGTGGTGCGGTTACTGGAGGGGATCCCATGTTCTTGTTCTTCAGCAACCGGCTTGGCTGCTTCGGATCGCTGCTGCTTTCACTGGCCGTCACCGGGGTGCTGTTGCTGATCTTTCTGCGCTGACGAAGCGGCCGTCCCCACCGGAAGGCGCCTGTCCGCTTCAACGGACTCGGACGACTCGCCCCTCCTCCCAGACCGGCTCCGGGGACTCATAGACCGAACCGTCGGCGCCGTACACCAGGAAGCGGTCGAAGCTGCGGGCAAACCATCGGTCGTGAGTCACGGCGATGACCGTGCCCTCGAACGCCTCCAGCCCCTCCTCGAGGGCTTCGGCCGACTGCACATCGAGATTGTCGGTCGGCTCGTCCAACAGCAGGAGGGTCGCGCCGGACAGCTCCAGCAGCAGGATCTGGAACCGCGCCTGTTGACCGCCGGACAGTGAATCGAAGCGCTGTTCGGCCGCACCGGCCAACTCATACCGGTCTAGCACCCGGGCCGCGCCGTCGCGGGCAAGCCCGCTGCGGTGCTCGTCACCGCGATGCAGAATCTCCAACAGCGTCCGTCCGGCCAGCTCAGGGTGTTCATGGGTCTGGACGAACCAACCGGGACGTACCCTCGCGCCCAGCCGAGCTATTCCGTTGTGCCGTACGGTTTCCACAGACACGTCCCCGAGCGGCTGATGTTCGATGTCCGGGTCGCTGCCGCCGGCGGCCAGTAGCCGGAGGAAGTGCGACTTCCCTGACCCGTTCGAACCGAGCACGGCGACTCGCTCGCCGAACCACACCTCGAGATCGAAGGGTTGCATGAGTCCGGTCAGCTCCAGTCCGGTGCACACGACGGCCCTCTTGCCGGTACGCCCTCCGGTGAGTCGCATCCGTACGGTCTGCTCGCGGGGGACCGTCTCCGGCGGACCCGCGTCGGTGAACCGGCGCAGCCGGGTCTGGGCAGACTGGTATCGGCTGGCCATGTCGGAGTTGTAGGCCGCTTTCTGCTTGTACATCATGACCAGCGCCTTGAGCTTCGCGTGGTCCTCGTCCCATCGGCGGCGCAGTTCTTCGAGATGTTCGAAGCGCTCAGCGCGGGCCCGGTGATAACTCTCGAAGCCGCCCGGATGCGTCCAGGTCGAGTTCCCCGGCGCTCGTAGCTCCAGAGTGACGATTCGAGTTGCAGTACGAGCCAAGAGTTCTCGGTCATGGCTGATGAACAGGATGGTCTTGGGGGAGACCCGAAGTCGATCCTCGAGCCAGCGCTTCCCGGGTACGTCGAGGAAGTTGTCCGGCTCATCGAGCAGCAGCACCTCGTCCGGACCTCGGAGCAACGCCTCCAGGACCACGCGCTTGCGCTCGCCTCCCGACAGCGTCGACAGCGCACGCCATCTGACCTGCTCGTAGGGCAGTCCGAGTGCGGCCGTCGTGCACTTGTCCCACTCGATCTCGAGTTCGTACCCGCCGGCGTCACCGAACTCGGCCAGGGCATGGGCGTAGCGCAGCTGTATCGGGTCGTCCTCTCGTTCCAGCAGGACCAGTTCGGCTGCATCGACGCTCGCGGCCGCGGCTCGAACCCGAGGCGGCGCGACCGATAGCAACAAGTCGCGCACCGTCCACGCTTCGCTTCCGGAATCGATGGAATCACCGCGCTGCTCGCTCGCTGTCGGCTCGACCATCTGGTGCATGTAGGCGAGCCCGCCGCTGCGGCTCACTGCGCCGGCGTGCGGCGTCAGGTCGCCACTGATGATCCCCAGCAGGGTCGTCTTGCCGGCCCCGTTGGCCCCCACCAACGCGACCCTGGCGCCCTCACCCACCCGGAAGGACACGTCATCGAGCAGTACCCGGCCGTCGGCCAGTTCGAACCGGATCCCGGACAGATCGACGTGGCCCACGGCCTCAGTGTGCAGACCCACCGAAGAGCCAGTCGAATGAGATTCTCAATCGGACGGGGCGCTGGCGCGCAGTTTGTCCAACAGCTCAGGGGCGATCTCGTCGAGGAAGCGGTCTTGGCTCTCATTCCCGATCTGCACGAGCGCGACGTCGGTGAAGCCGGCCTCCCAGAACGGGCGCAGCGACTCGGCCAGTTCGTCGAGGTCCGGACCGCACGCGATCGACGATCCGACGTCCTCGGGCTGGACGAACTGACTGGCACCCTCAAACCCTGCCGGCATGGGCAGGTCAGCGTTGACCTGCCAGCCGCCGCCGAACCAGCGGAACAACTCGTGCGCCCGGTCTATCGCGGCGTTCTTGTCCGGACCCCAGCAGATCGGAATCTGGCCGATCGCCCGCGAGGTGGACAGCCCGTCGCCGTCTCTCGCGTCATTCCAACCGGAGACCAGGTGCGCGGACGGCTCTGTGGCAATGAGGTGGTCGCCCAACGGGGCGAATCTGCGTACTGCCTCCGCACCGCCGACCGCGACGCCGATCTGCACCGGCTGCTCCGGACGATCCCAGAGCCTGGCCTGGTCGACCCGGAAGTAGTCCCCTTCAACGGTGAGCTGATCGCCGTCGAGCAGCCGGCGGATGATCGTGATCGCCTCTTCGAGCATCTCCTGGCGTACCGCGACCGTCGGCCAGCCCTGCCCGACGACGTGCTCGTTGAGGTTCTCACCGGATCCGAGACCAAGGGTGAAGCGACCGTTGGAGAGCAGGCCCAGCGTCGCCGCCTTCTGAGCGACGACGGCCGGGTGATAACGCATGGTCGGACACGTGACGTAGGTGAGCAACTCCACCCGCTCGGTCACCTGAGTGGCCGCCCCGAGGATTGACCATGCGTACGGCGCATGGCCCATGGAGTCCAGCCATGGAAAGTAGTGGTCACTGCTGACCAGGAAGTCGAAACCAGCCTGCTCCGCAGCGGCGGCGTAGCCGACAAGCGCCTGGGGGCCGCTCTGCTCGGTCATCAAGGTATAGCCGAATCGGGTCATCGAACCTTCTCTCCTGTCGTCGTGGTTGGTCCAGCACTACCCACCGTGCCGGCGACCACACGCCGAACCGACGTCGACCTGGAGATGCCGTAGGGGGTCGAACTCAGGCGGCCGGGATCGCTAAGTTTCCGTTGTGGCCGTTCCCCCGCTGACCAGGCAGCAGCGAGCGGACGCCTTGGCCAAGGCGGCGGCCGCACGCAAGGACCGCTCCGAGCTCCGGGCCAAGCTGCGCAGCGGCAACCTGAGTCTGTCCGAACTTCTGGACAGCTCAGCCACGAGCGACGATGCAACAGTGACCAAGATGCGCGTCTCGGCCCTGCTGGAGGCTCTGCCCGGGGTGGGTAAGACTCGTGCCGCGCAGATCATGGAACGTCTGGACATCGCGGCCAATCGTCGCGTCGGCGGACTTGGCGTCCACCAACGACGCGCCCTGGTGGCTGAGTTCGAGCGCCGGGCCAGTGCCCAGCGGGTACGGACGAACTCCCGTACCTCCCGGCTGGACGTGACGGCCCAGAAATCGGCGTCCGACAACGAGTCGTGAGCGCCGCGAGACCGACTCCCGGCCGCCTGACCGTTCTGTCCGGACCCTCCGGCGTGGGCAAGGGCACGGTCATCGAGGCGATCCGCCGCAAGTACCCCGAGATCTGGGTGTCGGTCTCGGTGACCACCCGATCGGCCCGCCGAGGGGAGATCCCCGGCCAGACCTATCACTTCATCGACGGCCTGGATTTCGACGACCTGATCGCCCGGGGAGAGCTGCTGGAGTGGGCTGCCTACACCGGCCGCCGTTACGGCACGCCCAGAGTTCCGGTCGAGGAGATGCTGGCCTCGGGTCGGCCCGCGCTGCTGGAGATCGACCTCGATGGGGCGCGCCAGATCCGGCACGAGCTGCGCGACACCCAATTGGTGTTCCTCGCACCGCCGACCTGGGAGGAGTTGGTCCGGCGGCTTACCGGTCGGGGATCGGACTCCGACGAGCAGGTGGCCAAGCGACTGGCCAGAGCGCGGGACGAGATGGATGCAGCCGCGGAGTTCGACGTGGTCCTGGTCAATGACGACGTGGACCGGGTGGCCGACGAACTGGCCAAACTCATCCTGTGACCGACGGATTGCCATTGGAGTCAAGGACCCCTTGAATCAATAGGTTTGGCACAAGGCGTCCCTGTGCCAAACGGGAATCCCCCGCGCTTGGTAGTCTGGGGAGGCATCCCGCGCACCGGCACCTCACAGAGTCTTTCTTGAGGGCAAACCGGGGGTGCCACTCCGTTACCCCCGAACAGATTGGTCGACAGTGTCCGGTGTCGCCGCCGCTCCCGAAGGCATCACGAACCCCCCGATCGACGAACTGCTGGAGAAGACCAGCTCCAAGTACGGGCTGGTGATCTTCGCGGCCAAGCGCGCCCGGCAGATCAACGCCTACTACAGCCAACTCGGTGAGGGTCTGCTCGAGTACGTCGGCCCGCTCGTCGACACCGCACCGCAGGAGAAGCCGCTCTCGATCGCGCTGCGCGAGATCAACGAGAACCTGCTCGTCCACGAGCAGGGCGAAGCCTAACCGCCGAGCGCGCCATGTCCCGCGTCGTCCTCGGAGTCGCCGGCGGCATCGCGGCGTACAAGTCGGCGTTCCTGCTGCGGCTACTGACCGAGGCAGGCCACGACGTCCGGGTCGTCCCGACGGCCAGCGCACTGCGCTTCGTCGGTGCTGCCACGTTCGAGGCCCTCTCGCATCACCCCGTCACTTCCGAGGTCTTCGACGAAGTCGACCAGGTCGCCCACGTCCGGATCGGCCAGGAAGCCGACCTGATCGTGGTCGCGCCGGCCACCGCCGACCTACTTGCCCGCACCGTCCACGGCCGGGCCGATGACCTGCTTGCTGCGACCTTGCTGGTCGCCCGATGCCCGGTCCTGCTCGCCCCGGCCATGCATACCGAGATGTGGGAACACCCGGCAACGACGGCCAACGTAGCGAACCTGCGCGAGCGTGGTGTGCTGGTTCTGCCGCCGGCGGACGGGCGGCTGACCGGCGCGGACACCGGCCCCGGACGAATGCCCGACCCCGCCGACATAGCAGCCCTGGTCGAGCTGGTGCTGCACGCCGGTCCGGAAGCGCTCCGCCGTGACCTGGACGGCCGGAGGATCCTGATCAGCGCGGGCGGCACCCGCGAGCCCCTGGATCCGGTCCGCTTCCTGGGCAACCGATCCAGTGGCAAACAGGGTCTTGCCCTGGCCCGGGTCGCCGCCGCACGAGGGGCGGAGGTGACACTCGTTGCCGCGAACGTGGATCAGCCGGCCCCGGCCGGTGTGCGGTTGATCGAGGTGTCCACAGCAGAACAGCTCCGGACGGCGATGCTGGCGGAGGTCAAGCGCGCCGATGTCGTAGTCATGGCCGCCGCGGTGGCTGATTTCCGGCCGACGATCGTCAGCAACGGCAAGATCAAGAAAGGCTCCGGTGATCCGGAGCCGATCGAGCTGGCCCGCAATCCGGACATTTTGAGCGAGCTCGTCGCCGGCCGGCGTCTCGGGCAGGTGTTCGTTGGTTTCGCCGCCGAGACCGGCGACGCCGAGCGCAGCGTCCTCCAACACGGGGCAGTCAAGCTCGCCGCGAAGGGCGTGGACCTGCTGGTCGTCAACGAAGTCGGCGCCGAGATCACCTTCGATCGACCCGACAACGCAGCCACGATCCTGTCCGCCGACGGGGAGCAGATCACGGTCCCGCGCGGTCCCAAGGCGGTTCTGGCCGCCCGGCTGTGGGACATCGTGACTGCTCGGCTGGCCGATCCAGGATCGGGTCTCAGCTAGACTGCGACGACCTCACGGCAGCGTCGGCCCAGCCATTTCTCAGCCCGCCTGCCCACTCCAGCCGCTGGGAGAACTCCACTTGTCACGCCGCCTGTTCACCTCCGAGTCCGTCACCGAAGGACACCCGGACAAGATCGCCGATCAGATCTCCGACACCATCCTCGACGCACTCCTGACCCAGGACGCGGCCAGCCGGGTGGCTGTCGAGACCATGGTGACCACCGGACTCGTGCACATCGCCGGCGAGGTGACCACGTCTGCGTACGTAGAGATCCCCAAACTGGTACGTCAGACCATCCTCGACATCGGCTACGACTCGTCGAAGAAGGGCTTCGACGGCGCGAGCTGCGGGGTCAGCGTGTCGATCGGCGCGCAGTCGCCTGACATCGCCCAGGGCGTCGACAGTTCCTATGAGGTACGTGCGAATGAAACCCGTACCGGTGAATCCGCCGAAGAGAACGCGATCGCCCGGCAGGGTGCCGGTGACCAGGGCCTGATGTTCGGCTACGCCTCCGACGAGACTCCCGAGCTCATGCCGCTGCCGATCGCCCTGGCCCATCGGCTGGCTCGCCGGCTCTCGGAAGTTCGCAAGGACGGCACCGTTCCCTACCTCCGCCCCGACGGGAAGACGCAGGTCACGGTGGAGTACGTCGACAACAAGCCGGTCCGCGTGGACACCGTTGTGGTCAGCTCCCAGCACGCCGAGGACATCTCGATCCCGGACCTGCTGACCCCCGACATCGCCGAGCACGTCGTCGAGCCGGAACTGGCTGCCCTAGGCCTGCCGACCGACGGGTACCGGTTGCTGGTCAACCCCACCGGCAAGTTCGTCATCGGCGGGCCGATGGGAGATGCCGGGCTGACCGGACGCAAGATCATCGTGGACACCTACGGCGGAATGGCTCGGTACGGCGGCGGCGCCTTCTCCGGCAAGGACCCGTCGAAGGTGGACCGCTCGGCCGCGTACGCCATGCGCTGGGTGGCCAAGCATGTCGTGGCTGCGGGCTTGGCCCAGCGGTGCGAGGTCCAGGTGGCCTACGCCATCGGGACCGCGGCGCCGGTCGGCCTGTTCGTCGAGACGTTCGGGACCGGCAAGGTGGACGACGGGACGCTGCAAGCCGCGATCACGTCGGTCTTCGATCTGCGGCCCGGGGCGATCATTCGCGACCTCGACCTGCTCCGGCCGATCTATCGGCAGACCGCTGCCTACGGCCACTTCGGGCGCGAGGACGGCAGTTTCTCGTGGGAGCAGACACCGCGGATCGACGCGCTGCGGGCCGCCGTCGGCGCCTGACCCCGAGTGTCCGAGCCGACAGGTCTACTGAGGCTCGTGAGCGCAGACTGTCGGCACATAGCGCGGGTCTGCGTCGATTCACCCCTGACCCATCTCGATCGACTCTTCGACTACCTGATCCCGGACGAGTTCGGGGATCAGGTCACCGTCGGTTGCCGGGTCCGGGTCCGGTTCGCCGGACGGCTGCTGGATGGCTACGTCCTCGATGTGCTGGCCAGTTCTGAGCACATTGGGCGGCTGGCGGCCCTGGCCAGGGTCATCTCGCCCGAACCGGTCCTGTCGCCGGCGGTCGCCCGTCTGGCCCGTGCCGTAGCCGACCGGTATGCCGGGACGCTGTGGGACGTGTTGCGGTTGGCCGTCCCGCCGCGGCGCGCCCGGCCCGAGAAACTGCCTGTCGTCGGTCCGGCGGCGGCACCCAGCCGCCCGTCGACCACGGCCTGGGCGCGCTACGCACACGGCCACTCCTTTCTGACCGCGGTCGCGCAGGGCCGTCCGGCACGCGCGGTCTGGACGCTGGGGCCGGGTGAGGAGTGGCCGGCGCGGCTGGCCGAGGCTGCCGCGACGGCTGCATCCGGCGGGCGGGGGGTCCTGGTCGTGCTGCCGGATGTACGCGATGTCGATCGACTGGATGCCGCCCTCATCGCGCAGTTCGGGGCCAGCAGCCCTGCGCATGTCGTCCTGACGGCAGACCTGAAGCCCGAGGAGCGGTACCGCCGATTTCTGGCCGTACGTCGGGGCAGCGTCAGGATCGTCATCGGCACCCGAGCCGCCGCATTCGCACCGGTGGCCGACCTGGGTCTGGTCGCGATCTGGGACGACGGGGACGACCTGCACGCCGAGCCTCGGGCGCCATATCCGCACGCCCGCGAGGTGCTGTTGCTGCGCGCCCACCTGGAGAACTGTGCAGCGTTGCTTGCCGGCTGGTCGCGCAGCACCGAGGCCGCCGTATTGATCGAATCCGGCTGGGCGCACGAGATTACCGCGCCGCGCGACGACGTACGGCAGGCCGCACCGCGGGTCGGGGCCTCAGGTGATGATGTCGAGCAATCCCGAGATGCGGCCGCCCGCTCGGCCCGGCTGCCGAGCCTGGCGCTGCGGGTGGCCCGAGAGACATTGGCCGCAGGCGCACCGGTCCTGGTACAGGTGCCGCGTCGCGGCTACGTCCCGAGCCTGGCCTGTGACCGCTGCCGTACCCCCGCCCGCTGCCGGCGTTGCGCCGGGCCGCTGGGCCAGTCGTCGGCCGGCGCGGCTGCTGCCTCGTGCCGCTGGTGCGCCCGACCAGCCACGGCGTGGGAGTGTTCGGTTTGCGGTGCCCGGCGGCTACGAGTCGCCGTGTCCGGTGCCGGCCGTACGTCAGAGGAACTCGGCCGCGCCTTTCCGGGAGTACCGATCCGCAACTCCGGTCGTACGGCGGCAGGCGGCGTGCTTCCCGCGGTCGAGGACGGGCCCGCGCTGGTCGTCACCACGCCTGGGGCTGAGCCGGTCGCGGCGTCGGGATACGGCGCGGCGTTGCTGCTGGACAGCTGGGCACTGTTGGGCCGCGCTGACCTGCGCGCCGGGGAGGAGACCCTGCGCCGGTGGCTGGGTGCGGCCAGCCTGGTCCGCTCTGCGTGCGACGGTGGCCAGGTCATCGTGATGGCCGACAGTGGTCATCCGGTCGTCCAGGCCCTCATCCGCTGGGATCCGGCCGGTCTGGCCGCCCGGGAACTGGCAGAACGACGCGACCTCGGGTTTCCGCCTGCCGTACGGCTGGCCACGCTCACTGCGACCGCGCCGGCCGCCGAGCAGCTGTTGGCCTCGCTGGAACTCCCGTCCACTGCGGAGGTCCTCGGGCCGGTTCTTGTCGACGACGAGAAACGCCGTGCGCACAGCCGCCCCGGCGTCGGAGCTGGGCAGCCCGACCAACCACTGGTGCGCTACCTCGTCCGTGCGCCACGAGTCGATGGAGCGGCACTGGCCCGGGCCCTGCATGCCGGGCAGGCGTTGCGCTCGGCCGCCAAGGCCAGCGAGCACGTCCGCGTCCAACTCGACCCGGTGGACATCGGGTGAGCGCCGACGTCGACGGCTCGTACAATCGCTGGCGTGAGTGTCACGCCCATTCGGCTGTTCGGCGACCCGGTGCTGCGGACGCCCGCGGACCCGGTGACCAGCTACGACAAGGAACTGCGCCGGCTGGTCAAGGACCTCACCGAGACCATGCTCGACTCAGCCGGCGCGGGCCTGGCCGCCCCGCAGCTCGGGGTCAGCCTGCGGGTGTTCAGCTATCACGTCGAGGACGAGATCGGTCATCTGATCAATCCGGTCGTGGACCTGGTCGGCGACGAGGAACAGGAGGGGGAGGAGGGGTGCCTGTCGATCCCTGGCCTGTTCTTCGACTGCAAGCGGCACATGCATGTGGTTGCCAAGGGGATGAACATGTACGGCGAACCCATCAGCATCGAGGGCAGCGAGATGATGGCTCGGTGCGTCCAACACGAGACCGACCACCTCGACGGTGTGCTGTTCATCGACCGACTCGACACCGAAACTCGGCGGGAAGCCCTGCGGGCGATCCGCGCGGCCGAGTGGAACGGCGAGCACACCGCGGTGGTCAAGGTCAGCCCGCACGGTCCGTTCGCCTTCGGTAGCGCGAGAGCGCTGCGCTGATCAGTCCTGCCGGCTCGGGCACTCTGCTCGACCGGCTGCCACCCGACGCTGACGGCAACGGCGCTGATCCGGACACGGTGTTCGAGGTCTTCTCCGGCTGGTGCGACGACCAAGGCCTGACGCTCTACCCCGCGCAGACCGAGGCGCTGATCGAGCTGGTCAGCGGATCCAACGTGATCCTGTCCACGCCGACTGGCTCCGGAAAAAGCTTGGTTGCCATGGGCGCGCACTTCGCCACGTTGGCTCAGGGCAGGCGAAGTTACTACACCGCCCCGATCAAGGCCCTGGTCTCGGAGAAGTTCTTCGCCCTCGTGGCCGTCTTCGGTGCCGACAACGTCGGCATGTCCACCGGTGATGCCAGTGTCAACCCCGACGCCCCGATCATCTGCTGCACCGCGGAGATCCTGGCCAATCTCGCCCTGCGTGAGGATGCGTCGGCCGATGTGGCGCAGGTCGTCATGGACGAATTCCACTTCTACGCCGACCCCCAGCGGGGATGGGCCTGGCAGGTCCCGCTCCTCGAGCTGCCACGGGCCCAGTTCCTGCTGATGTCCGCGACGCTCGGTGAGGTCAGCAGATTCCGCGACGACCTGATCCGGCGTACCGGCCGGGAGACCGCCGTCGTGGCGTCGGCCGACCGGCCGGTACCGCTGTTCCACCACTACGTGACCACGCCGATCCACGAGACGGTCGAAGAGCTGCTGGGCACCCAGCAGGCACCGATCTACATCGTCCATTTCACTCAGGCGGGAGCGATCGAACGCGCCCAGGCACTGATGAGCATCAACGTGTGCACCCGGGCGGAGAAGGATCTGATCGCTGATCTGATCGGTGGCTTCCGGTTCACCGCCGGATTCGGCAAGACCCTGTCCCGCCTGGTCCGGCACGTGATCGGTGTCCACCACGCGGGCATGCTGCCCAAGTACCGGCGCTTGGTGGAGGTGTTGGCCCAGGCCGGGCTGCTCAAGGTCATCTGCGGCACGGACACGCTGGGGGTGGGCATCAACGTGCCGATCCGTACGGTGCTGTTCACCGGGCTGAGCAAGTACGACGGAGTCAAGACTCGACTGCTCAGCGCGCGGGAGTTTCATCAGATCGCCGGCCGGGCCGGTCGGGCGGGCTACGACCCGGTCGGCAATGTCGTCGTCCAAGCACCCGACCATGTGGTGGACAACGAGCGGGCTCTGGCCAAGGCGGGTGACGATCCCAAGAAACGTCGGAAGGTCGTACGGAAGAAACCGCCCGAGGGAACGGTGGGGTACGGCAAGCCGACCTTCGACCGGTTGGTGGAATCCGAGCCCGAGGGTCTCACGTCCAGCTTCTCGGTCAGCCACTCGATGCTGCTCAACGTCATCGCGCGCCCCGGCGACTGCTACCTCGCGATGCGGCACCTGCTCACCGACAACGATGAACCACGAGCCCGCCAACTGCGCCACATCCGTACCGCGATCCACGCCTACCGGGCGCTGTTGACCGCCGGCGTGGTGGAGCAGCTTCCGGCCCCGGACCCGCAGGGACGTACCGCACGGCTGACCGTCGACCTGCAGCGCGACTTCGCGCTCAACCAGCCGCTGTCCACCTTCGCCCTGGCCGCCACCGGTCTGCTGGACCGGGAGGCCCCGAGTTACGCCCTCGATGTCGTCTCCGTGATCGAGTCCACCCTGGAAAACCCCCGCCCGGTGCTGTCCGCGCAGCGGTTCAAGGCCCGCGGCGAGGCGGTTGCGGCGATGAAGGCCGACGGCATCGAATATGACGAACGGATGGAGCTGCTCGAGGAGGTGAGCTATCCGCAGCCGTTGGTCGAACTGCTTACCGGGGCCTACGAGACCTATCGCCGCGGACATCCCTGGGTTGCCGACCACGAGCTAAGACCCAAGACCGTGGCGCGGGATCTGTTCGAGCGGGCGATGACCTTCGTCGAGTACGTCAGTTTCTATGGATTGGCCCGCGCGGAAGGCACGGTGCTTCGCTACCTGGCTGACGCGTACAAGGCGCTGCGTCAGACCGTTCCCGAGGAGGCGCGGACCGACGAGCTGGCAGACCTGATCGAGTGGCTGGGCGAGCTTGTCCGACAAGTGGATTCGAGCTTGCTCGACGAATGGGCAGAACTGCTCAACCCGGTCGAGCCTGAGTCGGTTGCTCCTACGCTCGACGACCGGCCGCCGGCGGTCACCTCGAATGTGCGCGCTTTCCGGGTGCTCGTACGCAATGCGCTGTTTCGGCGGGTCGAGCTCAGTGCGCTGCGGCGCTACCACGAACTGGGCGAGCTCGATGCCGAATCCGGCTGGGACGCAGCGGCATGGGCGCAGGCGCTGGACGCGTACTTCGAGGTCCATGACCAGATCGGCACGAGTCCTGATGCCCGGGGGCCGGCACTGTTGCTGATCGAACAGCTACCCGACCGCTGGCTGGTCCGTCAGATCTTCGATGATCCGGCCGGCGACCACGACTGGGGGATCAGCGCAGAGGTGGACCTGGCCGCCTCCAACGAGGCCGGGGTCGCGGTCCTCACCGTCACCGCCGTGAACGAACTCTGACCGGTGCTAGACGAGTCCGGCGTCCTGGGCTCGGTGGAGTGGTCATCCCGGGTCTGGCGGGCTCCGCGGCCCCCGATCGGGGCTAGGAGACGGAAACCGGAGACCGTTCGACGAGCTTTTCCAGGTTGACGCCGCGGGCCTCAGTGCCGTAGCGCCACCACAGACCGCCAGCTACGGCGCCGATGCGCCAGAAGGCACCAAGAGCGATGAACACCGAACCCAGCCCGAACGAGTTGGCCGTCAGGGCAAGCAGAACCTGTCCGATCACCGCTCCCATCCGGCCTACCCCGACGGACGCGCCGATGCCGGTGGCTCGCAGATGGGTCGGGAAGAGTTCGGAGAACGTCAGATACGCCGAGACCCATGCCCGTCTCGGCGAGCCGCCTGCAGATTCGGGCCAGGATCATCGGGTCGAAGCGGGCGGCGTACTCGATCATCGTCTGCTCGGCCTGTGGCCGGCACGCGACCGGTCGGTCCTGCACACTCCACGATGAGCACGCCCGTACCCTGCCAAACGATGACGACATCTCGTGCTTCCCGCCGCCGCCGAGGATGAGGCTGGTCTTTGCCGGTACGCCGGAACCGGCG